>Ga0187779_10002733_pt1 | contig 10760 bp, 11 predicted proteins | sample 1015_Q2_SP10_10__FD_132435 | JGI IMG/M metagenome (GOLD analysis project Ga0187779, IMG submission 132435) | Tropical peat soil microbial communities from peatlands in Department of Meta, Colombia - 1015_Q2_SP10_10_MG | ecosystem: Environmental > Terrestrial > Soil > Wetlands > Peat | place...
CCTGCGGCCTGGTCGCGCTCGAGGCCATGGCCTCGGGGCTCCCGGTCGTCGCCGCCGACGCCGGCGGCCTGCGCGAGAGCGTGGTGGACGGCGTCACCGGGTTCCGGGTCCCGCCGGACGATGTGCGCGGCTTCGCCTCGGCCATCGCCCGGCTGGTGCTGAACCCCGAGCTGCGCCGCCGCATGTCGGAGGAGTCTCGGCTCGCTGCGGTCGCGAACAACGTGGACGACGAGAACGAACGGCTCCTCGACGAGTACGCCATCGCCATCGGACGCAAGCCCCTGGAGGATCCTCAATGGCGCGCTGCGTGATGCTGCTGATCGACGGCCTCCGGCCCGACGCCATCGTGCCGGACGTCGCGCCCTCGCTCTTCGCCCTGGGCCGGGACTACTCCCACGCGGCGGACGCGCAGACGGTCCGGCCGAGCACCACGGTGGCCGCGATGCTCTCGCTGGCGACCGGCGTCGGGCCCGCGACCCACAAGCTGGTCGAGCCGGGCCTCAAGACGCTGCGCAAGCTCGGATCCCTGAAACCGGTGGCGCGCGAGGTGTCGGCGCGGCAGCTGCCGACGGTGGTCGTGGCCGGCGAGATCGAGCCGATCGAGATCCCGATCGCCAAGGTGCTGTCCTCGGCGGCCGGCATCACGCGCTTCGTCACCACCGCCGGGCCCGCGCGCCGCGTGGCGGCCGCCGCCATGGGCCGGCTGCGGTTCATGCCCGACGGCCTGCTCATCGTGTACGTGAACGACTGCGACCGCGCCGGCCACACCTCGGGCTGGATGACGGACCCGTACCTGGCCGCGGTGCGCGAGGCCGACGCGGCGGTCGAGCAGCTGCGGGCCGTCGCGGCCGACTCCCTGCTGGTGGTGCTGGCCGACCACGGCGGCGGCGGCGTCCATCCGACGGACCACGACACGCCGCACCCGGTGAACGACCGGATCCCGCTGATCCTCGCGGGACCCCGCATCCGCCGTCGGCACGTGCTGCGGCGGCAGACGTCGATCCTCGACGTGCCGCCGACGCTGCTGTGGTGGCTCGGCCTCGAGATCCCGGCCGCGTACGAGGGCCGGGTGCTGCGCGAGGCGTTCGTGGCCGCCGACGCGCTCGAGGCGGTGGCCTGATGCGCTGGGTCACCCACTTCGGTGACGCGGTCACGACCGTCGGCATCGCCCTGGTGCTGATGCTCGCCGGCGGCCACCTGGCCGAGGTCGGCCGGGCGGCGCTCCTGGCCAACGCCCTGTCCCACGTCGCGGTGCAGGTCCTCAAGCGCACGGTGGTGCGCGCGCGTCCGTGCGACGCCGACGGCGTGCCGCTCGCCATGGTCTGGGTGCCGGACCCGTTCTCGTTCCCCTCCGGCCACAGCGCCGCCTCCATGGCCGTGGCCGGGACGATCGGCTTCGCGCATCCGGCCCTCGCGCCGGCGACCCTCGGCCTGGCGGCCGTGGTGGGCGTCTCGCGGGTCAAGCTGAGGGTCCACCACCCCGGCGATGTCGTTGCCGGCGCGGCACTTGGACTCGGAGGGGCGCTCGCCGCGCGGCTGATTCTCGCCTGACCCGACGCCGCTCCGCGGCGCCGTTACAGCCCCGTTACGTCTCCTCCGCGTCGCCGTGACGCGGGTGGGTTTTCTTCGCCGGCGATGCAATCCGGACGACCCCCAGGAACCCACCGCTCACCTTCGCAGAGGACCAAGCTCATGGCACTCCTGTCTCGTCGAACGCTCGCGGCGGCCGGCATCGTCGCCGTGGCAGCGGCAGCCCCGCTCGCCGCGCAGAACCCGACCCCGCCGACCGTCACGCTGAGCGGGGTGATCTACGCCCAGTGGGGGGCGCAGACCGACTCCCTGAGCCCCGCCAACAACTTCGACATCACGCGGGCGTACCTGAGCGCGATCGGCCGGTTCAGCGGCGGCATCATGACGCGCGTCACCGCCGACGTGTACCACGACGCCGACGCGACCGCGGGCGGCGGGCTGAACTACCGCCTGAAGTACGCCTATGCGGGATGGACCCCGGAGGGCAGCAACATCGGCTTCCGCTTCGGGCTCACGCAGACGCCGTTCGTGGACTGGGAAGAGCAGCTGTGGGACTACCGGATGCAGGGTCCGGTGCCGGTGGACCGGAACTCCTACATGTCGTCGTCCGACTTCGGCCTGGCGGTGGACGGCAGCTTCAACAGCGAGATGTTCAACTTCCAGGCGATGGCGATGAACGGGGAGAATTACAACAAGACCCCGGGCGATCAGCACAAGGATTTCGCGGCGCGCGCGTCGGTCCGGTTGCTCGGGACCGACGAGGGCAGCCGGGTCGGCGGCCTGCGGGTCACCGGCTACGCGCAGGTCGGCACGCCCACGAGCGGCGGCACCCGCAACCGCTTCATCGGCCTGGTGTCGTACCGGACCCGGGGCCTCCTGCTGGCGGGCGAGTTCGTCTCGGCCAAGGACACCGTCACCAACCCGGCGAAGATCAGCACCACCGGCCAGATCCTGAGCGCGTACGGCTGGGTCAAGATCCCGGACACGCGCGTCGCCGTGGTCGCGCGGGTGGACGTCGTCGATCCCAACACCTGCTCGCCGGCGACGCCCGCGACCGCGGCCTGCCCGGCGACCGCGGGCTACGACAAGCGGACGACCATCATCGGCGGCCTGTCGTACCAGCTGAGCCCGAACGTCCGGCTGCTCGCGGACATCGACCACACCACGTTCCAGACGCCGCCGTCCCCGGCCGCAGCGCCGAAGAGCATCACGCAGGCGCTGTTCCAGACGCAGTTCACCTTCTGAGCCGAGAGCATCAGCCATGACCAACCGGATGATCGGACTGTTCGCGGTCGCCGCCGGCGCGCTCCTCACGGGGAGCGCGGCGGCGCAGACCGTGCGCCTCAACGGCGCCGGCGCGACGTTCCCCAACCCCATCTACTCGAAGTGGGTGCTCGAGTACCACACCGCGCACCCCGACGTCGAGATCAATTACCAGGCGATCGGCTCGGGCGGCGGCATCCGCCAGTACACCGATCACACGGTGGACTTCGGCGCCAGCGACGGTCCGATGACCGACGCGCAGATCCAGGCCGTGAACGGGAACGTGTTCCACCTGCCGACGGTGCTCGGGTCGGTGGTGCCGACCTACAACATCCCGGGCGTCACGGCCCAGCTGAAGTTCACCGGCGACGTGCTGGCCGGTATCTTCCTCGGCCAGATCACCAAGTGGAACGACTCGCGGATCACCGCGCTGAATCCGGGCGTGAGCCTGCCGGACCAGGACATCGTCGTGGCGCACCGGTCCGACGGGTCGGGCACGACCTACATCTGGACCGACTACCTCTCGAAGGTGAGCTCCGACTGGTCGCAGCGCGTCGGCAAGGGCACGGCCGTCAACTGGCCGGTGGGCCTCGGCGGCCAGGGCAACCCGGGCGTGGCCAACATCGTCAAGCAGACCCCGGGCTGCATCGGGTACGTGGAGCTGATCTACGCGCTGCAGAACCAGATCAGCTACGGCCTGGTCCAGAACGCCGCCGGCAACTTCATCCAGGCGACGCTCGCGACCACGACCAACGCCGCCGCCGGCGCGGTCGCCAGCCTCGACCCGAACACGGACTTCCGCATCTCGATCACCAACGCGACGGGCGCGCAGACGTACCCCATCGCCTCGTTCACGTGGCTCCTGGTGCCGAAGGAAATGACGGACATGACCAAGGCGCGCGCGCTGCTCGAGTTCGTCTGGTGGGCCGTGCACGACGGCGAGCGGTACACCGGCGAGCTGTCCTACGCGCCGCTGCCGGCCCGCGTCGTCCAGCTCGAGGAGCAGCGCCTGAAGGCGATCACCGTGAACGGTCAGGCGGTCCTGCCGCGCAACTACGGCGGCCGGTAGTCCCTTGACCGACCTCGCCGCCACCGCTCTGGAGCCGGAGGCCGGTCCCCGGCCCACGGCCGAAGAGCGGTGGCGGGCGTTGAGAACGGTGAGCCGGGGCGACGTGATCTACCGCTCCGTGCTCACCGTTCTCGCGTTGCTGCTGCCGCTGATGCTGCTCCTGATCGCCCTCGAGCTGGTGGCGAACGCGTGGCCCGCCCTGGCCAAGTTCGGGGCCGGCTTCCTGGTCCACAGCGTCTGGGACCCGGTGCAGGGCCAGTTCGGCGCCCTGCCGCTGATCTTCGGCACGCTGTACTCGTCGCTGGTCGCGCTGGCGATCGCCGTGCCGCTGGCCCTGGGCTGCGCCATCTTCCTGACGGAGTTCGCGCCGCGCTGGCTGCGCAACCCGGTCGGGACGCTGATCGAGCTGCTGGCCGCGGTCCCGAGCGTCATCTACGGGCTGTGGGGGATCTTCGTCCTGATCCCGCTGCTCCGGGACCACGTGTGGCACACGGCGCGCCACGTGCTCGGCTGGCTCCCGATCTTCAGCGGCGTGTTCTACGGGCCGTCGGTGCTCGCGGCCGGCGTCATCCTCTCGATCATGATCCTGCCGTACATCGCGGCCGTCTCCCGCGAGGTGCTGCTGGCCGTGCCGCCGTCGCAGCGCGAGGCCGGCCTCGCGCTCGGCGGGACGCGGTGGGAGACGGTGTGGCGGGTGGTCCTGCCCTACGGGCGGGCCGGCATCATCGGCGCCGTGATCCTCGGCCTCGGCCGGGCGCTCGGCGAGACGATGGCCGTGACCATGGTGATCGGGAACCGGCACGAGGTGTCGGCGTCGCTGCTCCAGCCGGGCTACACGATCGCCGCCGCGATCGCCAACGAGTTCTCGGAGGCGGTGTCCGACGTCCACCTCTCGGCCCTGTTCCTGGCCGGGGCTGTGCTGTTCCTCATCACCGTGGTCGTCAACGCCCTCGCGCGCGTGCTGGTGTGGCGCGTGGCGCGCGGCTCCGCCGTCGGCAGCACGGCCGTCTGATGCACGGCCGCCTCGCCCGGAAGCTGCTCGGCTCCACCATGACGGGCGTCACCTACGGCGCGGCCGCGCTGGCGATCCTCCCCCTGGCGGTCATCCTGGCCATGCTGCTGTTCAAGGGCGCGGGCTCGATCGACTGGGACTTCTTCACCAAGGCCGCGGTGCCGCTCGGCGAGAAGGGCGGCGGGTTCTCCCACGCCATCGTCGGCACGCTGATCATCGTCGGGCTGGCCTGCCTCGTCGGCGTGCCGATCGGCGTGGCGACGGGTATCTTCCTCGCCGAGTTCGGCGGCGGGCGGGTCGGGTTCGGGATCCGGTTCGTGGCCGACGTCCTGAACGGCGTCCCCTCCATCGTCATCGGGATCTTCGCGTGGACCTGGCTCGTGAAGCCGATGGGCCGTTTCTCGGCGCTGGCGGGCGGCGTCGCGCTCGGCATGATCCTGGTGCCGATCCTGGCGCGGACCACGGAGGAGATGGTGCGCCTGGTGCCCAACTCGCTGCGCGAGGCCGCCCTGGCCCTCGGCTACCCGCGGTGGCGCACGTCCCTGGTGGTGGTGGTGCGCACCGCGGCGGCGGGCATCCTGACCGGGTGCCTGGTGGCGGTGGCCCGCGTGGCCGGCGAGACCGCCCCGCTGCTGTTCACGGCGCTCGGCAACCAGTTCTTCTCCACCCGGCTCAACGGGCCGATGGCCGCGCTGCCGCTCCAGGTGTACACCTACGCGCTCGGCCCCTACGACGAGTGGCACCGGCAGGCGTGGGCGGGTGCGCTGGTGCTGATCGTGCTGGTGCTCGCCCTGAGCCTGTTCGCCCGCGCGGTGGTCCGTGCCAAGCGTCAGCACGCCTGAGCTCGCGCGGCGGGCCCCCACGGTGACGCCCCCGCCCGCCCAGCCCGCGCCCGCCACGCCGACGGCGGCGCCCGCCACCGTGCCGCGGCTCGCGACCGACGCGCTCACGGCGTGGTACGGCGCGAGCACCGGCGTCCGCGACGTCACGCTCGCCTGCCGCGAGAACACGGTGACCGCGCTGATCGGGCCCTCGGGCTGCGGGAAGTCCACCCTGCTCCGGAGCCTCAACCGCATGCACGAGCTGGTGCCCGGCACGCGGATCTCGGGCCGGGTGCTGCTCGACGGCTACGACATCTACGAGGCCGGGATCAACCCGGTCCAGGTGCGGCGCCGGATCGGCATGGTGTTCCAGCGGCCGACGCCGTTCCCCACCATGAGCATCGCCGAGAACGTGGCGGCCGGTCTCGCCGTGGGGCACCCGGTCGCGCGCGGCGAGCGCCAGGCGATCATCGAGCACGCGCTGCGGCGCGCGGCGCTGTGGGACGAGGTGAAGGACCGGCTGAACGACTCGCCGCTCGAGCTGTCGGGCGGCCAGCAGCAGCGCCTGTGCGTGGCCCGCACCGTCGCGCCCGAGCCCGAGGTGATCCTGCTCGACGAGCCGACCGCGTCGCTCGATCCGGCCGGCACCGCGCACATCGAGGAGCTGGTGCAGGAGCTGAAGCGGGAGTTCACGGTGGTCATCGTGACCCACAACCTGCAGCAGGCCGCGCGCGTCTCCGACGTGACGGCGTTCTTCTACCTCGGCGAGCTGGTCGAGGTCGGGCCGACGAGCCGCATGTTCACGGCACCCACCAAGCCGCAGACCGAGGCGTACATCACCGGGCGGTTCGGATGACCGTGGCGCCGCTCCGCCCCAGCATGACGCCCCGCACCCGGGTGACGCCGGGCGGCACGGTCCGGCTCATCGGCTCCCTGGCCGCGCGCGACTTCAACTTCTGGTACGGCGCCAAGCAGGCGCTGTTCGACATCTCGGTGGACGCGAAGCCCAACGCGGTCACGGCGCTCATCGGGCCGTCGGGGTGCGGCAAGTCCACCTTCCTGCGCTCGATCAACCGGCTCCAGGAGCTGCTGCCGGGTACGCGCCACCGCGGCGACATCGCCTTCGACGGAACGTCGGTGTTCGCGCCGTCGGTGGACCCGGTCGAGCTGCGGCGCCGGATCGGCATGGTGTTCCAGCGCCCCAACCCGTTCCCCAAGACCGTGTTCGACAACGTCGCCTACGGTCCGCGGGTCACCGGCGCGTTCCCCGAGCGCCGGATGCCGGAGGTCGTGGAGCGCAGCCTCCGGAGCGCGGCGCTGTGGGACGAGGTCAAGGACCGCCTCGACGACCCGGGCACCGCCCTGTCGGGCGGTCAGCAGCAGCGGCTGTGCATCGCCCGCGCGCTGGCCAACGAGCCCGAGGTGCTGCTGATGGACGAGCCCTGCTCGGCGCTCGACCCCATCGCGACGCAGAAGATCGAGGAGCTGGTCGTGGACCTGAAATCCCAGTACACGATCGTGATCGTCACCCACAACATGCAGCAGGCCGCCCGGGTGTCCGACTACACCGGCTTCTTCCTGCTCGGGCGTCTGGTCGAGTACGGCACGACGCAGCAGATCTTCACCAGCCCGCGCGACGAGCGCACCGACGCCTACATCACCGGGAGGTTCGGATGAGCACGCCGCTCGAGCCGCATCGCCACTTCCACGAGGAGCTGTCGCACCTCAAGCAGCGCCTCATGGCGGCCTCCGCCGAGGCGGAGGAGGCCGTCGGCAACGCCGTCGACGCGCTGCTGACGCGGAACCGGGTCAAGGCGCAGGAAGTCATCCGCGGCGACCGCACCATCAACACCCTGGAGAGCAGCATCGAGGAGCAGGCGTTCCAGCTCATCGCGCTGCACCAGCCGATGGCCAGGGACCTGCGGCTGATCTTCGCCGCGATCCGAATCGTGGGTGACCTCGAGCGGGTGGGCGACCACGCGGTGAACATCGCCCAGTGCGCCGAGCGGCTGGCGAGCTACCCGCACATCGTGCCCGAGCCAGAGATCGTCGAGATGGCGCGGCTGTCGCGCCAGATGCTCTCCGACGCGCTGTCGGCCTTCGTGCGCGGCGACGCGCCCCTGGCGCGCGAGGTGTGCCGGCGCGACGACGCGGTGGACTCGCTGAACGACTCCGTGTTCCGCATCGTGCTCACGCATATGATGGAGGATCAACGGGTTATCCGGCCCGGCATGGAGCTGATCCTGGTGAGCCGCAACCTCGAGCGGGTGGCCGACCTCGCCACCAACGTGGCGGAGGACGTAGTATTCCTGGAGGAAGGGAAGACCATCAAGCACCACGCGGAGGACGAGCGGCCCGCGCCGGATGCCGCTTCCTGAATGGCTGCATGGGCATTCACGATTCGCACAATTTCCCCGGACGGCTGATCGTCGTCGAAGGCATCGACGGGTCGGGCAAGTCCACCCAGCTCTCGCTGCTGCAGACCTTCCTGGTATCGGAAGGCTACGACGTGTCGTTCACGGAGTGGAACAGCAGCCCGATCGTGAAGGACACCACCAAGCGCGGCAAGAAGAAGAACCTGTTCTCGCCGACCACGTTCTCGCTGATCCACGCCACCGATTTCGCCGACCGGCACGAGCGCTCGATCCTGCCGCCGCTGCAGGCGGGCCTGATCGTGCTGGCCGACCGCTACGCCTACACGGCGTTCGCGCGCGACGTGGCGCGCGGCTGCGACCGGACCTGGGTGCGCAACCTGTACCACTTCGCGACCTGCCCCGACCTCGCGCTGTACTTCAAGGTGGACATCGACACCGCGGTGGCGCGCATCACCGGCGGCCGGATCCAGATCAAGTTCCACGAGGCCGGGATGGACCTCGGCCTCTCGCCCGATCCCATCACCTCGTTCCGCATGTTCCAGGGCACGGTGCTCGGGGAGTACAACCGGGTGGCGGAGGAGTTCGGGCTCACGGTGCTGGACGGCAGCCGCTCGGTGGTCGAGCAGCAGCGCGAGATGCGCCGGCTGGTGAAGCCCATCCTCAAGGGGCTGCGGCGCGCCCGCGCGCCGCGCCCGGCGGCCGCCCCCAGCGTGGCCGCCGCGGCCGGCAGCGCCACACGCTGATGGACGCCAGCTTCTACGGCTCCGGCCTGGCCAAGCTCGAGATCTCCACCGAGCTGCCGGGCAACCTCCTGGTGATCGAAGGCGCGGACGGCGTCGGCCGCTCCACGCACATCGAGCTGCTGCAGGGGTGGCTGGAGGGCCAGGGGTTCGCCGTCTCGTCCACCGGCCTGGTGCGCTCGGCGCTGACGCGGCGGGGCATCGAGTCGGCGAAGGAGGGGCACTCCTTCGACCGCACCACCATGGCGCTGTTCTACGCCACCGACCTCGCCGACCGGATCGAGCACGAGATCGTCCCGGCGCTGCGGAGCGGGTTCGTGGTGCTGGCCGACCGCTACGTCTACACCACCATCGCGCGCGGCGCGACCCGCGGCCTCGACCGCGAGTGGCTGGCGGGGCTGTACGGCTTCGCCCTGATCCCGCGGCGGGTGTTCTTCCTGCGGCTCGACCCGGACGAGCTGATCCGCCGCACCCTGCGGCGCGGCGGCGAGCTGGACTACTGGGAGGCCGGCCGCGACATCGGGCTCGCCCCGGACCTGTACAGCTCGTTCCGCAAGTACCAGACGCTGATGCTGGGGGAGTTCGACCGCATGGCGGCCCAGTACGAGTTCACCACCATCGACGCCTCGCGGTCGGTGGAGGACGTGCAGGCCGAGCTCCGGCGCGAGGTCGCCAACCTGCTCGATCCGTCGCTGCTCGCGCCGCCGGTCGATGTCTCCGACGACTGAGCGCTTCGCCGCCATCGACGTCGGCTCCAACTCGATCCGTTGCCTGATCGCCGAGCGCGGCGAGGACGGCCACCTCCAGATCATCGACGACCTCAAGGACCAGCCGCGGCTGGCGCGCGGGCTCTCGTCCACCGGCCTGCTGGCGCCCGAGTCGATGGAGCGGGCGATCGAGTCCCTGGGCCGGATGGTGCAGGCCGCCGAGCGGCGGGGCGCGGCGCGGCTCGCGCTGGTGGCGACCGCGGCCGTGCGCGACGCCGCCAACGGCGCGGCGTTCGCGGAGCGGGTGAAGAAGGAGCTGGGCATCCCGCTCGAGGTCATCGACGGTGAGACGGAGGCGCGGCTCGCCTTCCTGTCGGTGAGCGAGCACTTCCCCATCGGCCGCGGCCGGGCCGTGGTCGCGGACATCGGCGGCGGCAGCCTGGAGCTGGTGCTCGCCGTGGGCGGGCTCGTGGACCGCGTCGTCTCCCTGCCCTTCGGCGCGGTGCGGCTCACCGAGCAGTACCTGGCGGCCGGCGCCGACGACGGGGTCCGCCGCCTGCGCGGCGCCGTGCGCCAGAAGCTGCGCCGCGCGGTCCCGGGCCGCGAGTGGGAAGCGGCCAAGCTGTTCGGCTCGGGCGGGACGTTCACCAACCTGGCCCGCATCGCCGCGGCGCGGAGCCGCGGCGCCGTGCCCTCGGGCGGCGTCCACGGATCGTCGGTCCGGCTCCCGGAGCTGCAGCGCATCCTGGAGTGGCTCGCCACGCTGAGCGTCGAGGAGCGGCGCAAGGTGCCGGGCCTCAACGCCGAGCGCGCCGACATCATCGTGGCCGGCCTCGCGGTGGCCGCCGAGGTGCTGGAGCTGTTCGACGCCCCGAAGGTCACGGTGTCGGCCTTCGGCCTGCGCGAGGGGCTGCTGATCCACCTCTCCCGTCCGGCCGCCGAGGGCCAGGCGCCGAGCCGCGCCCGGGCGCTGCGCCGCTTCGCCGACCGCTGCCACACCGATCGCCGGCACGGCGAGCAGACGGCCCGGCTCGCCCGCCGCCTGTTCGACGCGCTGGGCAAACGGCTGGGCTGCGCCCCCGGCGAGTGGGACCTGCTCGAGGCGGCCTCCCTGCTCCATGACGTGGGGCAGCTGGTGAGCTACCGCAGCCACCACAAGCACAGCTACCACCTCATCGCCCACGCCGAGTCGCTGCCCTTCACGCCGCGCGAGCGGCTGCTCATCGCCATGGCGAGCCGCTAC
>Ga0187779_10002734_pt1 | contig 10755 bp, 5 predicted proteins | sample 1015_Q2_SP10_10__FD_132435 | JGI IMG/M metagenome (GOLD analysis project Ga0187779, IMG submission 132435) | Tropical peat soil microbial communities from peatlands in Department of Meta, Colombia - 1015_Q2_SP10_10_MG | ecosystem: Environmental > Terrestrial > Soil > Wetlands > Peat | place...
CTCGATTAAGGACGCATGTGCCTCCGAAGTTCGGATTCCCCGAAACGGCCCGGAATCAATTGTGTGGGTTAGTTCACTCCGTGATCCGTCGAAGTAGAAGAACTGAAACTGCACATACACTACCATCGAGACCAGGAGACCCAGAGGGATGATCGTAGCGAACTCAGATGGTCGCCGGGAGAAACCGAAGTCTCTCAGGAGCCGGATCGTGCTCTTCGCGTAGAGATAGGAAGCGCCGAGCGCCGCGGGAAGCAGGCCGAAGCCTGCGTTGAGAAAGCCATTGCTGCTGCTCCAGGCATATACGAACCCTGCAATCAAAGATGGGATTACGATATGCATGAAGACTGCGCGGTCATTCTCGTCTTCTTCGCCTGTCGCGTAGATGACCACGGCGAGAAGACCCCAAAGCGCGACGATTCCGAGAGACTGAACAGGGACATGCAAACGTCGCCAGGCTATGAGCGTGACGGGAAGGAGCACGGTAAGGATCGCCTGCACCCGCCTCGCGTTCGGAGAATTCAACGAATGTGCGCCCACCAGGCTTATGACTGCCAATGGGAGCAGAGGGTACATCAGAATGCTTCGAGCGGTGTCCTTGAATATCGCGATCACTTTAGACGAGCCGCCAAAATACGCTCCCAGAACCGCGCTGAATGAGTATGCCTCTATCAGGTGACTGAAACCGATTTTCCAGAGTCCAAGCAGCACTGGTAACCAGATGACAGTCAGTCCTGAGAGGAAGGCTGCCGCCCAAAGGAGGCCGCGCGAATAGGTCAGTCTGAGGAGGATCAGGCCGTAGACGGCAGCGACCACGACAAGAGTGGGGTATGCTACTGCCGAGGCTGCCTGTGCAGCGCCGGCGACCATCAGGAGCCACTTCTTCTCGTAGTGGACTCCTCCGCAGCCTGCCGCAAGACCGACAACGAGGAACCCGGCACCCATCGTGTTGTAGCTCAGGCTCGGTAAGCCCCACGGCACAAAGGCAGGGACTATGAGCATAGATGCAAGCGCCAGAGGCCATGCCAATGATCGCCTGAAAAGCAGGAATGCCGAGCATCCCACGAGCAATCCAAACACAAGGTATGCATATCGCACGAAAAGGACCAAGCCATCAACGCCTTGCAAGTGCACCCGCAGCGCGATCAGTGGGTACACGATGACAGAGCTGAGCTGGAAGAAGATGAGTTCGTCCACGAACATCCGGTCCCCCAAGAGAAACCGGTACGGCATGGCGAGATAGAAGGACTCGTCATTGAAGTTCAGACTCAAGCGCAGGCGGTAAAGAGTGGCGAAAAAGACTGCTACGAGCAGCACGGCAGCCAGCAGCGCAGTCAACCCGGCCCAAAAGTCATGCCGTTTATTCGAAATGCTGTTCTCGCTCACAATGCACGACCTGCTGTCAGCAGCTCGGTCGCTGTCTGGTCTCGGAGGCGCCAAATCTCTGCGCTTTCAAGAGGCATCCCGTATTCTCCTACCCTCCGAGCAATAAGGCGGCGATCTGAACGAACAGGATCTTGAGAATAGTCATGGATGGAAAGATCATGGCATAGCCGACATCGGGCCGGTCCGTAGGCGCGGTTCGGCTCGCAAAGGCAAGAATGGCAGGGTTGCCGGTAGCGCCGGAAATCACCCCCAGCGTCGTATCGAAGGGAAGGCGAAACACCCAGAGGCAGATGAGCGCGGTGATCAAGACGAGCGCCAGCGCAATGAGAACACCGTAGAGCAGGAAGGTGACGCCTTCGGTGCCGACGGTGGCAAAGAATTTTGGTCCTGAGGCTATGCCGACCTGGGCAAGGAAGATCGTCAACCCGAAGTTTCTCAGCACGAGGTTTGCAGACAGAGGCATGGTCCAGACAAAAGGACCCGTGCGCCTCCACTTTCCGAGGAAGAGGGCGAGAAGAAGCAGGCCTGCCAGGCCGAGAGTCAGCTTGCCCAAACCGGGCAGGGGGAGCGGTATCATTCCGACGAGCAGGCCGAGTGCTGCGCCGACGCCGATCGAGATATAGCTGAAATCGGCGGTCCCCTTGATCGAGTCACCGAAGAAGGCGCGTACGCTCTTGATCTTGGAGCGGTGAACAAGCACTCCGACACGGTCTCCGACTTCTAGGATCAGGTCCGGGCTGGGCAGCATATCGCTGTCACCGCGCCGGACCTGTACTATGGAGCACGCCATGTCAGCAGGGAAATCGAGGTCAGCGATGGCACGGCCTACAACGCTGCGTTTGGAAGCGAAAACCCGGATATAGTCCAGATCCTGGCGGTCGCCGGCGATGATGCCCGGCTGGAGCTCGCCAAGGAGGGCGACGGCCTGTTCAAGCGCGGCTTTGTCAGTAGCAGTGGCAAGGAGCAGATCATCCTGGTTTAGCGCGAGACTGTCGGAAGGCAGTTGATTGTGCTCCTTCCTGCGCACCGCAGCGATCGTGACTCCGGACGGGAGTTTTGCGACCATTTCCGGAAAGCGCACGCCGAAGAAGACCGGATTGCGCAGCGCGATTTCCGCAAGCTCGATTTGCTGAGCCGCCGGCGGCTCGATTTTCGGCTTGAGCCATGCATTGAGCGCGTAAATGCAGAGGATCGGTCCGGCAACTCCGAAGGGATAGGCAACGCTGTACCCGACCGCAGCGGTGTCATTCTTGAGCGCGGCGATGATCGCCTGTAGCGTGGCGGTGCTGGTTCCTGATCCCGCGAAGAGACCGAGCGTCTCTCCGGTCTGAATGCCGGCCAAGGGAATCAGGGCCAGGGAGACACATCCCGCGGCAATGACACCGATGGCAGCAGCGGCGTTGGCCTTGAGGCCCTCCGGGTTGGTCAGGCCGCGAAAGAACTGGGCGCCGTACTGAACGCCGACGCCGTAGAGGAAGAGGAGCAGGCCCATGGTGCCGAGGAGTGCCGGCGGCGCGGCCTTTGGCGCAAAACCCCCGACCGCCAGACCGACGAAGAGCACAGCGCCGGACCCGAGGGAAAAACCCTTGATGTTGATTTCGCCGACAAAGTAGCCTACGGCAACGGTCATGAAAAGCGTAAAGAGCGGCTGAGTCTCGAGCAGTGTCCTGATCTCGTCCATACAAGACCAGTATACAAAGGGAGACTAACTTGTCAAGAAAAAAATCTGTCGGCAACAGAGCAAAAATCGCCCGAGCCTGTTCCTGATCAGCTGAGGAACGTGAGAAAGAAATAACTTGCCAAAAGCCGCATTTTGTCGGAGAATGGGGGTAGGAACGGGACGTACGAGTCTCGGTCCTGACCTTGAATCGGATGAATGTACCTGCTTTGCAAATCATGTGTAGCACTACGCCTTGGAGAGCTCTCTTAAAGGAGGAATACAATGCCCAAGAAACCTGAAAAGAGGGAGCGTATGAAGAGAGATACCAAACCTGCCGAGGGTTCATCGTCACCGGAAACATGCCAGGACATACGCACGGGGACGAGTGCCGAGGTCCTCAGGCACGCCATTCTGGACAACCTTTATTATGGTCAGGGACGTGTTCCAAGGCTTGCAACACGCAACGACTGGTATATGGCGGTTGCATATACGGTGCGCGACCGGATGCTCGACCGGTTTATTCGTGCGCTCGAAAGGTTGCATAGACCGGAGGCGAAGATCGCGAGTTATCTCTCGGCGGAGTTCCTCATGGGGCCTCATCTCGGGAACAATCTCCTGAATCTCGGAATCACTGACGAGACGCGGAAGGCTCTGAAAGAACTCGGCCTGGAACTTGACGACCTGCTCGATCAGGAGGAAGAGCCGGGGCTCGGCAACGGCGGCCTCGGCAGGCTTGCTGCCTGTTACATGGACTCAGTCGCATCTTTGCATGTGCCGGCGATTGGATACGGCATTCGCTACGAATTCGGTATCTTTGACCAGGAGATCCGTGACGGATGGCAGGTAGAGAAGACCGACAAATGGCTCTCCATGGGAAATCCCTGGGAGATCTGCCGTCCCGAGGTCATTTATTACGTGAATTTCGGCGGACATACGGAGCATTTCCGGGATGGCAAGGACCGTTTCAGGGTTCGTTGGGTCCCTGACCGAGTCATCAAGGGGATCGCCTATGACACAGCCGTCCCGGCATATCGGAGTGATTTCGTAGATCTGCTCAGGCTCTGGAAATCCGAGGCTGTCGAATCTTTCGACTTTCAGGCCTTCAACATCGGCGACTATTACAAGGCTGTGGACCAAAAAGTCATTTCTGAAACGGTGAATAAGGTCCTCTATCCGAACGACGAACCGGAAATAGGAAAGACCCTCCGCCTCGCGCAGCAGTATTTCTTCGTCTCCTGCTCTCTTCAGGACATGATCCGCATTCATCGTCTGCGGGGCAGGAGCATCGAGACATTCCCGGAGAGTTTTGCGGTTCAGTTAAATGACACCCATCCGTCCATAGCGGTTGCCGAGCTGATGCGGATTCTTATAGACGATTATCTACTGGACTGGGACGGCGCATGGAAGATCACGCGTCAGACGATGGCGTTTACGAATCATACGTTGCTGCCCGAGGCGCTCGAAAAATGGCCTCTGCCGCTTTTCAGGCGTACGCTTCCCCGACACACCGAGATCATCTATGAAATTAACCGGAGATTTCTCGACGAGGTGCTGCTCAGGTATCCGGAGGATTCTGGTCGTGTTTCAAGGCTTTCTCTGATAGACGAAAGCGGCGAGCGGTATGTCCGCATGGCGCATCTCGCATCAGTGGGAAGTCACCGGATCAACGGCGTCGCGGCCCTCCACACCGATCTCCTCACCAAAACCGTTCTCAAAGATCTCTATGACCTCTATCCTGATCGCTTCGTGAACGTGACAAACGGTGTGACCCCGAGGCGCTGGATCGCCCTGAGTAACCCGGGGCTCACCGGCCTGCTCACAAAGACCATCGGCGACGGGTGGATCAGACATTTTGAAGATGAGATCAGGAAGATAGAGTCCTTTGCGGACGATGCCGGGTTTCGTCGGGAGTGGGTCGAGATTAAATACGGCAACAAAAAGAGATTTGCCGCGCTCATAAAGGAAAGGACTGGTATCGAGACGGATCCTGAGTCGCTCTTTGACATTCAGGTTAAGCGGATGCACGAGTACAAGAGGCAGCATCTGAACGTGCTCCACATCGTCACCCTCTATAACCGTATCGGAAGGAATCCGGGAACGAAGATTGTCCCTCGAACGTTCGTCTTCGGCGGCAAGGCAGCGCCGAGCTACTTCATGGCAAAGCTGATCATCAAGCTGATCAATTCCGTCGCCGATGTGGTAAACAACGATCCCGAAGTGGCCGGGAAATTAAAGGTCGTCTTCTTCCCCGACTTCAATGTGAAGAACGCCCATCATGTCTACCCGGCCGCAGACCTCTCGGAGCAGATATCCACCGCCGGGAAAGAGGCCTCCGGTACAGGGAACATGAAGTTCTCGATGAACGGAGCTCTCACCATAGGCACCCTTGACGGCGCGAACGTCGAGATCCGCGAGGAAGTCGGACCGGAAAACTTCTTCCTCTTCGGCCTTACTGCGGGAGAAGTGGAGAAACTGAAGTCGCGAGGTTATTCTCCCCGAAGCTACTACGAGACAAACCCGCAACTGAGAGAGGCGATCGATCAGATCCGCTCAGGACGTTTCTCGAGGGGAGATGGAGAACTCTTTAAGCCGCTCGTCGACAATCTGCTGAATCACGATCCATTCCTGCTCATGGCGGATTACCAGTCCTACATCGATTGCCAGGACCGGGTGAACTCAGCCTATCAGGATCGGGAACGATGGGTCCGCATGTCGATCCTCAACGTGGCGCGAATGGGAAAGTTTTCATCCGACCGCTCCATACGGGAATATTGCGAGCATGTCTGGCAGATGAAGGCGGCTATGGGAAGCGATGATTCATAGAACAATGAATAGGATGTGAAAGGAGGATAGTATGGCTAACAAGAAAGCGACCACCCGTAAGGTCGGTGCGTTAAGCAGTTTCGGTCCTGCCCGGTCTACTATCAATGGTACACCCCTCAGTACCGGCGAGGCACGGAAGAGCCACGCGTTTTGGCGGGCCTGCAACTATCTTGCGCTTGGCATGATCTATCTGAGCGACAACCCCCTCCTCCGTCAGCCCTTGAAGCCGGAACATATCAAGAACCGGCTGCTCGGCCACTGGGGTGCCAGCCCGGCCCTCTCCTTCATTTATACCCATCTGAACCGCATCATCAGAAAGTACGATCTCGACATGATCTACATGGCAGGTCCCGGACACGGAGCTCCGGGCGTGCTCGGCCCTGTCTATCTGGAAGGCAGCTATTCGGAAATCTATCCTGACAAGAGCATGGACGAGGAAGGTCTCAGGCTTTTTTTCAAGGAATTCTCCTTTCCCGGCGGCATCGGCAGCCACTGTACCCCCGAGACCCCCGGGTCCATCCATGAGGGTGGCGAACTCGGTTACGTCTTGTCCCACGCCTGCGGCGCCGCCTTCGATAATCCCGACCTGATCGTCGCTGCGGTGGTGGGTGACGGCGAGGCCGAGACCGGCCCGCTCGCAACGTCGTGGCACATCAATAAGTTCATCAATCCTGCCAGGGACGGCGCGGTGCTGCCGATCCTCAACCTCAATGGATACAAGATCAACAATCCGACCCTGCTGGCGCGCATCAGCCGCGAGGAGCTGGAAGACCTGTTCAAGGGGTACGGCTATACCCCGTGCTTCGTCGAAGGGTCCGATCCCGGCACGATGCACCAGGCTATGGCAGCGACACTGGATCATTGCGTTAAGGAGATCAGGGCACTGCAGAAGGAAGCGCGAGGTAAAGGCTTTGTCAGGCGCCCCCGCTGGCCGATGATCGTCCTGCGCACGCCCAAGGGCTGGACGGCGCCGTCCGAGGTCGACGGGCACAAGCTCGAGGGATTCTGGCGGGCTCACCAGGTGCCTTTGTCTGCTGTTCAGAAGAAGCCAGCGCATCTCAAGCTGCTCGAGAAGTGGATGCGCGGCTACAAACCCGATGAGCTATTCGATGCAGACGGTGCGCCGGTTCCTGAAATCAGGGAGATGACGCCGACGGGGACGCGCCGTATGGGAGCCAATCCCCATGCGAACGGCGGCTTGCTGAGAAAGGCATTACGTCTGCCTGACTTCCGCGATTACGGGATAAAGGTGGAGAATCCCGGTCAGCTGGAGGCGGAAAACACAAGGCCTCTCGGCGTCTTTCTCCGTGATGTGATGAAATTGAACATGCAGAACTTCCGTGTCTTTGGCCCTGATGAAAACACCTCGAACAAACTCGATTCCATTTACCAGGTCAGCAAGAAGCTCTGGATCGAGGAGTATTTTCCGGAGGACAGCGACAGCGGCGAGTTGTCGACCGACGGACGGGTCGTAGAGATGCTGAGCGAGCACACCCTGGAAGGCATGTTCGAGGGCTACGTACTGACCGGCCGCCATGGCTTCTTTGCCACCTATGAGGCGTTCGCTCACGTCATCGACTCCATGTTCAATCAACATGCCAAGTGGTTGTCGATCTGCAACACCCTCTCATGGCGTCAGAAGATCCCATCGCTCAATCTCCTCATCACCTCTACGGTCTGGCGGCAGGACCATAACGGCTTTACGCACCAGGATCCGGGCTTCATCGACCTTGTGGTCAACAAACGGCCTGAGGTGACGCGGATATATATGCCGCCGGATGTGAACAGTCTCCTCTCGGTGGTGAACCACTGCCTTCGGAGCGAAAATTACTTCAACGTGATCGTCTGCGATAAGCAGCTCCACCTGCAGTACCTCGACATGGAAAATGCGATAGGGCATTGCACGAAGGGCATCGGCATCTGGGGCAGGGCGAGCAACGATCAGGGACAGGAGCCGGATGTGGTGATGGCGTGCGCGGGCGACATCCCGACGCAGGAGGCGTTGGCTGCGACGGCTATGTTGCGCCAGGAGTTTCCCGATCTGAAGATCCGTTTCGTCAACGTGGTTGATCTGTTTAAGCTGCAGCCCTCGAGCGAGCACCCTCACGGACTGAGCGACCGCGACTTCGACAGCCTCTTCACCGTAGACAAACCTATAATCTTCAATTTTCACGGCTATCCCTGGCTGATTCACCGGCTGGCCTACCGGAGGACGAATCATAAGAACCTTCATGTGCGCGGGTACAAGGAGCGGGGCAACATCAATACACCCTTAGAGTTGGCGATAAACAATGAGATAGACCGTTTCAGCCTGGCCATCGACGTCATAGACCGGGTGCCGAAGCTCAGGACAACCGGCTCCCATGCCAAGGAAAAGTTCAGGAACATGCAGATCAGATGCCGAGAATATGCGCACGAGCACGGCAGCGACCTCCCGGAAGCGGCAGGCTGGCGCTGGCCTTTTTCATGAGGGAGGAAACCTGTGAAGGTGGCCGTCATCAACTGCGGGAGTTCATCCATCAAATACGAGGTCTTCGATGTAAGGGAATGCGTCATGCTCGCCTCGGGGCTGGTCGAGAAGATCGGGGGCCGCGACAGCCGCTTGCGGCAGCGGAAACGGAAGGCCGACGGCACCTTCGAGGAACAGAGCTTCACAAAGGCCCTGGCGGACCACCGAGAGGGGTTTGCATTTATGGAGGAGGTGAACCAGAAAGAACGGATCATAAGGGACGAGTCTGAGCTTTTCGGCATCGGCCATCGGGTAGTGCACGGAGGCGAGGTTTTTCAGGAGCCGACGCTCATCAACGATGAAGTCGTTTCCGCCATCAAGGGACTCGAACCGTTGGCGCCGCTCCACAACCCGTCCAATCTCCTCGGTATCGAAGCAGGCCGGGAGCGGTTTCCCCATGTCCTGCAGGTGGCGGTCTTTGATACGGCCTTTCATCAGACGCTGCCCCCTCACGCTTACCATTACGCGGTGCCCTACGATTTGTACGCTCAGCATCACGTCCGCAGATACGGCTTCCACGGGACGTCTCACGCGTATGTCGCAAAGGAGGCAGCAAAGCATCTCCGCAAAGCACCTTCGGAGCTGAACCTGATCACGCTTCATCTCGGCAATGGCGCGAGCACCGCGGCCCTCAAACAAGGGAAGAGCATCGACACCTCCATGGGCATGACCCCCCTTGAGGGGCTGGTCATGGGTACGAGGTGCGGGGACATCGACCCGTCGCTTCCGTTCTACCTCATGAGACAGAGCGCGATATCCCCGGATGAAGTGGAGAACCTCCTGAACCGGGAGAGCGGGCTCAAAGGGATCTGCGGGGTAAGCGACATGAGAGAGATTCAGGATCTCGCAGCAAGAGAAAATGAACGGGCCAGACTCGCCATCGATATCTTTTGCTATCGCATTAAGAAATACATCGGTGCATACATCGCCGTGCTCGGTGGGCTCGATGCGATCGTCTTCACCGGCGGTATCGGTGAGAACTCGGCTATCGTCAGAAGGTTCGTCTGTGAAGGACTGAAACATATGGGCATCTCTCTCGAAGAGAGAAAGAACAGAGAGGTCTCGGGAACGGTGTCAGAAATCCAGAAAGAGGGCGCTCCGATAAAGATCCTCGTCATTAAAACCGACGAGGAGCGGGAGATCGCTCAGCAGACGATCAGAGCAGTCGAGAGGGCGAAAGGGCTGCAGGGCACCTCATCATGTGCCCTATAACGGTGCCGCGGGACGGGTCATCCCCTTTTCCGGCAGAGGGAGATATCGGCGATGAAAAGGGATGAAGTGATTCAGTACCTGGTCAGTGAGCGCCTTCGCGATGGGACCGAGGTGACCATCCGTGCCATACGGCCTGAAGACAAAGGCATGCTCCGCGAGGCATTCAAGGACTTGGATGAAAGCACGATTTATACGCGCTTCTTTGCGCCGAAGAAGGAAATATCGGACCAGGAGCTGAAATGGGCCACGGAAGTAGACATGTTCCGAAATGTCGCTCTCGTCGCGTGCATCCGCGATGGCGGAGGAGAGAAGATTATCGGGATCGGACGCTATGTATCAGCTGAAAAGCCGGATCCGCCTTCCAGCGCAGAAATTGCCTTCGTCGTTGAGGAAGACTATCACGGCCTCGGCCTTGCCTCGATCCTTCTCAGACACTTGTCATTCATTGGACGGGAACAGGGCGTCTCCCGTTTCGAAGCCGAGGTACTTCCCTCGAACAAGGCGATGCTCAAGGTCTTCAGTCGATCCGGTCTTTCCATGACCGAGGTTTCATCAGGCGATTCAGTTCACGTTACCCTTTCCTTGAACAAGGGAGGAACGGAGTGAGACGTTCGGCAAAATGATTCATGCCGATGGCAGAAGGTAAACCGATGGCGAGATCAGGCATTGATCATCCTGAATGGGGAAGGAGTTCTCCTCTGGGAGCGACGGTATCCCCAGGAGGAGTGAACTTCAGCGTTTTTTCGAAACATGCATCCGCGATTGAGCTTCTCCTCTTTCGCGGCACTGACGACGCGCGACCGGAGCGCACGATTCGCCTCGATCCGACCAAGAACCTCACGTACCATTATTGGCACGTGTTTGTCCCCGGCGTCCGGTCGGGGCAGATCTATGGTTACCGCGTTGAGGGACCGTCCGATGTCTCGACGGGAATGAGGTTTGATGCCTCGAAGGTCCTTCTCGATCCGTATGGTCGTGGCGTCGTTGTTCCGGAGAAATACAGCAGGGGCGCGGCGGGCAGGCAAGGTAACAACGCTGCGACGGCGATGAAGAGCGTAGTCGTGGATCCGTCAGCATACGACTGGGAAGGCGACTCGCCTCTGAGGCGGCCGTCCTCCCGGACGATCGTCTACGAGATGCATGTGAGGGGATTCACCCGTCATCCGAG
>Ga0187779_10002735_pt1 | contig 10752 bp, 8 predicted proteins | sample 1015_Q2_SP10_10__FD_132435 | JGI IMG/M metagenome (GOLD analysis project Ga0187779, IMG submission 132435) | Tropical peat soil microbial communities from peatlands in Department of Meta, Colombia - 1015_Q2_SP10_10_MG | ecosystem: Environmental > Terrestrial > Soil > Wetlands > Peat | place...
ACCGCTTCTCGTTCGTTCGGCAACAGATAGTCGATAACGGGCAGCAACGCTTCGCGGTCGAACGCCCAACGTCCCGATGGATCGTCGTTGGTATCGACGCTTACCACCGCGCCGGCCCGACGCGCGCCACCGAGCAGCGAGGCCAGCGCCGCACTGAGCCGCGGTTGCAGGAACACGGACGCCACATGCACGTGTCGGGCGCGCTGGAGCATGCCCGCGTCGACGTGCTCGGGTCCGAACGTCGACAGCGCGCCGGGGAACGTGAGCATGGCCCGGTCACCGTCCGGACGAAGGAAGACCACTGTCATTGCAGTGTCGGCATCGGAATCGCGGGTGACGCCCGAGACGTCGACGCCGCCTTCGGACAGCATCCCGAGCACGAGATCCCCGGCGCGGTCGGCGCCGACCAGCCCTACGAATGCGGTGCGCAGGCCGAGCCGTGCCGCGGCATGGGCCATCAGTGCGCCGCTGCCGCCGAGCGTCAGGTGTGCGCCCGCGACCTCGCGCTCGGCCTGGCCGAATGTGAGCACCTCGGGTGCGCCGCGCACGATCACGTCGGGATTGGCGTCACCGAGGACGACGAGGTCGTAGCCGACGGTCATTGTCTACCCGGAGGCGCTTCGGTCGTCGGCCGGAAGCACCGGCCCGGTAAGCGCGACGCGCTGCTCGGTCGACTCGTCGAAGAGCAGCAGATGCGCGGCGTCTACACGTACGTGCAAGCGGTCGTCGACTTGGGGTAGGACATCCGGCGGCGCTCGGAAGACCAGCAGCTTGTCGGCGTCGTCGATGCCCGACACGATCCCGTGTACGAGGTTCTCGTAGCCCAGCGCCTCGACGTGTGCGACCACGACCTCGATGATCGGTTCCGTTCGGTCGCCGTCACGGTCGGTGCTGCTCGCGATGCTCAGGCCCTCGGGGCGGATGCCGACCACGACGTTGCCGTCAGGCGCGCCGGGTGTCACCAACTGCAGTGGGCCGGCGTGCAGCACGCCGCGCTCGACCCGCCCCGCGACCATGTTCATGCTCGGCGTGCCGAGGAACCCGGCGACGAACAGGTTGGCCGGTTCCTGGTATACCGCCGCGGGCGGGCCGGCCTGCTGCAGCCGGCCTTCGCGCATCACCACGATCTGCTGGCCGAGCGTCATCGCTTCGACTTGGTCGTGGGTCACGTACATGCTTGTGATGCCGAGGTGCCGGTGGATCGCCGCGATTTCGGTGCGCATCTGCGTTCGCAGCTTGGCATCGAGGTTGCTGAGTGGTTCGTCGAGTAAGAAGGCCAGCGGCTCGCGCACGAGCGCGCGACCCATTGCGACGCGTTGGCGCTGTCCGCCCGACAACTGGCCGGGGCGCCGGCGCAGCAGGTCGGTGAGCCCGAGCATCTCGGCGACGCGCCGCACTTCGGCGTCGAGGCGCTGGCGCGGCACATGGCGTTCCTTCAGCGGGAATGCGAGGTTCTTGTAGACCGTGAGGTGCGGGTAGAGCGCGTAGTTCTGGAACACCATCGCGACGTCGCGCTTACCCGGTGGAAGCTCCTGCACCTCGCGATCACCGATGAGCACGCGTCCCGAGGTGAGGCGCTCCAGACCGGCGACGCAGCGGAGTACCGTGCTCTTGCCGCAGCCCGACGGGCCGACGAACACGACGAGCGCGCCGTCGTCGATCGTCAGGTCGAGCGCGTCGAGCGCGACGACAGGCGGCTTGCCGGGATACACCTTGCGGAGGCCGTCCAGGATGATCCGTGCCACGGTCGCCTCTTACTTGATGCCCGACGACGCGATGGACCGAACGAACACACGTTGAGCCGCGAGAAAGAGCACGATCACGGGTAGCTGGCTCATCAGCGTCGCGGCCATCAGCAGGGGCCAGGCGGTGAGGTGCTCTCCCTGGAAGGTCGACAGGCCGAGCTGCATTGTCATGTTCTGAGGGCTTTGGATCGCGACGAGCGGCCAAAGGAAGTCGTTCCAGATGTCGAGGAACGTGAGGGTCGCGAGCGTCGCGAGCGGGGGCCCCATCAGGGGCAGAAGGATCTTCGTGAACACGCCGAGCCGGCTCGCGCCGTCGATGCGGCCGGCTTCTTCCAGATCGGGCGGCAGCGAAACGAAGAACTGCCGCATCAGGAACACCCCGAACGCGGTGACGAGGTTCGGCACGACCAGCGCGCTCAGATGGTCGATCAACCCGAACGACTTGACGATGAGAAGCGTCGGAATGAGTACCACTTGGAACGGCACCATCAGAGTTGCGAGCAGCAAGATGAATACAAGGTTCGAGCCGCGGAACCGCAACCGCGCGAACGCGTAGCCGGCCATGCTGCACAGCACGAGATTCGAGATCACGACGATGACCGAAACGATCGCGGTGTTGAGGAGCCAGTGACCGAAGGGCGAACCGGTCCACACGTCGACGAAGTTCGACCACTGAATGGAGTGCGGCAAACCAGGCGGGAAGCGACGCGACTCCTCCGTGGTGGAGACCGAAGTCACGACCATCCACACGAACGGCGTGAGCATCACGAGCGACAGCGGGAGCAATACGAAGTGCCAGGGACTCGGGAGCCGACGCCGCGGTGCGTCCGTCGGGCCGTCCGGCAGCGGATCGAGGAGCATCGACGACTCCTCGTTGCGCGCCGTCATCAGTCGGTCTCCCAGCGCGACAGACGGCGGCCGATGGTGAGCTGGATCACCGTGATGATCAGGATCGCGATGAACAGCGCGAACGCGATGGCCGACGCGTAGCCGCCGTTGAAGAACTCGAATGCCTGTTCGTAGAGGTAATAGACGACGACCGTCGTCGACCCCACCGGACCGCCCTTGGTCGTCACGAAGATCTCGTCGAAGAGCTGCAGCGCGTTGATCGTCAGCCAGATCACGAGGAACAGCGTGGCGGGCGCGAGCAGCGGTACCTCTACGCGCCAGAACGCGCGCCACCGCGTGCACCCGTCGATAGCGGCCGCCTCGAGGAGGTCGGCCGGCACGCTCTGCAGCGCGGCGAGATAGATGATCACGCCGAAGCCCAGCCATCCCCACACGGTCATCGCCACGATCGACATCAGCGCTTCGCGTGGATCGCGAAAGAATCCCTGATTCGCGATGCCGACCTTGTGGAGCCCGGCATTGACGAGCCCGAAGTCGGGATCGAGCAGCCAGTTGAACATGGTCGCGGTGGCGACGGTCGAGGTAACGAGCGGAATGAACACTGCGACGCGGTAGAAGGTGATCCCGTGAATCCGTCGGTTCAGCGCGGCCGCGACCAGCAGAGAGCCGATCACGCACACCGGAACGAATACGAGGGTGTAGATCACGGTGTTGTGGACCGCATTGGAGAACTGCGGGTCGTGCACGAGGTCGCGGTAGTTGCGCAGCCCTACCCATTTGCCGGGCGAGATGAGATCGTTCTGCTCGAACGACAAGAGGAACGCCCACACGAGCGGCACGAGACCGAACAAACCGATGAGGGCGACGGTCGGACTGATGAACGACCAGCCGGCGAAGCTGTCCGACCACCACAACCGCCGCCACCACGGCGGCCGTCTACCGGTCGACGCAGCCTCAGCTATGGGTGGTGTTGCTGTTGTCACGCGTCCGTTTCGGTGTCACTGCCTCGCGAGCGCGGCGTCGGCCTGTTGCGCCGCCGACGAGAGCGCTTGCTGCGGCGACGTGTGCCCGATCAGCACTCCTTGGATCTCGCTGCCGATGGCTTGGCTCACCTGCGGATACGTCTTCGTGTTGGGCCGCGCCTGCGTGACGTTGTGAAGGTTGTTCACGAACACGGCGTCACCCGGGTATTTCGCCAGATAGCCGGAATAGAACGACAGCTTGGTCTCCGAAGCGCGCGTCGGCAGGTCGCCGGTGGCGAGCGCGAATTGTCCGTGCGTCTGCGCGCTCGTGAGCCACGTGAGGAACGTCCACGCGGCCTGCTCGCGCGCGCTGCCGTTGTTGAACACCATCCAGTTGTCAGGCCGGCGATGCTCGAGTGAACGCCGCTGGCGGCGGGCAGGATCTGCACGCCGTACTTCACGTCGGAGTTGATGCTCGACAGGTCCCACGGGCCCGTCCACAGCATCGCGATCTTGCCGGAGTTGAAGAGGTTGAGATAGTTGTCGTTGCCGGAGTCGAGGTACACGGACTGGTCGGTCACGGCCATGTCGTGCAACAGCTGCGTCGCCCTCAGCCCGGCGGGCGAGTTGAACGCGGTTTTCGTGCCGTCGGGAGTAAGGAGCTGGCCGCCCGCCTGCCACAGCATCGCGATCCAGCGCCAGGTCGTGTCCTCCGAACCGTCGGCCACGTACGCCCATCCGTACTGCTTCTTATCGGCGTTGGTGAGCTTCTTCGCGGCCGCCCGAAAGTCGTCCCAGGTCCAGGTCGCGGTCGGATACGCCACGCCGGCCGCGTCGAACAGCTTCTTGTTGTAGACGAGTGCGAGATTGTCGACGAGCGCGGGTACGCCGTACACCCTGCCGCCGCTCATCGCCGCGTCCCGCTCGAAGGAATAGAAGTCGTCCCAGTTGAAGCCCGGTTCGTTCACCTTGTCGGTGAGGTCGACGACCTTCGGACGACCTGCAAGTGCAGCCATCGACGAGCCGTACTCGTACGCGATATCGGGAGGAGACCCGACGGCGATGTTCGCGAGCGTCTTCTGCAGAGCGCTGTCGTTGCCGCCGTTGAACAAGAGCCTCACTTGGATGTTCGGGTGTGACGCGTTCCAGGTCGCGATCTGTGCCTTGATCGCCGCCGCCTCCACGTCGGTGTAGCCGTGCGACAACGTGATGTGCACGACGCCGCCCGACGACTTCGACGTACTGGTGCCGCTCGAACAGGCGGAGAGGATCAGCGCGGGGAGCAAGGCGGCTGCTAGGGCAACGACACGGCGCAAGCTGGGTGCCATGATGTTCCTCCGGGAAACGGTTAGGACGCGGGGCGCTCCAAGACTACGGAACGGGTGAGGTTGCGCGGCCGGTCGGGATCGAGACCGCGCCGGGTCGCGCGTTCGAGCGCGAGGCGGTGCACGCGCACGAGGTCGACGAGCGGGTCGAGAGCGTCATTGACGACCACGGCGCCAGTGGCTTCGACTTGGGCGACCAAGCCGTCGGGCGCGTCGCCGAAGACCCACACGAACGTTCCCGGCTCGGCCAGTGCGATCGGGCCGTGCCGGTATTCCATCGCGGGGTAGCTCTCGCTCCACGCCCGCGCGGCTTCGCGGAGCTTCAGCGCGGCCTCGTGCGCGAGACCGATCGACCAGCCCGTTCCGAGGAACACTGTCTGACGCGCGTCGAGCACGCCGTCCGGGAGCCGGGACGCGAGCGCCTCGGCCGCCGATCGGGCGAGGCGCTCGAGGTCCTCGCCCAATGCGGCTCGGACCGCGGCGAGCGCGGAGGTCGCGAAACGCGTCTGGACCACCGATTCCTCGTCGGCGTAGTCGAGCACGACGACGTCATCGGCGGATCGCGCGACCGGCGTCTCTGACCTGGCGACCACGGCGGTCGCCCGAGTGCCAGCGGGCCGGCCTTCGACCAGCTGGGCGACTTCGGTTGTTGTGCCCGACCGGGAGAGCACGAGCAGCTCCGGATAGCCGCGTCCGAGTCGGGCCTCGGTCGGCGTGTACGCGTCGGTCGGTCCGTGGCCGGCCGATTCGCGCATGGAAGCGATCGCCTGCGCGACGAACCACGACGTGCCGCAACCGATGACCGCGAGGGGACCTGGAGTCGTGAGCACCCGGGTCAAGGCCGGCGCGCTCTGGCGGGCGGCGATGCGCCACGTGTCCGGCTGGGAGACGAGCTCGCGCTCCGTCGCGGTCTCGGCCGTCTTCGTCACGCCGGGACCATACAGCGAATCGAGCACGTGACAACGGCTGCCCTAAGGGATCTAGCGCCATTCGATCGCGAATCGACAAAATATTCTGCGCGAGCCGATCGTGATGCCGCGGCTCGCTCTCGGAGGATCAGATGTCCCGTCATCCGCTGGACGAAATCGTCGATGCGAAGAGCCGAGGCGAAGCCGTCGGGCTGGCTTCGATCTGCTCGGCCCATCCCGTCGTGCTCGAGGCGACGGTCCGCCATGCCGCAGCCCACGGCCGGCTCGCCCTCATCGAGGCCACGTGCAACCAGGTGAACCAAGACGGTGGCTACACGGGCATGCGACCGGCCGACTTCTACGCGCAGGTGACGGCGCTCGCTCTCGACGTCGGGCTCGAACCTGATCGTCTCTTGCTCGGCGGCGACCACCTCGGGCCGCATCCATGGCGCGCCGCGCCGGCCGAGGACGCAATGGTGCAGGCGGAGGAGCTCGTGAGCGCGTTTGCGAGCGCGGGCTTTCGCAAGCTCCATCTCGACGCGTCGATGCGGTGCGCCGACGACGAACCGGTTCTGGCGCCGGCGGTGATCGCAGAGCGCTGCGCTCGTCTCGCCGCCGCAGGCGATAGGGCGGTGGGTCACGCGTCCGGGTCGGCCCGCGAGTCGATTCGGTACGTCATCGGCGCTGAGGTGCCGGTTCCCGGCGGCGGAGCCGCGTCCGGCGACGCGAGCGTCCACGTTACGACCGCGGCCGATGCCGCCGAAACGATCGAAATTACTCGCGCGGCGTTCATCGCGCACGGATTGGAGGACGCCTGGGAACGAGTGCGGTTCGTTGTGGCCCAGCCCGGCGTCGAGTTCTGTGACGCGGGCGTACACGAGTACGAGAGAGAGGCAGCGGCGCATCTCGCGAGTTTCATCGAGGGTCAACCGAAGATGGCCTTCGAAGCCCACAGCACCGACTACCAGACGGTGTCCGCGCTGCGCGCGCTCGTTGAAGACCACTTCGCCGTGCTCAAAGTCGGTCCTGCGCTGACGAACGCATATCGCGAAGGCGTGTTCGCGTTGTCGTATGTGGAGGACACGCTGTTCGACGAGGCAAGCGCTTCGGGCGTGCGCCGCGTGCTCGACGCGGCGATGTGCAACAATGCAACCTACTGGGCCGGCTACTACAGCGGCGATGACGCCGCGCAACACCGAGCCCGTCAGTTCTCCCGCAGCGACCGGTCGCGTTACTACTGGCCCGAGCCGTCCGTCGTGGCCGCGGTCGAGCTGATGGAGGCGAATCTCCGATCTGCGACGATCCCGGAGGAGCTGCTCGCGCAGTTCATGCCGGTGCAGTATCTGCGCGTTCGCGAACGCAATCTGAGCAACGATCCCGGCGCCCTGCTGCGCGCCAAGGTCGAAGAGGTGCTCGATGATTACCTCGCGGCGGTTGCTCAGGGCAGTTGAGCGCGTCTGCGCGTCGCGTTTTACGTCTCAACCGCCTGAATCGTGCGGCGAAGCGCGCGTCGAGGATTCATACCAGCTGACCGGTCGAGTGCATGATCCTGTGGCCCTGACTCTGCATCGAGTCCCCGGACGCGGCGCGAGTTTCTGGCGCGGATCAGTAATGGGCGTGAGGCGAGACCGACATTTCTGGCGCGCGTGACCTCTGATCCGTCCGCCGGATTCGATGGCGGTCGCTTGGCCGATTGGCGGTCACTCGACGTAGCGGAGCGTGGAGGGAATGTTCATGTTTCGAAGGCGGCGTACGTTGAGCCAGGGTGCGGTGAGCGCGGCGGCGAGCGCGATACCGATGGTGATGAGATACGACGATGTCGTGATGTGTTGGAGTACGGCGAGGTCGGGAACTGCGGCGGGAAAGATCGTGGCGAGGATCAAGCTCAGAACCGCGGCGCCGAGGCCGATGCCCAGGCCGACGCCGATGACAGCTAACACGAAGCTCTCGGCGACTGCCATGGCGGCGACGCGGCTCACGTGTATGCCAAAAGCGAACATCGTTGCGTGTTCGCGTGAGCGTTCTTCGGTGCCGATGTTGCTCGCATTGAAGACGACGAGGAATGCGAGCGCAGCGATGACGAGCTGCAGGATGATGAACAGTTTCCCGACGACCGACAGCATCTCGCGCATCGTTTTCGACAGTGCGCTCGTGGGTAAGGCGGACGCGACGCCGGATCGCGTGCTCATGTCGCGCTGCAGCGTGTCAATCGAGACGCCAACCTTCGGCTGTAGCTTGACCGTATTGACGATGCCCTCGAGCCCCATGATGTTCTCGTCGCGAAGGTCCATGTACGCGACGAACCGGTAAGGGCTGGTGTGCACGGCCCGTACCGGGAGTTGCGTGTCGACGAATCGGAATCCCGTTCCGACGCGTTGTGGGTGCCGGAGTGTGACGGTCTGGCCAACCCCTAGGCCGAGATCGGTTGCGGCCTTGCGGGAGATGATGATTCCGCCGGAAGGCAGGTGTTGCGTTGCGATGGAAGGCGGCACCGCGAGTGGATCGGCCAGATTACCCATGCTGATCGATACCCCCAACGTCTTGCCGTTGTGCATGAGGTAGCCACCGGTGTTCAGACCGGGCGCGGCCTTGGCCACGAGCGGTGATTGCATGATGTCGGTGACAAGTGAACTTGAGGACGGCTGGTAGTCCGCGAGATCGACGACAAGGCGATCGCCTCCGTGGCCAGTCAGGATCGCCTCACCGGTATCGATGGTCTTGTGTGCGGAGTCGGTGGCGCCCAGGGCCGCCAGGAGGGGCGCCATGATGAATGCGATCGCAAGGATGGTCATCCCCGAGCGTCCCGGCGCTCGCACGATCCGGCGGAGAGGTGTCTGCCAGGTGACGGTGCCCGGCAGACGTACACGGCGGACGAGATGTGTGAGGTGGCCGCCGCGAGCCCGGAGGTGCGCGGGCACCAGCGCGTCGACCGGTTTGACGCGCACCGCTCGCCACACCGGAATCGCGGCCGCGACGAGCGGTACCGTGAGTCCGAGCACTGCACCACGGCTGAACACGCCGAACTGGAACGGCGTCCGCCAGTAAGGCAGCGGAGCTTGGGACTGCGTAACAGCTAACACCCATCTTGCGATCAGCCAACCGAGCCCGACTCCGAGTGCAACACCCAGCACGGTGATCTCCGCCGCAAACAACATCGTCCGGAACGCGATCTTCAGCGGACGTACACCGAGTGCCATCGCGATCCCGATGTCGCGTCGTTGCGCCTGAACGACCCGGCTCGTCAGGGCGAACACCGCGAAGCCCGCCCCGGCGAGGATCAGTAACGCGAAGATGTCGAAGAGGCGCTGTTCGCTGTTTATCTCATCGAAGAGCGCGCGCGTTGCCGGTTCATCGGCGCGGGTCGTGACCGTAACCGGAAGGTTGGGAAGTCCCATTTGCAATGATCGCTGAATCGTGCCCGCGGCCTTTGCTGCGTCGGCTCCCGGTCGGAGTGCAACGACTGCATCGTTGACCTGACCGGCGGCAACATTGCCGACCCGATGTGCGAGTTCAATCGGCGCGTACAGGACCGCGCGTGTCGCTTGGCCTTGGATTGCCTCGCCGGACGTCGTATTGAGGTTCAGATATGCGGGCGAAAGCGCGAGCCCGACATAGCGGACGTCCGCGTGTCCGATCTGAATCGTCCCGTTGGTAGGAAGGTGATGCGCTCGCGCGAAATGCTCGTCCAGCAATGCGACGTCCGTATCCGCGACCGTCAGATCTCGACCGGCGGTGACGCGCCAACGGTCGACTCCGTGAGCTGAATGGAGATCCGTGCCAACGATCTCACCGGCTGCCGGGATCGTCGCGCCGTCGTGCACCGCGCTCGCCGGCGCGAGCACGATGAGGCGCGTGTCGACCTCGGAGATCTCGTCGCGGCTCGCGCCCTTGATCGCCGCGAGGAGCTGTTCCCGATCGGCGGTGAGGTTCAGGACTGCGACGTGTACGTCGTGCGCATTGAGCGCGACGAACGTCGCGTCGAGCGATCGACGCCGCCAGACCGATGTTGTCGCCAGCCCTGCATAGATCCCGGCCCCGAGCGCGACGATTGTCGCGATGGCGATGACCTGCAGAACGCGCTTGCGCAAGTCACGCCAGGCCCACCGCAGCCAGAATCCAAGGCCCACTACCAGGACAGCTCGGCGACCGGCACACGACCTTCAGGTACGCCGTCCGCGACAATGCGACCGCCGCTCAACTGCACCACCCGATCCGCCACCCGGCTGATTTCGCGGTTGTGCGTCACGACGATGACCGTGCGGCCCGCCGCGGCCTGCTCCTTCAGCAAGGACAGGATCTGCACTCCGGTACGGAAATCGAGCTCTCCCGTTGGTTCGTCAGCAAGGACAACCGGATTGCCGGTCGCGAGCGCGCGGGCAATCGCAACTCGTTGTTGCTCGCCGCCGGACAGCTCATGCGGATAGTGATGCACCCGAGCACCGAGGCCGACTTCGTCGAGCATCCGTCTCGCTCGATCCTCGCTCCCTCGGCGCGAACCGATCTCGGCACCGAAACGTACGTTCTCCAACGCAGTCAGCTCCGGAAACAGGTTGAACGCCTGGAACACGAAACTCACCGTCTCGCGTCGATAGTCGAACAACGCCGCGCGCGACGCGGTCGTCAGCACTTGACCCGCGACGACAATGTCGCCCTGGGTCGGAGTGTCGAGCGCCCCCACCATGTTCAACAGCGTCGTCTTGCCGCTGCCCGACGGTCCCAACACGACGACGAACTCACCAACATCAACCGAGATCGTGGCCGCATCCAACGCCACCACGACCCCGGCCACGGTCTCGAACCGCTTCGTAACATTGCAACTCGATAACGGCCAAAGTCGTCCTCACACCACGCTTGCCGGCCTCAGGCGCGCAGATCGTCGCGAGCAATGCCCCACATCCGACAAGGCACACGCGGCACGGCCTTACGAACCACGTCACGCTAGGCCAACGGACTCCGCCTCCTC
>Ga0187779_10002736_pt1 | contig 10751 bp, 10 predicted proteins | sample 1015_Q2_SP10_10__FD_132435 | JGI IMG/M metagenome (GOLD analysis project Ga0187779, IMG submission 132435) | Tropical peat soil microbial communities from peatlands in Department of Meta, Colombia - 1015_Q2_SP10_10_MG | ecosystem: Environmental > Terrestrial > Soil > Wetlands > Peat | place...
TCATCGGCATCGGCTCGGCGCCGAGCGTCGTGAGGCGCTCCCTGACTTCGGCCGAGTCGGCGGCCGTGCGCACGTCACGGGCGATCTTGTCGACCACGTCGCCGGGCGTGCCGCCCGGCGCGAACAACCCGACCCACAGCGAATAGTCGAACCCGGCGAGGCCCGCCTCCGCGACCGTGGGAACGTTCGGAAGCGTGCTCGCGCGCTTGGCGGTGCTGACCGCGAGGGCAGTGAGCTTGCCTTCGCGCACGAAGGGCAGCGCCGCCGAGATCGGCGAGAAGAAGAACGTGACGCGCCCCGCGATCGTGTCGTTCAGGGCTTCGGGCGTGCCCTTGTAGGGAATGTGCACGACGTCGATCCCGGCCGCGAGCTTGAACTTCTCCGCGTTGATGTGCGTGCCGCTGCCCTGTCCCGCCGAGCCGAAGTTGAGCGCGCCGGGGTTCTCCTTCGCGCGAGCAATCAGCTCGGCGACGGTCTTGATGCCCGAGCTCGGGGCCACCACCAGCACGTTCGGCTGCCCGCCCAGCGCCGCGACGTCGACGAAGTCCCTGCCCGTGTCGAACGGCAGGCTGGCGTAGATCGAAGGGTTGTACGCCTGCGCGGCGGAGTTCACCAGCAGCGTGTATCCGTCGGGCGCGGCTCGCGCGACCAGCCCCTCGCCGATCGTCCCGCCCGCGCCGGGATGGTTCTCGACGACGACCGGCTGCTGCCACATCTCGGAGAGCTTCTGGCCGTAGGTCCGCGCCAGGATGTCCGTCGCGCTGCCCGCCGTAAATGGCACGATGACCTTCACCGGCTTGTTGGGATAGCCCTGGCCCGGGGCAAGCGATGCCCAAAGTGCTGCGGCCATGAACACAAGGATATGTCGGAATCTCATGCTCGTTTCCTCCGGTCCAATTTTCAGGGTCCGGGTGGGACGCAGATCGCGACACCTTCGTCCACCCAGCCCTGCGCGACCATGCTATCGATCACGCGATGGTCTATGGCGTACCGATGGTTGGGCGTGCCACCCTTTCCATTGTTATAGGCGCGAAAGAGCTCCTGCATTCCTTCGGGACACGTTCCACCGAAAGGTGCGCTTGCCCAGAACGATACGCCCTCGAACATCCAATGCCAGTCCGAGCGGTCGCGCACGACCGCGCATTCCTCCGGACTCACCGTGAAGAAATGAGAGTTCGGACCTATGTTCGGTTCACCCGTGAAGCGATACACCCAGTGCAGATCATCCTCACTGGCGATTCGACAACCCGGACTGACGATCACAGGAAACGATTTCCCGGTGCGAACCCAAGTCGAACCGACCGCGCCGGCGTCGATCCGATTCATCGTCGGATCGATGTTGCATTTCGCGACGTCAGTTGAGCATCCGCCCCCGAGGCGCAAACTGCCAGCGCCACCCCGGCGAATGCAGCGATCACACACCACGCACTCCCCTCGCTACAACGAAACATTGTCTTCTCCGCCGTTCAGCTCAATCCGTCGCTCACCTGCACGTTCTCCGGCGCCAGCTTCACGCCCGAAGCCTCGGCCTCCAGCAGAAGCAATTGCGCGAAGTCTTCTTCGGTCATGCCGCGACCGATCAGCGTCTGCACGATGTCGCGGGTCACCGAGGCGAGTGGCATCGGCACTTCGAACCGCCGTCCGGCGGCCAGACCGAGATCGAGATCCTTGCGCAAGAGCTGCGGAGTGAACGTCACCTTGAAGTCGAGATTGACGAACGCCGGCGTCTTGTAGCGCGAGAAGGTCGAACCCATCACGCTCTGGTTGATGAAGTCGAGAAAGGCGTGGCGCGGCACGCCGGCCTTCTGCGCCAGCACGGTGATCTCGGCGAGCGATTGCGTCACGACGCCCAGGAAGACGTTGTGGCAGATCTTGACGATGCGCGCGAGCTCGCCTTCGCCGACGTAGCTCGCCGCCGGCGCGATCATTTTGAGGTAGGGCAGCGCCGTGTCGTACGCGGATTTCGGTCCCGAGCACACGAACGACAGGCGGCCTGCCTTGATCACCTTGGCGTTGCCGGACACCGGCGCGGCGAGATAGTCGATGCCGCGCGTCGCGAGCATCGTTCGCAATTCCGCGGAGCCTTCGAGCGAGATCGACGAGCACTCGACCAGGAGCTTCGGCGCGCGAGAGCGATCCGACAACAGGCCATGCGGGCCCGCGACGACTTCCTTCACGTCGTCCCACGTCGACACCATGCAGAACACGACGTCGCAGCCTGCGAGGTCGGAGAGCGAAGCCGCGATCTTCGCGCCGCGCGCGGCGAGCGGCTCGGCCTTGGATCGGGTGCGATTCCACACGGTGAGATCGGCGCCCGCGTGCGCAAGACGCTCGGCCATGGCGTAGCCCATGCGACCCGCGCCGATCCAGCCGATGCGCGCGCGCGGAGCGGTCATGCGTTCGGCCCGAACGGCAGGTCGATCGCGAACAGCCAGCGGCCGTCGCCTTGGCGGCGGACGACCTCGACGCTTTCGCCCTGCATCTGCGCCGGCTTGCCGTCGGTGCCGGTCATGGCGAGATTCCACTTGCTGCCGACGATCGCGAGATCGCCTGTCTGGGCGATCAGGCGCGGTTGCAACGTCATTCTCGGCTTGGCTGAAATGAACTGCTGGAGCGATTCGCGGATCGCCGCGGTGCCGCTCACGAGCTTGCCGGGCGAGGGCATGAGTGTCGCTTGCGGCTCGTAGAGCGCGACGAGATCGTCGATCTTGCCGGCATTGAGCGCCTCGACGAACAGGCGATCGACATCTTCGGGCGTGCGCGCTGCCATGGGAATCTCCTGGGCGAAACGAGGAAGGCCAGGTAATCATACTGCGACCTGAGCGGCTTCGCGCCGATCGAGTTAGTACGTCGCTGCCGAACGCCTCTGCGCCAAGCGAAGACAGATCCGCCGTGACGTACTAATTCCAATTGGGCGTTAGTACGGATTCGCGATCGGCAACTCATGCGCCGGGAACAGCGATATCACCTTCGGCCCCGTCGGCGTCAGGATCACCTCCTCCTCGATGCGCGCCGCCGAGATGCCGTCCTTGGCCGGACAGTAAGTCTCCACCGCGAACACCATGCCCGCCTTGAGCTCGATCGGATCGTCGAGCGAGTTGAGCCGGGAGATGAGCGGCCGCTCGTGCAGCCCGAGGCCGAGCCCGTGGCAGAAGTTCAGCCCGAAGGCCTCCATCTCGCTCGAGAAGCCGATCTCCTCGGCCTTGGGGAAGGCGCGCGCGATCCGGTCGCTGGCGATGCCGGGCTTCAGGAGTTCGATCGCGCGATCCATCCACTCGCGCGCCTTGCGATACGCGTCGTGCTGCGCCGGCGTGGCGAGCCCGACGTTGAACGTGCGGTAGTAGCAGGTGCGATAGCCCATGAACGACTGGATGACGTCGAAGAACGCCTGGTCGCCGGGGCGGATCAGCCGATCGGTGAAGTTGTGCGGATGCGGGCTGCAGCGCTCGCCGGAAATGGAATTGATCGCCTCGACGCAGTCGCTGCCCATCTCGTACAGCCGCGCCGTGGCGAGCGCGACGATCTCGCTCTCCTTCACCCCGGGCCGCAACGCTTCCGCGATGTCCTGGTAGACGCCGTCGACCATCGCCGACGCCATGTTGAGCAGCGTCAGCTCGTCGATGCTCTTGACTTCGCGGGCCTCGAGCAGCGTCTGCTGGCCGTCGCGCACCTCGATCCCGAGCTTCTGCAACTCGAAGAGCATCGGCGGCTCGACGACGTCCAGCCCGAGCGGCATGCGACCGACGCCCTCGGCGTCGAGCAGCGACTTGATCTCGCGCGCCGCCTCGCGGAACAGCGCCCCGTCGCCGCCCACCGCGCCGCGCAAGCCGAGCAGCCCCGCGCGGCAGTGGTCGTGCGCGAGCCACGGCGCGTGCAGGCGATGGTGTTTCGCGGCCGAGCCGAAGTCCCAGATGTACGGATCGCCGTTGCCGGTGAGGAGCGCGTAGCGCGTGAGCTTGTCGCGCGCCCACTCGCCGATCACCGTGCTGGTGATGTAGCGGATGTTGTGCTGATCGAAGCAGAGCAGCGCGCCCAGCCCCGAGCCCGCGAGCGCGGCGCGCACGCGCGCGAGGCGATAGTCGTGCAGCCGGCGGAAGTTGACCCGCTCCTCGAAATCGACCTGCGTGTGACCCGGCGACTGCAGCGGCCGATCCCAGCGCCAGTATGGATCGACGTCGTCCGGACGGACGATGCGCGGCTCGGCCGCCTTCTTCTTCGCCATGACCCTTGATCCTCCGTATCGGGAGGATTAGACCATAACGCGGCTCGCCGCCGCTTCTTCGAAGGCCGCGGGAGCTTCCTGTCGCCGTGCCGACCGCTATACCGGCGCCGATGCCCGCGGACGAACTTTCGGCCGTACCTTTTCCGCTCGCCGCGGCGGCCGCGCGAGAACGCCGGCCATGAGCGTGTCGATGAACAGCGGCGCCGATGCAGCGAGATCGTAGGCGGACTTGTCCAGCACCCATTCGCGCATGATGCCGCCGACGCAGGCGTGGAGCAGCCGCGCGGTGAGATCGGTGTCGGTGTCGGCGGGCAATTGACCCTTCGCGACCGCCTGATGGACCAGCGCGTGCACGTTGCCGACGCACTGGCAGCGCTCCGTCTCGCGCTGGCCGGCGAGGGGCGCGAGCTCGCCGGTCAGCTCGGTCTTGTGGAAGATCACCTCGAACACGGCCTGCGCGCGAGCATCGGTGGCCAGCGAGTTGAGGACACCGATGGCGAGCTCGCGCAGCGCCGCCAACGGGTCGGCGCAAGGCGACGATGCGGTTTCCGAGAGAAGCACGTCGAGCGGCAGCGTCGCCCGCTCGCACATGGCCTCGAACAGATCGGCTTTGTCCTTGAAATGCCAGTAGACGGCGCCGCGAGTCACCCCGGCCGCCGCCGCGACTTCGGCCAGAGACGTCCGCGAGACGCCACGCTCGCGAAATACACGCTCGGCCGCGTCGAGCAGTTGCTCGCGCGTTATCGCCGCCTCGATCTTGGTCTTGCGCGCCATCCGAATCAGTCACTTACACCGGTTTGAGGCATCGCGGGAATAGCCTTATCGATTTCAGGGTTTACAAACATGCATGATTGTATGTAATCTAATCGCCCGTTGCAAGTTCTTCGTCGAAGGCCCCGCATGAAAAACAGCAGCTCGTGGCGCTCTGCGTTCTGGGTCGGGTTGGTCATTGGTCTCGTGGGCGTGGTCGCGGCCCTCATGCTCGCCGCCTGCTCGACCACGCCGACCGCGCCGCCGCAGCTCGACCTGCCGCTGGGCACCTCGAGCGATCCGTCGCTTGAGCGCTGGTGGACCGCGTTCAACGACACGACGCTCGATCGGCTGGTCGACGAGGCGCTCGCCGGCAACCTCGATTTGCGCCTCGCGATCTCGCGCGTCGATAGCGCGCGTGCGCAAGTCACCGAGGCGCAGGGCGATCTCTATCCGAGAGTGAATCTCGGCGTCGACGCGAGCCGCGGCCGCATCAGCGAGGTCGGCCCGCAGGCCATTCCCGGCATCCCGTTCGTGTTCAGCGACTATCGTGTCGGCGTCAATGCGTCGTACGAAGTCGACCTGTGGGGCAAGTATCACGCCGCGAATCGCGCGGCGCAGGACGATCTTCTCGCTTCGCAGTACGCGCGCGAGACCGTGCGCACGGTCGTCGCCTCGCAAGCCGCGCGGGTCTATTTCCAGCTCGTCGCCGCCGACGCGCAATTGAAGCTGCTCCAGGAGACGCTGAAGACGCGCACCGACACGGTGTCGCTGCAGCGCGATCGCTACGAGGGCGGCATCATCGGCGAATACGATCTCGCGCAGGCCGAAGCCGAGCGCGCCGCGGTCGCCTCGGACGTCGCGACGACCGAGCGCGCGATCGGCGAGCTCGAATCGGCGCTCGCGGTTCTACTGGGACGCAGCCCGCGCGAAGTCTTCACGCCGCAGGTCTCGCGCGAGGACGTCACCTCGAAGCTCCTCGAGGTGCCCACGCTGCCCGAAGGGCTGCCGTCGAATCTGCTCGAGCGCCGTCCCGACATCCGCAGCGCCGAGGCGCAGCTCGCGGCCGCCAGCGGCCGCATCGACGTGGCGCGCGCCGACTATTTCCCGTCGGTCGCGCTCACCGGCAGCTACGGCTCGGAATCGGTCGCGCTGCACAGCCTATTCACCGGTCCAGCCGCGATCTGGTCGATCGGCACGGCGCTCGCACAGCCGCTGCTCAATCTGAAGTCGATCGAAGCGAACGTGCAGTCGAAGACGGCGCAGCGCGATCAGACCGTGATCGGCTACCGGCAGACGGTGCAGACCGCCTTCAAGGAAACGCACGATGCGCTGGTCGCGAACCAGACCATGCGCGATGCACTCGCCGCGCAGACCGAGCGCACGGCGAAGCTATCCCACGCGCTCGAGCTTGCGGACACGCGCTACCGGGCGGGATACTCGCCGTATCTCGAAGTCCTCGACGCGCAGCGCCAGCTACTCCAGGCGCGGACGCTGCAGATTCTCGCCGCGCGCAACGTGCGGCTCGCCGTCGTCGATCTCGCCAAGGCGATGGGCGGCGGCTGGGAGTACAAGACGCCCGTCGCGGCACAGTGAATTTCGCTGCTGCGCATTGCCGCTGGCGAGGCCCGCGCATAGTCGATACCCCACTCGTTCGCGCGGGCCTCTGCTCGCGGCATCGAACCGCTGCGGCGAATGCCGGCTGAGCGCGCATAAGCCGCGTCGGCCGTCGCGGGTAGCGCGGCGACCGAGCCCATGTGTGCGCGAGGGAAGGCGCGCCGGGCACCCGCAGGCTCGACGCTTGCGGCGCGGCGAGCGGTGCCGGCATCCGCCGTGCACGACACCAGTCACTGCAGTTGCGGTTTCTTGAGGAAATCGCTGCGATCGGCCGAGCGCACGCTGAGCCGGACGATGCCGCTGTCGCGCGCGAGGGTGAGCGGAACGTCGACGCCCGCGGTGCCGAGCCGCCACACTTTGCGGAACAGATCCGCGAGTCCATCGACCCGCTCCCCGGCGACTTCGAGCACGACGTCGCCGAGTTGCACGCCGGCCGCGTCGGCAGGCGCGCCCTTCGCGAGGCCGCTCACGATGAGCCGCTGTCCGGCTTCCGAAGTGTACATGCCGAGCCACGGCCGAGGCGGACGGGCAGGCGCGCCGAACCTCAACAGGTCGTCGAGAATCGGATCGAGAAGATCGATCGGCACGAACATGTTGCCCTGCACCGATTCGCCTTCGAATATTTCCTGAACGAGAAGCGAACCGATGCCGAGCAACTGACCGTCCGCATCGATCAGAGCCGCGCCCCCCCATTGCGGATGCGGCGGCGACGTGAACAGCGCCTCGTCGAGGACGTACTCCCAATAGCCGGCGAACTCGCGCTTGGCGATGAGCTCCGCCTTCAGCGCGTGCTCGCGTCCGCCGTGGCCGATGACCACGACGTCGTCGCCGACCGCGCTCGCCGTCGAACGTCCGCGAGCGAGCGTCGGCGCGCCGATGCGGCCGAGCGGCTGCACCAAGCCGAAACCGGTCACGACGTCGTATGCGAGCGGATGGCCTGCCACGACCGTGCCGCGATTCGTCGTGAGCCAGATGGTTTCAGCCTCGGTGATGAGATAGCCGATCGTAAGAACCAGGCCGTCGTCGCGGATCACCACGCCGTTGCCCGCACGCTCGGTGCCGAGCACCGACGCCGTGAACGCATCTTCGGGAACCTCAGAGCGCAGCGAAACCACGGCGTCGAGCACGGACCGCAGGTCGAACGCGACCTCGTCCGGAGACGGTTGCAACTCCGCGGGGAAAGCCCACTCCTCCGACTCCGCCATGTCCGAGCGATCCTGACGATGAAAGACGATGAAAGATGCGAAACGATCGACTTCATCTTACGCCGGTTTGACCTCCAAACGCTTCTCCCGTCGCGTCCTACGCGGCGCACGGCGCGCTCCTACACAGAAATCAGTCCGTCACCGATAGTCTGACGCTCTCATCTAGAGGATTCTTGCGCCGTCGCCGGGCGGACTGATCCGCGCGATTCGATCGAGTCTCACCGAAAGGAACACCCATGCTCTTGGACGCGACCGCAGCTCGAGCTGCAAGGTGGCTGGGAATCTCGGGGTTCGCCTCGGCCCTGTTCTGCGCCGCACCGGCGGCCGCGCAAACGCCCGAGCAGGATCTGGTCAATGCCGCGGAAACGACGTTCGTGAACTTCATCCGCGATCCGGACATGACGTGGTTGCAGCAGCACATCGGCAAGGCGCGAGGCGTGCTGATCACGCCGGAGGTCCTCAAGGCCGGTTTCATCTTCGGCGGCTCCGGCGGCCGAGGGGTGCTGTTCATCCGCAACGAGCAGACCGGACGCTGGGAAGGCCCCGCGTTCTACAACGTCGCCACGGCGAGCGTCGGATTCCAGGCCGGCGTCGCGGTCACCGAGAACGTTACGCTGGTGATGAGCGAACGGGGCGTGAATTCGCTCCTCGCCGATTCGGTGAAGATCGGCGGCGATGCCAGCATCGCGGCCGGCCCCGTGGGAGCGGGCGCGAAGGCTGACATCACGACGGACTTCGTTGCGTTCAGTCGCGCCAAGGGCCTTTACGGCGGATTGAATCTCGACGGAACGGTTATCAGCGTCGCCAACGGCTGGAACGAAGCGTACTACGGTCGCGGCGTGCTGCCGCCGGACATCATGCTGCGCGGCAACGTGCACAACATGCCCGCGGATCGACTCGCCGCCGCGCTCGAGCGTGCGACGAGTCAGCGCACCAGCCTGCGTTAGAGCCAGGGTCCAATCTGTCGAAAAACCGCTCGCGCCGCGAAGACGCGAACACGAGCGCTACGCTTCGCTGCGCTCGCGCTGGGCGACGAGTGTCGCGTCGAGCGTGGCGCGATCGAGCCAGCCCAGGTTCACCAGGATCTCTCCCAGCAGGCCGCCGCGCTTGCGCTGCGTCTCGAGAGCGAATTCCAGCTGCTCGGACGTGATCCTGTTGCTTCGGAGCAGCATCTCGCCGAGCCGGCTGCGAATGCTGCTCACCAGCATCAGCGATTCGCAGAGATCTTCGCCGCTCGCCTGGGCGAGGCGGACATCGCGCATCTCCTGAGGCTGCAGCACCCCGATCCGCACCAGCGTATCGCCGAGCGCGAGGTTGTCGCGCATCTTGATCTCGACGGCGAGACTCAGCTGCCTGCCGTCGTTCACGGGGTCGATCGATTCGAAGCTCACCTCGAATGCTTCTTCGCTGTCCGTGCCGGCGGCGCTCGAATCGACGTGCTCGCACGGCCGTTCGTTGCGTTCGATGTCGCGTTCGTAGGCTTGCATTGGAGTCCGGGTCGCTTGCGCTGCGCCGCAATGGCGGCGCTTCAGCTCCCTCACCGCAAGCGCCATGCCAGCGCATTCGCCGACGAGAAGCCGTACGCCCTCGCGCCGCCCGCGTGGGCGCGACGCCGGTCGGCGTGCCTGTTTCCCGAGCCTCAGGCGGCGAACCGGCGGAGGCTGAACGGCGCCAGATCGAAGCGGGGCACGGCGCCCGAGGCGACGGCCGCAGCGGCTTCGCCGATGGCCGGCGAATGCTTGAATCCGTGACCGGAGCAGGGCGATACGATGAGGACGCGCTCGAACTCGGGATGGCGATCGATCACGAAGCCGAAATCCGGCGTCACCGTGTAGAGGCACACCGCTGACTTGACGCAACGCGCGCCGACGCCCGAGATGTAGGGAACAACGTAGTCGGTGTACATCGCGCGAATTTCCTCGTCGGTCACGTTGCGACGGGGGGCGTCAGGGTCGACCGTCCGACCGAATTGCTCGGTCGCAATCTTGAGACCGCCGCTCGGCCCGTCGACCGCTGGAAAGCCGTAGATGCCCTGCTCTCTTCCCGTGATCTCCCAGATGAAGATCGGAAAGCGCTCCGGGGCGAAGCGCTCGAGCGCTTCTTCGATCTCGAACCAGAAGAGCGTCTGCCGGTAGACGGCGAAATGCCGCGCGATCGCCTCGTCGACGAGCCCGGAAAGCCACGGGCCCGCGCTCACGATGAGCGAGCCTGCGTCGTAGACGCCGCGCTCCGTCGTCACGCGCACGCCGCTCGCGGTCGCCTGGAAGCCGAGCGCTCTCTCGTTGCGATTGATCGTGGCGCCGCGGCGCTCGGCACAGGCGAGATGCGCGGCGACGCAACGCTCGGGCCGGACGAATCCGGCGCTCGGCTCGAAGTAAGCGTGCTCGTCGTCGGAGACCTTGAACTGCGGGAAGCGCCGCCGGATCTCCGCCGCGTCGAGAAGCTCGTGGTCGATCGCGAATTTGCGCGCCGCCGCCACCGTGTTGTCGAAGAAATGCGCCACGTGGACGTGCGATGTCGCCCGGCGGCCCGAGAGCACGAGCCCGCCGTTGGTCGTGAGCAGCGTCTCGCCCGCTTCCCGCTCGAGCTCGCGCCACAGGTCATGCGAGCGCACCGCGAGCGGCGTGTAGTGCTCGCCCTCGCCGATCGCGAGACGCGTGACGCGCGTGTCGCCGTGCGTCGAGCCCAGGCTGTGCGGAGGAGAGAACCGATCGATGCCGAGAGCGCGCGCGCCGTGCCGGACGAGATGATAGAGGGCGGCGCTCCCCATCGCGCCGAGCCCCAGCACGATGGCGTCGAAGGTCCGCGCGGCGCTCACCCACGCCTGGCGCGCAGCGCCTTGCGCATCACCGGCCGCTGCGGCGTGCGCCGGGCGACTGCCGAGAAACCGGCGCGGTCGTACATGGCCTTGCAGCCGAACCACATCGCATCGTCGCGGCCGCGCGTCTTGCAGTCGA
>Ga0187779_10002737_pt1 | contig 10751 bp, 7 predicted proteins | sample 1015_Q2_SP10_10__FD_132435 | JGI IMG/M metagenome (GOLD analysis project Ga0187779, IMG submission 132435) | Tropical peat soil microbial communities from peatlands in Department of Meta, Colombia - 1015_Q2_SP10_10_MG | ecosystem: Environmental > Terrestrial > Soil > Wetlands > Peat | place...
GATCGGATCCGGCCAGCAGTTCTGGGAAGAGACGATGACGCCGTCCGGTGCGACATGGCGCAGCGCGAGCTGCGCAGCCCAGGCCGTGTCGTACGCTTTCATGGCGATGAAGACGATCGGAAAATCGCGCGGCAGGCGCTGGGCCTCGTGCAGATGCACCGCTTTGGGCTGGGCAGTGAACGGATCGTGCGGACCGGTAACGGCGATGCCTTGGCGCCGGATCGTCTCCACCTGCTCGGCCCACGCGTCGACCAGGGTCACGTCGTGCCGCGCGCGCGACAGGAACGCGCCTATGTAACTGCCGATCGCGCCGGCACCGACGAACAGGATTTTGTGGCTCATGGGCTCTCCTAGGGGCGGCCTTGCGGAGCATTATCGCTCCGTCAGCCCGCCGCCGGCTCTCGGACCACCGGAATGGACGGACTTACACCAACCTTACACGCATGAGCCTATATCTGCTGAAGGAAGGCCAGCACAGCATCGGTAACCGATTTGTAAGTAGCCCGCCGGTAATGTTGTTGGCATCATCAGCATCGTCTTCGTGCGCGGTACAGGGGAGAAGGAGTATGCGGAATTTGATCATTTCAGGCGCCGCGCTCGCGTTTCTTTGCAGCGGCTGTGCGGTCGGAGTGAAGCACAAGTACGACCATCAGGCGTTGGATCTGCCGGCCGCTTCCGGCAAGACGGTGGAAGTAGCGGTGCTCGACCAAAGACCGTATGTGGTCAGCAATGAAAAATCACCGAACTTCGCTGGCGTGTCCCGCGGCGGGTTCAGCAATCCCTTTGATGTGGAGACGGAGTCCGGCCAAGCCCTGGCGGCGGACATGGGAGCTGACATCGTCTCGGCCTTGCAGGCGTCGGGCATGAAAGCTTCGCAAATGGTCCTCGCGCCCTCGGCTACGCCAGTCAGTGCACGGCAGCAGCTGGTTGCCAGCGGTACGGACCGTTCCGTGCTGATCACACTGTCGGAATGGCAAAGCGATACCTATCAGAGGGTGTTTCTGAAATACGACCTCAAGCTATACGTTTTCAGCCACGACAACCAGGTCCTGGCCGAAAGCCACCGTACGGGTGAGGACAACCTGGGAGATGGAGGGCTGGATCCCGCTTCGCACTCTCGTAAGGCAATACCCCCGGCATTCAAGGGCATCATCGAGAGCCTGTTCAAGGATCCCAAGGTCGCCGCCGCTTTGCAATAGTGGATTGACATCAACGAGGGAGGATACGGAGATGAACAAAGGTCTGCTCCTGGCACTTGCTCTCCTGGCCGGTTGCGGAGCAAACCCAGCCAAGATGCAAAACGTTCCCTTGGTGTGGAGCCCCGAGAAGATTACTGAGGCCTCGGCCGGTGCCGCGAATCCCGAACTATTCAAAGTGAAAGTTAGAGTGCCCCCGATGACCGATTCGCGTGCCGACCCGACGTTGATCGGAGAGAACCGGGAGCGACAGCCAGTGCGGCAGGTGCGGACGACGGACGATGTCGACACGTTCGTTACCACGCATTTCACCGCATTGCTGAAGAGTGTCCGCATGTCCGTGGTCAAGAACGGAGAGACCGCCGTGATTCAAGGCGACATTCAGCAGTTCCTCGTTACTGAGACGAGCAGCTACAACGGCGAAGTGCGCTTGGGGATAACGGTAACAGACGCTGCCGGCAATGTGTTATGGACGGGCACGGCACTCGGCAAGTCGAACGATTTCGGACATTCGTACAGACTGGACAACTACTACGAGTCGATCAGCGACGCCGTCGTCGCCGCCACAAGCAATTTGCTGCAGAATCAGTCTTTCCAGGCGGCAATCACCAAGTAAGAGGCTACCCACAGCACGCCGGGTCGAGCCCGGCGTGGCGTGCCATAGGTGTTTGGCCTAGCTGCGCGTCATTTTTTGCTCACGGCAACCGGTACTCGAACTGCTGCGTGGCACCGAAATGCCCCTGGGTGCTTAGCGCCTTGGCCTGGAACGCAGCCTTTCCGGTGATGCCGCTGAACTTGCCGGTGCCGCCGGTGATCTGATTCATGCCGTTGAATACGCCATCGGTGCCGAGCGTGCCCGTATAATCGGTGAAGATCTTGTCGCCGTCCGCGTCGGTCCAGGCGCATGCGCCACGGCCGGGCCCCGCGCCGGCGGTCAAGTCCAGGGTGTACGAGCAGACCGCTTGGCCCATGTGCAGTGGTCCGCTGCCGCGCTGGTTGAACGTCACTCCGTAGAAGCCGCCCCAGCCGAACATGCGGCCCTCGCCGACCTGCACGAGCTCGCCGTTCGCCTTCCAGCCACTGTTGATCGAAAACGTCCCGGATTTCGGAAGCTGCTGCGCCTGGCCCGCGCCGCAGAGCATTGCGACGGACAAGCCGGCAGCGACCGTCAAAATACCCTTGAACATGACATCCCCCATCATCGCAGTGTCGCGCCGGTTCACGGTCGGCGTGTGCCGCTCGCTGCCCGGATCTGGACCCGGTGCGAGACCCACAGAACCAGCTTTTTGGGCTGGCAAGTGAAGGTTACGGGGACGGGACTTACAAACCGCCTACAAGAGTTCTTACAGCCTCGCGCTGCGATCGGGAGAGGTCAGAGACCGGTACAGCATCTCGGTTTCCGCGGACGGACGCCCCTTCCCAGCCGTCTCGAGTCCGTTGCAGCACATGCGGTAAATCTGCACCGCGTCGTCGGCGCGCCCGCTGTTTTGGTAGCACCGCATGAGTCGGCGATAAATCGGCTCGGCGCAGGCGTCCACATCGATCGCGTGACGGTACAAACCAACAGCGCTTTCAATCTCTCCATGATCCTCAAGGGCACGGCCCAACTTAGCCACGGTCGCGAGGAAGCGGGCGTGGAGCCGCTGGCGCGGATTCAGAATCCAAGGATGCGAGACATCCGCGGGGAGGAAGGTGCCCATGTATAGCGCCTGCAGATCGCTCGCAGCGCGGATCGCATTCGCGCGATCGAGGTCGGTCGCGGACTCGCGCGCAAGGCGCTCGAACGCGCTCACATCGACCCAGCACGACTTCGGGTCGATTCCGACCTTCCCCGCCTTGAGAACCAACACGCGATCATGCCCGAGCTGCTTGCGCAGGCGGTGCAAGGTCGTGTCGAGGGCTTTCTGCCCTGCGTCCCCGTCGGAGTCGGGCCAGAGCTGGTCGACGAGGACGGCGACCGGCACGCTTTCGACACCGAGCGAGATGACAGCCTTGAGCAGCTCCATCGGCTTGCGCGTCCCGCCCCTGGATTCGTCCATCGGTACGCCCGCTTTGACGACGGCGAACTGCCCGAGCGTAGAGATCCGCAGTGGCCAGGGCCAGTCTTTCTCGAACCGGCGTGGCGGCGGAATCTCGTAGCGCTCCACTACAGCCGTCACGAACGATGTGTCGATCCCCGCGGACAGCGCAAGCCCGCAGGCCTGGGGCAGGATATCGGGCATGAAGCGGAACCAGAACGCATAGCGCGTCTGCCGGCTGGCCTCGAACGCGGTTCGCGTCAGGGACAACGCGTGGCCCGCGTCACCTCGCTGCAAGGCGATCCACGCTTCGACGAAGAGCAGCTCGGTTGCCATGTTGTGGAGGACGGTACCTTCGACAAAGGCTTTGGCCTCCGAAGCTGCGTCGAGAGCCTCGCCGAACCTGCCCATGTGCGCCACGACGTGGGCCGTCAGTGCCAGGCTGAACTCGTGGACGTAGAGCATGCCGAGTTCTTTCGCCGTGCCGATACTGGCACGCGCGAAGTCAAGACTGGCGTCGAGTTGCCCGTCGAGCAAGGCGAGGATGCTCTCGCCCGTTTGCAGGTACCACATGTGGAACCGGCGCTGAGTTCTTGCCAACCGGCGCAGCGTCGCGACGCAGTCGCGTGCCCCTGCAGTGTCCCGGCCGCCGAGCGCTATGAGGAACCTGAAATACGCCAGCATCGGCTCCACTGGCTGCAAACCGGCCAGACCGTGGCTGTGCGAGATCGCTTCCGCCTCGTCCAGCGAACGCAACGCGGCCGGGTAATCGGCTATGTGGTACGTGTAGTAGCCGATGCGCGCCCGCCACCACACCCGGTTGAGCGGGATCACGTCCGGATGGGCGAGCAGCGGCTCGACTGTGGCGATGACGCGTTTCGCCAACTCGTAGTCGGCAGCGAAGTAGCAATACCCCAGCAGAAACGTTCCGGCCGTCGCGCGCAGGTTGACATTGGTATCGGTGCCGAGCAGCTCCATCACGCGGGCCGCACAGCCCGGCAGCATTGCATGTCCCGGTTGCCGGTAGGACAGCGCGATCAGCAGACTCGAGTTGACGTGCAGCTCCGCATCCAAGGAATCGAAGCTCGGTTGGGAGCTGAGCAGCGCCTGAATCGCTGCGATCCACGGATCCATTTCCGTGAACGATGCCCAGCGGTAACAGATGCTGTCGATGACCCCGGCCGCCGACATGAGCTGACCGGTAGTGTCCCCAGCCGCTTGCATCAAGCCGTAGGCGCCCTCGAGCCGTTTGCGCGCTTCGCTCTGGTCGACCGCGAGCAGCGAGATTCCCCACCAATACGTCAGCCACGGATTTTGCTGAAGCGTCTGGTCGGGCAGCGCTTGCAGCCAGGCTTGCAGCGTTTGCCAGCGTCCTTGCGCGATCAGCCGCGGTGCCTGCACCACCATCAACTCCGCGCCGCGACGCCACTGACCCAGATCAATCAGGATCGCGATCGCATCGGTCGTCTGGCCGCTCACCTCGAGCAGCGATGCCGCGTTCAGTGACCACCGCTCTCGGACCTCAGGCGACCATGCACTGCGCCCCCGCTCGAGCAGGAAGGCACGAAACAGCGGGTGGTACTGATAAGTCGCCACCAGGCCTTCCACGCCGGACGTCAAAACCTGTCCTGGCGCGACGACCATGCGCCGGTCGGTGAACAGCCTGCCGCGGTAGAGCCGCTCCAGTAGCTGCGCGGCTTGCGGCTCCCCGCTGACCAGCTCCGCACCGCGTGCTGTGACTTGCGGCAATAGGGCGGTGGTAAGGCACACGTGCTGCGTCTGGGCTGGGAGCTTGTCGAATATGACGCCGGCGAAGTAGTTGAACACCGCCTCCCGGGTTTCGGCAGCCACCGCCTCCGGCTCGATGCCGTTTCGCCTGAGCCGCTCCAGCATCAGGGTCAAGCCGGCCGCCCAGCCATCGCTTGCGCGGTAAAGCAACTCGAGCTGCTCTCGGCTCAGGGTCGCGCGCTTGGCGCTAATCGCCTGCGCCTCCTGTGGCGTCAGACGGAGGTCCTCCCACTGGACAAAACTCACGTGCTCGTTGGCGATCAGGCGAGCGTAACAGTCGGGCGGATCGCGCCGCGATATTGCGATCAGGATGATGCCCGGCGGGATCTCATCCACGCACTGGGCCACGACGGCGTGAAAGCGCGCCTCAGCTGGCACTTCCTGATAATTGTCCAGCACCACTGTCGTGCCTTCCGGAAGCCGGGAGAACAGCTCGCGAAAGAACCGGCGCGAGAAGCCTTCGATATCCGGCAAGTACTCTGGTGTCAGCAGTGGCAGCGGCGCGTAGCTCTTGCCCGCAAAGGGCCGGGCCGCCATTCCCAGGTAATAGAAGAACGTCGCGAGGTCGGCGTCTCCAGGATCGACCTGGTACCAAATGCCTTCCAGCCGCTTGGCATCCAACCAGCTCGCCACCAGAGTCGTCTTGCCGGCCCCCGGCGGACCGACCACGCACAGCGCCGGCCGGTGCTCATGCTCGTCGCTCAGGCGTGCGAACAGACGCTCGCGCAAAATCGCGTCATGCACGCGCGGGCGCGTAAGCTTGGCGAGCATGGTAGCTTCTCGGGCTGCCACGAATGCTCCTCAGCCCCAATGGGATCCTGGTTGGGTGCGGAAACACACGGGGTGCGCCATGAACGGAGAAGCCCGCTCCTACGCCCGCATGAACCCTTCCAGCTCCGAACTGGCCCACGCGATCACTTTGTCCATCGACTCGTTGCTCTGCGTGAACTTGGCGATCATCTTCGTGATCGTCGCCTGAGTGTACATCTGCATCGCAACCGGCACGGGCGCGGGCGCACCCGAGATCGACAGGATTTCATCGCCCCGCGGCGGATAGTGATACAAGGTTCCCTTGGGCGGGCCCACCTCTGCCCAGATCTCGAAGTCGCGCAGCGCGGGGAATGAGGGCACGTCGTAGCCGGCGCTGGCGGTGACTAGCTGCTCCACCGACGAGCGCTGCGACAGATAGGTGAGCAGGCTGCGGGCAGCGGCTTTGTTCTTCGAGAATTTCCAGATGCCCCAGTAGAACGGTCCGGCGGGCTGAAAACGCCCTTTCGGTCCCTTCGGGGCAGGAAACGTCCACAGCTGCTCCGCCACCTTCGGATTGTCGCGCTTGGCGACCGCCCAGGCGCTGGGCGGATTCATGATGAGCGCGCCTTTCCCGGCGATGAGCCATTTGTTGTTCGAGGCATCATCCCAGGCGAATACGTCGGGGGGCAGCACCTGCACGAGCTTCTTGCAGTATTCCAGTGCCTGCCGCGTCGCGTCCGAGTTGACCGTGATGTTGCCCTGCGCATCCACCAGGTGCGCGCCGTGCGCGGCAAAGATGGCGCCAGCGGAATCGACCGAATCCGCTGTTTCTCCCATGCCGATGCCGAACGGAAACCCGGCCTTGTGGCACTTCTGCGCCGCAACCAGGAACGCATCCCACGTCCACTTGTCGGTGAGTTGCCTGTCTGCAGGTGCGCCTGGCGGATACATCTTCGTGAGATCGATGCCTGCGTACTGCTTGAACAGGTCGACACGGGCGCACGGCCCCTTCATTTGACTGCCGCAGGTGGCGGGGACCCCTATCCAGTGGCCGTTCTGCTTGCCGAGGTATTCGATCGCCCCCGGCGGGTTGCCGTACTGTGCGATGAGCGGCTGGACGACATCGTCGACCGGTTCGAGGAGCGGTCCATGTCCTGCGGCGTACCAGGAGTAGACCGAGATGACGTCGTGCCCGGCTTTGGCCTGCGCCTCAGCCGTGATCGTCAGGAGAAGCTTGTTGCCCTGCGAGGTGATGTAGTCGATCTTGAGATCGACCTTCTCCTTGGCTGCCCACTCGTTGCAGAGTTTGGTGAGTCCGTCGTTGGCCCGCGGAACCCAGTGATCCCAGAACCCCACGGATAACGAGCCGGCCGCGTACGAAGTGCGAACATACGGCGCTGCCAATGCTGCGGCCGAAGCTGACAAGAAGCGGCGTCGATCGAAGCTCATAGTGACTCCTCCCTCAACTGTCACTTTGCAGCCACAACATCATCCACCCGCGGGCGCAGGGTGTCCAGAGCTCGATACTGGGACGCCGATCGGTAATAGATTTGTAAGTCCGCGCCCGGTAACCTGTTGGATGACCATGGACTAGGCATCTATGCAGACATGGGCATCGATCGGCAGACTCACCGGTTGCGCGCTTCTGGCGTCCATGATGGCCGAAGGTCCTGCGCCAGCCTGGGGGACGGCCATAGCCCACCCAAGAAGGTGAGGAATAGCTCCGACTAGCAATCATGATCACGATCCAACAAGGAGGGTTCATGCAAACTGAAGCCGCAAGTGCGCTGGTCCGTCTAGCTGCAACGACGATCATGATTGGCTACGGTGCGGCGGCCGGAGCCGCCGGATTCGCGCTTAGCGAGCAGAGCGCCAGTGGAGAGGGAAACGCTTTTGCCGGCGAGGCGGCCCTGGCTCAGGATGCCAGCACCGTGTTCAGCAACCCGGCTGGCATGTCGTTCCTGCCGGGCCCGCAAGTGCTCGTGGGCATAGCTGTCACGGATTTCTCCGGCAAGTTCAGCAATAACGGGTCTTCCATACCTGCCCTGGCAACGTTTACGGGATCACAACTGGGGGACAACGGAGGCAACGCTGGTGGGGTATTTCTGCCGCCGATTTTCTACGCGACTTTGCCGGTTGGCGATCGCGTGAGCATCGGTTTCGGGGTGAACATCCCCTTTGGCTTGAAGACCGAGTACGACGACACCTGGGTCGGGCGCTTCCAAGGTATCAAATCGCAGCTCACGGCCATTAACTACAACGTAGCGGCCGCGTACAAGATAACGGACTCCATTTCCGTCGGTGTGGGCGTGAATTACCAGTTCCTGCAAACCGATCTCACGAACGCCGTTACCACTCCCTTTGGCGAAGGGCGTACCGGGATTACGGCGCAGGATGCGGCTTGGGGCTGGAATGTGGGGGCCATCTGGCAGGCGAGCTCGGACACGCGCATCGGAGTGAGCTACCGGTCCAGGCTGAACTACGAGTTGCAGGGATCGGCCAATACGACGCTCAACTCGAGCGGCACCCCAGTCGCCAGCGGCACCTTCGCAGCTTCCGCCGATCTGACCGTTCCCGATATATTGACCCTGGGCATCACGCAGAAGCTTGGGGAGAAGTGGGATGTGCTGGGCGGTGTCACTTTCACGCACTGGGACGTGCTGCAGCAGATCAACATCGTCAATACGGCTACCAACGCGACAGCCCAGCAGCTCATCGCGAATTTCCGCAACGCGTGGCGGCTATCGGTCGGTGCCAACAACCATCTTTCCGAAGCCTGGACCCTAAGAGGCGGTCTGGCGTGGGACCAGACTCCGGTTCAAGACCAGTATCGCACCGTGCGGCTGCCTGACAATGACCGCTATTGGCTCGCCGTCGGCGCAGGCTATCGGCCGTCGAAGAATCTCTCCTTCGATGCGGGCTACGCTTACCTCTGGTTTCCCACAACGTCCATCAACATGACGCAGACTCAGCCCGGAGTGCCGGCCGCGCTGGGCACCAGCACCGTGAACGGTGAATACAAGAATTTTGCCAACATATTTTCGGTGCAGGTCACCTACACTTTCTAGTTGGTCGCTCGCGGGACGCGCATGCTACATTACCAGTTTAGCTCTCACGGGCCGATCATGGCCGGGTCCGAAGGCACTCGAAAGCTCGAGGCGATTGTCGCCGCAGATGTCGCGGGCTATTCGCGTCTCATGCAAGACGATGACGAGGCAACTGTAACGACGCTGGAAAACTACCGCTCGGTGTTTCGCGAAAAAATCAAAGCCCATCGTGGACGGGTCGTCGATATGGCTGGCGACAGCGTGCTCGCCGTGTTCCCGGCGGCGACCGAAGCCGTGCGCGCCGCATTTGAGATTCAGGTGGAACTCGGAGAGCGCAATAAAGTTCTCCCTGAAACGCGCCGCATGCCGTTTCGCATTGGTGTCAACCTCGGTGAAGTCATCGAAAGACAGGATGGGACCGTATATGGGGACGGTGTAAATGTCGCGGCCCGGCTGGAGGACATCAGCGAACCCGGTGGCGTCACAGTCTCTGGAACCGTATTCGACCAGGTGAGGAACCGCCTGCAGTTCGGCTTCGATTTCATCGGCGAGCATGAAGTCAAGAACATTGCCGGTCTGATTCGGGCTTACCGAGTGAGGCCTGAAGATGCAGCTGGCCCGCAGAGCCAGAAACGCACCGTCCAGGAGCAAGGTGTGCTCACAGCAATGAAGGTTTTGATCGTGGATGATCACGCGCTCGTCCGGCAAGGCATCGCGTTGATACTGCGCGGCATGGACGCATCCGTGAAAGCGATCGAAGCCGGTGATGCGAACGAAGCCCTGAAAACCCTGGGCACCAACCCCGACGTCAACCTCGTGCTCCTCGACCTCCAGTTGCCGGGTACCTCAGGTCAAGAAGCGCTCCCGCTATTTCGAAAGACGCACCCGGACATCCCGGTGGTTGTCGTGTCGGCGACCGTGGATAGCACGACAGTGAGAACAGCGATTCGAAACGGCGCCATGGGATTTATTCCAAAGACCCATTCCGCCGATACGATGATCGGCGCGCTGAAGCTGATCCTGGTGCACAAGGGAATCTATCTGCCGCCTGATCTGCTGTTGAGTGAACCCACGAGTCCGGCGCCATTGGCCACGGTAGGCACGCCTGCTTCCACCATTGCACCCGACGCGCTGGGCCTCACAGCGGGCTGAAATTCTCTACTGGTTGCTGCAAGGGAAATCGAACAAAGCCATCGCTCGCGAGCTGGACCTCACGGACAATACGGTGAAGAGCCATACGACAGCGGTGCTACGCGCGCTCAACGTCACCACGCGAACCGAGGCAGTCATCAAGAGTCACCAGCTGGGCCTCGTGTTCGCAAATCCTAGATAATCGTTCGGCGAGCTAGCGAGATCCCGCGCTTCCCTCGTCTCGCAGTATTTCTCGCACGAGTAACTCGCGCAGTCGCCGTTCTCCCACGGGCTTGAGTATCACCGGGATCCGTTCGTCAGCGGCGACGGTCTTCAATACGCTGGTCTGGCTCCCCGTCACGATCACGCTTGGAACTCGCTCCCCTACTTCTGTCCAGACGTCTCGCAACACATCGAGTCCCGTCTCGACAGTACCCAGATTGAAGTCCGTGATGATCAAGTCTGGTGAGCGAAGGTGTTCGCGAAGGCCAGAGATTGCTTCGGTCCCGGAGCCTGCGGCCAAGACGTGGCAGCCCATGCTCTTGAGCAGCGCGGACATGCCGATCCGGGTATTGTCGTCGTCGTCCACCACAAGGATAAAACTTCCCGCAACATCGTTTTCCTGTGGGGTTTCTTCCGCGTCTTCATGCTTGTCCGCGAGCGGTCCAACTACGCGGTTCGCGAGAGGAACGGTAACCGTGAAGACGGAGCCTTTCCCGACTTCTGATCTCACGCCGAGCTCGTGGCCCAGCAAGTCGGCGTAGCGTCGTGCGATCGACAGCCCAAGGCCCCAGCCTTCGATCGAGCCAGACTCCGCGTCC
>Ga0187779_10002738_pt1 | contig 10748 bp, 10 predicted proteins | sample 1015_Q2_SP10_10__FD_132435 | JGI IMG/M metagenome (GOLD analysis project Ga0187779, IMG submission 132435) | Tropical peat soil microbial communities from peatlands in Department of Meta, Colombia - 1015_Q2_SP10_10_MG | ecosystem: Environmental > Terrestrial > Soil > Wetlands > Peat | place...
CCGAGCGGCCGATACAGCCGAGTCCTATCGGTGAGCGGCTACGGCGGCAACCTGTTGTTTCGCCGAACGAGGGTTCTCGCGTTCGCGCTCGAAGTAATATTGTTAGCGCAACATCATTTCGGTGGCTGCTTTCGACTGAAATGCGAAACGGGGCGGCATACAACGCGACCCTTACCACCGCGGGCACGACGCCCGACCCGGGTCGCGTCCCTATTGAGCTACACACGAGAGGTGAACCTTGCCTGACTTTGTCCAGACTGCCCTGACGGAGATCGAAGACCAGCTGCGGGTTCTCAAGGACGAGGCATCGCGCCTGGAGGCGGCACGCGCCGCGCTGACCGGCGGAACACGCCGGCGCGAGCGGTCGGCCAGCAACGGGAAGGGACGGACGCCCGCGCGTCCGGCGAGCCGGCGCAGTGGTCGTGCTGCCGCCCCGCGGGCGCGCCGCGGCGGCAACACGCGCGCGAACCAGGCGCTCGAGCTCGTTCGCGAGAAGCCCGGGATCACCATCCCCGAGATCGCCAAGGCGATGAAGATCGAGCCCAACTACCTGTACCGCGTCCTGCCGCAGCTCGCTTCGGACGGCCAGGTCAAGCGCGATGGCCAAGGCTGGCATCCGGCCGCGTCATCGACCTCCACGCGCGCGGAGCCCGTGCGTAACGTTCGGGGACGCAAGCAGACACGTGCCGCCAAGCCCAAGCCGACCGTCTCCGCGACCCGCACCGCGAGGACCCGCCGAAGCGGCGAATCGGCCTCGGCAACCAACGGCCGGACGGCCTCGGGCGCGACCAAGGCGTCGGTGCTCGCCGCGCTCGCCGGTGGCGAGGCGATGACCGCCGGCCAGGTTGCGACCAAGGCCGGGCTGGCGCGCCCGACGGTCTCGACCACGCTGTCCAAGCTGGCCAAGACCGGCGAGGTGCAGAAAGCCCAGCGCGGCTACCGCATCACCCCCGCGTCCTAGACACACTCAGCGGTCGGCGAGAACACCGGGCAGTGTCTGGTGAGCCTCGCCGATCGGTACTTTCGCGTTACGCCTCTGCAGGAGTTCTGGTTCGAGTCGAGGATCAGCCAAAGCAGGAGCGCGGCCGCCATGGCCGCGTGGGCGAAGATGCGGCAGTCTGGATCTGCTCGAAGCGGATCCGGGAACGACCGCTGGGCTCAAGCCTCGGCTGGTTTCTTGCCGGATGCCGCGAGAGGGCCACAGTGCTTCGCTCCGTGCTGCTCGCGACACGGACCGACGCACTGGGCCATATAGCAGACCGTGAACGGCAAGTGGTCGAACCGGTGGGTTCCGGTCTCGACGAACCCCAGTGACCTATACCAACTCTTGAGTCGTTCATCGTCATCGATGATCGCGACCGACAGATATCGACAACCCGACTTTCGAGCCTCCGCCGCGACGTGCAGAAGAAGCCGGCGTCCATGACCTCGATGCCGCTCAGATGGGATGACCGCCAGGCGCTCGAGATAGCACACTCCCGGACGGTTTGAGAGCTTCATGGCTACGCAACCAATTAGCCGGCGCGCGCTTCTCGCCGCGTAGAACGAGGCACCCGCCTCCCGCATCCGCTCCAGATCGCGGACCGTGGTGTTCGAGGGATGGGCTGGCGCGGTCGTCGGCGTCAGGCCACGTTCCTGCGCAACCGTCAGGAAGGCGGTGCGGATCACCTCGCAGCATTCGCCGAGCAAGTCGAGGTCTGTATTCCCGATCTCGACGATTTCACCGTCATCGTCCATCGTCTTATGATCCCAAGCCGGAGTGCTGACGCCGCCCGTTCACGCACGGGAAGCGGACGCCCGTGTGCTTTTTCCCGCGCGTGGAGCTACGGGTAGAGTCGCGGCTGGGGTCCAGCAGCGGTTCCGATTCGCCGGGGCGGACGAGATCGGTTTCGTAGGCGAGTACGACTGCCTGCACCCGGTCGCGCGGGTGCAGTTCTTGCAGGAGGTGATTGATGTGGGTCTTGACGGTCGCGTCGCTTACGAACAGCGCGGCGGCGATCTCGGTGTTGGAGAGCCCACGAGCGATCAGTTGCAGTACCTCGCGTTCTCAGCTAGGCGTCTGCTGTGCTGAGCGGGCTGGCGTGGTCGATGAGGGCGATGGCTTGCATTCGTGTGCGGACGCCCAGCTTGTCGAGCGCGTGCTGGATGTGCTTGTCCACGGTGCGGGGGCTGATGCCGATCGCGGACGCGATGCGCTTTGTCGCGAGCCCTTCTCGGACTAGCGCGAGCACCTCCGCTTCTCGCGTTGTCAGGCCGAGTTTGCGGGTGTCCAGTGGTCGCTTGGGCTGCTCGGAGAGCAGCAGGAGATCACCGCTCGGGGCCGGGGCGCGGTGGACGATCAGGCGGCGGCCGTCGGAGCGGTAGAGCACCAGCTCGGCCGGGCTGTTTCGGCCGCGGTCGCGGGCGAGCCATTGCGAGATCTCGTCAGGCAGGGAAGACGTGCTGTGGAGGTCGAAGAAGCGGTGCAGGATGCTGTGGGCGCTGAGGCTGGTCTCGTAAGGCTGTCCCTCGTCGTCTACGCGGATGAAGCCGAGGCCACGCTCGGCTGCGGCGAGCTGGAAGGTGGACGTCATCCGTTTCATCCGCGTCGCGGCTTCGACACTGCGATACGCCTGCACCAGGTGCGGGCGCAATAGGTTGCACACTTGTCGGTCGCGGGCGGAGAAGCCCCGTCGTGCGCGGTTCAGCGCGATTCCGATGATCAGGGAGGGGTCGGGCAGCACGAAGCTGAGCTGGTCCTCGGCGCCGAGGTGGCGATAGAAGTGGCGGTAGATCCCGGTCTGGTGAAACGCGGCGGCGCTGAGGAAGTCGGAGATCGCATATGGACGCCCGTCGCGGGTGCGCCGGTAGTGCACGATCACGGGATGGTCGGCCACGTGCTCCATGAACGCGGCATCCATCGTGGCCCGCTCCTGGGCGGTGAACTGATCGGGCGGCGGCGAGATTACGGCGGCGATCTGCTGTCCGTCGAGGTCCACCTCGTTCCAGGCGACCAGCGTCGCCTCGACCAGCTCAGTGACGATGTCGACCGCGCGGTGGCGTAGTTCTTCGAGCGAGCCTCGGCTCGCCAGTGAGTCTGCGGCGGCGACCAGTCTTTCGACGTCTGTTGCGGGCACGCTGGTTCTGGCCATGCCCCTCGGCACCGGCATCTACGTAGTTTTGCTCATTGCGTGGTCCCCCGATGAACTGGTCCACTTTTCCGGTGGGGTCATCGAGCAGACGAGGGGATGGGCGTGACGCTCCAGGCCAAGAACATCGATCATCCGGACGAGCAGCGCAGCTTCGAGCATGGGCAGGTCCGAGTGGTCAAGCTTCCCGGCGCGACGATCAGCATCGCAGAGCTCAGGCCGGGCTGGCGCTGGTCAACCGACGTGAAGCCCCATGTCGACGCCGCGTCGTGTCAGATGCACCACATCGCGTACGTCCTCTCGGGTCGTTTTCACGTGCGCATGGACGATGGCCGCGAGCTTGACCTCGGTCCACGTGACGCCCACGTCGTTGCCCCGGGCCACGATGCCTGGGTCCTCGGCGATGAGCCGTGCGTGACGATCGACTTCGGCCCCGCCTGGTCCGACCTCCCGGCGATCGGCTGAGGAGCCGCGCCTCTTGGAGATGAGCGGATCACGCGCCAGTCGAGTGCGCACGCGGAGGTCGGGACCCTCACTGCCCAAGATCTAAGCCACCACCCAAAAAGAAGGAGCAGCAATGAAGAGGAGCTGGAGTTCGGTGTCTGCGTGTGCGCTGGTCGCGCTCGTGTTCGTGGCGGTCGCCGCGGTCACCGGGACCACGGTGGCGCTGGCGGCGTCGTCCACGCCCGCAGGAGGCGCCTTCCGCGTCTTCGGCGTGTCGAACGGCCTCGGGGGCGGCGGCACCGTGCTGCTGACCGGAGCGATCGGCGACCACGGCCACAGCCAGTCGGTGACCAAGTCGGGCAAGGTCAATCAGAACGGCTCGTATGTCAAGCTGACGCTGTCGCAGGGAACGCTGACACTGGACAAGACTGCGCTCGACAACACGATCAATCGGGCGTTCGGAAAGGCCGCGCCGAACAGCTCGACCTGCTCGCTGTCGGCGGCGGCGAGCGGCAACCTGCCGTTCGTGTCCGGCACGGGCCTGTACACCGGGGCGAGCGGCTCGGCTCACATCACGGTCGCGGTCGGATTCATCCTCCCGCGCAAGAACGGGAAGTGCGATACGTCCAACAGTGCCGTCCCGACTGCCTCGCAGCAGATCGTCTACGGCACCGGGACGGTCAGCTTCGGGTAGCTCGAGCGAGTTGGAGGCCGGGCCTGTCGACCGCCCGGCCTCGCTCACCATCCAGCGCACGACGGTGCCGATGAACTTGCTGCGGCTCACTCCGGCGACGCAGCCGGCAGCGTCCCGAACGTTTGGCGTGGCCAGAGCCCAAGGTAGTCACTCGATAGCCGGCCCGCCTGCCGAGCGCGACGACATCGCTGCGCAAACGAATCGTCGGTCCCTCCTTGGCGATCGCACGACCTCCACTCCGTGGCTTGACTTCGTGCACAGCGGTGAACTATGCTTGACCGGTAGGGGTCTACCGCACAAGCGGCGGCGGAGCTGATTCCGGTCGTCGGGGCGGAACGTGACGAGGGGTAGAAGATGCAGTGCAAGCGTCTCGGCGAAGGGGAGACGAGCAGTCCAAGCCACCCTCGATGGACACACCGTCAGGGGGGCCCGGTGGGGCAGGACACTCGTACTGGTGCGCTAGGCGCAAGGGCCGTGCCGCGTCTTTTCGGGTCGCTTGGGGAGGCGCTGCTCCCAGGTGCATGGCGCGAGGGGCGCGAGCGATGCGAGGCCGCGCCGGCCGAGGTGGGCCATTCGCCTCGAGAACGATGTGGCATTCCACGCCGGCAATGATTCTCGACTCCTTGATTGGAAGACGCAATGATCGACACATTGGACAAAGGGCAGTTCTGGGACACGTTCAAGGCCCGGATCGTGGTGGTGACTGACCTGCCGCCGGGCCGCGGCCGCGATCTGGCAAGCGAGGTGAACGAAGCCGTGGGCCGCGGTGATGCGTCGCTGCGGACTGAGGCCGAGTACGCGGCTTTGTTCGAGGCCCTGTTAGGCGAGTCGGGCGCTGTTGCGGCTCCCGATGAGCTGCGTCTACGTCGCGACGGGGCCCTCACGCCGGCTGGGGAGCTCGTGCGGGACTACCTTGCTGCGTCCGAGGGCAAGGTTGAGTTCTTCGATCAAGACATGTACATGATCCACGTGACGGGATGGCCGTCGGATCGCTTCACCCCTGACGATCCCGTGGAATCGTCTAACGACGCCCGCCTGGAGCTGTGGCGGACTGATCCTCGGGACGACCGGCACTTGGCACCGCCGGACGACGAGGGCGTGCTCCTCAGCACTCAAAGCTTCTCCCTGATGAACAGCGGTAATCGCACGAAGCACGCCCCGAAGCGCTCGTGGAAGGTCAACTTCGAGGTGGGTGGACACAAGGACCGGTTCGTCGAGATGTCGCGCTTGAACCTGAAGTCTATGTACAACGATCCGTCCCAGATGCGCGAGACACTGGCGTGGAACATGTTGGCCAAGTCCGGGGTCCCCGCGCCGCGTCACACATATGCCAAACTGATGATTAATGAGAGGTACATGGGCCTGTTCTTCTTTATCGAGCAGGTCGATCGTCGCTTCCTCAAGGATCGGTTTGACGATAACGACAGGGGTAATCTTTACAAGGCCTACTGTGGCGACGTCGGGTGCGCAACCCTTGAACACCGAGCCGGGGCTGACGGTGACGACGGTGGACGTCAATACTTCACGGCCGACTCGGACGATGGGACGTATCGGCTGAAGACGAACGAGGACGATCCGAAGGCCAATACGTACGACGATCTCGCGCAGTTCGTGAGAGCGATCAATGGGGTCGGGCTGTCCGGCGGAGACGAACGATTTGGCTCCGACGCCTTCCGTGAGTCCGTGCAAGCGATCATGAACGAGCGGGCGCTCTTGCGGTGGGCCGGGGTCAATCTGCTTCTCGGCAGTTGGGACAACTACTTCGCCACGCCTGCGAACTACTACCTTTACAACGCCGGCCGTAAGGGCGCCAAGAAGGACTTCATGGAGGCGCCCTACTTCATCTTCATCCCTTGGGACTACGACAACAGCTTCGGCATCGACTACTTCGGAACCCAATGGCAGTACACCGACATCGTAGACTGGCCCAGGAACACGAAGAGGTACTGGGGAAGGGGCGACAAGACATCCCACATTCCGTTGGTCCAGAATCTTCTGCGTAATCACGAGTTCTGCCAGTACTACCTGGACCATCTGGAGCACCTGCTCGACACTACGTTCAGGTACGACTCGGTAGTCACGCTGATCGGAGAAGAGGGCGGTGAAGGTCTGTGGGATCGCGTCCGCCATGCGGCGTATCTCGAGGCCGACAATCCTTACTCGCCACCATTCACCGGACGGCAGTTCACCAACGACGAGGTTTACCTCACGGGGTACAAGCAGAACGAGACACGCAAGGGTCAGGAGCAGGCCGAGGGCATCCTCCACTACGTGCGGATGCGCTACGACAGCGCGCGCGAACAGCTCGCTACGCTCCGGAAGGACTATCCAAGCGGGGCAAGTCGAGCCACCCTTACCGGAGTCTTGGAGCGGCTACCGGACCATGTCTGAGCACGCTCACCTTCAGGCCGCTCGCGACAGCAGGCGCCGCTCATGCCCATAAAGCTGCGGGAAGCCGTGGCGCTTGAGTTGTGCCAGGAGGCCAAGGTGAGCGAGCTCCTGGGCGCGGCCGCGGACGAGCGGTTCGAGGCCAGCGGCGTCGCCGCCGTCGATGGAACGTTCTACGTGATCTTCGACAACCGCTCCGAGATCGGATCCTTCGGAGCGGCGCTCTTGCCGGGAGGCGAGGAGAACCATCTGATCCGGCAGCAATGCGATCGCGACACAGGCTACGAGGACATCGCCCACGAGCCGTCGACCGGCCGGTTCTTCATCCTGATCGAGTCGCGCCCCCACAGGGACGGCTTTCTCGCGATGCTGCGTGAGTACGACAGCAGCTTTGCGTATATCGCGAGCACGTGGCTTGATTTCCCGCTCGCGAGCCCGAACAAGGGCTTGGAGGGCCTAGCGTGCGCCCGACGCGACGGCCAGACGTACCTCCTCGGGCTTTGCGAGGGAAACCGGTGCGTGGATGGCGACGCCAGCCGAGAGCCAGGGGGAGGTAGAGTCCAGGTGTTCGCCGGGAACGGAAACAGGTGCGACCCCGTCGACACGATACGGCTGCCGTCGACATTGCCATTCAAGGACTACAGCAGCATCGCGCTGGCCGGCGAGCGTCTCTGCGTCGTCTCCCAGGAATCCTGCGCACTCTGGGTGGGCAGGCTAGCGCCGTCAGAATGGCGAGTTGCGGACGACGGTGCGACGTATCAGTTCCCACGCGACGATGACGGTGAGAGGGTGTACTGCAACGTCGAAGGAGTGTCGTGGCTGTCGGATACACACGTAGTCGTCGTCTCGGACAAGGCGAAGACCGATCAGAAGCGGCGCTGTCGATCGAAGGACCAGTCGATCCATGTGTTCGCGGTTCCGTCGGCTCCGCAATGAGCTGCCGAGCCGCGCGGCGGGTCTGTGCGCGCCTAGGCCGCGGGGCGACCACGTTCCTTGCGAACGGCGTTCCGGCACATCCAACGGCACAACACAGCGCCTGGTAACGTCGGTTTGTGTCCGCCGTAGCCGATCTAACCGCCAGGCACCGGTCTGTCGCTGCGCCGGTGGGTGCGCTATTTGACCAGCGCATCAGTGGCGATGACGCGTTGCTGCGGCTCGCCCGCCTGCGCTTCGCGCAGGCGGGTCTCGCCGCCGAGACGTATGCCGACAACCCCGGTCGGCTCGAATGGATCCTCGGATTCATAGCGCCGAACCCGCGGCTCCCCGTCGTTCACCTCAGTCGCAATGTCAACCTGCTGACGGACCACGGAGCCGAGCTAGTCGAAGAGTTCGCCACGCGCTTCACTGGGCGGATATGGGGCCTCGTCGTCCACGACAAATCCGAGATGGCCGGACACACCGGGCAGCTCATCGCCAGGATGCGCGACCTCGGCTCACGCCTGCACCGCCGACCTTACCTGTTCCTCGAGTATGCCGCGGGGCACGACCCCGAGTGGTTCGTCGACGTTGGCGAGCAGCTTCGAGACGTCGAGCGAGTAAGCCTGTGCATCGACGTTGGACATGTCGGCATCAGGCAGGCTCGTCATAACTTCTTCCAGGCACATCCAGAGCTGGACCTGGCAACGCTCACCCCGCAGGACCCACGGCTTCCCGAGTTGATCGACGACGTGCAGGCGGCCGTGCGAACAGCGTTGCCGACAACGCTGGAGGTGACCCGTGCCCTCGGCCGGATCGGCAAGCCCCTACATTTCCACCTCCACGACGGACACCCGCTCATCCCAGGCCTCTCGGACCACTTCAGCTTTCTCACGCAAATCCCCCTCCCGTTCGTCTACGAAGGCCGACGCTCCGTGCCCTCGATGTACGGGCCAAGTGGGCTCGCCGAGACCGTCTCGACCGCGACCGACGTCTGTACGGTTGAGCGCATGTCGCTCACGCTGGAGATCCATCAAGCCGAAGGTCGCCTTCCACTAGGCGACGCAGCCGGGTTGTTCCAGCACTGGCGCGATAAGACCAATGCTGAGCGCATGAACCACTGGCTCGCAGTACTAGCTCAGAACGCAATGCTGGTCGCCGCGGCCTATCAACTACGGGCCTGAACGAGCGGACCGTCATCATTGCTCCGTCCACTCATGACCTAGCGCCCAGCGGTTCTGCGCTCTTGCGGCCGAGCAGTTCCCTGTGCCAGTCCTCGGACTTGTCCTCTGGATCTCCCGCGGGTCGGAGCGGCAGTCCGCGGCTGGGTTCTCCGGCGGCGACGCGGCAGTCCCGCTGGGGCTGAGAGCCCGCTCCTCGTGGCGGCCCGGGAGCACATGCAGCGCTGCTCTTGTTACCCCGATCCGGTAGCGGTGGTCCCGGCGTTTCGCGCCTCAATCGGGTGAGCAGGACCGCGGTCTGTGAGCAAGATCGCGCTGCTGAGGAGGACGAAGAGCAGGAAGAGCACGAAGCCGATCAGGTCGAGCACGAGACCGTACGTGCCGATGACGCCGCCGAGGCCAAAGCCCTGGAGAAACAGCAGGATCCCGGCGACGATTGAGATCCACGCAAGCCAGCGCGGCAAGACCCGGCTCTGGACGACCAGGAGCCCCGCCGCGATCAAGAAGACACTCCCGAAGACGTCTCCTACGCTGTCGAGCGCGAACGTAAGCAGGTACAGCGTGTACGACAGCCCTTGATCGTGCTGCGCCGCGTACGTCGCGAGCTTCCCTCCGAGCAGCCCGTAGATTCCGATGTCACTGACCCCATGCAAGGCGACGAGCAGCACGCCGCCGATCAGCACCAGGGAGTGGAGGGCGCCTGAAGGCTGGGCGACGCCGCGCAGCAGGTTGTGCAGCTTCGCTAGGTAGATGACGAAGGCGACGGCGTAGATGATCGACAGGTACGCGGCAACCAGCACGGTGTTCCTGTGGTCATGCAGGGCGCCCGCGATCTTTGCGGCAGAGTCGTCTTGGTTGATGGGGAGGCCTGCTGAGATCGCCGTCTCGGCCACCAGCGCAAGGACGAAGACGATCCCCGCAGCCCAGGCGCGCCGCTCCCACACGTTGGCCGTCTGTACCGACGTCACTCGCAAATCCTCTCCGAGCGGACTACGCTTGGCAAGTCGCTGTTCGCGGTCGGACGGATTCGCGTTTCGACCGCGAACCTCGTGCGTTGCGTGCGAAGGCTGACGGCGGCCACGAGCTCTGCGCCCCTTCCACAAACGACCAACCACCCTCGGCGCCGGCAGCGGTCCGCGGCGAGCTTCTGCTTCGGGCCTGCGGTCAGCCGAAGCAGCGGGTCGCATCTAGGGGTTACCGGACCACGGTCGCGGGGTGCTCGGCTCGCGGGCTCGGGTTGGTGTGGATCTGAGTTGCTGTTCGTCGTGCCCCGGTGCCGCTCAGCGGGCGGGCCCGGCTGGTGGGCGAGCTCGAGAGATCGGTGCGCGAGCATCCGTTGCGCGAGCGTCTGTGCGGGCAGCTGATGCTCGCGTTGTACCGCTCCGGGCGTCAGGCGGATGCGCTCCAGGCGTATCGGGATGCGCGGCGTGAGCTGCTCGACGGGCTTGGGCTCGAGCCGGGGCCGGCGCTTCGGGACCTCGAGGGCGCGATCCTGGCCACCATCCCGGGCTGGATCTCCCGGCCCGGCACACGGCGCGGCTGTCGCCCGCGGCCGCGCGGAACCGGCTGCGCGGCGTCGCCCTGATCGTTGCCGCGGGAGCACTCCTGCTGGCGGCGACCGTCGCGGTTGTTGTGAAGCTGACAGGCTCGGGGGCGATCACCGTTCGGGTGGCGCCGAACTCCGTCGCGGCGATCGACGTTCGCAGCGACCGCGTGGTCGGTGCGATCCCGGTCGGCGATGAGCCCGGCTGGATCGCATTCGGTTCGGGATCTCTGTGGGTGGCCAACCTCGGCGATCAGACGATCTCGCGCGTCGATCCGAACAATCGGCGGACGCTGCCCATGATCCCGGTTGCCGGCCCGCCCGCAAGTATCGCCGCAGGTCCGGGAGGTCTGTGGGTGGTCGACAGCCCGGGGACGAGCAGTGTCCTCGTGGGCCGCGTCGATCCCGTGTTCAACACGTTTGGCAGCGTCGCGCGGATCGGTACCGTCGACCCG
>Ga0187779_10002739_pt1 | contig 10745 bp, 9 predicted proteins | sample 1015_Q2_SP10_10__FD_132435 | JGI IMG/M metagenome (GOLD analysis project Ga0187779, IMG submission 132435) | Tropical peat soil microbial communities from peatlands in Department of Meta, Colombia - 1015_Q2_SP10_10_MG | ecosystem: Environmental > Terrestrial > Soil > Wetlands > Peat | place...
GGACTCGAACCGGCGACGTCCAGCTTGGGAAGCTGGCATTCTACCAACTGAATTACGCCCGCGGAGAGCGGGTAATGTGCCGGAAATGCGGTTGGCTTGTCAATGGCGCTCCGAGCAGCCGAAGTGGCCGCCCGGAGCTACCGATGTGCGTTACTTCGTCTTGTAGCGCCACGCCTGAACACCTGGCGTCTTGGTCGCAACCTTCACCGGCGCCGATTCACCGACCTTCAGTGATGGAATGGCGGCCGTCTCAGTCCCCAGCACCGATCCGTCCTTGCCGAGGAACTCGACGGCGATGGTGACCGGATGTGGAGGAATCACTTTGTTGTTCTGGTCCCGCGCCTCACGTCCGACCGCTTTGGCGGCGAAGGTGGCCCCGTCGGCGGTAGCGTCGAAACGGTCGAATTCGAGATCAACGGGCAAGGCAAACTCGGCGATGATGGCTTCGGCCACCTTGTCCTGCTGCTTGGTGAACTTGTAGCCCTGCGCCAGCATCTGATAGTTGTAGTCGCCCAGCGGGTCCAGCGCGATCAGCTTCTGGGCGGTCGCGGCCAAGCCTTGGCCATCCTGAAGACCCAGGTAGCTGTTTGCGAGTGCATAGAGCGCATCTCGGTTATAGGGATTGCGCTGCAACAGACGGCCGTACGTCGTGGCGGCGTCGGCATAGTGCTTGTCGTCGTACTGGCGAGTGGCCAGATCGAACAGATCTCGATCCGAGAGCTCCTCATCGCCACCGCCAGCTCCGGCGCCGGTGCTCGCCGCCACGACCAGCTGATGCTCGACTGCCTGCGCGCTATCGGGCATCCCCGCAGCCCGAAAGGCTTGCCCTAGCGCTTTCTGGGCGACCGCGTCCTCGGGCTTGAACTTGAGATACCGACGCAGGGCCACGACCGCTTCCGCCGGCCGGTTGGCATTCAAGAGCACGACGCCGTAGTTGAACGCCGCCTGGTTTCGCAGCGAGACCTGGAGGGTATCGGTGGGCTCGGCGTTGGCGGCCTGCCCGAAATAATACATCGCGCTGTCGTTCTGACTCCTGGCGGCAAAGATGCTGGCCATACTCCACGAAGCGAGTGGCGGCTCCGGATAGATCTGGTTGGCGGCCCGGTACATCACGAGCGCAGAATCGTCCTGCTTGGCTTGGCGGAAGCCGGTACCGGCGTTCACCAGCGCGGCCCAGGCGCGGTAGCGGTAGTTACGGCTGATGTCGACCTTGCAGCCCGGCGCCAGCGCCTCCGCCTTCCTGAACGCGCTATCCGCGCCGACCAGGTTGCCCTGCTGCAGGTAGATGCGGCCGAGCCAGTACCAGGCGGCCGGGGTCTTCCCCTGGCCCGCGGTGGTGATGGCCTCAGTCAGGACCCGCACGCCGTTCTTGAGCGCGTTGACTCGATTGGATGGGTCCCCCGTGCCCTCGATCCCGGTCTTGAGGTAGGTCTTGCCGCTGCTGACGCGGAAATCCCCGCCCTCCAACTTGCAATCGGGCTGCTTGAGGGTCGACTCCATGGCGCCCTCCACCCGGGTGGCCACGGGGTCCTGCGCGGCGGCGATGCGTGGACCGACCAGGAGCCCAGCGGCGATCAGACCAGCAAGAGCCTTCGTCATTCCAGCTCCTTCGGTGAGCGTGAACCGCTGGTGGCCCGACCGGCAACCAGCGCGCGTGCGGACATCTCGATCTCTCGAGCCAGCTCCTGGGCCGGACGTCCGAGGCGCGCGGCCGCTCGCCGCACGTCTTCAAACTCGGCCTTGACTCGGGGCCCGCCGGGAGTCTCCAGCACCTTCACGGAGATCTTCGAGCCATCGGGTGCGTCGACCTGGATGAGGCGACGTGGCAGCGTCACCCGCTCGGACAGCGACCGCCGGATGCCAGCCGTCGTGCTGTGCAGGAAGAACGCCTCCGCCACACGCTCGGCGGATGCACTGTCAGCGGTGGCCTCGATGCGAAATCCGGGGCGCCCTTTCTTCATCATGGTACCCCACACCTGCACGTCAAGGGCACCCGCGGCGACCAGTGCCTCACGAAGCGGATCGATGTACTCCGGGCTCAGGTCGTCTACGTCCGCGGCCAGGGTCACGACCTGACTTGCCTCCTCAACGGGCTCCACCAGCAGCAGGCGGAGCGCGTTGGGGTAGTGCTCGGGATCCCGGCTGCCTGCTCCCCAGCCGGTTGCCAGAGCCCGCCAGCGAGGCGGAGGGGGCCCGGCGGATAGCACCCGCAACAGGACGGCACCTGTGGGAGTTGTTGCCTCCCCGACGATCGGTCCGTTGGGGCCGATTTCCAGCCCCTCGATCAAGGCCGTGGTGACGGGAGCGGGGACCGGGATGACCCCATGGGCCGCCCGAACCCACCCGCTTCCCAGCGCGACCGGCCGAGTGTGGATCCGCTCGATGCCGAGTCGCTCGAACCCTTCGATCCCTCCGACGATATCCATGACCGCGTCCACCGCGCCAACTTCGTGCAGCGCGACCCGCTCCGCGGGGACGCCGTGCACCCTGCCCTCGGCCTCACACAGCAGCGTGAAGGCCCGCACTGCCCGGTCGCGCACCCAGGCGCTGAGTGGCGCAGTCTCAACAATGGCGATCAACTCCTTCAGATGCCGGTGCTGATCGTGCTCGTGGTGATCATGCGGGTCGGTCCCATGGTCGTGGGCGTCGTCGGCGTGGCCGTGGGGGCCGACATACTCCGGGCTCGGGCCTTCGTGGCGACCATGGGGGAGTTCCACCGAGACACGGCTGCAGGCCATGCCACCCCGCAAGGTGCGGTCGACGGTGATGCGCACATCCGGAAACCCCAAGCGCGCCGGGAGTCCGGCCAGCCAATCGGCCGGCGCCCCCGCGTCGATCAGCGCGCCGAGGAGCATGTCACCGCTCATCCCGGCGGCGGGGTCGAGAATCGCGAATCGCCCGACTGTCATCGGGGCGAAATATCGCCAGTGGCCCCGGGGAGGGGCAAATCGTCATTGGGGGAGCGGTACAGCCATCCAGCGCCGGTATTGAAGACGACCACACGCTCGTCTTCCGCCAGCAGGCTCTGCTCGCGCAGAGCCTTGGCGGCGGCCAAACCGGCCCCACCCTCGGGCGAGAAGTCGATTCCCTCCTCCGCCGAGGCCAACCTCGCCTCGGCGGCCAGGTCCTCATCGGACACTGCGACTGCCGCACCGCCGCTGGCCCGCAGCGCCTGGAGGATCAATCGATCGCCGAGCGGAGCGGGCACACGCAATCCGCTGGCGATCGTCCAGGGGTCATCCCAGGGGGCAGCCCGGTCGGCCTCGGAATGAAATGCCCGCACAATGGGTGCACAGCCGGTCGACTGCACCGTGAACATCCGTGGGAGGGCATCGGCGATCCAGCCAGCCATGCGCAGTTCGGCGAATGCCTTCCACATTCCGATCAGGCCGGTGCCCCCACCGGTGGGATAGATGATCACATCTGGCACGGACCAACCGAGCTGCATCGCGAGCTCCAGGCCAAGGGTCTTCTTGCCCTCGATGCGATACGGCTCCCGCAGCGTCGACAGGTCCATGGCGCCGGTTTCCGCGGCCCAGCTCCGGGCTGCATGGCCGCAGTCGCCGATGTGGCCATCGAGCAGCTGCAGATCGGCCCCGAAGAGAAGGATCTGGGCCAGGATGACCTTGGGAGTTGTGCTGGGAGCGTAGACGCGGACTGGCTGCCCTGCCCTGGCCGCATAAGCGGCGGCGGCGACGCCGGCGTTCCCAGCGGTAGGAATCACGAAACTCTCCGCGCCTCCAGCCACCGCGCGCGTGACGGCCGCGCTGAGCCCGCGTGCCTTAAAGGAGCCCGTCGGATTCACCCCTTCGTCCTTGATCCAGAGATCGGTGAGCCCCAGACGCTGCCCCGCTCGGGGAGCCTTGAGCAAGGGTGAGTCGCCCTCGCCTAAGGTGACAGGTTCCTCGCCCGCCATGAGCGGGAGGAACGCGCGGTAGCGCCACATGCCGTGGCCCCGCCGCACCTCGGCCCGGTCGGAGAGAGTAGGAAGACGCCGATCGGGATAGCGAACCAGCCACGGCTGCCCACAGGTCTCGCACACGGTCGGTAGCCCGTCGGGGGACCGACGGCGACCGCAGCTGGAGCACTCCAGTTGCCAGTCCATCAGCGAAGCCGGAATTGTGGTCGGGTGCAAGGATCGGGGGTGGCTAGGCGCGAAGAAACCGCTCGGCGAGCTGCTCCAGGCGATCATCATTACGCCGGCGGGCTTCGGCCAGAATGAGTTCCACCTCTGGCTTCAACGCCGGGTCCCCCCAGCGGTAGCCCGTTGCGGCTTCCGCGCCCAGCGAGTTGCCGCGGTTGGCGCCTTCGAGAAGGGCCCACGCAGCGGCCTGTGCGTACGACGGGTCGTCCCTTGGTGGGAGCTCGAAGCGCTCAGGCACGTCGTCATGGTCCTCGCGGACAAAGGCGCGCGACATCCCTCAAGATAAGGCCTTGGTCCAGACCAGGCTCAGCGTTCCGCGAGCGTCCTCAGGATCCGCTCGGCGAGCCGAGAGGAGAAGCCGGGGAGCGTGGCGATCTCGGTCGGAGTGGCGGACTTTACCCCCGCGAGGCTGCCGAAGCGTTCCAGCAGGGCTCGCCGGCGCGAGGGTCCGATGCCGGGAACGTCGAGGAGGGCGGAGGTGACTGTGCGCTGGGTACGGCGCTTCCGATTGTAGGCTAGACCAAACCGGTGGGTTTCGTCGCGCAGCCGCTGGAGCAGCCTGAGAGAGGGACTTCGCCGGGAGAGCTTGAGGCTGTCGGGTCGCCCGGGGAAGAACACTTCCTCGTCGCGCTTGGCGAGGCTCACCATGGGAATCTGGGCCACCCCCAAGGTGGTGGCGGCATCGACAGCGGCACTCAACTGCCCCTTACCCCCATCGATGACGATCAGGTCCGGCAAGGGCTTCTTCTCTTCCTGCCGGCGGGTGAGGTAGCGCGTGAGCACTTCGTGGATGGCAGCGTAGTCATCCTGCTGGCCGGGTCCCTTGATCTTGAACTTCCGGTACTCGCTTTTCTTCGGCCGACCGGCCTCAAACCAGACGAGCGAGCCGACCGTGTCCCGCCCCTGGTTGGTCGAAATGTCCACACAGACCATGCTGCGCGGAACGGTGGTCAGGCCGAGATCACGCCCCAGTGCGTAGACCGGATCGCCGGCACGTTCATCGGTCTCGAACGTCTCGATCCGAAGACTCTCCATGAGGTGTGTGGCGTTCTGGTCGGCCAGGTCGACCCATCGCCTGGCGATTCCCCGCTGCGGAACATGCCATTCGGTTTCCGGGAGCAGTTCCTGCAGCAGCTCTTCCTCTGCGGGCGGGAACGGCAGCATGAGACGACGGACCCTGCCCTCCATCGGCACGTAGGTGCGCACCAGAAGGAAGTTGAGGATCTGATCGTCCGGAGTGTCTCCCAGGTTTTCCAGGAAGGCATGCTCACGCGCGACGACTCGTCCATCCCGCACTCGCAGGAAGACGCCCACAGCATCGTCGCCGTCGCGGGCGTAGCCGAGCACATCCGCATCGCCGGTGCCGAGCACTTCGACGGTCGCGGGAGATTCGACCTGCTCGAGCCATTTAAGCTGATCGCGTAGCTGTCCGGCCCGTTCGTAGTCTTCACGCTCGCTCGCGCTGAGCATCGCATCGCGCACCTTCCCGCGAACGTCCCCGGTCTTCCCCGACAGGAAATCCACGACCTCATCGATCATGGCCCGGTACTCGTCCATCGACTGCCACCCGACACAGGGGGCCCTGCAGCGGCCAATGTGGTAGTCCAGACAGGGGCGTTCCCGTCTCTCTCTGGGCAGGTCGTCGGAGCAGCTTCGGACGGTGTAGAGGCGCCGGACGATCGCCAGGGTCTTCCGCAGCAGGGCTACGTCGGTGTAGGGACCGAAGTAACGAGCTCCTGGGATATCCCGGCGCCGAGTGACGAGGACTCGGGGAAAGGGCTCACCCAGGGTCACGGCGATCGAGGGGTAGCTCTTGTCGTCCTTCAAGCGGACGTTGAACCTGGGCTGGTACTCCTTGATCAGATTGTTTTCGAGCAGCAGGGACTGGGCCTCATTGGCCGTGACGATCGTCTCAACATCGGCGATGCTTCGCACCAGAAACTGGTTCCTTGCGCTGGTAGCGAAGTCATTGGTGAAGTAACTGCGCACCCGGCTTCGCAGCCGCTTGGCCTTCCCAACATACAGCACGTTCCCATCGACGTCCTTCCAGAGGTACACCCCTGGCTGGTCGGTGAGGGTATCGAGCTTGCGCTGTAATGCGTCAGGAAGGTTCGCCATACCCGAAAGCTAAGCGAAGATGGAAGCGTGTCTGGAGCCACCGGTCGCTTGGGGCGACGGCCTCAGCGGCCTCTTCCCAATCTGCCGACGAGGCCGCGCGCTTCCGGGACCCCCAGCAGGTGCGACAGCGTGAGGTAGCCCAGGCCGAAGGGCATGAGGACAGCGAAAGCCATCGGAATCGGGGGCAGCCGCGGCACGCCGAGCCACACTGCCATCCCTGCCCCGCCGGCCAGGAGGGCACAACTCCACAGTCGGATCAGGTATGGCAGCGGAAGCCCGGTGGGCCCGATCCGACGGTTGAGCCCTCTCTGCAGCAGCAGAAACTCCAGCCATCCCGCGACACCGGCCGAGCCGGTGAGCCCCGGAGTTCCCCAGCGAGGATCAACCCCGAGCAAGATTGGAAGCGGCACCGCACAGAGATAGCCCAGCGCCGTGGTCAGCAGGACCCGCAGCAGGGCATAGCGCAGCGGAGTGCGGGTATCGCGCAGCGCGTAGTAGCCGGAACTGTAGAGGCGCCCCATGGTTGCCGCGAGCAGCCCCACCGCGGAGCCACCCAGAATGGCCCAGACGAATCGGGTGTCGGACGCGGTGAACCGCCCGGTCTGGTAGAGCGCCCCTGCAATGACTCCGCCGAAGAGGAGGAAAGCCGCAGCGGAGGGTACCACGAAGAACGCCACCCGCCTGAGGCCGGCATCCAGGCGCTGGCGCAGCGCGGCCGCGATCTGCTCATCGTTCCCGGTCGCGCTGGACATGGCGGGGAGTTCGGCCGCACTGATCGACATCCCGAATAGGCTGACCGGAAGCATATAGATCGTCTGGGCGTTCTGCAGGGCGGTCACCGGCCCATTCCCGAGCAGGCTGGCGAGGATGCTGTCGACCCAGCCGCTGATCTGTACCACCCCGCGGCCGATGAAAACCGGGGTAAAGTTGCGCAGCACCAGCCGCACATGGTCGGACGTGGTATCGAGGGTCGGCCGGAACTGGCGGAGCAACGTGAAGACGGTGGGCAGCTGAACCAGGAACTGCAACGCGCTCCCGAGTACCGAGCCGGCGGCCGCCGCCACCACAATGCCACGCTCGTCGGTTCTCCCTGCGGCGACGATCACGGTGACGATAATCGCGAGGTTCCAGATGACCGGCGCAGCGTAGGAGAGGAGGAACCGCCGATGACTGTTGAGAACACCAAGGCACCAGGCGGAGAGCACGAAGAGCCCCGCGCCCGGGAAGAGGATGCGTACCAGACGGATCGTCAGTGCCAGCTTCTCAGCGCCGAACCCCGGTGCGATGAGCCGAGTCAGCGGGTCCGCCAGCAACATTCCGAGGAGGACCACAACCGAGCCTACCAGCGCCAGCATGCCGAACACCGCCCCGGCGACTTGCTCGGCCTCGTGGTCCCTGCCCTCCGCCCGGAGCCTGGCATAGACCGGGATGAACGAGGCGGAGAGCACGCCTTCGCCGAGGAGATTCTGCAGGAAATTCGGAATGCGGAACGCCGAAGTGAACGCGTCGCTCGCTTCGGAGAGGCCGAGGTACTTGGACAACACACGCTGGCGCACTAGCCCGAAGATGCGGCTCAGGAAGATCCCCGCGGCCACGAGCGCCGCGTGGCGGCCGCTCCGGGAGCGAGTCTCTGACACGGTCCCGGGATCGGGCGCGGTCACGAGTATGGATTACTGCTTGGGTGGCGGGAGCGTGGAGCGCCCCGGGTGCTCTTCGAGCAGGCGCTGCAGGAACTGGTTCTCTTCCTGAAGGGACTGTACGGTGCGTTGCAGGTCGTCCAGTTCGCTCCGAATGGTCTCGACCTCGCGGGCCAGCTCCGTCAGGTTCGGAGGTACCCTTTCGGGGCCTTCCAGACGGCGCGCGAGTGCCCGGCCGATCGGGGAGTCGATGACGAGCCCGATGATCGGGATCATCAGAGCGACGAGCAGAATGACGCCGAGGAACATCATGGATCGAGTCTACCGAGGGGGTGAGGCCCCTTCAAGTGCTGTGGCGTACCAGGCGTCTACGACGTTCGACAGGTCCTCCAGCAGTGGAGGGCCGTAGCGCGCCAGCCAAGGTGCGAGGGTGTGGACCCGTTCCTGGGGCCTGCCGAGGGGCAGCACCAGCTCACGGGCCCGGGCGATCTGCTGCATCTCCAGCGCCTGGCGACGTTTCAGGTGGGTGATGATCCGCTTCTCGGCATCATCGACCCCTCTCTGCGCCTGATTGGCGATGTTGCGGATGCTCCGCTCGATGGTCGGATCGATGCTCGCTGCTGCCTGCACCAGGGTCTCGTAATGGGTCGAGATGCTGCCCCGCAGGCCCTCGAGTGCGCTGTCTGCTTCTCGGGGCAATTGGCTTCGCACCACCCGCGCTTCGAGGCGTTGCCCGGGTTCCATCAGCTGTTCCAGCGTAGCCCCGAACTTGTGGAGGACCCGGTCGGTGCGGGCGTCGGCCATGATCCCGGACCACCGGGGCAACGCGACCTGCCGAGAGATCTCGAGCGGTGCATAGAGCGCCTCGGCCAGGGCGAGATACCGCAACTCGCCGGGCCCAGCGACGTAGGCCACAGTCGGGAGCAAAGCGCTCTCCACGACAGGCCTCAGCAAGACGTTCGGTGAAAAAAGTCCGGGATCTTCGCGTGCCAGGCGTTCCACTTCGGCCAGCGAGAGTTGCTCTCGACTCCGTCGGGTCACGAATCCCGGTCGGCGGGTGGCCAGGCGATCTCGCCCCTGCTCCCCCTCGTACATCACCAGTGTTGCGCCATCTCCGACCGTGACTCCAGGGTCACGCCCGGCCGCGGTCAGCACCTCATGCCGTTGCACGAGCGCCTTCTCCAGGTCCTCCGACCCGATCAGGGCCTTGAGCAGATAGGGAATCTGCGCCCGCTTCACGGCAGGGTGCGTGGCGTCGAAGATGAGCAGCCCGAATGGCCCGAGCAGCTCCGCGAGAGTATGGGCGCACGCCTCGGCCAGATTCGCCTCGGGGCGGTACCAGCGACCAAACAGGTCGAGGACCTGATCCCGATACTCCAGACCCTGGAGGTCCGCGGCGAGCCGCTCCAGTATCGGCTGGATTTCCGGACCCACCGGCTCGCGGTAAAGCGGCGTCAGGGGCGCGTCGGGGTGCCGCTCACGCAGCGTCATCGTCACCGTGGAGCCGTCTGAGCCGATCCAGGAGGCGTGGTTTCCCTCGGCGAAGTCGTGATCCCCCCCTGCGGCCCAGAACACGGGGATCACCGGTCGGCGCCAGCGGCGCTCGCAAATCCGGGCCACGGCAACGGCGGAGAGGGCCTTGTGGATCGTGTAGAGAGGCCCAGTGAGGAGGCCGGGCTGCTGCCCGGTGGTGACCACGAGCGCCTCGGGCTCCCGGAGGCGTTCCAGGCTGGAGGTGGCTCCGGGATGGGAGACAAAGGCCTCGAACAGGTCCGCAGACACGCGGCCCGTTCTGGGCTCCGGCCGGCCCAGGGATGCCTCGAGAGGGGTGGTGAGGATACGGAAACTCACGAGGCAACTCGAGCGAGAAGGATAGTCCGAGGTCCCCGGCCCAACGGCGCGGCGTCGTAATCACCGAACCGACCCGTGATCGAGGCCCCGTGGCCCGCGATCATCCGCTCCAACTCGTTAGCACCAAGCAGGCGCACCCGCTCCTCGAAGCTGCGCCCTCCCGGCAACGTGATGGTCTTTCGCACAAATCGGCCGTCGGCGGTGATGCTGCGCTGAATCTCGACCTGGTCCGGGCCGAAGGGTACCGACTCCCGCGGCACCAGTGCCGCGCGCACCTGTTCCGCATTGAGGAAATCGATCACGAACCATCCTCCTGGCCGTAACGTCGCCAGCATCTGACCGATCGCGTCCGTGTGCTCTTCATCGGCGGCAAAATAGCCGAAGCTGGTAAAGAGGTTGACCGTCAGGTCCATCGTCGCCTTCCGGAACGGCAGCGCTCGCATGTCGGCCCGAACCAGCGGCCGAGCGGTCGATTTCCGGGCCCGCCTGAGCAGCGCGGGCGAGAGGTCGAATCCGAACGCCAGAGCGCCGGCCCGCTCCAGCGCGGCCAAATGCCGTCCGGCCCCGCAGGCCACATCCAGCACCCGCCATCCCCGTCGCCACGGCAGGCTGGCCACCAGCAGGGTGATCAGCCGGTCCGCATCGGCCTCGTTCCGGTGGGGATAGAGGTGAAGATACTCCTCGCCGAACCACTCTTCGAACCATTCAGGCATCGTTCGTCGGCCATCGCCGTTCTGGGTCTGGCTACTTATGGTATGGCTCGCCCCGGAGGATGGTCCAGGCGCGGTATAGCTGCTCCAGCAGGACGACGCGGGCCAATTCGTGCGGCAGCGTGATGGGTCCCAGGCTCCAGCGCTGATCGGCTTCGGCCAACACCGCGCTGTCGAGGCCATGGGATCCGCCGACGACGAAGGTCAGCGCGCCGCCATCGAGTCGCCACCGTTCCAGCTGGCGCGCCAGCTCCTCGCTGCTCCACGCCGTGCCCTTGCGGTCGA
>Ga0187779_10002741_pt1 | contig 10740 bp, 7 predicted proteins | sample 1015_Q2_SP10_10__FD_132435 | JGI IMG/M metagenome (GOLD analysis project Ga0187779, IMG submission 132435) | Tropical peat soil microbial communities from peatlands in Department of Meta, Colombia - 1015_Q2_SP10_10_MG | ecosystem: Environmental > Terrestrial > Soil > Wetlands > Peat | place...
ATCCTTTGTGGACCGCATAGTCTCTTCGACGGTTCTGCGAAGCTTTTCACGGTCCTCAGGATGAACGATAGTTAAAAAGCTCTCAAGGTCCATCTGGCTGCCCGGTTCAAAACCAAAGAACTCCTTGGCTTTTTCTGTAGTCCAGAGATGGCCGGAATCAATGGTTAAGCTCCACAGCATCGCCCCGGCTGAATCAGCAGCCAAGCTCAGTCGCGCCTCGCTTTCTTGTAACTCCTGGTAAATGCGCCTGCGCTCAAGGGCATTCACAAATACCTCCCCAAGCAGACGGAGCCGCGAGACATAATCTTCCGACCATACACATTCGTGAGAAACCGCGTTGATGGCGAGTACGTAATCAACAGGTCCGCCTAGAAGGATCGGGATTGTCAGGGACGATTTAATTCCCCATGCATGATACGTTTGCCGGTCAATGTCTGCCTCAGGAGGGAGGTCCTCAGGGGTCTTGAAAAAAACAACCTTATGTCGATCTAATATCTGACTGGCTACCCATGGGAACAGACTCAGAGGCAGGTCAGTCTTTTCCGGAACAGGCGGGATACCTTCAGCATAGGCAACCAAGGCGACTTGCCATGCTCCCCTGTCTGATAACGTCTTAAGCAGAGCACAACGGTCGACCCGGAAGAATTCCAGGACCTGTCTAAGCGATTGTTCAATTTCTCCATCAACCCTTTCAGGAGCAATATTTACAAACCGGGCCGAGAGGTTCGAGATGAGCCTTGCAAAGTTCAAATGACCCTTAAAAGAATCATTTCGATGCCGTGACGTCGCACCAGACCGTCTTGTTTTAGCCCTTACCTTCAATTCTGCAAATTCTTTCGCATTATTCTTTCGCCTCTGGATAAGCGACAGCAGAGGTGCGGTCGATCCTTAAATTATATCAGTCTTCTGACTTTTTCCATATGTTTCCCTAGGTAAAAGCAGGTCAAAGTGGGATAGACTAGTCTGGCAATAGGAAGAGGGTAACGACTCGTTTCGGAGTGTACTAAAAACCCTTTAAAATCAATAACGCCCGTGAGTTCGAATCACATTCCATCATCATCAAGCTCATTGACGCTCAAACGTGGATTACGACATGGACTCAACATGTGTGATTCTATTTTGAAATGCTAGGTTTGTATTGGAAAATAATTGTTCAAGGTCAACCTGACCTATAAAGACATCGTGAAGGAGTCCACGCAATCGTCGAGCTTAGTCGAGAGTGTCTGTATCCGTAATAAACCTGATGTGTGACGACAGAACCATCACCACTCACCGCGCCGGTGATTCGACACCCAACGATACATCCCAAGAATGTTTAGGATACGCATCTGTTCGTAGCCGATCCACTTTTTCGTTTCGTCGCTGAATTTCACATTGCGGTATAGTTGATCCCATGATTGGCCTTGGCGAATGAGGTCAAGCACCTGTTGATGCAGGTCAACCATGTAGTCGCGTAACGCCCGTTCGTCTTCTTTGTTGGCGGGCGTGTAATGCCCGACATCAATGACAGCCACATCTTGTTCCAATACCCAATTCAGCGTTTCTATCCAACCGTCGTAATAGAAGTCAAGAAAATCATTGTAAGGCATCGAGTGGCTTTCGCAGACATCCGTGCATTGCAATGCCTTGTATTTAGGGAACGAGATCATAATCATGCTGTTGGAATGGCTGGCTGCCACATAGTGCAATGTTACTGTTTCACCTCCAAGCGTGATTGTCATGTCCTTATCAAAGATTCGATCCGGGACAGGAACAGGTAGCTTCTCTCCAACAATCGGCTCAATCGCATTCTTATGCGCTACTACGGTTGCACCGTCTTCCTTAAATATCTGGCTGCCGCTGATGTGATCAGCGTGGGCATGGGTATAAATCACATACTTCACCGGCACATTAAAACGATTCTTGATCTCGTCGCGCAACCATGTTGAGGTGCAGGTCATAGCCGGATCAATTACCACTGCTCCTTCTTGTGTTATGAGAACAAGACCGCTGTGAACCGCTAATCCTGGTCCAGTGGTATGCCGGTACAAGTTCCCACTAATTTGGGTTAGGCCACGTGGGTTGTCCGGACATGGAGCGGCGGTAAAATCGGGCAGCATTTGTCTTTTGACATACTGGGAAGTATCAACTGGCATACCGTTATCATCTGCTAAAATGTTTCCCGCCAGTAACAGAACAACAGCAACTATAATGACCGAGTTACCGAATAGTATCGCAGCAACGTTCCCTAACCCGCAGCTTTCTGTCTCCCGTGTCATTATCTCCCTTCTAAGTGACAGATGCATTCACCGCTTGCTCTTCAACATTATATCAAGCATCACGGATAATGAATACGGGAGATATGTGAGGCAGTTCTACCCGATCCATTACTTATAATGATGACGACATGAAGTCTGCAAAAACGCATCTCATCAAAATGCGAGGAGTATTATCGGAAAGTCTCATTGTCGCAAAATTGCACCAGCGTCGATTGGTCGGTGGAACTTTCACAAATTGTTGGAACCGCAAAGCTGCGCATTAGGAAGGGAAGTCCTCATTAAGCATAGGAGGTCCAGCAAAATTGCAGCAGACACAAACTAAAAATACAGAAAATATGGAAAAGAGGGAAACAATAAGAACAACAATTATTAAGTAATAATGAGGTATTGCGCAGTATCAAGGACTTAGGGAATATCACTCGGAGGGCTTTTGAGTCCGGCGCGTCTGCCAGTTCCACCACACCGACGTTATGTTGATTTTAAAGCATCTTCCTTTGATTCCGCAATAGCTCATTTTAGAGGCACAAGAAATTATAGATCAGCTGTAAAGGGTAACCCTTTCTGCAATATAGAAAAGGAGGGAATAATGAAGAGTAATATTTATATTATAAAATTGAGGTGTTGCTAAGCGCAAAAGTGCTACGGCAAACACTGGGAGGGCATTGGTGGCCCAGCGTCTGCCAGTTTCGCCATGCCGACGGTCAAAAAGATAATAGAATTGCCAAATGACAAATGAGCATTGAATTCTCACAGTGATTTAATTTTCCAATTTTTGACATTTGCATCCTTATACCTTATCCTTCATGTATGACAAAGGAATATGTTGACTTTCTAGTCATTGGAAGCGGTGTGGCGGGTTTGAGAGCCGCGATTGAGTTGGCATCCCACGGTACTGTAATCATCGCAACAAAGGACATTCCGTCGGAGAGCAGCACAGAATATGCGCAAGGGGGCATCGCTGTGGCGTTGAGCGACGAGGATGAGGTCGGTATACACAGGGAAGACACCCTCAAGGCCGGGGATGGTCTCTGTCGTGAAAACGCAGTTAAGGTTCTTGTTGAGGAGGGACCAGAAAGGATCATGGAACTCATCTCCTGGGGCGCAGAGTTCGACCGGGAGGGAACAAGGCTCGCATTTACGCGGGAGGCAGCTCATTCCAAGAACCGCATTCTCCATGCTCATGGCGACTCTACTGGGAAAGAACTGGAGCGGGTTCTCCTCACCAAGGTTCGCACCTGCCAATCCGTGAAAAAATACCCGTTTGCGTTCACCACTGACCTAATCGTAGATGAAGGTAATTGTTACGGTGCATATATGGTGAGAGAGGGAGAGCCCGTTAGCCTTTTTGCCAAAGCGACTATACTCGCCACAGGCGGTGCTGGCCAGATATATGAAAGGACTACAAACCCCGCAGTGGCCACAGGAGACGGGTTAGCCATCGCCTTCCGGGCTGGAGCCATTCTCGAAGATATGGAATTTGTTCAGTTTCATCCCACAAGCCTCTATATGCCGGGAGCACCCAATTTCCTCCTAAGCGAGGCTATGAGGGGCGAGGGGGCGGTCTTACGGAATATACACAAGCAGCCATTTCTCAAACAGTATCATCCTTTGGCAGAGCTTGCCCCACGCGATATCGTATCCAGGGCGATCATCTCCGAGATGGTAAAGACCGGAAGCACCCATGTGTATCTTGATCTGGCCCACCTTGATAAAGATTTCGTGCGAAAAAGATTCCCTGGGATTAATCTCACCTGCAGGATGTACCGCATAGATATCACCCAAGACCTCATACCCGTCTCTCCTGCAGCACATTACTTCATGGGAGGGATCAAAACGGACCTCCATGGGGCAACAAATATGAAAGGCCTTTACGCTGCAGGGGAGGTTGCATGTACGGGGGTACACGGCGCGAATAGACTCGCGAGCAACAGTCTTCTTGAAGGTCTCGTGTTCGGTGCACGCGCGGGAAAGGCAGCAGCCCTCCGAAGAGCAGACTCCTGGGAGGATAAACTGCAGAAGAAAGATCCTCCCTCTCGCATAATTTCCACATTCCCGAATTTTCCCACATCTGCCCTCACCGAGGTAAGGAATTCACTCAAAAGACTCATGTGGGAGAAGGTGGGCATCATACGATGTGAGCAATCTCTCTCCATGGCGAGGGATACCATTACCCAACTGCTTCCCTCGGCAGGGGGAGCGCCCGTCATGAGAGAAGGACAGGAGCTGAAGAACATGATCACGGTTGCAGGTCTCATAACCGAAGCCGCGATGGCGCGAAGGGGAAGCATTGGGGCGCACTTCCGCTCAGACTATTCTGCCAGGGGTGAGAACTGGCAGCAGCATCTCACATGGCAAAAGTCCGAGTAGAGGCTATGTACAATGACCCCGCGTCTCGCCCTGCTGCTATAGCAGGAAAGCGAGGTGATGCAAAGGATATGTCATTGTCTTGCAAGCCATGTCATGATTTCCTGGAGATATCCCCCCCAGCCTTAATCTGATATGCCTTTATTTTTCGATGCAGATTACTCCTTTCGATGTCCAAGATCTCAGCAGTTCTAGAGATATTTCCGTTATTCTCATCGAGCTTTTTTGCAATGAAGTCTCTTTCAAAGGCTTCTCGCGCTTGCTTCAGTGTCTTGTGACTAAAATAGCTGGCGCCTTCATGCCTGTCAGTCAGATGAAAGTTCCGTGCGCTGATCTCCGCAGAGGGAGTCATGATGACTAGCCTTTCGATGAGGTTCTTCAGTTCCCTTATGTTTCCAGGCCAGTCATATTCCTGAAGACTTTTAATCGCGTCAGCCGCAATCCTTTTTGCTGGTTGCCCGTATTCTGCTGCCAAGGCCTTTACGAAATAATCCACAAGATCCGGAATATCCTCCTTGTGCTCCCTCAAAGGGGGCACTACAATAGGGACCACATTGAGCCGGAAAAAAAGATCGTCCCTGAATTTCCCACTCCGCACTTCCTCGGCGAGATCCTTGTTTGTTGCGGCAATAATCCTTACGTCAACCTTGATAGTGGCGCTCCCACCTACCCTTTGAAATTCCTGAGTCTCGATCACCCTCAGCACCTTTGACTGGGTCTGAAGGGACATGTCCCCGATCTCATCCAGGAAAAGAGTCCCTGTATCTGCCATCTGAAATTTCCCATTCTTTCTTTCGAAGGCGCCGGTAAATGAGCCCTTTTCGTGACCAAACAGTTCACTTTCAATAAGCTCATAAGGCATCGCTGCGCAATTAAGCTCCACAAAAGGCCTCTCTCCACGACTGCCCTTCGCATGGAGAAGCCTTGCCACGAGTTCCTTGCCCGACCCACTCTCACCGGTAATGAGCACCCTGCTGTTGCTTTGCGCAGCCATCTCCACCTGGGCAAGGAGGGTCCTCATCGGAGCAGAGCCACCAATAAGTTTCCATCTTCGCGTAAAAGTCTCCTTTAATTCCCTGTTTTCCCTCTCAAGGGCGCTCCTTTCCAAAGCGCGCTTAGCGCTAAGGACAACCCTTTCCAGGGAAAGCGGCTTCTCAAGGAAGTCGTACGCCCCTTCCTTCGTTGCCTTCACTGCAACCTCAATATTGCCATGTCCGGAAATCATTATCACAGGTATTTCCCTCTTAAGAGCCTTGATCTCCTGCAGAGCCTGTATGCCGTCCATTCCGGGTAACCATACGTCTAAGACTATCAGGTCAGGAAACTGTTCCTGCAGAATCAGGAGGGCGTCTTCTCCCGAACTTGCACTCGCGACACGATACCCCTCATCTTCAAGAATCATTGAAAGGCTTTCCCTTATGCCTTCCTCATCATCGACAATAAGAACTAACGGATCCAATTTATCCCTCCTTTATCGGCATCTCTATTGTGAAGATCGTTCCCCGTGGCACATTATCTTTTACCCGGATATACCCCATGTGCTCCCTCACAATCCTGTGCGCAATGGCAAGGCCTAGCCCTGTACCTTCCTTTTTTGTGGAGAAGTAGGGAAGAAAGAGCTTTTCTTTATCTTCATCACGTATTCCTGGGCCATTATCAGCTACGTTCATGAACATCCTGTTTGCAGACAGATTAAGATGAACTGTCACCTCTATATCACCCTTATTGTGCATAGCCTGTATTGCGTTCTCAAAAAGGTTTATCAGAACTCTCTTGAACTGTTCACCGTCCATATCAATACGGGGGATGTCCTCGGGAAGCGACACGCTCACGTGTAAGCCCTTATAGTCCCTGTAAAGATTCACTACCTCGTCTATTATAGCAACAAGGATGGTGGGCGATTTGTGAATTTCTGGCATTTTCTCGAAGCGAGAAAATTCGTCTACCAGGGTCCTCAGGCTCTCAACCTCCTTGATGATGGTTCTCATGGACCTCTCAAATACCTGTGGGAAATCTTCATCCTTTTGTTCCCACTTTTTCAGCATACGCTCTGTGGAAAGCTTTATGGGGGTGAGGGGATTCTTTACCTCATGAGCAATCCTTCTGGCCACTTCCTGCCATGCGAGCGCCTTCTGTGCCTTTATCAGATTAGTAAGATCGTCAAAGACCACTAAAAGACCAACATATTCCGAGGCATTGTTCCTCAACCCCATTATAGAGACCCTCAGCATGGTGCGCTTTCCCCTGATAGTAGCCCACACCTCTTTTTCCGCCACCCCCAGAGTCCTTAATTTTATCCCCCGAATCATTTCCTGGAGGGAATCGGATTGAATTAAAGAAAGAAGGTCCCTGTAGTTCCTCCCCATCACGTTCTCTGACACAACATTGAGGATCGTGCATGCAGCCGTATTTATGGCCAGGATAGTACCCTCCGCGTCAAGGGAGATGACTCCACTTTGTATGTTCTCCAGAATATTCTCCATAAACAACCGCCTTCTGTCAGATTCCACATATGCCTTCTGGAGAGACTCCTTGCCATCCTTAAGTTCTTTCACCATATGATTAAACGAATTGATGAGAAGTCCTATCTCATCGTCTCTCCTGAGCGCGATATCCACTTCGAGATTGCCCGATGCAATTTCTCCTGTTGCCTCGGCGAGCATCTGGATGGGCTCCGAGATTCCTCTCGCCACTCTAAGCGAAACCCAGAGTGCGGTAAAGATGACTATGAGCGTGAAGAATCCTAAAAACAGTTGATAGTTGAGTTTCAGGGGCTGCTTCCATGCCTCCAGCTGCATATAGTCCTCGTAGGCGCTCTTAATCTTCTCTATATTCAGAGTGATTTCCCTGGGAATGCGGGATTCCACAATCAGGACTCCAGAACGTTTTCCTCCTGTGCTTTCGGGGACTATGGCCCTCACGATGTCCCCGTTTTCTCCGGAAATGACCTCGGTCCCTTCTTCCCCTCCAAAGGCGTCTGCAACCACGTCCGAGGGGTTATCGGGAATCTCGGAAAGGTGAGTGACTGTGTATTCCATAGGAATGGTACCCTTGGACTCAATGGAGCGGGCCGCGCTTAAGGCTTTTTTTCGCTCCATATCATAGAAGGCCCTCGCGATTCCTAACGTGCTGTCAATGGGCTGCCTGAACTGCGGGGTGAACCATCTGTCAATATAGTTCGTCACAAGGCCACTGGCACCCAGGAAAAGCAGTACAGATGGTATGGAGGTAAGGATCACAAACACTACCACAATCTTTGTCTTGAACCGAGAGCCAAGGATTTTTCGTTTCCTTTCCAGGTAGAGCCTGGTGAGAGCCTTTACTACAAAAAACATAAGGGTGAGGAGCGCGATAATGTTCACATTCAGCAATATCAGGAGTACGACCCTCGTGGTGATTGACGAAGAAGCCTGCCGCATGAGATGCAGTTCTATCGTGGACGCGAGCACTATAAAAAAGAGAAGCCCACCCAGTATCATGCCGAGTTTTTTCATCTCTCACTCCCTGCAGCGAAAAAAGGAGAATCCTTAGAGAGCTTAAAGTCTTTCTCTGGAACAAAAAAAAGCAAATACCCTATTACCGGTGGGAGTTGCCTTAGCCGTGATTCCACAGTAACCTTCACGTAATAGTCTGATCGCTGGAGTTCCTTTACGTTGATGAGTTTTAGATTCTTCATCGTTAATGTCCAGTCCAGCATCGAATCAAAGCGCCTGAATCTCTTTTCGATAAGAGTAGCGCCATCAAAGGTAGTTGCAACGTATTCCTTTTTGATGGGATCAGACCGCAAAGTATTGACGATCCTTTTACCGGTAATGAACTCATCAGGCCACATGCGCCAGACCCTAAAGAGATCGATATAAAAGGTAATTTCCTTCGATATGCCGTTTTTCAGATCACCGATATTTGTTTCGTCGAGTGCCAATCCGGTCGTTATTACAATCTCATCATTGATCACCTGGACATCGGGTCCCGTGATTTCTGCACCAGATGCGCTCGCAGACATGAGGAGGAGGGATAAAAAGGACAGAGAAAGAATAATCCTCGTCATTAAAGACTTGACATCTCCGGAAAAATTTATTTTCATTATACCATAAAGGGAATGGGAGAAATGATTTCGTAGCAGACAGTTAGGGCAAGAAAGGAGGCGCGTATGGAAGTCAGGGCAATTAGGATCGAAATACCCGAGGGATGCAATATCATACTTGGCCAGACCCACTTCATAAAAACTGCTGAGGATCTTTACGAGATTATTGTTACCACGGTGCCCCAAGCCAAGTTCGGGATCGCGTTCAACGAGGCTTCTGGTCCATGCCTGATCAGGACTGAGGGGAACGACGCCATGCTCATCAGTCACTGTGCTGCCATTTTGGATGACATTGGGGCCGGCCATGTGTTCTGTGTTCTTTTGAAGGACGCATATCCTATTAATGTGCTTCCCGCGATTAAAAATTGTCAGGAAGTATGCAGAGTTTATTGTGCCACTGCCAATCCGCTCGAGGTTCTCGTTGCATCTACTGAACAGGGAAAAGGAATTATAGGGGTGGTAGATGGCTTTCCCCCGAAGGGCATAGAGACCCATGACGACAGGATCAGAAGGAGGGAATTTTTGAGGACAATCAAGTATAAGGCGTAGGCTTTAGCACCCGATACCACCCATAACGTGCTGACAAGGTGCAATTATTGAAAAAACCAGCCATATTTGTTAATATTACATTCCATGTCTGATGAGGTGAAGAACGCCGGTCTGCTTCTCAGGGTGTTTTCGAAAATTCTTGATCTTATTCTCATCGCTGCCATGGTCGAGATCATACCAAGGGCTGGTTTTTATGCGGGGGTATCCTATCTCCTTATTAGCGATGGTCTTTTCGAGGGAAGGAGCATTGGGAAGGTTCTTGTCGGTCTAAGAGTAATTTCAGCGGCTCACGAAGGACCATGCTCCGTGAGAGAGTCTATTGTGAGGAATGCCCCTCTGGGTGTGGCACTCTTGCTTTTGAAGCTGCCCTGGATCGGATGGATTATTTTTGTGGGCGTCTCTGCAATCGAGTTCTTGATACTCCTAGGAAGCAAGGAGGGAAAGCGCCTGGGCGATGAATTGGCCAAGACCTCAGTAATCGAACTGGTTAAAAGCAAAGGAATTCAGGAGGTATAATGCTTTTTCATAAAGTGGTGGGGATGTTCTCTAATGACCTAGCGGTGGATCTGGGCACGGCCAATACTCTTGTCTTTGTCAAGGGAAAGGGCATTGTCTGTAATGAACCGTCAGTAGTTGTGGTAAGGAAGGAAGATAAGAGGACCATTGCGGTTGGTGCTGACGCGAAAAGAATGCTGGGCAAGACACCTTCCAATATCATTGCCATACGTCCGATGAAAGACGGCGTCATTGCAGATTTTGATGCCACGGGGGAGATGCTAAAATACTTTATCAAAAAAGTCCACAACAGAAAGAGCTTTCTCTCGCCCAGGGTAATCATCGGGGTGCCCTCCGGCATCACCCAGGTGGAGCAGAGGGCGGTTAAGGATGCTGCGCAGGCTTCAGGAGCGCGGGAGGTGTATCTCATTGAAGAGCCTATGGCCGCTGCACTCGGGGTAGGCCTTCCTGTGGGAGAGCCCTCGGGGAACATGATTGTCGACGTAGGGGGAGGGACCACAGACATCGCGGTCATATCCCTTGATGGCATTGTCTATAGCAAGGCGGTTAGGGTCGGCGGTGATAAGATGGACGATGCGTTAATTGCGTACATAAAGCGTAAGTATAACCTGCTCATAGGTGACAGAACCGCTGAACAAATAAAGATTGAGATAGGCTCTGCATGTGTCGTCGAGCCTGGCGTCACAAGGACCATGGAGATAAAGGGAAGAGACCTCATTTCGGGCATACCGAAGATCATCCTGGTAACGGAAACCGAAATACGAGAAGCCCTGCATGAACCAGTGAGCGTTATCCTAGATACCATCAAAGTGACCCTAGAAAACACGCCCCCTGAACTTGCTGCCGATATTGTGGACAGGGGCATTGTTTTGGCCGGAGGCGGCGCATTGCTGAGGGGACTTGACATCCTCATAAGGGAGGAGACTGGGCTTCCCGTCATTGTACCTGGCGGCCCTTTGACCGCCGTGG
>Ga0187779_10002742_pt1 | contig 10738 bp, 8 predicted proteins | sample 1015_Q2_SP10_10__FD_132435 | JGI IMG/M metagenome (GOLD analysis project Ga0187779, IMG submission 132435) | Tropical peat soil microbial communities from peatlands in Department of Meta, Colombia - 1015_Q2_SP10_10_MG | ecosystem: Environmental > Terrestrial > Soil > Wetlands > Peat | place...
GGCCTGCAGCCCTGCGACCCCGACGCCAATAATCAGCACGCGAGAGGGCGTAATGGTCCCTGCCGCGGTCGTCAACATGGGAAAGAATTTCGGCAGCGTGTCGGCAGCGATCAATACGGCTTTGTATCCGCACGCCGTGGCCATCGATGACAGTGCGTCCATGCTCTGCGCACGCGTGGTTCGCGGCATCATCTCGACCGCAAACGAAGTCACTCCCTTGCTCGCAATCTCTTCGACAACCGCGCGTGAACCGAGCGGCCGGAGAAAACCGATCAGCACTTGATCGCGCCGCATCAGAGCTAGATCGGCTCTGCCGGTCCTGTCGTTCGAGCCGTAGCAAAGCACCTGCGTGATAATGTCCGCCGCCTGAAAAACCGCGGCCCGGTCCGGCAGAATCTTCACACCCTTCTCCGTGTAGGCGGCATCGGGATAACCTGCTTCGCGCCCCGCCCCCTGTTCGATCGCAACTTCCAAACCCACCTTGTTCAGGTTTGGAACCACCGACGGGACCAGCGCGACCCGCCGTTCTCCCGGAAAACTCTCTTTGGGAACCCCTACGATCACGCCCTTCTCCTTGGAATTCCTTGCCCGATGTCAGAATCTCTGCGGAGGCGCCAGCGGCCCACTGAGGACGCATCCAAAACGAACTATCATACACGCGCCGAGCCATATTTTCACAGGAAGATAGAGCCTTCTAGCTGGTTTGAACGGATCGGCCTCGAGCGGTTACCATGGAAGCTTGAGTTGATTGCGAGGACGGCTTGTCTGAGTTCCTATGACCTTCCGTGCCTTTGTCTGCTCGGCCGCACTCCTGCTTCTGGCTGCTCCGATGCCGCAGCAGGGTGTGGATGAGAGAGGGATGATTGAGATGGACGGCCAGTTCTTCGCCCCGGCCGATCCGCGGGAAAAGGCAGAATGGACTTTTGCGCGCCTCGAATATGACCTAGGCTCTCAGTACCGCTTTGGCTTCCGGCGATGGGCTGCCGATTACCCGAAAGCGGATCGCCAGTTTGTCCGCGGAGTGCGCCGCCTGACTCGCCTCGAGGCTCGCTCGACCGAACAACTCATTGACCTGGACACCGACGAACTTTACAACTGGCCCTGGCTCTATGTCGAAGACGGGGGTGGCTGGCGCCTGTCGGAAAAGCAGGCCGCGCGCCTGCGCGAATACCTACTCCGGGGCGGCTTTTTGATGGCCGACGATTCGCACGGTGACTACGAGTGGCAAGTCTTCGTCGAAGGCATGCGCAAGGTCTTTCCCGATCGCCACATCGAGGATCTTACGGACAAGGACGAGATTTTTCAGGTGGTGTATGACCTAAGCGATCGCGTACAGGTTCCGGGGACGCGGTATATTTGGGGCTACCGCTGGCCCTACACGCCGGACAGCGCCACTCCCAAGTGGCGTGCCATCCGGGATGACAAGGGCCGCATCCTGGTCGCGATCTGCCACAACTCCGATATAGGCGATGCCTGGGAATGGGCCGACAGCCCTGAATACCCAGAACACGAGGCTTCGGTCGCTTACCGCATCGGCGTCAACTACATCATCTACGGGATGACTCACTAGACCCAGCCGTTGGCTGGGCCCGGTCGGATCCTAGAATCAGCTTTTGCACCCGCCAATTCAACAGTTCGGCTACGTAAAGCTCGTTCTCCGAAGGACAGGCAATCTCGTGAATCCATCCGAATTGCTTCAGTTGCTTTCCAGACTGGCCGAGCATTCCCACTACCTTGCCATCTAGGTTGAGCTTGTAGATTCGGCCCGGATAGGCGTCGGCGCTGTAGAGCACCTGTTTGGGACCCGGTGTGATGCAGATGGCCCACGGCGCCCCGGGAGCCATCGTGCCGGTCGTGGTCGTGGGCTGGTTGCCGATCGCGGGGCGGGCGTCGGCGGGTGCGGGGACATCAATTGTCATCTGACGCAGAAATTTTCCCTCGCCGTCGAACACTTGGATTCGCCGATTGCCTCGATCCGCCACGTACACGTTTCCGTCCCGATCGACCGCGATGCTATGGGGAACGTTGAACTGTCCCGGACCGTCCCCCGGCTCGCCCCAGGACTTCAGCCAGTTTCCGTCCTTGTCCACTTTGGCCACGCGTGAGTTTATATAGCCGTCGCTGATATACGTGTTGCCCGCGGCATCCCACGCCACATCCGTCACTTGTCGGAACATCCCATCCACGGGAGCAAGCGGCGGCCGCACACGCCGGAGGGGACCCGTCCCTTCATCGGAAGCCTCCTGCTTGCGTCCGAAGACCATCGCCACACGCCCGGCGGGATCGAATTTGATGACCAGGTCAGAGCCCTTGTCGGTGACCCAGATGTTGTCTTGCCGATCCACCTTGACGGCATGCGCGAACGACCACGCATAGAGGTTGTGTCCGATCTCGCGCACAAACCGGCCGTCCGCTCCGAATTCCAAAAGCTCTGCAGCAGCAGCCCCATAGGCCGGACCCGTCGTGTTACCACGAGAAAATACGAACACATGCATCTTTGAATTGACCGCCACGCCGGCGACTTCACCCAAATACAGGTCGGCGGGCAGCTTGAGGAAATCCGGCACGGACCGATAGGGAATCTCTGGCACAAAAGCGGAGTCCTTCTGAGTGCACGCAGGACTACTCCAAAGCAAGCAAACAACAAACGCGATTCCGGCGCTCCACACCTTCATTGTCATCCTCCATGACGGAACCTAGCTCGCACGCATTGCAAGATACACCTCTTCTGTGCTGTGAGATGTTTGACAACCGGGAAATCTCGGCATATCTTCAGCCGTATCCGAGAACCAATTTGGCGGCTCCGTCTCTGCGAAGGAGGTGGTCCGTGGCGAACGTTTCCCTTCCGAGAATCTGTTCAGGCGATCCTCACCGCCGACCGCTTTTTCCTCCCTCTCGGAGCACGCCTTTGACGGCAAGCCAACAAGCGCTTCTGGCGATTGCCTGTGTGGCGATCGCGGCACTCGTGGCCCTTTCTGCTCAGACGGTTTGGGCGCAGAACACGCCGAGCATGACAACGGTCGATCCGATTTCCGGCAAGGTCAACGACGAGATCACCGTCACCGGCGAAAATCTCGGCAAAGCATCCATCTCCGCGGTCTTTCTATCCGATGACAAGAACGACTACAAAGCGAGCATCGTCGAGCAGAGTGATACCAAGATCGTAATGAAGGTTCCTCAGGTGAAACCCGGGAGCTACAACGTCTCCTATCAAAAGGGCAATGCAATTTATATTCAGCCTATCCGCTTCACCGTCCAGTAGTTCGGCCCTGCCAGTGAAGCCGCACGGCGAGCGGTCGATCGGAATAGGGAGCGCCGACGTGTTGGGCAGCGTTCTCGACTCTTCGATCGGCTGAATGTGGCCTGCGACTCGGGGCAATTTCCGGCGAGGATAATAGCTTGACCGATCTCAATCCACAGGCCAAACAAATGGCGGATGAATCCATGGTGCGCAACCTGGCTGCGCAGGCGCGCGCCATTTGGCCTCAGGAAGTTCCACTGCTTCGCCGTTACCAGCTTCCCGACGAAGCACGGATTTTGGATGCGGGCTGCGGCACGGGTGAAATCGCGTCCCGCGTTGGGGAGCTGTTTCCGCGTGCGACGGTTTTGGGCGTCGACATTTTAGACCAGCATCTCGAGCTTGCCCGTTCGCGCTACGCTCTCCTTGCACCCCGTCTCACGTTTGAGCACCAATCCGTCTATGAACTAGGCGCCCCAGATGACACCTTCGACCTCACTCTCTGCCGTCACGTGCTGCATTCGATTCCCGACCTAGAGCGAGTCATCAGAGAACTTGCGCGCGTCACACGTCCGGGCGGCTATCTGCACCTGATTCCCGAAGACTACGGTATGCTGCATTTCCCGCGCGCCGCCTTCGACCCACGAGATTTTTGGCACGAGGTTTCCGCGGCGTTTTCCTCGGCCACCGGTACCGATCTGTTTGCAGGCCGGCACACATTTCGAATTCTTGCGAGGATGAAACTCGATCCGATCATGGTGGATTACGTCGTTGTGGACACGATTCGTGTGCCACGCGAAACCTTCGCTGCGATCATCGAAGCCTGGCGCGACGGGTATTCGGCCGCCATCGGCGAGTTGACCAAAGTGAGCCGCGACTCCGCTCTAGCCTATTTCAATCAGATGATCGCGCATATTCGAGACCCGCTCCAGTACGCTGTCTGGATGGTCCCCGTCGTTTCCGCCCGCAAGCTGGAGAATTTGGCAGCGTGACGGGAACTGTGCTCTACTGTTTGCTTTAGATGTGAATAGCTACGGCTGGCCATCTGCAATTCTCATGCGCTTTCGACCTTTTTCCACGATCCTGCTGGCCTTCGCTACGCTCGCCGCCGTGCCTTCGGCCCGGGCCTGGGGATGCAAAGGGCACGAGGTCGTCGCGCTGATCGCCGAAAGACATCTCAGCGAGCGCGCCCATCAGGTTGCTGTCGATCTTCTCGCTACTCGGTCGTTGGCCGATCCGCGTCTCACGCATACCTGTCCGGAGACCGGGGATCGGTTCGCCGATGCCTCCACGTGGGCCGACGATGTTCGTCGACTTCGCTCGGAGACCGGGCCATGGCATTTCATCGACGTGCCGCGCGGCGCGCTAAAAAGCGATCTGTCGCAATACTGCCCGCAGACTTCGGGCTGCATCACGAGCGCCCTTGCCGACGAACTCCAGATCTTGCGTGATCGTTCCCGAGCGCCCGCGACGCGTGCCGACGCGTTGCGATTCGCGATTCATTTCGTCGGCGACATTCACCAACCGCTCCATGCCAGCACGAACAACGACCTCGGCGGCAACTGTGTCCCGGTCACGTTTTTCGGACACAGACCTGCTCCCGCCGGTCCCCAAAGCGCCATGTTCATACCCAACCTTCACGAAGTGTGGGACACCGAAATCATCGAGCGGTTCTCGGCTGGTCAGTCTGTGTCGGATCTGGCCCACGCGCTCGAAGAAGAATTCGCCGGACCGATTTCTGCATGGCAGGAACAACCGACAAATTTTGTTGCTTGGGCATGGGAGAGTCACGAACTGGCTGAAAAGATCGTCTATGGCCACCTGCCTCATCTACTCCCGATCGAAACCGCTCGACCGATGACCAAATGCCCGGCGCGGGAGGACGTCGCAGCCCGCGCGGGGCAAATCGAACTGGACGAGAATCTCGCAAACGACTATCAGGCCGCTGCTTCTCCCGTCATCCGAGAACAACTCGCTAAGGCGGGCGCTCGCCTGGCTCGAATGCTCAATTCTCTTTGGCCTTGATAGGAAGGTTTCGGCGAACAACCGTTTGAAATCCGCGGGATGCCATGCCATGCTCGATGGAACCCAGATCTTCGGGGATCTGGAGATCAAGGAACGAGGCACGGGATGTTGCGCGTCGGAGTAATCGGCTGGCGGGGAATGGTCGGCAGCGTTCTTTTGGAACGCATGCGGCAGGAGTCTGACTTCACCGGTATCGAGCCCGTGTTCTTTTCCACTTCTAACAGCGGCGGAGCCGCGCCTGCTGAAGCCGACGGCGCCCCGCTTTTAGACGCGTGGAATCAAAACGAGCTCGTCCGCTGCGATGTGCTCATCAGTTGTCAGGGTGGGCCCTACACGACGGAGATCTATGCGCCTCTTCGCAGGAGCGGCTGGCGTGGATACTGGATCGATGCCGCGTCGACACTTCGGATGAGCGACGATACGGTCATCATCTTGGATCCGGTGAACGCCGATGTGATTCGTCGCGGGCTCGCAAGCGGTCTGCGCACCTTTGCAGGTGGCAATTGTACGGTCAGCTTACTGCTGATGGCCGTCTCTGGGCTCTTGAAGGCTGGCCTGGTCGAGTGGATAACCACGATGACCTATCAGGCTGCTTCCGGCGCGGGCGCCCAAAAAATGATCGAGTTCGTAAAGCAGATGGAGCTGCTGACCGATCCCGTGCGCAAGAATCCGTCGGACAATGCACTCGAAGTGGACCGTATGGTGATCGAGGCCCAGCGCTCGGGCTCATTGCCTCTCGCGGAGTTCGAAGCCCCGCTCGCAGCGAGCCTTCTTCCCTGGATCGACAAGGACATGCCTGGCGGCCAAACCCGGGAGGAATGGAAAGCGATGGCTGAGGGCAACAAAATTCTCGAGCTCGATCCCCCGGTCCCGATCGACGGCATTTGTGTGCGCATCGGCACGATGCGCTGTCACAGCCAGGCGTTATCCATCAAGCTGAAGAAGGACGTTCCGCTCCCTGAAATCGGGTCGATCTTGGCCGCCGCAAATCCATGGGTGCGCGTTATCCCCAACACCCGAGAATCTTCCCTTCGATGTCTGACCCCGACGGCCGCTTCTGGGACCCTCAACGTACCGATCGGTCGCCTTCACAAATTGAATCTCGGTTCGGAATTCCTCGGCGCCTTTACGGTCGGCGACCAGCTGCTTTGGGGCGCCGCCGAGCCGCTCAGAAGAATGCTCGGCCTCCTCAGGGAGCACCTCGGCTCATGAACCGCCCCAGCTTAGGTGGTATATAATCCCCGCTCCCGAGTGAAACCAATCGAGCCGAACGCACGTATCGAGAAAGTGGAGGGATCCATGCATCGAAAAATGAGTGGGATCGCAATTGCCGTTGCAGCCCTGGCCCTGCCGGGTCTGGCCCATGCCAACAGCCTGAACGGCACGTGGAAGCTCAACACCACAAAGAGCGACTTCGGCCAGTTTCCGCCCCCCAAGGAGGAGACGGACGTTATCACCGTGAGCGGCTCCGATTTCAAGCAGCAGGTCACCAGCGTCGGTCAAAATGGGACGCAAACCTACACCCGTGCCTGCACGATTGATGGAAAGGAAGTCACGCTCGCAGCCGATGATCCGCGAGGTCACCTCGGCGCCATCACTCTTTCGAAGATCCAGTGCGCCTGGCAAGGCAACTCTCTTGTCTTCACCGAAACTGCAAACTTGCGCGGGACGGACCTGACCGACCGCCTCACGTTCTCCACATCAGGGGACGGCAAGACGATGACAATCGACTCACACATCGCGTCGGCGACGATGAATGGCGACCGGAAACTGGTGTATGACGCCTCCGATCCCGCCGCCGCAGCGGCTGGGATGAGCGCCACGCCCGGAGCGGCGGCCATGATCCATACGGGCGGTGGCGATGCGCCGAATCTCACCGGGACGTGGAAGCTGGACATCGCGAAGAGCAATTTCGGCCAGTTTCCCCCTCCCGCCAGCCAAACCAACACCATTGAACATAACGAGCCCTCCCTCAAAATCGTCGAAGACCAGAAGGGCGGCATGATGGGAGACATGAACCTCACCACCACGCTCAGGTCCGATGGCACGGAAACCACCTCGGCCGGAATGGGGGGCAGCCCGGTCAAGAGCACCGCGCACTGGGAAGGCTCCACACTGGTCGTCACTTCGACGGCAAGCTTTCAAGGCAGCGACGTCAAAATCAAGGATAGCTATACCCTCAGCCCCGACGGAAAAACCCTCACCGAAGTGACCCACGTCGAATCGGGTATGGGCAACTTCGATTCCACCAGCGTCTTTGACAAGCAGTAGGAGATTGGGGTGCCGTCGGATCGTCCCCGTTCGGTGGCACCCACAGCGGCGATCGAAGGAGGGCGGAGAAATGCGACCGAACTTAGTGTATTTCGCGTCCGGCTTTCGCGGCGCGAGCGTCGGCGGCGACCGAGCACTCGGCCGGGTTTCGTAAAACCCGGCGCACCGATTCCAGGAAGGTAACGATAGCGGTTGATTCTTCGTTCTTTCGCCACGTCACGCTAACAGCAATCTTGGCGTCCGACTCATCCAGCGGCACGCAGACAACCTCACTGCCGGGATGCGGCCGGCCACAGGCCTCATCCGGCATGATGAAAATTCCCTTGCGACACGCGACGAGAACAATCTGACTGTCGCTATTGGGGGATGGAGTGAGAGGCACGGGAAGTACATTCGGCGACATTCCCGCCTGCGCGAACAGTTCCAGCGTCTTGTCGTACATCGACGGGCAAAACTGGCGATTCGGAAGCAGCAAGGTCTCGTCGGCAAGATCCTTAATGCGCAACGAGCGGCGCTTGGCCAAAGGGCTCGCCCTGCTGACGTGAACCACGAATCTCTCTTCGAACAGAATTTCCGAATCAAGGCGGAAGGAATCGAGTGCACACCTCACAAAGCCGACGTCGATCTCTCCTTCCAAAAGAGGCTTCCCTTGCAGTCCGGACAGTATTTCCTGGTATTGAAGCTCGACGGCGGGAAATCGTTTGGCATGCTCGAGCAGCACGCGGCTGACGTGCTCTCCAAGCCCCGGCGCAATTCCCAGCCTCACTAAACCGGCTTCGCCGCACCTGGCCAATCGCAGGCAATCAGAGACCCGCGCCGTTTGGGCCACCAGCGCTCGCGCCTCACGCAGAAGCGTCCGACCCGCGTCGGTTAGGGCCACATGACGGCGATCGCGCACAAACAGGCGCACACCGAATTCGTCCTCAAGCTGCCGGACCTGGCGGCTGAGGGGAGGAACCGTAACGTGCAGCTCTTGTGCGGCCTTGGAAAAGCTCAGGCGCTCGGCGACGGCAATGAAGTACCTTAGTTGGCGAAGCTCCACGAGCCCCTACCCCATGCCAGAAAGTGTCATATTTATATTCCGAATCGGTAAAAGAAGCAATCAAAATAAGCAATAGACAAGTCCCGGGAAATTGGTATTAGTGTCCCCATTATCTCTTTCTTGCGTTTGCACCTCAGTCGAGGGGTGGGGTTTTAATCTGGTCGTGTACAGGGTGGCCGGTCAATCCGTCAGAAGCAAGCCCTTAGCATGGTGTGTTACGCCTTCATCGTGGGGGTTTTACTCTGTCCCACAAGCTCTGGAACTTTGTGATTCGGAACGGGATTCGGCACCGAGAGTTGGTGACTGAAACCACCAAGGGGGAACAGCTGATGAGCACACGTTTCGCGGCAAAGATCCTGGTTGGTTCGCTTTTGGCGGGCTTCGCGATCCTGCTCCTATGGGCACCCGCGGCCCCTGGACAGGGTTCGGGTAATGGCGCGATCACCGGAAACGTCACCGACCCCTCGGGCGGTGCCATCGCCAATGTCACCGTGACGATTACCAACAAAGGCACGAATGAGCAGCGCGAGACCAAGACCATTCAGGATGGTAGCTATACCTTTACGATCTTGCCTCCTGGTGACTACCGACTGAAATTCACTGCGGCTGGCTTCAAGACCGCAACAGTCGAAAACGTTACGGTGAGGGTGACGAACACTGAAGCCGTGAACCAGGTCATGCAAGTCGGTGCGGTCACTGAAAGCGTGACGGTTGAATCTTCAGTCGAAGTACTGCAAACGGAAAGCTCGACGCTCGGCACGACCGTTAGCGGCTCTCAGATCAATTCTCTGCCGATGGCCAACGGCAACTACACGGAAATCCTAGGCCTGTCTGCAGGTACCGCTGTGAGCGTGGATAACGCCACGTCGGTCGGCAAAGGCACACAGGACATTAGCGCCAATGGCGTGAATCCAGGTTCAAATAACTTTCAAATGGACGGGGTGGGCGTAAACAACATTGCGAATTCCGGGAGCGCCAACGACGGAACGATCTATACTGGCATCCCCATCCCCAGTACAGACGCCATCGCGGAATTCAAAGTTCAGACCTCGACCTATGACGCCAGTTACGGAAGAAACCCTGGCGCCAATGTGAACCTCAGCACGAAGAGCGGCACGAACGCCTTCCATGGTTCAGGGTTCGAGTTCTTCCGCAATTCCGTGCTCAATGCGGATAACAAATTCTACGTGAAGACGCCTGCAAGTCCTCACCAGGTACTGAACCAGAATCAGTTCGGTGCCACAATTGGTGGGCCAATCAAGAAAGACAAGCTCTTCTTCTTCTTCAGTTATCGCGGAACCCGCGCCAAGAACGGTGTAGCGCCCCAAGGCCAAACTTTCGGAGCTTTTCTGCCAGTTGCGTTGAACCCGTATGCCAAGATTGGTTCGCGCGGAACGTGCGTAACTCCCGCGACGAGCCCTGACTTCAGCACCATCGCAGCCAGCTGTGATGCGACCGCACAAGCATTTGCCGCAGCCACGGGAATTATCAACGTAGTAGGGTTGCGTATGTTCCAACTTACGACGGGCAAGAACGCAGGAGTGCCTGAGAACTACTACATCCCGGCACCCGTGTCAGATCCTCAATTCTGTGTCGCCCCGGCTGCCGGCACCAACGTCTCGAGTTGTAATTTCTCGGTTCCGGCCATTTACAATGAGAACCAATACGTCGGTAACGGGGATTGGATCGTTAACAGTAAAAACACACTCGCGCTAAGGTACTTCTACCAAGCGGCTCCTCAAACACTGTACCTCGGTCAGGCGGGTGGCGACCTACCGGGAACACCGGAGTATACGCCTTGGGGCAATCAGACCGCGATTGCAAGGCTCACGACAACGGTGTCGAACACCTTCATCAACGAAGTACGGGTGTCGTACCAGCGGGCGAATGCCAGCGCGACGGTGGCTGTTCCTCCCGGCGGCTGCCCCGCTGCGGCATCATTTACTGGCGCGCTTAACGCAGTGGGATGTGGCTCACCCTCCCAGCTGGGAATGCAACCCCTGGTTCCAGGCTTCTTCGAGCCGCCGACGATCATCGATATTTTCGATAACCTCACGATGTTTGGGGGCCTTCTGCCCTTTAACGGCCCGACGAACTCTCTCCAGGCAGCCGACCAGATTTCCTGGCTACACGGAAAGCACAGCATACGAGCCGGCTATGAA
>Ga0187779_10002744_pt1 | contig 10736 bp, 5 predicted proteins | sample 1015_Q2_SP10_10__FD_132435 | JGI IMG/M metagenome (GOLD analysis project Ga0187779, IMG submission 132435) | Tropical peat soil microbial communities from peatlands in Department of Meta, Colombia - 1015_Q2_SP10_10_MG | ecosystem: Environmental > Terrestrial > Soil > Wetlands > Peat | place...
TACGTCGCCTTCGTCCCGCAAGGGGTTGCTTGTCGCTGTCCGCGCACCTCGAGCCCACCGTTGCCTGGCGTGAGCTCCGCGCGGAGCTCCGGCGGGCAGTCGGCGACTCCACCTACGACATCTGGCTGGCGGCGCTCGAGCTGAAGTCGGTTCGCGACGCCACAGTCCTCGTCGACGCGCCGGCGCCCACATACAACTGGGTCTCCAAGCGATTCGGACGGGTCCTCCAGAGCTGCGCGCGGGCCGCATTCGGGCCCGACATCACGCTCGAGCTCGGCTGCCGCGGCGACGACCGTCCACACCGGACGAGCTCACAGTCCGACGGTACGAACCTCACCGCGAGCGCGCTCAACCCCCGCTACAGCTTCGAGCAGTTCATCATCGGCGACGGCAATCGCCTCGCCCACGCCGCCGCGCTGGCGGTCGCTGAGCTTCCCGGCCAGGCCTACAACCCGCTGTTCCTTCACGCCCCCCCGGGTCTCGGCAAGACGCACCTGCTGCACGCGATCGGCAACTACGTACTGTCGTTTGGCGGTGGCGCGGTCGTCCGCTACACGACCGTCGAGGCATTCACGAACCAGTTCATCCGGGCAATCGGATCGCGTTCGCTCGACCGGTTCAAGCAGGCATACCGCGACGCCGACGTCCTCCTCATCGACGACGTCCAGTTCCTCGCCAGCAAGGCCAAGACCGAGGAGGAGTTCTTCCACACGTTCAACGCCTTGTACGAGACCGGGCGACAACTCGTGCTCACCTGCGACCGTCTCCCCCATCAACTGGTGTCGATCGAGGAGCGCCTGCGCGAGCGGTTCGAGGCCGGTCTGGTCGCAGTGATCAAGCCGCCAGACCACACCACCCGGGTCGCCATCCTCCGCAAACGCGCCGCGCTGGATGGGATCGCCATCACCGACGAGGCCGTGCTCGAGCTGATCGCCGACCGCATCACCGACAACGTGCGGGTGCTCGAGGGAGCCCTGATCCGGATCGTCGCCTACCACTCGCTGACGCAGCTCCCGATTGACGTCCGGCTTGCCGAGGCCGTCCTCGACGAGATACACCCCAGACCCCCAGCGAAGGCCTCGTCAACCTCAGTTGACGAGATTCAGCAGGCTGTCGCGTCGTACTATGACCTGGCAATCGAGCAACTGACCTCCTCGAGTCGGGCGGCCAACGTCGCCTGGCCTCGTCAGGTTGCGATCCACCTCGCCCGATCCCTCACCGACGCCTCCCTGCACGCCATCGGAGACGCGTTCGGCGGACGTAACCACGCGACCGTACTCCACGCCTGCAAGCGCGTGAACGAGCGCATGAACGCCAATCAACAAGCTGTTGACGAGGTCGACGAGCTCACGAACATCATCGATCGCGGTCGTGCCGACCGATCCTCTTGACAGACTTGCCTGTTCCTCGCACACGCCAGCTTTCCCGCTCGCTGCGGCCATTCGGGCAGTTATCAACACTTCACAGACTCCTATGACTTCTATATCCCTATGAGGTACTCATCGTGAAGATCTCCTGCGAGCGCGAGGCTGTGCTTCGACAGCTTCAGACCGTCAGCAGAGTCGCCTCGACGCGCAGCGCAATCCAGGCGCTGTCGGGAGTTCAGCTCGTCGTCGCCTCCACCGGCTGTGAGCTCCAGGCGACGGACATGGACGTGGGCCTGCGCGTCCCGCTCGAGGCGGAGGTCGTCCGCGAGGGCACGGTCGTCCTACCTGCGCGTTTGCTGCTGGACGTCGTCCGGCTGCTCCCCGCCGAGGCCGTCTCGCTCGAGCTCCGTGCCTCCGAACAGGACGTCGAACTCGTATCGGGAAACGCCACGTTCCACATCCGAACTCTGCGGGCCGAGGACTTTCCTCCCTTCCCCGAGCCTCACACCGACCAGGTCGTGTCGATTCCGGTCCAGGCGTTCGTCTCGACCGCGCTCAAGGTGGCGACGTCCGCATCGCGGGACGAGACGCGACCGGTGCTGACCGGGATCCTCGTGTCGGCCTCCGATCGTGAGCTGCGCATGGTTGCCACCGACTCCTACCGGCTGAGCGTCAAGGAGACCACGCTCGAGGAGACGCTTGCGTCCGGGTTCGAGGTGAACGTTCCGGCCCGCGCGCTGCAGGAACTGGCTCGCGTGGCAGGCCATGTCGACGACGCGGAGCTACGGATCAGCGTCCGCCACAACCAGGTGCTGTTCGAGCTCGGCGGGATCGTCCTGTCCTCACGGCTGATCGACGGGCAGTTCCCCAACTACCGCCAGCTGCTCCCAGAGACGTTCGAGCACGAGCTGCGGCTCGCTGGCGCCGAGCTGACCGAAGTGGTGCGGAGGATCAGCCTGCTCGCCCAGAAGAACGCACCACTGCGGCTGTCGTTCAAGCCCGGCGAGCTCACGATCTCCGCGCAGACGCCGGACATCGGCGAGGCGCTCGAGTCCCTCCCGGTGCCGTTCCAGGGGGAGCCGCTCGAGATCGGCTTCAACGCCGAGTTCCTCCGTGCGGGGCTCGAGGCGATCGAGGAGGGCGACGTGGTGCTGAAGCTGATCAGTCCGCTCCGGCCGGGTCTGATCGAGTCCGGGGACGAGAGCCGCTTCCGCTACCTGATCATGCCGATCAGGCTCAACGTCTAGGACCGGTGGCGTGCGAGCGGCGGATCCGAGCCCCTGAGTGCGGTGCAGGTGCTTGGCCTCAGTCTGCGCGACTTCCGTGGCTATCGCGACGCCCATGTGGAGCTCGGCAGCGGCCTGACCGTGGTCACCGGTCCCAATGGCGCTGGCAAGACGAATCTGCTCGAGGGCCTGTACTTCGCGTGCACGGGCCGATCGTGCCGGACGAACAACGAGCGCGAGGTGGTGCGATTCGGCGCCACCGCGGCGCGCACCGTCCTGACCTGCGAGGGTGACGACGGCGCCCATGAGCTGTCGGTCGGATTCGCACCGGGTCAGCCCAAGGCCATGCGCGTCGACGGCGCTGGGGTCGAGCGGATGCTGGACGTCGCCAACCGCCCGCTGGTCAGCGTGTTCCTTCCCGACCGTCTCGAGTTGATCAAAGGCGCTCCGGGGCTGCGCCGTGCCCATCTCGACCAGTTCGTCGCAGCGCTGTGGCCGGCGCGGAGCGGCACCCGCCGTCTGTACTCACAGGCGCTCGCCCAGCGAAACGCGCTCATCGCCCGGATTCGGGCGGCGCGGGGGTCGCGCGCCTCGCTCGAGAGCTGGGACGCTCAACTGGCCCGTCACGGGGTCGCGCTGATGGACAATCGCCGCGCCGCCGTCGAACTGCTTGCCGGCCCGTTCCAGCGCGTCGGGGCGGCACTCGGCCTCGAGGACGTTCCGCAAGTGTGCTACCGGCCGCGCTCTGCGGCGACCGAACCGGTCGAGCTCGCGCGCGAGCTGGCCGAGCGGCTCGACGGCGACCTCGAGCGCGGTTTCACCGGGCACGGACCGCATCGCGACGATCTCGCCACCGACCACGGCGGCCACGACCTCCGGGCATACGGCTCGCAAGGCCAGCAACGACTGGCGCTGCTGGCGCTGCTGCTGGCCGAGCGCGAGGTGATCGCCGCGCACCGCACGGCGCCTCCGGTGATGCTGCTCGACGATGTCATGAGCGAGCTCGACCGGGATCGGCGCCGGGCGCTGGTCGACCTGCTCTGCTCGACCCCTGGGCAGTCCGTGATCACCGCGACCGACCTCGAGCACGTGCCCGGCCCGACCGGCGAGGACACCACGCACCTCGCGGTGTCCGAAGGACGGGTCTTGGCGATGGTCGCGACATGACGCCCTACCGCCGCAGCCCTCGTCCGGTGGCGTTCGCGCTCGACCACATCCGCGACGAGCTCGAGCCCGACAGCCTGTTGGCGGAAGTCCAGCGGGTGTGGCAGGGCGTGGTGGGCACTGCGATCGCCGGCGAGGCGGAGCCGACAGCCGAACGCGGCGGAGTCGTGACCGTGTCCTGCTCGGCCTCGGTGTGGGCCCAGGAACTCGACCTGATGGCCCCGGCGATCATCGAACGCCTCAACCGGGGGTTGCGCGCAGGTCGAGTTACGCGCCTGCGGTGCGTGGCGATCCCGCCGCGACCGTGACCGCCCCTACGCGCACCGCCGGGCCGATCCCGCGGCCGGCCGCCGGCCCAAGGCGCCGCAGCCAGGCGCCGCCGACCATCCCATTCAAGCGTTCAAGGCCGGCGACGGGCTGCGTCACCCGCCACCGGCCTTGTGGCCCCCAACCCGGCTTGTTTCCCCCGCCGGTCGTCCGCCCCCACCGGGCCCCGTCGCGCCCCCAGCTGTTAGCCCAGCGGCTGGACCGTCGACCAGGAGCTCATGCTCCAGCTCGACATCCTCGGAGTCGTGCCCGGCGACGAGCTGGCGGAGCAGTCATTGCAGCTCCAGCTCGACAGGGCGAACCCCGCGCGGAGCGGCCCCTTGGCACGGCTCCAACTCGAAAGGCTCCACCTCGAGAGGTTGTAGTTGATGTCGCCGGTGGCGGCGTCGAGGAGACTGCTCGGCGTCAGGCCCTGGTCGGCGGCCGGCGGATTCCAGAGAAGCGCGGCCTTCACCGCACCCGGCTCCTGGAACGATGCGTTGTCGGTGACCGCCGAGCTCCTCAGCACGCCCTTGACCTGATCCGGTGTCCAGTTCGGGTGAACCTGGAGCAGGTCGGCGACGAGGCCGGAGATCATCGGCGCCGCCATCGACGTGCCGCTGGTCTGGATGTACTGACCGTTGCCGACGATGCACGTCGAGCAACTGGTGGCGAAGGCGCTGTTTGGCGCGAGCACCGACACGATGTGGTCCCCCGGCGCGTAGACATCCGGCTTCTGAACACCGTCCTGCGTCGTGCCCTGGCTCGACCACGATGCGATCGCGTCATCGCTCGGGTTCGCGCTGCCGTTCTCATCGACCGCGCCGACGGTGATCGCGTAGGGATCGTTGGCCGGCGAGTACTGGACTGCGTCGGACGCGGGGCCGCGATTGCCGGCCGCCGTGACCACGACGATGCCGTGCAGCCAGGCGCTCTCGACCGCGGCGTCGAGCGGGTCGGTCTCGTACGACTGCGGGGTGGTCGAATCGAGTGACAGGTTGATGACACGGATGTTGAACTGTGACTGATGCGCCACCGCGAACTGCAGTCCGTAGATCACATCCAGCACACTTGCCTTGCCGGTCTCGTCGGAGACCTTGATCGAGATCAGGTTGGCATTCGGTGCGACGCCGATGTACTGACCGTGCAGCGGATCCCCCGAACCGCGGTTCTCGCCGTTGCCGGCGATGATCCCGGCCACATCCGTACCGTGACCATAACTGTCGGTCGCGGTGGTGGCATCAGCATTAGCCACGGCGCTCGCAACGACCCGCGAGCCCCTGTGGTCCCTTGTGGCGAAGTCGGGCAGCGCCCCGTCCACACCGGTGTCGACGACGGCCACTCCGACGCCGGTGCCGGTGACACCGAACCTCCAGAGCGGGAGCACGCCGAGCGTCTGGTCATAAGTTGTCTGAAGCTCGCGGGCGGACAGGCCCTCGCCCGGGATCATGTGGAAAGGCAGACTCTCCGTGGTGACGGTGGTGTTCAGTGACACTGCGTGGACGCCCGGGTTGGCAGCCAGCGACCGGGCCTGGGCGGCGGTCAGCGAGAGCGCGAGGCCGTGGATGATCGGGAGGTTCCCGATCAGACGCCCGTGCACCTTGGTGGCGTCGGACTGCTCCTGCGCCGGAGTCACGGGGGCGTTGAACTGGACGATTGCCTGCACGGTCGTCCCCGGATGCCGGGTGGCGAGGGTGGCGATCCGCGGATCGAGCGGGGCCGATGAGCCGACGGCCGACGAGCCCGAGGAAGCGCCGGGGACTACGGTCCGCAGCTGTCCGCTCGTCGCGGCGAGTGCGACGGCGACCGCCACGGCGCCGACAGCCGCGCTGAAGAGCGCGGACATCCACCGCATCCGCTCAACGATTTGGACAGAAAGTGTCATCTCAGGGCAACCTCCGTGTCGCAAAGCAATTACCAGTCACTCAACTGGCAGCTGGGCGATCTCGAATCCGTTCGAGACCCCTGGCTTTGCGTCCCCGCCTCGCGACGGGTTTGCCCTGAGCAGTCTTCGGCTAACGAACTGGCGGCTGGGCGATCTCGAATCCGTTCGAGACCCCTGGCTTTGCGTCCCCGCCTCGCGACGGGTTTGCCCTGGTCAGTCCTTCGTTGGGGGAGTCATCGGCCGGCGGGCGCGATGACCTGAGCGAATTTGGACGGATGTCCGAGGTTTGGGTGCTGAGGCGCCGCCGGCTGGTGTCACTCACGCGGCCGAGCGGAGCTGCAGCTCCGGCTTCACCGGCTCGGGCCGGCCGAGATGGAATCCCTGACCGTAATCGCACTCGAGCCCGACCAGCGCGTCCGCCTGCTCCTGAGTTTCGATCCCCTCGGCGATCACCGCGACGCCGAGCGTGCGGGCGAGCTCGATGATCATCCGCACGAACGACGCCTCGCGGCCGCCCCGGGCGAGGCCGTCGACGAAGGACTTGGCGATCTTCAGCATGTCGAACGGCAACGTGTGCAGGTAGCTGAGCGACGAGTAGCCGGTGCCGAAGTCGTCGAGTGCGAACCTCACGCCGAGCGCGCGTAGCTCGGAGATCGCGGCCTTCACCCGCGCGGAGTCTTCGAGAAGGACGCTCTCGGTGATTTCGAACACGAGGCTCCGGGGGTGGACGCCGGCGTTGGACAGGGTCGTGCGCACCCGCTCGACGAGCCCGGGGTCGCGCAGCTCGACCGCACTGAGGTTGACGTGGACGGCGACCCGAGGGCCGGCGGTCACCCCGGCCTGGGTGCGGGCCTGCCACCAGCGCGCCTGCTGGCAGGCCTCCTCGAGGACGTACTGCCCGAGTGACAGGATCAACCCCGTCTCCTCGGCGAGCGGCACGAACTCCGACGGGCCGACCAACCCACGGCGGGGGTGCTCCCAGCGGACGAGCGCCTCTTCGGCGACGAGCGCGCCCGTGTCGAGATCGACGATTGGTTGGAAGTACAGCGTCAGCTGCTGGCGCTCGATCGCGAGCCGGAGCTCCTCCTTGAGGCCATGGCGCTCGAGCACCGCCTCGCCCATGCTCGGGTGGAACACCTCGAAGTGGCCCTTTCCGGATGTCTTGGCCTTGTACATGGCGACGTCTGCGTCGCGGATCAGCTCCTCGGCCGAGCCGGCGCCAGGGTGGCTCGTGGCGATGCCGAGGCTCAGGTACACCGACACGCTCTCGGCGCCGACGCCGACGGGCAGCACGAACGCCTCCATGATCCGTCGCGCGACCTTGACCGCGGCCGCCTGCGCGTCGTGACCGTCCGCGACCATCACCGCGAACTCGTCGCCTCCGAGCCGGGCGACGACATCCTCGGGGCGCAGGCACGCCCGCAGCCTCGACGCGACCGACACCAGCAGCTCGTCCCCGGCCGAGTGACCGAGGCTGTCGTTGACGGTCTTGAAGTCGTCGAGGTCGATGAACAGCACCGCAAGCTCCCCTCGCCGATCGCCGATCGCCGCCTTCACCTTGTCCGTGAACAGCGAGCGGTTGGCGAGGTTCGTGAGCGGGTCGTGGTAGGCCTGGTGGTGGAGCTGCTCCTGGAGCACCGAGAGCTGCATGACCGCCTGCTCGAGCCGGTCGTATTGCAACGCGACGCTGGCGTTGCCGGCCAACGTGTCGAGCAGTCGCAGGTCGTCGTGATCGAACGAGCGAACGACGCCGAAGCGGTTGGCGAGCATGATCGCTCCGATCACGCGCTCCTCGCCGGGGAGCGGCGCCACCATCGCGTGGGTCACCCCGCGCGCCTCCAGGTAGCGCTGCAGCCGCGCTCCGCCGAACGGAGGGTCGAGCGTGATCGCGCCGCTGCCGCTGCGCTCCATCAGCTCGCGCATCGCGTCGGCCACCTCGGAGTCGACCGGCTCCATCAGCTCGCGGTAGCTGCCCGGGCCGAGCAGCGTTCGCAGCGACGGATTCTCCTCGGAGCCGAACAGGATGATCTCGGCGATCTCGGCGCGGAACGCCTCGAGCGAGCGGACGAGCAGCCCCTCCAGCGCGTGGGCGATCTCGCGCGAGCGCGCGAGCGTGCGGTTCGCCTCGTACAGGAACTCGAGCCGCTTGTGGCGCTCGCGTTCGGACAGGTAAGCCCGGTAGGCGGCGAACAGCGTGAGCGAGGGCACGGCGAGGAGCGGGAGCGCGCGGGCATCCGAGGACGCGATGACTGCCCCGCACAGACCCAGGCTGGCATTGCTCAGCGTCACCACGAGGTCCATCGAGAGCATGTGCACGACCGTCCGAAGCTTCACCAGCCCCTCCGACAGCGAGATCGCGGTCGCGATCAGCACGACGGTCAGGAACCCCGAGGCCTGCGAGGCGATCAGCGCCGCGACCCAGGTGCGCTCGTCGACGTGGTCGGACACGGGCGCGAGCGCGTGGATGACGAGGATCGCGACGCACGCGTGCACCGCGAACTGGGAGATGTTGAAGACGAACTTCACCGGCGGCAGCCGGCGGTCGAACAACAGGACGATCGCCGTGCCGAGCAGGCAGCCGAGCAGGAACGCCTCCGCGCTGCAGAAGATCAGCCCGAACACGAGCGGGATGTCGCCGAGGGAGAACGAATGCGCGCCGCGGCGGAAGTGGAGGTGGACGACGCACCGCTCGGCGATGGCAAACGCGATCGCGATCGACCACCAGGGCAGCTCCGGGTGGGCGAGCGGCTGAAGGCCGTGGACCGGTCCCGCATACAGCGCGATGGCGGTCGCGGTCAACACCACATTCAGACCCCAAACGGGGTGCACGTGGCGCGCCCGCGCCAGCGCCCCCGACAGGCGAGAAGACGCGTTGGGCTGGGGTTCGGTGGCGGTCTGCGCTCTCATCCTCGGTGCGCCGACGTCGCGTCGCCGGCAGCCCTTCGCGTAAGCATCGGCGCACGCGCGCAAAAGTTGAGCAATGTGGAGCTACGGGTGCATCCGGGCCTGTCCCGAGATGCCCGCGAACCGGCGCGTTCCGGAGTGCGCCATACCCGTCGAACCGGACCTGTTGGGGCCCCGACAATTACTCTCCGTTTTGCGGGGTTTGCAGGCAAAACCACCCGCGCGTGGGGGCCGTTTCCGGCCCCCTCTGTGCTAGACTTATGTGCACAATTCTCGACGCCCCGGCGCGCGCCAGGTTGCGCGGATCCGGGGCGTCTCTGATGTCATCGGAGGATCGTTGGCAATTGACGATGGGGCCACACCGCGCCCAAACCAGAAGAGCACGTATGACGCGCAGGACATCACGGTCCTGGAGGGACTCGAAGCTGTTCGGCGGCGTCCGGGCATGTACATCGGCTCGACCGGCCCGCGGGGCCTGCACCACCTCGTGTACGAGGTCGTCGACAACTCGGTCGACGAGGCCCTGGCCGGCCACTGCAACAACGTCGAGGTCATGATTCGCCCCGACAACTCGGTGACGGTCGTCGACGATGGCCGCGGCATCCCTGTCGCGATCATGGAGAAGGAGCAGCGGCCGGCCGTCGAGGTCGTGCTCACGGTCCTTCACGCCGGCGGCAAGTTCGGCGAGGGCGGCGGCTACAAGGTCTCGGGTGGACTCCACGGCGTCGGCGTGTCCGTCGTCAACGCCCTGTCCGAGCGCCTCGACGTCGAGGTGCGTCGCGACGGCTTCCGCTGGACGCAGTCGTTCGAGCGCGGCACGCCGCTGGGAGACCTCAAGCAGGGCGAGCCGACCACCGAGACCGGCACCACGATCACGTTCCTCCCCGACGCGGACATCTTCGAGACGCTCGACCTCGACTTCACGACGCTCGAGGAGCGGATGCGCGACACGGCGTTCCTGACCCGCGGGCTGCGGATCAAGCTCGTCGACAAGCGCGGCGAGGGTCACAGGGCCGAGTTCCACTACGAGGGCGGAATCGTCGACTTCGTCAAGTACCTGAACCGCAACAAGGACCCGATCACGAACAAGGTCATCTCGTTCGAGGGCGACAGCGACGAGGGCGCGCTCGAGGTCGCGATGCAGTGGAACTCCTCCTACCAGGAGTCGGTGTTCTCGTTCGCCAACAACATCAACACGATCGAGGGCGGCTCGCATCTGAGCGGCTTTCGCTCGGCCCTGACCAACGCGCTCAACAACTACGCGAGGGACAAGGGCGAGCTCAAGGACAAGGACGACAACCTGACCGGCGAGGATGTGCGCGAGGGCCTCACCGCGGTGATCTCGGCCAAGCTGACCGACCCGCAGTTCGAGGGCCAGACCAAGACCAAGCTCGGCAACCCGGGGATGCAGGGGTTCGTGCACTCGGTCGTGTACGACCGGCTCAAGGAGTTCCTCGAGGAGAACCCGCAGGATGCCCGGAGGGTGATCCGCAAGAGCGTCGATGCGGCGCGCGCCCGCGCCGCCGCGCGCAAGGCCCGCGACCTGACGCGGCGCAAGTCCGCGCTCGAGAACTCGGCGCTTCCCGGCAAGCTCGCCGACTGCTCGGTCAAGGACCCGGCGCTCGCGGAGTTGTTCATCGTCGAGGGCGACTCGGCCGGCGGGTCGGCGGTCAGCGCGCGTGATCGCAGCACCCAGGCGATCCTGCCGCTGCGCGGGAAGATCCTCAACGTCGAGAAGTCCCGGATCGACAAGGTCCTCCAAAACCAGGAGATCCAGGCGCTGATCACGGCGATCGGCACGGGCGTGCGCGACGAGTTCGACATCGCCAGGGCGCGCTACCACAAGATCGTGCTGCTCACCGACGCCGACGTCGACGGCGCGCA
>Ga0187779_10002745_pt1 | contig 10736 bp, 7 predicted proteins | sample 1015_Q2_SP10_10__FD_132435 | JGI IMG/M metagenome (GOLD analysis project Ga0187779, IMG submission 132435) | Tropical peat soil microbial communities from peatlands in Department of Meta, Colombia - 1015_Q2_SP10_10_MG | ecosystem: Environmental > Terrestrial > Soil > Wetlands > Peat | place...
CGCCGTCGGCGTCACCGAGATCTACCGGCTGAGCCCGAGTGACGCGTTCAAGCAGGGCATCTGGGTGATCGTCGCCGTGGCGCTGTTCGCGGTGACGTTGTTCCTTCTCCGCTACGACTACCGGCGGCTCGAGAGCTACAAGTACCTGTTCGGCGTCACGGCCGTCGGCCTGCTCGTCGTGCCGATTCTCCCGGTGGTCGGCCAGACCGTGAACGGGGCGCGGCTCTGGGTGCACGTCGGAGGGCTGCAGTTCCAGCCCGGCGAGCTCGCGAAGATCATGCTGATCGTCTTCCTCGCGGGGTATCTCCGGGAGAAGCGGGAGGTGCTGGCGCAAGGGAGGCCCAAGGACTTCGGCCCGCTGCTCGTGATCTGGGGGATGGCGATGCTCGTTCTCCTCGAGACCCGCGACCTCGGCGGCGGGCTCCTCTACTTCGGGATCTTCCTCGGCATGCTCTACGTCGCGACCGCGCGGAGGATGTTCGTGGTCGTCGGCATCGTGCTCTTCGTCGTCGGAGCGATCGGCGTCTGGAAGATCACGCCGCACGTCCAGGAGCGCGTGACGATCTGGCGCCATCCGTGGACGTCGCACGAGGTCTACTGCCCGATCGCGCCGAACCACCTCAGCCTCCGGCAGAACTGCCAGAGCTACCAACTCGTCAAGTCGCTCTACTCGATCGCGAACGGCGGCTACCTGGGCTCCGGGCTCGGACGCGGAACGGTGACGACCGTCGGGGGCCAGGCCTTGATCCCGTACGCGAACACCGACTTCATCTACTCCGTCGTCGCACAGGAGCTCGGCCTCGTCGGTGCTGCCGCGCTGCTGCTCGTCTACATGGTCTTCGTCTTACGGGGGGTCCGGATCGCCTTACTCGCGCAGGACGGCTTCTCGAAGCTGCTCGCGATCGGGCTGACCTTCGGCTTCGCGCTCCAGACGTTCATCATCGTCGGCGGGATCCTGAGGATCATCCCGCTCACCGGGATCACGCTCCCGTTCGTCTCGTACGGCGGCTCGAGCGTGCTCGCGAACTTCCTGCTCCTCGCGGGCCTCCTGCTCGTCTCCAACCGCGCGAATCGAGAGTTGCTGCGGTGAACAAGCAGATCTCGCAGCTCGGCGTCGTCGCGCTCGTGCTCCTGATCGCGCTCGTGGTCGGGACGACGTACTGGCAGACGTGGGCCAACGCCGGTCTCGCGGAGCGGCAGGACAACGCGATCCGGCTCGTCGCGCAGTTCTCCGTCAAGCGGGGGAAGATCTATGCATCGGACGGCAAGACGCTGCTCGCCACCAACGTGCGCAAGCGCATCGGTGGACAGACGCTCTATTTCCGCCGCTACCCGACCGGGCCGCTGTTCTCCGACGTCGTCGGCTACTCCACGCAGACGCGGAACCAGACCGGGCTGGAGCAGTCGTACAACGACTTCCTCACCGGGTCGAACGCGAATCTCGACACCGTATTGCACTCGACGTTGGACCGGCTCAAGGGCTCGACGATCACGGGCAACAACCTCGTGCTGACGCTGAGGCCTGCGTTGCAAGCGATCGCTCTTCGCGCGATGCGCGGCAAGTGCGGTGCGGTCGTTGCGATGAACCCGACCACCGGAGCCGTGTACGCGCTCGTCTCGAGCCCGGCCTACAACCCGAACCTGATCGAGAACCACTTCCGCGAGGCGGCGCACCCCGTCGGTACGTGCGGCCCGCTGCTCAACCGGGCGACACAGGGCAAGTACCAGCCCGGCTCGACCTTCAAGGTGGTGACCGCGACTGCCGCGCTCGACACCGGCAAGTTCACCCCCGAGTCGCCGTTCTACGACCCGGGCTACTGCATCGAGTACGGGAAGGAAGTGCGGAACGCGGGCAATCCGGAGGCGCCGGAGGCGTTCGGCCACGTCACACTCTTCAGCGGGCTCGAACACTCGATCAACTCGGTGTTCTGCAACGTGGGCAAGGCGATCGGCGCGGGGACGATCCTGAACTACGCGAAGCGCTTCGGCTTCTACAAGCTGCCCCCGCTCGAGACGCCGAGCAACGAGCGGGTCGCAAGCGGCCTCTACTCGCACGGCACGCTGTTCGACCCGAAGGATCCCGCCACGCAGGTCGACCCTGGTCGGCTCGCCTTTGGCCAGGAGCGGTTGCAGGTGACGCCGCTGCAGATGGCGATGGTCGCCTCGGCGGTGGCGAACGGCGGCGTGTTGATGAAGCCGTACCTGATCCAGCGCATCGTCTCTCCGACCGGGAAGACGATCGCCACCGCGCACCCGCACGCCATCGGGCGGGTGATGAAGCCCGAGACCGCAGCGGAGCTCAACTCGATGATGCAGGCGGTCGTCGTCGGCGGCACGGGCACCGAGGCCGCGATCCCGGGCATCGAGGTGGCCGGGAAGACCGGCACGGCCGAGACGGGCGTCGGCGACATCTACACGGCCTGGTTCATCGCGTTCGCGCCTGCCGACCACCCGAAGATCGCCGTCTCCGTGGTGGTCGAGAACCAGCCAGGCGGGTTCGGCGGCGCCATTGCCGCGCCGATCGCGAAGCAGGTGATGGAGGCGGCGCTCCGGTAGGCGCGAATGCCTACCCTGGAGCACACGACATGGCCGTTTCCGACACGCTGATCAACACGCTCTTCGACGGGCGCTACCGGATCATCCGCAAGCTCGGCTCGGGCGGGATGGCCGACGTCTACCTCGCCGAGGACCAGGAGCTCGGCCGCCGGGTCGCGATCAAGATCCTGAACGACCGCCACGCGAACGACGACCAGTTCGTCGAGCGGTTCCGGCGCGAGGCGAAGAACGCCGCAGGGCTCTCACACCCGAACATCGTCTCGATCTACGATCGCGGCGAGGCCGAGGGCACCTACTACATCGCGATGGAGTTCCTTGACGGGCGGTCGCTCAAGGAGCTGGTCGTCTCGCGCGGCGTCGCGCCGATCCCGATCGCGATCGACTACTCGCGGCAGATCCTGACGGCGCTGCGGTTCGCGCACCGGCACGGGATCGTCCATCGGGACATCAAGCCGCACAACGTCCTCGTCGACGCCGAAGGGCGGCTGAAGGTGACGGACTTCGGGATCGCGCGTGCGGGCGCGAGTCAGATGACCGAGGCCGGCTCGATCATCGGCACTGCGCAGTACCTCTCCCCCGAGCAGGCGAGAGGAGCTCCGGTCGATCAGACCTCGGACCTCTACTCCGTCGGCGTCGTCCTGTACGAGCTCCTGACCGGTGCCGCGCCGTTCACGGGCGACACGCCCGTGGAGATCGCGATGAAGCACCTGTCGACCGTCCCGGATCCGCCGTCGACGAAGCGAGCGGAGGTCCCACGCGACCTCGACCTCGTCGTCATGCGCGCTCTGGCGAAGGATCCTGCGGAGCGGTACCAGTCCGCCGAGGAGATGGACGCGGACCTCGAGCGGGTCTCTCGCGGCGTGGCGGTGTCTCCCGCGACCGAGGAGGCGGCCACGGCGATCATCTCCCGTCCACCGCAGGCGACGACCGCGACGACGATGCGCCCGGTGCCGTACGCGCCGCCGGCGGCGTACTACGACTACGACGAGCCGCGGCGGCGTGCGGTCTGGCCGTGGCTGCTCGCGCTCGTCTTCGTGGCAGGCGCTGCGATCGGCGCGTACTTCCTGTACCACCAGATCCAGCACCAGCTCAACGGCTCGACGGTGCGGGTCGAGGACTACCGCGGCATCCGAGAGATCCAGGCCGACCAGAAGATCCGGGCGATCGGGCTCGTGCCGAACGTCGTCCGCCAGCCGAACGCGGACGTTGCCGAGACCTACGTGTTCCGCCAGGACCCGCAGCCCGGGACGAAGGAGAACAAGGGCGCACAGGTGACGATCTACTCGTCGGAAGGCCCGCCGCAGGTCGAAGTGCCGAGCGTCGTCGGTGACCAGTCGACGGACGCCGTGAGCATGCTCGACAACGACAAGCTGAAGCACAAGATCGTTCAGGTCACGTCGAACCGGCCGACCGGGATCGTCATCGACCAGACACCCGATGCGGGGACCAGCGTCGACCAAGGCTCGACGGTGACGCTGAAGGTGTCGAAGGGTCCGCAGCCGGTCGCGGTGCCCAGTGTGGTCGGCGACAACGTCGACACGGCGAGCTCGACGCTCCAGGGAGCGGGCTTCGCCGTGCAGACGAAGCTCGTGAGCAGCAACCAGCCCAAGGACACGGTGATCGCGCAGAGCCCGTCCGCCGGTACGTCCCAGATACCGGGGACGACGATCACGCTCAGCGTCTCGAAGGGTCCGACCACGTCGTTGGTACCGGACGTGACCAGCCAGACGCAGGCCGACGCGATCACCACGCTGCAGGCGGCCGGCTTCCGCACGCGCGTCGTCTCGCAGTCGACGAACGATCCGACGCAGGACGGGATCGTGCTCTCACAGCTGCCTGCCGGGAACACGCAGGCGCCACCGAACACGCTGGTGACGATCGTGGTCGGCAAGTACGTTGGCGGCACCACGACCACCGCGCCGCCGCCCTAGTGTCGGACCGCGTGCGGGTGGCGGTGCTCGCCGGGGGACGCTCGAGCGAGCGGGAGATCTCGCTCACCTCGGCGCGCTCGGTGCTGGAGGCGCTCGACCCCGAGCGCTACGACGTGGTCACGGTGGCGATCGGGAAGGACGGCCGCTGGGAGCTCGGCAGCGGGAGCGACGGCGCGACCGTCGCGGAGACGCTGCCCGTCCCGGCCGCGAACGCACCGGCGACGCTCGGCCGCGTCGACGTCGTCCTCCCGATCCTGCACGGGCCGTTCGGCGAGGACGGAACGGTACAAGGACTGCTCGAGCTGGCGGGCGTGCCGTACGTCGGCGCCGGCGTGACCGCCTCGGGTCTCTGTATGGACAAGGACCTGTTCAAGAAGGTGATGCGCGAGAGTGGGATCCCGGTGGCGCGCAGCGTCACGCTCCGCACAGGCGACGTGCCGGCCAACCCGTTCGAATTTCCAGTGTTCGTGAAGCCCGCGCGGCTTGGCTCGTCGGTCGGGATCACGAAGGCGCACGACGACGGGGAGTTGCGCGCCGGCGTCGAGCTCGCCTTCCGCCACGACGAGAAGATCCTGATCGAGGAGTTCGTGGACGGCGTCGAGGTCGAGGTCGGCGTGCTCGGGAACCTCGACCCGGTCGCGTCGCTCCCGGGGCAGATCGTGCCGATCGGCCACGAGTGGTACGACTATGCGTCGAAGTACGACGATGGCGGGATGGAGCTCGTGATTCCGCCCGAAGGCATCTCGGAGGAGACGACGGCCCTCGTGCAGCGCGCCGCCGTCGATGCGTTCCGCGTCACCGACTGCGAGGGCATGGCGCGTGTCGACTGCTTCGTCGTCGGCGGCGACACCGTGATCGTCAACGAGTTGAACACGATCCCCGGCTTCACCGCGACGAGCGTCTACGCGAAGCTGTTCGAGGCGTCGGGGATTCCGTACGAGGAACTGCTCGAACGGTTGATCGCGCTCGCGCGCGAGCGGCACGAACGCCGCTCGCGCCTGCAGTTCTAGCTTGCGCGCACCTCGTTGAGCTCCACCGACTCGACACCCGCCGGCAGCTTCGTGATCCAGACGACGTAGTAGCGCAAGGACGAGTGCAGATCGAGCGGGAACGTCGTCGATCCGCTGACGACCCGCGACGCCGACACGCGGTGGAAGTCGGCCCCGCTCCGGTCGTTCCCCGCTTCGATCTCGGCCGTGAAGCCGGGTGTCTCCGTGTCGACCGTGATCCCGTGCGGGGAGGCGGGACGGCCCGCGTCGAGCAGCAGACCCACGCCCGGCTTCGAGAACACCTGGTAGTGCTCCGTGTTCCAGTAGGTCGACGTTTTCCCGTCGGTCGCGAGTGGAGCGATCGAGTCGTGCTCGGTGTGGTCGCCGTCGGGGTCGTAGCCGCTGATTCCCCGGAGGTCGATCTTGGCCGCGACCGGTGTGCCGAGGGGCGTCTTGTGGTGATTGCGGAGCGCGACGAAGCCGACGACGACGGCCGCGAGCGCAACGAGCCCGACGAGCGCGAGACCGACCGCCCAGGGAGAGACGCGCTTGTGTCGGCGCTCGCGAGACCCCTCGATGACGAGCGTGCCGCTTGCATCGGTGTCTTCCTCGCTCGTCGACGGCGCGAGCGAAGACTGCAGCTCGAGCGCGAACGCGGCCATCGACGGGAATCGGTCGTCGGGCTCCTCCTCGATCGCGCGTGCGACCGCAGCCGCGAGGCGAGGTTCGACGTCCGGACGGAGGTCCGAGAGTCGGGACCCAGGCTCGCCGTCGGTCGAGAACGGAAGCTCGCCGGCGAGCAGGTCGAAGAGGACGGCGCCGAGGGAGTAGACGTCGGCTCGCTCGTCGATTGTCCGACCGCCCGCCTGCTCCGGCGCGACGAACTCGGACGTCAGATCTGGGTCGAGCGCACGGGCGAACGCGAAGTCCGTCACCTTCGCGCGGCCGTCGCCGTTCACCAGGACGTTCCTCGGCTTCACGTCGCCGTGCACGACACCGTGGCCGTGTGCGTACGCGAGCCCGAGCGCCGACTGCAGCGCGATTTCGACGGCCTCGTCCACCGGTAGCGGTCCGCGACGTGCGAGAAGCTGCTCGAGGTTCTCGCCGTCCACGTACTCGAACACGATGAACTGGTGGCGTCTGTACTCGCCGCGGTCGATCATCGTCGCGATGTTCGGGTGCGAGAGCTGCGCGACCGCGCGTGCCTCCTGCCGGAAGCGCGCGACGAACGCGGGATCCGCCGAGCGCTCCTCGTCGAGGATCTTCAGTGCCACATGGCGCTCGAGCTGGGAGTCGAGGACGCGGTAGACGCTCGCCAGGTCGCTCGTGCCGATCAGCTCTTCGAGCTCGTACCGGTCCGCAAACGTCTCGCCGACCACGGCCTGAACCGTACCGGGGTCTGATGCTGCGCTAGGTGGCGAGCGTCGTCTCGAGGGCGTCTTCCCAGACGCCGAGCGCCTCGTCGAGCTCCGCATCCGAGATCACGAGCGGGACGAGCACCCTGATGCAGTTGCCGTAGACGCCGGCCCTGAGCAGGAGCAAACCGCCTTCGGCCGCGGCCTCCACGACGCTCGAGGCCAGGTCCCCCGCGGGCTCCTTCGTCTCCCGGTCCTCGACGAGCTCGATCGCGAGCATCGCGCCGAGGCCGCGGACGTCTCCGATCTCCGGCCAGCGGTCCTGCCACTCGAGGAACCGCGCGCGCAGGACGTCGCCGACCGCTGACGCGCGGTCGACCAGGCGCTCGCTCTCGAAGACGTCGAGGACGGCGAGTGCGGCAGCCTGTGCGACCGGGTTGCCGACGAAGGTGCCGCCGACCGCGGAGTCGCCCGGCGAGTCCATGATCTCCGCGACACCGATCACGCCGGAGAGCGGCAGCCCGCCCGCGATCGACTTCGCGATCGTGATCAGGTCGGGCTCGATGCCGTAGTGCTCGATCGCGAACATGCGGCCCGTCCGACCGAAGCCCGACTGCACCTCGTCGACGACGAGGACGATGCCATGCTCGTCGCAGATGGCGCGAACACCGGCCACGAACTCCGGGGGCGCGACGATGAAGCCGCCTTCTCCCTGGACCGGCTCGACCACGATCGCGGCGACGTCCTCCGCCGCGACCGTCGTCAGGAGCGCACGCTCGAGCGCAGCGAGTGCTGCGGCGCCGCTCGGGCCTCGATAGTCCTGCGGATACGGGAGCCGGTACACGTCCGGCGCGAACGGCCCGAGCCCGGCCTTGTAGGGATGCGTCTTCGACGTGAGCGACAGCGCGAGCAGCGTGCGGCCGTGGAAGCCGCCTTCGAAGCCGATCACCGCCGGTCGTCCCGTGAAGGCGCGCGCGAACTTGACCGCGTTCTCGATCGCTTCGGCGCCCGAGTTGAAGAACGCGGCCTTCGCCGGGGTCGAGAACGGTGCCGCCGCGACGAGTCGCTCTGCGAGCTCGACGTAGACCTCGTACGGGACGACGGTGAAGTCCGTGTGGAAGAACTTCGCCGCCTGTTCCTGCACTGCGTCGACGACCTGCGGGTTGGTGTGGCCGACGTTGAGGCAACCGACCCCGCCCGTGAAGTCGATGAAGGTGTTCCCGTCGACGTCGGTCAGGGTTGCGCCCTGACCGCGCTCGATCACGATGGGCACGAGGATCGAGAGCGGATCAGCGACGACGCGGCGTTTGCGCTCGAGGATCTCCTTGGAGCGCGGCCCTGGAATCGCGGTCCGCAGCTCGATCGACTTCGTCGCCGCCATTCAGCCCAACATAGCTCAGCGGGCGGCTGGGCTGCATACCTGAATAGTGGGCTTTCAGTGAAAGACGGGCGTGTGCAGGGCGGCCGTCGTGTACACGCCCTCCGCGTTCCAGAGCATGAAGCCCTTCGTGTGCTCGAGCCGTGCAGACTCGATCTCGTCCTGGACGTCGGAGAGGTTGTACGGCTGTCCGAGCGAGAAGTCCTGGAGCCATGGGATCAGGAGCGTCTTCCGGCCCTGCACGGCGGTCCGAAAGTCGCGCAGCGAGTAGGCGACCGTCACGCCCGGGCGCGAATCCGGGTCGACGATCCCGTACTCCCCCGATCCGTAGTGGGACGGGTAGACCATCGGGTAGATCGTGTCCGCGTACTTCGCGATCCGCCGCGGCAGCTGGCCGATCCCGAGGTTCCTCGTCGCCGCGAGCCCGAACACGTCGGTGGAGACGCGCACGCCGAGCGGATGCAGGCGCGAGACGGCGTACTTCACGAACAGCGGGACGGTCCAGTTCATCGGCTGCCGGTGGACGCCGGGGTAGCGCGCATCCGCGAGGTCGCCGTCGCTCGGGAAGCGGACGTAGTCGAACTGGATCTCGTCGAACCCTGCCTTCGCCGCCGCTACCGCGACGCCGACGTCGTATCGCCAGACGCGGCGGTCGTACGGGTTCATCCACCCGAGCCCGCCGCTGGTCAGCCACCGCGAGCCGTCGGGATTCTGGACGGCGAACTGCGGTCGCGCAGCGGAGAGAATCGGATCCTCGAACGTGACGACGCGCCCGATCAGGTACATGCCGGCGGCGTGCACCTCCGCCGCGACCTTGCGGGGGTCGTAGAAGGGTCGCGCCGCGCCGATGCGACGGGCGAGCGGGACGCCGGCCGGGTCGAACGCAATCACTCCGTTCTCGTCCTTGACGTCCACCTCGATCGTGTTGAGGCCGTCCTGCTTCAACCCGATGTACTGCTGCAGCCTGCCGGGGATGTTCGCGAGCGCCATGGTGATGTGGAGCCCGCGGACCTCCTTGGGGTAGGGGCGCGGCGTGAATGCGCGTGGCGCGCGCGTGGACGCCGAGGCGCGAACCGAGCCGCCGTGGCTGCGGAAGTGCGTCGCCAGGATCGCGCCGACGATGCCTGCGCCGATCAGCCCGAGGAGAACGGTCATCGCGATCAGGCGCCGTCGCCGCACCTGCCGCCGCCGCTCGAGGCGCCGGATCCGCGACCGCTCGTTCGGGTCGACCGGCTGGAGGATGCTCGACACGGGAGCCAGACGCTAACACCTTCCCGTCGGCCGTAGAATCGAGCCGGATGGTTCTCTCCGACCGCACGATCGCGCGCCTGCTCGAGATGGGTCGGATCGAGATCGACCCCTATCACGACGAGCTCCTCCAGCCCTCGTCCGTCGACGTGCGCGTGGACCGCTTCTTCCGCGTCTTCCACAACAACCGCTATCCGTTCATCGATGTGCGCGAGGAACAAGAGGACCTGACCGAGCTCGTCGAGGTCGAGGACGGCACGCCGTTCGTCCTTCACCCGGGCGAGTTCGTGCTCGGGTCGACGCTCGAGCGCATCCGGCTGCCGGACGACCTCGTGGCGAGGCTCGAGGGGAAGAGCTCGCTCGGTCGCCTCGGCCTGCTGATCCATTCGACCGCCGGGTTCATCGACCCCGGCTGGGACGGGCACGTCACGCTCGAGCTGTCGAACGTCGCGAACCTGCCGGTGACGATCTATCCGGAGATGAAGATCGGGCAGATCTCGTTCGTCCAGCTCACCGAGCCCGCTGCCACGCCGTACGGGACGGGCGAGATCGGGTCGAAATACCAGGGTCAGCGAGGCCCGACCCCGTCGCGGTACTGGCAGAACTTCCAACGGACGACCGCGCGGTGATCCTCGTCACCGGCGGGACCGGCTTCGTCGGCGGTCACGTCGTGCGCACACTTCGGGCTTCGAACCGCGAGGTTCGCGTCCTCGTCCGCGACAGTGTCCAGGCCGAGCGGCTCGAGGTATGGGGCGCATCGATCGCTGTCGGCGACATGACGGACGAGCCGAGCGTTCGCAGCGCCGTGCAGGGTTGCGCAACCGTTGTCCACCTCGTCGCGATCCGCCAGGGATCGCGCGAGCAGTTCCGCCGAGTCATGGTCGACGGGACGAACGCGCTGCTCACTGCGGCGAAGGACGTAGGCGTGCAGCGGGTCCTTCACATGAGCGCGCTCGGCACGAGCGAGGAGACGAGCACGCTCGTGCCCTACTACGGCGCGAAGTGGGAAGCGGAGCAGCTCGTCCGCGAGTCCGGGCTCGAGCACGTGATCTTCAGGCCGAGCTTCGTGTTCGCGGCCGACGGCGGCATCCTGCCCACGTTCACGCGCCTGGCCAGGCTGGCCCCGGTGACGCCGATCATCGGCTCGGGCAAGCAGCGGATCCAGCCCATCTGGGCAGACGACGTCGCCGCCTACTTCGACCGCGCCGTCGACCTCGAGGCCGCGACCGGGCGGACCTTCGACCTCGGCGGTCCGGACGCAGTCTCTTGGCACGAGTTC
>Ga0187779_10002746_pt1 | contig 10735 bp, 12 predicted proteins | sample 1015_Q2_SP10_10__FD_132435 | JGI IMG/M metagenome (GOLD analysis project Ga0187779, IMG submission 132435) | Tropical peat soil microbial communities from peatlands in Department of Meta, Colombia - 1015_Q2_SP10_10_MG | ecosystem: Environmental > Terrestrial > Soil > Wetlands > Peat | place...
ACGGAAAGATTTTGGGCATTGCAAAGAAAACTGAGCCAGCCGCGTTACTTAGCGGGCGAATTTACAAGATATGCACACTTTTATCCACAGATATTGTGGACAACGCCGCACCAGCGTCGGCAAGACCCACCCGCGAAGCCTTGCTGGATGCGGTTTTCCGCGGGGAACGAAGACGCCTCTAGCGTAAGGCTCCATGACGCCCCCTCGGTCCACGGTTAGAATACTTGACCGGCACGGTTTGTTCATGAACAAAATGCTATGAGTGCTGCACCGCCGCAAAACGCCACCGCCGCGCCGACCTCGAATTTTCTCCGCCAAATCATCGCTGAGCATCAGCGCAGCGGCAAGTATGGCGGGCGAGTAGTCACTCGCTTTCCCCCGGAGCCCAACGGGTACCTGCACATCGGCCACGCCAAGTCGATCTGCCTCAATTTCGGCCTCGCGGCCGACAACGGCGGTATCTGCCATCTGCGCTTCGACGACACCAACCCGATCAAGGAGGACGTCGAGTACGAGGACTCGATCAAGGAGGCGGTCCGCTGGCTTGGCTATGACTGGGGCGAGCATCTGTACCACGCCTCCGATTATTTCGAACGGCTCTACGAGTTCGCCAGGCATTTCATCAAAGCAAGTCTGGCCTACGTCGACAGCTCGACTGCCGACGAACTGCGACGGCTGCGAGGCACGCTCACCGAGGCCGGCCAGGCGAGTCCGTATCGAGACCGCTCTGTCGCAGAAAACCTCGAGTTGTTCCGCCGCATGAAGGAGGGCGAGTTTCCGGACGGTGCGCATGTGCTGCGCCTGAAGATCGACTTGGCGAGCCCCAACATCAACATGCGCGACCCGCCCATCTACCGCATCCGTCACGCGGCCCATCACCGCACGGGAACGCAGTGGTGCGTGTATCCCCTCTATGACTACACGCACTGCATCTCCGATGCGCTGGAGCGGATCACGCATTCGTTCTGCACACTCGAATTCCAGGACCACCGGCCGCTGTACGACTGGGTCATCGAGCGGCTGGCGGAAGCGGGTTTGCTGCAGCGGCCGCTGCCGCAGCAATACGAATTCGCCCGGCTCAACCTGGCCTACACGGTGATGAGCAAGCGCAAGCTGCTCGAACTGGTACAGGGCGCCTACGTTGACGGCTGGGACGATCCGCGCATGCCGACCCTGGTCGGCTTGCGGCGGCGTGGCTATACGCCGGAGGCGATCCGACTCTTCGCCGAGCGCATCGGTGTGTCGAAAGCGGATTCCTGGATCGACATGAGCGTGCTCGAGGACTGCCTGCGTGAAGATCTCAACGAAAGGGCGGAAAGACGAATCGCAGTTCTCGATCCCATCAAGCTCGTGATCGACAACTATCCAGAAGGGCAGGAAGAGGACTGCATGGCACCCAACCATCCGCAGAAGCCGGAGATGGGACGCCGTGCCCTGCCGTTCACTCGCGAGCTCTGGATCGAGCGCGAGGACTTCGAGGAAACGCCGCCCAAGGGCTACTTTCGCCTCACCCCCGGGGCCGAGGTCAGGCTGCGCTACGCCTTCGTCGTCAAGTGCCTCGGAGCGGAGCGCGACGCCCAGGGGCGCGTCACGATGGTCCACTGCACCTACGATCCGACGACGAAGAGCGGCACGGCGGGCGCGGACGCACGCAAGGTTCGCGGCAACGTTCACTGGCTGTCGGTGAGCCACGCCGCTGTCTGCGAGGTGCGCCAATACGATCGACTCTTCGCCGTCCCCCAACCCGGCCGCATGGGCGCCCCGACATCACCGCATGGGCACGCGACATCGGGGTTGACGGGCCGCGCGGCGGCTGTAGACGATGACGCGCCTTTCGACGAGCCGACGGAGCGCAATTACCTGGGCGATCTCAACCCCGACTCGAAGCTCGTGCTGACAGCCTTTGTCGAGCCAAGCCTGGCGACTGTACCGACGGAATCGCGCTACCAGTTCGAGCGCCACGGCTACTTCATTGCTGATGCGAAGGATCACTCCTCGTCCCGCCCCGTGTTCAATCGCACGGTTACGCTGCGCGACTCGTGGGGTCGTGCGGGAACCGCCAAGTAGCCCGCGACTGTCGCGCTGCCGCGCGAGGCGCTAACATCAGCGCCTCACCTCCGACCCTCACGAGGGAAACCATGAAGCGGATCGTTCTCTTTCTGCTGACCAACATCGCTGTCCTGCTCGTGCTGTCGATCGTGACGCGCGTGCTCGGACTCGATCGCTTTCTTGCGGCAGAGGGCATCAACATGGGCGGGCTGCTCGTCTTCTCGGCCATTTTCGGCTTCGGAGGCGCAATCATCTCGCTGCTCCTGTCGAAGTCGATGGCAAAGTGGTCTACCGGCGCGCAGGTGATACAGAGCCCGCGCAACGAGGCGGAGGCCTGGCTGGTCGCGACGGTGAAGAGGCTTGCCGAGAAAGCCGGCATCGGGATGCCGGAGGTGGCCGTCTACGAAGGCGAGCCGAACGCTTTCGCGACAGGCGCCTTCCGCAACTCGGCGCTCGTCGCCGTGTCGACGGGACTTCTGGGGTCGATGTCGCGCGAGGAGATCGAGGCCGTGCTCGGACACGAGGTCGCGCACGTCTCGAATGGCGACATGGTGACGCTGACGCTCATCCAGGGGGTAGTGAACACCTTCGTTGTATTTCTTTCGCGAGTCGTCGCGTTCTTCGTCGATCGCATGGTGTTTCGCACCGAGCGCGGCACTGGCCCGGGGTACTTCATCACCATGATCGTATGCCAGCTGCTGCTTGGGGTGCTGGCGAGCATCATCGTCGCATGGTTCTCTCGCAGGCGTGAGTTCCGAGCCGATGCCGGGAGCGCGCAGTACCTCGGCACGCCGCAGCCGATGATGCGCGCGCTTGCGCGGCTGGGCGGGCTCCCGCCCGGCGAGTTGCCCAAATCGCTGACCGGGTTTGGAATCACCGATCGCTCGGCGATCGCGTCGCTGTTCGCGACGCATCCACCGATCGAGGAGCGGATCCGCGCGCTTCAGGCGCGCGGGGCAGGGGGCTGAGGCTCGCGCGGCGGCCTCCTGTGGAGGTCGCGCAACCTCTAGTGTCGCGCGTCGGCCGCTTCGGCCTTCTCGCGGGTCGCCCCCATGCGCTCAGCGCATGGGGACCCACTCCACCGCTCGAAGTCCTACATCGGCGGGACGAGTCCGTCCTTGCCAACGGCGACGCCGCCTGCTGTGAGCGTGCCGTCGGGCTGACGGGTCGCCGTCATGAGCACGTGAGCGCCGGGCTTGAGCATCGCGCGCTCCCCCGGCTCGAACGTGACGATGGGAACGTCTCCGGGCACCAGAACCGTCTGTTCGCCGTCCTTGTACCTGAGCGTGATCCTGCGCTCCTTGTCGACCCGGGCGACATCCGCCACCGTCGCGTTTGTCATCATGCTGCCCGGCTGCAGATCCCAGGGGTAATGCCCCTCGCCGCTGCCCCGGCGCGCTTCGGGAAACACGAGCACCTCGAGAGCCCGCTGCGTGCCGTCCGACTGCGGCATCGACGCTGCCCCGACGTAGGTTCCGGGAACGATCCTGTCACTGTCGATCTTGACGACCGCCGTCACGGTGTAATTCTCTGCAAGCTTCACCGTGAGCAACGCCCCGCTGCGCTCCTTGACCTGCACGGATAGACCGTCGATTGCAACGACGTCTCCACGGATGCGCTGCTGCGCGGCGGTCTGGGCCGACGCCGCCTGCGTCCAGGCGGTACCCGCCAGCATGAGTGTCAGTGCACAGCAGGCAAGGGTGGTCGTACGCATAGGCATCTCCTCGAAAACATGGCGGCGCGACTACCTAGGGAGCAGGGCAGACGGCTCACCCTCGAAAACTAAGCGGCCGGCCAGCGCAGTGCGCGGGCCGGCCGTGGAATCGAGCGGGCGCACGAAGGCGCCGGCGCTGAGTACGATCGTGTGGGAGCTTACCTTACTTGAGGTGGTTCGAAACCAGCTTCGTCATCTCGAACATCGACACCTGCCGCTTGCCACCAAATACCTGGCGCAGCTTCTCATCCGCGTTGATCAGACGCTTGTTGATGGTGTCCTGCAGCCTGTTCTTCTTGATGTAGTCCCAGATCCTCTTGGTGACCTCGGTCCGCGGGAGGGGCATGCTTCCGACCACGGCTGCCAGTACGGCCGTCGGAGTCATCGCCTTCATGAATGCGGCGTTCGGTTTGCGCTTGCTGGCCTTCTTCGCCTTTTTCGGAGCGGCTTTCTTCATTTTCTTGGCCGGCTTCTTGGCCGACTTCTTGCCCGACTTCTTCGCGGACTTCTTGCTCTTCTTTCCCTTCTTGGCGGTTGCCATAGTTCTCCTTCCTGGTGGTTGATCGCTTGGAGGCGACGGCGAGGCACATGGAGGCAGATCGATCTCCTGTCATCGACTCTGGAGCTCCATTGCGGCAAATATACCCCATTCTCACCCGAGCGTATGCAAATTCTTGGTCGATCCGCTCTGCGGGACGCGGAGTGTTGCATCGGGGAGAATCGCCGTCGCCGACAGGCAGTTGGTCACCGAAGCCGCGGTCGCTGACCGTACGGCGCCGGCGCGCGGGCCGTGCGATCGCCGCCGCCCCAGCACGCGCGGCGGGAAATCGCCGATAATGGCAGCGCTGCGTTTTTCCCCTGTCCGCCGTGAACATCGCCGAACTGCGGCGCGAGTACCGCCGCGCCGCGCTGACCGAGAGCGAAGTCGATCCCGATCCGATACGGCAGTTCAATCGCTGGCTCGAGGAAGCGATCGCCGCCGAGTTGCCCGAGCCGACGGCGATGAGCCTCGCGACGGTCGACCCGCGAGGGCACCCGGACGCGCGCATCGTCCTGCTGAAGGGGGTGAACGCCGACGGCTTCGTGTTCTTTACAAACTATGAGAGTCGCAAGGGCACCGAGCTGGCGGGCACGCCGGTCGCAGCACTGCTGTTCCATTGGGTCGAGCTGGAGCGGCAGGTGCGCGTCGAGGGCGCCGTTGCCAAGGTGGCCGCCGAGGAGTCGGATGCGTACTTTGCTTCGCGACCGCGCGGCGCCCGCCTCGGCGCATGGGCATCACCGCAGAGTCGAGTGATCGCCGACCGCCAGTGGCTCGAGCGGGAGGTCGCGGCCGCCAGCGATCGCTTCGCCCCGCTCGGAGAAGAAGTGCCTCGGCCCCCTCACTGGGGCGGCTACCGCGTGGCGCCCGCGACGATCGAATTCTGGCAGGGACGCGAGTCGCGGCTGCACGATCGGCTCCGCTACCGGCGCGAGGGCTCGCTCTGGCGGATCGAGCGCCTCGCTCCGTGAGCACGCCGGAAGGGCGCGCGCAACGCACGCTGCCGGCGCTCATTGCGCTGGGAATCCTGAACCACACGGTTCTCACCGGCAGCCGGGTGACGGTGTCGCTGTACGCGCTGTCGCTCGCCGAGTCACCGTTCGTGGTCGGCACTCTAATGGGCCTCTACTCGTTCCTGCCAATGTGGCTCGCGGTGGGCGCGGGGCGCTTTTCGGATCGCGTCGGAGTGCGGCGCCCGCTGCTACTCGGCTCGCTTGGCATCGCCATCGGCGCTGTGCTTCCCCGGGTGCTCCCGGGGCTGCCAGCGCTGTTCTTCACGACTTCGCTCATCGGCGTGTCGTTCATGCTGTTCCAGGTTGCCGCGCAAAACGCTACGGGCGCCCTGGGTCCGCCTGCTGAGCGGGCCAAGAATTTCAGCCTGCTCGCCCTCGGCTACTCGATCTCGGGACTGTGCGGCCCCTTGCTCGCAGGTCTTCTGATCGATCACACCGACTTCGGATCGACCTTCCTGGTCTTATCGGTGCTGCCGATAGCGCCGGTCGCGGTGTTGGCCCGCGGGGCATTGGCGCTGCCGGTTCCTCACGAGGCGCACAGGCAACTCGCGCCCGGCGGCGTCGTTGAGCTCCTTCGCAGCCAGCGGTTGCGGAGGGTCTTCGCCGTCAATGCCTTGTTCGCGGTCGCTTGGGACCTGCACACGTTCTTCATTCCCGTCTACGGGGCTCGAATCGGCCTGTCCGCGTCGCTCATCGGGCTCATTCTGGCCGCGTTCGCGGCAGCGACGTTTGCGGTGCGCGTGGTGATGCCCTGGATCGCGCGGCGATTCACAGAGTTCACCGTGCTTACGGCCGGGCTCGTCATCGCCGGCCTGGCCTACTCGCTCTATCCCTTCGTCGAGAGCCTCTGGCTGCTGATGTCGCTTTCGTTCACCCTGGGCCTCGCGCTGGGGAGCGGCCAGCCGATGGTGATGTCGCTGCTGCACGTTCTGGCGCCCGCCGGGCGCATGGGAGAGGCGGTCGGGGTGCGCATGTCGGTGATCAACGCCTCGACCTTTGCCGTGCCGCTGGTCTTCGGGGCGGTCGGCTCCTCGCTCGGGATCGGGCCGGTCTTCTGGCTGGTGGGAGCGGCGCTCGCCGGAGGTGCCTTCTACGCGCGCAAGTCCTAGCCGCCCGCCTCAGGCCTTGAGCCGATCGACGAATTCCTTCCGGAACTTCGCCACCTTCGGGGCGACGACGAACTGGCAGTAAGGCTGTCTGGGGTTGCGCTCGAAGTAACTCTGGTGGTACTGCTCTGCAGGAAAGAATTGCGCTGCGTCGGCGATCTCGGTGACTATCCGCCCGGGCCAGAGTCCGTCGCGCGTGAGCTCCTCGATCACGGCCTCGGCGTCCGCGCGCTGCTCGGCGTTCTGACAGAAGATCACCGACCGATACTGCGTGCCGACATCGTTGCCCTGGCGATCCTTGGTCGTGGGGTCGTGGACGGTGAAGAACACCTTGAGAAGATCGCGAAACGATACGATCGCGGGATCGAAGGTGACGCGGACGACTTCGGCGTGACCGGTGTCTCCGGTGCACACTTCGGCATAGCTCGGGTTCGCCGCGTGGCCGCCCGCGTAGCCCGACTCGACCGATTGCACGCCCCGCAGGCGGACGAACACCGCTTCCAGGCACCAGAAACAACCGCCGCCGAGCACCGCCGCCTGCGTCGCAGGAGGAATCGCGCTCATGCCCGAACCCCTCACAGTCTTGAAAACCCAAGCATAACCCCGTTTTTCGGGTGCTGCGGGTACCACTCGCTCGCCTGGAAAGACGGTGGCGCGCCGTTTGAGGCAGCCGAGAGCTCGATGCGATAATTCGCCGTCGTGTCTCGGAGTGACGTAGCCGGCGCGCGCTTCGCGCAGCGGCTTGGGGATCCTACTGGCGCAGCTGATCGCATTCATCGCGTTCGTCCGCCGCGTCATCGAGCGGCTGTCGGGGGTAGGGCTCGCGCGCACCGCTGCAAGCCTCGCCTTCACCACGCTCCTCGGGCTGGTGCCCCTGTTCACTGTCGCGTTCGCGTACGTGGCGAAGTTCCCTCTGTTCGGGGCCTCGCAGCAGGCACTGGAGTCCTTCCTGCTCAAGTTTTTCCTGCCCGAGAGCGCGGGTGTCATCCACCGCTACCTTACCGAGTTCACTGCCAAGACCGCCGACCTGAAGGGGATCGGGACCATCTTCGTGATCGTGACCGCTATGCTGCTGGTCGCCGAGGTCGAGAGCGAGATCAATGCGATATGGGGTGTGAAGGCGCCCCGTTCGCTGGCGCGGCGCATCTTCATCTACGCGATCGGCCTCACCGCGGGGCCGGCCTTCATCGGCGTCGCCGTCTACTTCATGAGCTGGCTGATCGACGAGTCGGTCGCTCTGGTGCCGCTTCGCTCACAGACGCTCGCCTTGCTCGTGCCGCCCATTGCGTTTGCAGTCCAAACCGCTGCGTTCACCTTCGTCTACGGATTCGTTCCCGCCCAGCGCGTGCGCTTTCGCCGTGCCCTGGTCGGAGGGCTCCTGGGCGCCGCCGCGTTCGAACTCGCCAAGTTCGGATTCCGGCTTTACGTCTCCCATTTTGCGAACTACCAGCTCATCTACGGCGCGCTCGCAACACTGCCCTTGTTTCTTCTCTGGCTGTATCTCACCTGGCTTATCGTGCTCGCCGGCGCGGCGATTACCGCGACGCTCGCCGAGCGCGACAGCGGTGTCGACCGCACGTGACGCGCGGCGGCAGACTTCTTGCCGAACGGCAGCGGCCAAGCTAGAGTGCGTGCTTTGCATTCGAGGAGCGTCAATCCGTGTGGTCGCTGATTCAGGCGGCGGGCTGGCCGATCTGGCCTCTGATTTTCGCGTCGGTCATCGCCTTGGCGCTGATCCTCGAGCGTCTGTGGTCGCTGCGGCAGAGCGTGGTCTCGCCGCCGGGAACGGTCGATAAGGTACTCGCCGAGTACAAGCAGCACGGCCTTTCGCCCGAACTGGTCGCCAAGACGGCGCGGATGGGACCGCTCGGTCGCGTGCTAGCCTCCGGCCTTGCCAACCTCAAGAGCCCGCGTCCGGTGATGAAGGAGGCGATCGAGGAGGTCGGTCATATCGTTGCGCACGATCTCGAGCGCTTTCTCACCACGCTCGGCACGATCGCCGCGATGGCGCCGCTCCTCGGCCTGTTCGGAACTGTCGTGGGGATGATCGAGATCTTCGGCTCGCAGACCGTGGCGGGGTCGAACCCGATCCAGCTCGCGCACGGCATCTCCGTCGCTCTCTACAACACGGCGTTCGGCCTGATCGTCGCGATCCCGAGCATGATCTTCTACCGCCACTTCCGCGCCAAGGTCGACAGCCTGACGCTGGAAATGGAGCAGCAGGCCATCAAGCTGGTCGAGCTCGCCCACGGCGAGCGCAAGTAAGGATCGAGATCGAGCGCAGATGAACCTCCGTGCGGGCCGAACGCGAGAGGAGCCCGAGATCAACTTCATTCCGTTGATCGACGTGCTGCTCGTCATCCTCATCTTTCTCATGGTGACGACGACATATCAGCGCGTGGCGGAGCTGCAGATCACGCTGCCCGAGGCGAATGCCGATCCGATGCAGCAGCGGCCGAAGGAGATCAATGTCGGAGTCGATACGCAGGGCCGGTACGTCATCGACAAGAAACTCCTTCAGTTCACCACCGTGAGCGCGCTTGCCGAGGCCCTGAAGGCCGCTGCGGGCGACGCCAAAGAGCCGGTCGTCATCATCAGCGCCGACGCCAACGCGACGCATCAATCGGTCATCCACGTGATGGAAGCGGCGCGCGAGGCCGGGCTGATCCACATCACCTTCGCGACCCAGACTCCGCCGAAGTGAGCTCCGGCGGAGCGGGCGGCTCTCGCGCGCAACCCGACGTGGCTCTGTTCGCTACCCGCGGGTCATGAGCTTAGGCGACAGGCTCGTCGCCGGCTGGTATGCGCCGCGGCTGACGCCGCTATGCGCCGCGATGCTTCCGCTTGCGCTGCTGTTCCGCGGCGCGGTCTCGCTGCGCAGGGCGGCTTACCGCGCGGGCCTGCTGCCGGCATTTTCGCCGCCGGTACCGACGGTGGTCGTCGGGAACATCGTCGTCGGCGGTGCGGGCAAGACGCCGCTTACGCGCGCGCTGGCCGACGCGCTCGCGGCGCGGGGCTGGCGGCCCGGGATCGTGAGCCGGGGCTACGGCTCGGGCGCGGGCGGGCCTCGCGCGGTGTCGGCAAGCGACGATCCGGCGGAGGTCGGTGACGAGCCTTTGCTGCTCGCTGCAAGCGCCTTTCCCGTCTGGATCGGTCGCGATCGCGCCGCTGCTGCACGGGCGCTTCTCGCTGCGCACCCGGATCGCAGCGTCCTGCTCAGCGACGACGGCTTGCAGCACTACGCTCTCGCGCGAGACTTCGAGATCGCGGCGATCGACGCTTCGCGCGGCTTCGGCAACGGCCGGCTCCTTCCCGCCGGACCGCTGCGCGAACCGCGGTCGCGGCTGCGCGCAGTCGACGCGCTGGTCAGCCTCGTCGCTTCCCAGCCCGAGGGTGCAACCGACGACGGACGCGAGACGCAAATGTGGCACGAGCCTCTCTCATGGCGCAATCTCGTCGACGCGAGTGCAGGCGCAGACGTGCGCGCTTGGGCGCGCAGCCCGGGCGTGCACGCGATCGCCGGCATCGCGCATCCGCAGCGCTTCTTCGACCTTCTGCGCAGCATCGGTCTCGATCCCGTGTGTCACGCATTTCCCGATCATCACCGCTATACCCGCGAGGAGCTTGCGCTGCCCGGCGCGAAGGTGATCCTGATGACTGAAAAGGATGCGGTAAAATGCGCTGCATTCGGCGATCCGCGCTTCTGGTGCCTGCCGATCCAGGCGCGCATCGACGCTGCGCTGGTCGAACGCCTGGAAAGGGCTCTCCATGGACGCCAAGCTGCTTGAGATACTCGTCTGCCCGGTGACCAAGGGCCCGCTCGTCTACGATCGTCAGCGTCAGGAGCTCGTTTCGAAGTCAGCGCGCCTGGCCTACCCGATTCGCGACGGCATTCCGGTGATGCTCGAAGAGGAAGCGCGCAAGCTCGAGCCATCCGAGTACGAGTGAGCTTCACGGTCCTGATCCCGGCGCGCTACGCGTCGACGCGCCTGCCCGGGAAGCCCCTGCTGGACATTGCCGGAAAACCGCTGGTCGTGCGCGTCGCCGAGCGCGCGCTGGCGAGCGGCGCCGATCAGGTGGTCATCGCGACCGACGACGAGCGCATCCGCGCGGCGGCGCTCGAGCACGGCGTGCGCGCCGTGATGACGCGCGCCGATCACGCGACCGGCACCGACCGCCTGGCTGAAGCCGCGGCGCAGCTCGATCTTGACGAGCGCGGGATCGTGGTCAACGTGCAGGGCGACGAGCCGCTGCTCGGGCCGGAGCTCATCCGCGACATTGCCGATGAGCTGCGCGCGCACCCCGAAGCTTCGAT
>Ga0187779_10002748_pt1 | contig 10733 bp, 10 predicted proteins | sample 1015_Q2_SP10_10__FD_132435 | JGI IMG/M metagenome (GOLD analysis project Ga0187779, IMG submission 132435) | Tropical peat soil microbial communities from peatlands in Department of Meta, Colombia - 1015_Q2_SP10_10_MG | ecosystem: Environmental > Terrestrial > Soil > Wetlands > Peat | place...
CCGGCGGGTCGGGCCGACTTCGACGAGGCGAAGGAATCCGCGGTGCGCTACGCGACCGCACACGATCTCCCGCTCTTCGTGGACGGGCTCGAGCCCGCGCAGTACGAGGGATACCGGGCGATCGGCCGCGAGATCGCCGACGAGCTCGGTAGCGGGCAGGGCACGGTCGTCGTTCCGGTCGGCAACGGAGCACTCATCGGCGGTATCGGCGAGGCGCTCGCGAGGACGGGCTGGCACGTCGTCGGCGTCGTCGCGAAGAGCGCGCCGGTGATGGCGGACAGCTTCGACGCGGTACGAGTCGCCACCGCGCCGAGCGGGACGACGATCGCGGACGGCCCCGCCGTGCCGGTGGCGATCCCCTACGCCGTCGAGCGGATCCAGCCCGTGGTCGGGCGGATGGTTCGCGTCTCGGAGCGCGAGCTGGCGTTCGCGATCGGAGCGTTCGCCCGTGCGGGGATCCGCGTCGAGGCGTCGGCCGCCGCGTCGCTCGCGGCGCTCGCGCACCTCGACCGGCCGACCGAGCCCGTCGTCCTCGTCGTGACGGGCCGCAACATCGACGACGACCTCTTCGAGCACGCCTGCGGCGCGCCGGAGACATTCCCGGACTAGCCTGGCTGGGCCGCGACGGGCTCGCGCCCGAGCGCGACGAGCCAGCGCCGCAGGCCCTCTTCGAGGTCGACCTCGGGCGACCACCCGAGGACCTCGCGGGCACGGGAGATGTCCGGGCGCCGGACCTGCGGATCGTCGAGCGGCAACGCCTGGAACGCGATCTCGCTGTTCGACCCCGTCACGCGGACGATCGTCTCGGCCAGCTCGAGCATCGTCACCTCGTGATCCGGGTTCCCGATGTTGACCGGCTCGTGCTCGTCGGACTCGGCGAGCAGGACGAGCCCGCGGATCAGGTCGTCGACGTAGCAGAGGCTGCGCGTCTGCGAGCCGTCGCCGAAGACGGTGAGCGGCTTCCCTTCCAGCGCCTGGTTGAGGAACGTCACCGACGCCCGGCCGTCGTTGCGCCGCATCCGCGGCCCGTAGGTGTTGAAGATCCTCGCGATGGCGGTGTCGACGCCCTGCTGCCGGTGGTACGCCATCGTCAGCGCCTCGGCGTACCGCTTCGCCTCGTCGTAGACGCCGCGCGGGCCGATCGGGTTCACGTTCCCCCAGTAGACCTCCGGCTGCGGATGCACCTGCGGGTCGCCGTACACCTCGCTCGTCGAGCTGATCAGGAACCGGGCGCGCTTGTGCTTCGCGAGGCCGAGCGCGTTGTGCGTCCCGTAGGAGCCGACCTTGAGCGAGTGCAGCGGCAGCCGCATGTAGTCGATCGGGCTCGCGAGGGCGGCCAGGTGGTAGACGAAATCGACCGGCTCGGCGATCTCGACGTGCTCGATCACGTCGTGGTAGACGAACTCGAAGTCGTCGCCGCGCGGGATGTGCGCGAGGTTCTCGAGCGAGCCGGTCTCGAGGTTGTCGACGCAGAGCACGCGGTGCCCGCGCGCCCGGAGCGCCTCGCACAGATGCGAGCCGAGGAAGCCGGCGCCGCCCGTCACGACCGAGGTCGGCATCGTCGGGATCGTACCGGCAGCGTTGGACGCCCTCTCGAACGCGTGGGTCTCGCGCGGCGCCCCGACGGGACATCCGTTCCAGCGGAGCCGTAGACTCCCTGCGTGGCCAGCTGGCTCGCGCGGCGGAGCGTGTCCGAGCGGCGCTTCGTCGTCCTCGCTGCGCTCCTCGGCTTCACGGCCGCGATCCAGCACTGGTACACGATCACAGGCGGAATCCAGGCACGGTTCGCGTTCGACGTGCGCTCGTACGAGACGATGGCGCGCGCCGCGCCGCACTTCCCGGCGACGAGGATCCTCCAGCCGTTCGCCGAGCGGTTCCCGTTCCACTGGCTCGTCGGCGAGATCTCCCACGTGGGCGTCCGGCTCGACCTCGTCTACCGCGTCGCGTCGCTCGCGTGCCTGCTCGCGATCGTCGCCACCGTCCATGCGACGCTCTCGCAGCTCCGGTTGACGCTCGCCGAGTACGGGCTCGCGATCGCCGCGCTCGTGGCGAGCGCGTACCCGTTCCACTACCTGCTCGCGGCCCCGGGGATGCTCACCGACGCCATGCTCGTCCTCGGCGAGGCGCTGCTCCTGCTCGGGTTCGTGCGCGGGTGGCTCTCGCTCGTCCTCGTAGGGCTCGCCGTCGGCGCAGCCGCACGCCAGACGATGGTGCCGGTCGCGCTCGTCGCCGCCGTCTGGGCCTACGTCTCCCCCGCCTGGCGTGCGTACCGCGTGCGCGCCGCAGCGCTCTGCGCTCTCGTGCCAGGTGCGATCTACCTCGTGCTCAACGTCGTCGCCCGGCGCTTCGGCTATCCGGAGCCGGGCGGCTGGCACGACCTCAGCGTCCTCGGCTTCTTCGACGAGGGCTGGCGGGCGACCGTCGAGCACTTCGGCCGGGTCTTCCTCGGCGTCGGCGTCCCCTCGGGCCTCGCGCTCGGCGCGTGGCTCAGGACGCGGGACGACGTGCCGCGCGGCGCACTGCTCGTCGGCCTGGCCGTCGCCGCTCAGCCGTTCGTGCTCGGCCCGTCGTCGAACGGCGGGAACGAGCCGCGCCTCGCCGGCCTCGCGGCGCCGGCACTCGTCGTCGCGGCGGGAGCGCTCCTCCGCGGCGCCCACCTCACACGAGCCGAGACGCTGATCGCAGTCGCCGCGATCGTCGTCGCAGGGCTGCACAGCCGCTACACGCACGGACCGCTGCTCCGCAACTACGTCTGGGCGGGCGCCGAGGTCGCGGCGGCGATCATCCTCGTCGTCGTGATCGGCCGCAGGCGACCGGCCACCGAATCGATACACGCGCACCACCTGGAGAGGACGAGAATGCCGGCATGACCCAAGGCCTGCGCGAGCGCGCGGCGTACCGCAAGCTCGAGTCCCACTACGCGGAGGTCGAGAGGCTCCACCTCCGGGAGCTCTTCGCCGCCGACCCGACCCGCGGCACGCGGCTCACGGCCGAAGCCGCCGGCCTCTACCTCGACTACTCGAAGCACCGCGTCACGGACGAGACGATCGCGCTGTTCGTGCAGCTCGCCGAGGAGAGCGGGGTGCGCGACCGGATCGAGGCGATGTTCCGTGGCGACCGCATCAACGTCACCGAGAACCGCTCCGTGCTCCACACGGCGCTCCGACTGCCCCGTGGCGCGGCCCTCGTCGTGGACGGGCAGGACGTCGTCGAGGAGGTGCACGAGGTGCTCGACCGCATGGGCGCCTTCGCCGAGCGAGTCCGATCCGGGGACTGGCTCGGTCACACGGGCAAGCGGATCGCGAACGTGCTCAACATCGGCATCGGAGGCTCCGACCTCGGGCCGGTGATGGCCTACGAGGCGCTCCGGCACTACAGCGACCGGAGGCTCACCTTCCGCTTCGTCTCGAACGTCGACGGAACCGACATCGCCGAGGCCACGCGAGACCTCGACCCGGCGGAGACGCTCTTCATCGTCTCGTCGAAGACCTTCACAACGCTCGAGACGCTGACGAACGCGCAGTCGGCGCGGGGATGGCTCCTCGCAGGACTCGGCGGCGACGCGTCCGCCGTCGCCAAGCACTTCGTCGCCGTCTCGACGAACACCGCCGAGGTCGAGAGGTTCGGCATCGACACCGCGAACATGTTCGGCTTCTGGGACTGGGTCGGCGGCCGCTACTCGATGGACTCGGCGATCGGCCTCTCGACGATGATCGCGATCGGGCGCGAAGCGTTCGCGGACCTGCTCGCCGGCTTCCACGCCATGGACGAGCACTTCCGCACGGCTCCGTTCGGAGAGAACCTGCCGGTGCTGATGGGCCTGCTCGCCGTCTGGTACCGCAACTTCTTCGGCTCGCAGACCACCGCCGTGCTGCCCTACGACCAGTACCTGAAGCGCTTTCCGGCCTATCTGCAGCAGCTGACGATGGAGTCCAACGGCAAGCGCGTGACGCTCGCGGGCGCCGAGGTCGACTACGACACGGGCGCGGTCTACTGGGGCGAGCCGGGCACCAACGGCCAGCACTCCTTCTACCAGCTGATCCACCAAGGGACGTCCCTGATCCCGTGCGACTTCATCGGCTTCGCGCGCTCGCTCAACCCGCTCGGCGAGCACCACGACATCCTCAGCGCGAACCTCTTCGCCCAGACCGAGGCGCTCGCCTTCGGCAAGACGGCACAGGACGTGGCTGCCGAGGGTACCGCGGAGTGGCTCGTCCCGCATCGGGTCTTCCCGGGGAACCGGCCGACCTCGACGATCCTCGCCGAGCAGCTGACGCCGCAGATCCTCGGCACGCTCGTCGCGCTCTACGAGCACTCGGTCTTCACGCAAGGCGCGATCTGGGGAATCGACTCGTTCGACCAGTGGGGCGTCGAGCTCGGCAAGGCGCTCGCGAAGCGGATCGTCCCCGAGCTCTCGAGCGCGTCGAGCCTCGAGCACGACTCGTCGACGAACGCGCTGATCGCTCGCTACCGCACGCAGCGAGCAGGGTGAGCTCGGCCGACAGCCGCACGAGAGCTTGACGGCGGTACGCTCACGATATATCGTGAGCGCATGCAATACGACAGAAAGGACTCCATGACCGCATATGCGATCGATTTCGATGCCCGCCGCTGCCGGCGGCAGCAGTGGGCGCTCATGAGCGGGCGCGGGCGCGGCCACCGCGGCGAACGGGGCTGGCGCGGCGCGGGGATGCACGGCTTCTTCGGACCCGGCCCGAGGGCGGGACGCGGCGACATCCGGGCCGCCATCCTCGCCCTCCTCGCCGAGGGCCCGATGCACGGCTACCAGATCATGCGCGAGCTCGGGGAGCGCTCGGGAGGCGTCTGGCGTCCCAGCCCTGGCTCCGTCTACCCCACGCTCCAGCAGCTCCAGGACGAGGGGCTCGTGCGCAGCACGGAGGCCGAGGGCGGCCGCCGGACGTTCGAGCTGACCGACGAGGGCCGGCAGGCGGTCGAGGCACTCGAGAGCCGCACTCCCTGGGAAGCGGTCGCCGACGAGACCGAGACGTCGGCCGTCGAGCTGCGCGACCTCGTCTTCCAGGTGATCGCGGCAGCCAAGCAGGTCCTCCACGCCGGCGACCAGTCGCAGGTCGCCCAGGCCAAGGACGTGCTGCGCGACGCCCGGCAGCGCCTCTACCGCATCCTGGCGGACGACGCGACACCGGACGCGTAGAAGACGAAGACCCGGCCGATTCGGGTGGACGCGGACGCGGCGACCTGGAAGCCTTCCGGATGTGAAGGTGCGCGTCCTCGCCGCCGCCGTCCTCCTCGCCGCCGGTGCAACCCTCTGCAGCGCGGCTGTCGGCAGAGCGCCGGCAGCCGCCCGGACGTCTCGCACCGGGTTCGGTCCTCCCGGGAAGCTCCTCCTCGGGGTGGTCGGCCCCGACCCGGACGGGTTCGACCGCCTCACGGGGAAGCACCACGTGCTGCACGTGATGTTCGCCCAGTGGGCGGGCGACGTCGCGGGCCTGATCGACAGCGAGCACGCCGCGGGCCGACTGCCCGTGCTCTCGCTGCCCTCCTCGGTGGCCCCGGCCGACATCGCGCGAGGCGCCGAGGACGCCCGCTACGTCCAGCTGTCCTCGCAGTTCAACGGCTCGAACCAGGAGGTGTGGGTGCGGATCATGCCCGAGATGAACGGCGACTGGAATCCGTGGTGCGCGTACGACGAGACCGGCCGCTCGCGCGGCCCGAAGTACGCGCCCGCCCAGTTCGTCCGCGCGTTCAGGCGGATCGCGATCATCCTGCGCGGCGGGACGAGGAGCGCGCTCGGCGCCAAGCTGCGCGCCGCCGGGCTGCCGCCGCTCCGCGCCGGCGGGGACATCCAGCCGTCGGGCCGCATCTTGATCATCTGGAACCCGCAAGGCCACGGGACGCCGTACATCGCGGCGAACGGGCCGCAGGCCTACTGGCCCGGAGCAGAGTACGCCGACATCGTGGCCGACGACCTCTACTCGGACAGCGGCGAGCCCTCCTGGCAGGGAATGGACACGCTCTACGCCTACGACAAGCCCTTCCTCGTCGACGAGTGGGGGCTCAAGGGTCGCGACGACGTCGCGTTCGCGAGCCGGATCTTCGCGTGGGTGCTCCAGCACAGACGGACGGTCGGCATCGTCTACTACAACAAGGGCTGGAGCGGAGGGAGCGACGTCTTCGAGCTCGCGTCGAAACCCAGGTCGCTCGCCGTCTACCGTCACGCGATCCGCAGCCCGCGCTTTCTCGCCGCGATTCCCTGACCGCCGGGCGAGGCTCCCAGCGGTCGCCGGCTCCGTTGCGAGCGCTCGCCCGGCGTAGGCTGCGCGCATGACCGCTCTCTCGATCCAGCGGGACGGGGAAGCGGCTGCGCAGGCTGCGGCCGGTCTGCTGGCCCGGCTCGTCGGAGAGGCGCAGTCGCAGCACGACGCCGCCCACGTCTCGCTGGCGGGAGGGAACACGCCGCGCCGTGCCTACGAGCTGCTCGGCTCTCGCCTCGACGCGCCGGACCGCGTCGACTGGTGGTTCGGAGACGAGCGCTGCGTCCCGGCCGACGACCCCGAGTCGAACTACCGGCTCGTCGCCGAGAGTCTTCTCCCCGGGCTGCCCGACGGCGCGCGTGTCCATCGGATCGAGGGCGAGCTTCCGCCCGCGGACGCAGCCGCTGCGTACGGCGCCGAGCTCCGCCGCGTGATCGGCGGGGACGTTCCCGTGCTGGACGTCGCATTCCTCGGCCTCGGCGAGGACGGCCACACCGCCTCGCTCTTCCCGGGCGATCCCTCGCTCGACGTCCTCGACCGGCTCGCCGTGCCGGTCGTCGCGGTCAAGCCGCCGCCGAACCGGATCACGCTCACGTTGCCTGTCTTCCGGGCGGCTCGCGCGGTGGTCGTGCTCGCAACCGGCGAGGGCAAGAAGGACGCCGTCGCGCGCGTGCTCGCCGGGCCCGACCGCGCGACGCCCGCCAGCCTCCTCGGCGGGGACTCGCTCACGCTGATCGTCGACGAGGACGCCGCGCCGTGACCGACGCGCCCGTCGTCGTCCTCTTCGACATCGACGGGACGCTCCTCACGACGGGCGGAGCGGGCGCGAAGGCGTGGGGCCTCGCCTTCGCCGAGCTCTACGGCGTGTCCGCGAAGATCGAGGACTTCACCGAGGCCGGCATGCCCGACCAGGAGGTCGTGACCGTCACCTTCCGCCACGTGATCGGCCGCGAGCCGGGCCCGCGCGAGATCGCAGCGCTCATCGCCAAGTACCTCGAGCACCTGCCGGAGACCGTCGCGGAGTCGACGACCTACACGGTCTATCGCGGCGTCCACGAGCTGCTGCCGCGACTCTGCTCCTCGGGACACCTCCTCGGCCTGACGACCGGGAACATCGAGGCCGCAGCACGGATCAAGATCGCCCGCGCCGGCCTCAACCGCTACTTCCCCTTCGGCGGCTACGGCTCGGACGCGGCGGATCGCGGCGAGCTGACGCGGATCGCGATCGGGCGCGCGGCGAGGCTGCTCGGGGCGCAGCCCGCCGAGTCGTACGTCGTCGGCGACACGCCGCGCGACGTGGAGGCGGCGCACGAGGCGGGCGCGATCGCCGTCGGCGTCGCGACGGGCCACTTCACCGTCGAGCAGCTGCGGGATGCAGGCGCCGAGTTCGTTCTTCGAAACTTCGCGGAAGACCCGTTTCCGACGCTCGCCACGGAGGCCATGACATGACGGACGCGCAACGAATCGCGGACCTGCTCCACGAAGCCGCGGAGACTCACCACGTCGTCTACCGCATCGTCGACGGAGACGATCCAGACTGGGCGTCCTGGTACGCGGAGTGGCTGCTCCAGCTCTCCGAGCTGCCCGACCTGCTCGGCGTCAGGCCGGTTCGCAGCCATCTCGTCTCCGCCCTCGTCCAGCTCGATCGCGACTACACCGCCGCACCCCAGACCGATCCCTGGGAGGACGTCTACGCGCGCGGCCTCGCGGCCCAGTTCGGCCCGTGAGCACGAGTCGCTAGCCCAGACCGAGCGCGCCGCCGAGGCCCGCCTGCTCGGTGCCCGTCGACCGGGCGCCGCGGCGGAGCACGAACCCGGTCACGAGGATCGCGGCCACGGTGACGCCCAGCATCATCGTCGCCAGCGCGATGATCGCCGGCGTCACCCCGAACCGGACGGCGGCGAAGATCACCATCGGCCAAGTCTGGGTCGTCGCGCCGGCCGTGAAGTTGCTCGTCACGTAGTCGTCGAACGAGAACGTGAACGAGAGCAGGGCTCCGGCGAGCACCGCCGGGAACAGGCGCGGGAGCGTGACCTGGCGGAAGGTCGAGAGCGGGCCGGCGCCGAGGTCGAAGCTCGCCTCCTCGAGCGTCGAGCCCATGCCGACGAACCGCGCGCGGACGATCAGCATCACGAGCGACGCGTTGAAGACGACGTGCGCGATGAGGATCGTCTTCCAGCCGAGCTGCGGGAACAGCGAGAGGTGCTCCTTCGCCTGCGTGAAGAAGATCAGCGAGGCGACCGCGATCACGATCTCCGGCACGACGAGCGTGAGGTAGACGAGCGTGTCGAACGGCGCCCGGAACGCCCGCCGCATCCGGGCGAGCGCCAGCGCGGCCATCGTCCCGAGGATCGTCGCGATCAGGGAGTTGAGCGCCGCGATCTTGAAGCTCGTCTTGATCGCGGGGATGTAGGACGGGTCGTGCCAGGCCCTGCCGAACCAGCTCGTGGTGAACCCCGTCCAGAGCGTGACGTTCCGGTTCTGGTTGAAGGCGAAGACGACGACGAGCAGGATCGGCACGTAGAGGAAGACGTAGACGACGACCGCCCAGACGGTCAGCGCGCGCCGTCCACGGTTGGCCCGACGTCGCCTACGCACCGAACTGCTCCTCCCTCGTCGCGACGAAGATGTAGAGGACGACGAAGACGCTCAGCACGCCCATCAGCGCCATCGCGAGCGCCGAGCCGAGCGGGTAGTTCGCGGCCGAGAGGAACGTGTCGCCGATTAGGTTGCCGACGAACTCGAACTTCCCGCCGCCGAGGAGGTTCGGGATGACGTACTCGCCCGTCATCGGGATGAAGACGAGCAGCGCGCCGGTGACGAGGCCGGGGAGCGTGAGCCTGAGCGTGATCTGCCGGAACGCGGTGAACGGCTTCGCGCCGAGGTCCGTGGCCGCCGCGACGAGCGTCCAGTCCATCCGCTCGAGCGACGCGTACACCGGCAGGATGAGAAGCGGCAGGTAGTTGTAGACGAGCCCGATCCCGATCGCCTTCCACGTGTAGAGGACGCCGAGGTGGTGCGGCGTCGTGATGCCGAGCCAGGCGAAGAAGCGGGAGACGTAGCCGTCGTCGTCGAGGATGATCAGCCACGAGTACGTGCGGATCAGGAACGACGTCCAGAAGGGCAGGATGATCAGCACGAGCGCGAGCGACTTGTACGTCGTCAGGTAGCGAGAGATCCAGTAGGCGATCGGGTAGCCGATCAGGATCGTCCCGAGCGTGCCTGCGGTCGCCATCAGCAGCGTGTGCCAGAAGACGCTGATCGTGACCGGGTCCCACACCTGGCTGAACTGGGACCAGTCGACGGTGTACGAGACCGACGCGAACCCGCTCTGCACCGCGACCGAGAAGGCGGCGAGGATCCCCATCGGGGCGACGAAGAAGACGAGGTAGTAGAGAAGCGACGGCGCGGTCAGCCACGCGGGGTAGCGTGGCTTGAAGGACCGGCGCGAGGCGGTGGCCGTCACGGGTGCTCCCACCACCGCCTTCGCATCGGTCGCCATGACGTGAGCCGGCCTAGGCGGCCTTGAACTTCGTGTAGATGTCGGTCCGCTTGTTCACGATGTCGGGCGTCGGGTTGAGGATGAACCGGTAGCCGTTCGTGTACGACACCGGCACGTTGAACATCGGGTCGGAGCGGAGGGCCTTCGGCACGAGCGCGAGGCCCTTCGCCATCGGGATCGCGTAGTTGTGGTAGTTCATCTCCTGCGCCGCGATCTTCGGCGTGAGCAGGAAGTTGATCCACGCGTGCGCCGCCTTCGGGTGCGGTGCGTTCGCGAGGATGCACCAGTTGTCCGCCCACTTCTCCGACAGCCCGTGTGGGAGCACCGCGGTGATGTCGCCCTGCTTCTTGCGTGCCGCGACGATCCTCCGCACGTCGCCGTTCCAGCCCTGCCCGAGGATGATCTTCCCGGCCGAGCCGTCGTTGATGTAGTTCGACGACGTGATCGTCGTCACGCCCGAGCGGATGCTGAGCAGGAACTTCTCGACCTTCTTGAAGTCCGTGCTGCTGTCGGTGTTCGGGTCGAGCCCGAGAGCCATCAACGCGAGCGGCACCACCTCCTCGGCGCCGTCGAGCAGGTTCGTCCGCCCCTTCTTGCCGTACTTCGGGAGGAGCTTGTAGAAGTCGAGCATCGTCTTCGGACGCTCCTTCACGATGTCGTTGCGGTAGAAGAACATCGTGATGCCGTAGTCCTTGACGACGCTGTAGGAGTCCGTCGGGTCGTACGACCGCTTCCGCCACGCGGGCGCGATGTTCACGTAGTTCGGCAGCAGGCTCTTGTCGAGCTTCAGCAGCCTCTTCAGCTCGATCAGCTCCGCGACGGCGTTCTGCGACGGGACGACGATGTCGTACCCCGCGCCGCCGGCCTGCAGCTTCGCCAGGAGCTCGTCGTTCGACGAGTAGTACGTCTCGTGGATCGTCGTCCCGGGGAACTTCTTCATGAAGTCCTTGTAGGTCCGGGGGTCGTCGTACTGCGACCAGTTGTAGATCACGAGCTCG
>Ga0187779_10002749_pt1 | contig 10732 bp, 11 predicted proteins | sample 1015_Q2_SP10_10__FD_132435 | JGI IMG/M metagenome (GOLD analysis project Ga0187779, IMG submission 132435) | Tropical peat soil microbial communities from peatlands in Department of Meta, Colombia - 1015_Q2_SP10_10_MG | ecosystem: Environmental > Terrestrial > Soil > Wetlands > Peat | place...
CGCACCAGCAACCCGAACTTGCCACCCGCCGTCGGCCGCGCCTCCTCCTCGAACGGGAAGGTGCCCGCCAGCGAGGCGTAATACTCAAACCGCCGGGCCGCGCCCTCCGCCGCGTTCTTGGCGATGCCATGCAGCACCCCGGACTCCCGCGGCCAGATCTCACCGACGTCCTCACCGCGCTGGCGCAGCCCGGCCGCGATCGCGCGCAGATACTCGGCGCGCTCGGCATGACTCATCCGCGGCCATGGCCCCGCATCGAACGCCCGCCGCGCGGACTCGACGGCGCGGGCAATGTCGGCCGGCTGCGCCTCGGCAACCGTGAAGAAACGCTCCTCGGTCGCGGAATCGGTCACGGCGATGATCGCGTCGCTCGACGGCGCGACCCACTCGCCACCGACGAAAAAACGATCGAGATGACGCAACTGCACCACGCTCTGCTCGGTCACACTCATCTGTCAGTCAGTCTCCTGGGAATCGCTGGATCGGGCGACGGGCGCCGGCCACGAGCGGACACGTCATCGCCGCCGCCGGCCCGCATCGCTCACGCTTCAGGAACGGAACCCGACCTACCACACTTGTGCGCGGAGCAATTAGCTAGGCTCTTAGCCATGCAGATCAACATGCATGAAGCCAAGACACGGCTCAGCGAACTCGTCGCTGCCGCCGAGCGCGGCGAGGAGGTTCTCATTGCCCGCAACGGCAGGCCGGCGGTGCGATTGGTCCCGGTCGTCGAGCAGCACCCCGCGGTTCGGCTCGGAGTTCTCGCCGGGCAGATCGAGCTCGCCGACGACTTCGACGAGCCGTTGCCGGAGTTCGAGCCTTACATGCAGTGAGTGCTGTTCTCGTCGACACGCACATCGCGCTGTGGGCGCTCGGAGAACCTGAGCGCCTAACCGGCTCCGAGCGATCCCTACTGATCGATCCGGTCATCGATCGCTGCCTCAGCCCGATCTCGATCTGGGAAGCGGCGATCAAACGCGAAGCCGGCAGGTTGCGCGCCCCGCGCAACCTGACCGCCATCCTTGCCGCCGAGTTCCGGATCCTCCAGATCACCGGCGCATTGCTCGAGCAGGCCGCCGAGTTGCCGCGCCACCATATGGATCCATTCGACCGCGTCCTCATCGCGCACGCACTGCGCGACGAGCTCGAGGTTCTGACCCGCGATCGTGCCTTCGACGATTACGGTGTCCAAGTCGCGTCGCGGCTGACCGCGTCTGACTGAACGAGCGGCGCTCGCGCATCTGGCGATCCACTGCCGTCAGTGACGAAGCGGGCGTCCACCTCAGCGCACCGGCTGGCGGATGATCGTCTTCAGCTTCTCGGGAGCGGCGCGCCCCGGGTCGCTCAGGTAGATCTCGTGGTGCTTGCCCGCGCGCTCGTAGCCCTGCTCGGCGATGAACTCGTGCAGCCCCGCGATCGTCGGCCCCTCGGCGCTGTACGGACCCACGTGAAGCACCTGGGCCGAGAGTCCCTCCGCGAACCGCTCCAGCCGCAGCCGCTCGAGCGCCGGTAATCCCTTCTGTGCGGCCGCCTGCTTCGCGTCCGCAAGCACGGCGTCGGTCACCTCCTCGGGTTGCATGATCATCGCCGTCCAATCCCACGCCGTCTTGTCCTCGATCGAGAACTCCGAGATGTCGGGCACCCACCACAGGCCCTCGAGCGGCATCACCCCATAGTCGATCACGCCGGAGCGCTTGAGCGCGAACCGGGCGGCGTAGGAGACGCTGAACAGCGCTGACACCGCCTCCCGATACTCGGCGGACGTGTTCGGGTCGCCGTGCCCATCAACCATAAGGAACGACAGCTCCGGCACTTGAACCAGTGCCGCCGATCGCCTCGGCGCGAACAGTTCGCGCAACTCGCGCTTGAAGTCAACCTTCGCCGCCGCCATCACGGGCCTCCTCTCACGATCGGTGAACCCACCCTACGGAGAACGGGCTCGCCGCTTCGCAGGTAGTCGGTTCCCGTCCTGGCCACCCTCGACGCCAAAGACCCGCGGCCCACCCGGTCGAGCGTCGGCCTATTCGTCGCCGGTGCCGACGCCGACCACGACGTGTTCGACAGGCACCCGGAGCTCGCGCCGGAGACGTTCGAGCTCGCCGTGCTCCTGCCATGTCTCGAGCTCGCTCGGGTGAGTCACGACGACGACCGCATCGGCCCCGAAATCCCGCAGCTCGTCCTCGATCGCGGTGGTCGGATTGGGATCGCCCACTTCTCCGCGCGCGACGAATCCGCTCTCCTGGGCCCACGCGAGCGACTGGTCAAGCCGCCGGCGCGCCTCCGCGAGCTCTTGGTCGATGTCGGATACGGCGTAGTGCAGGTGCGACGTGAGTACGGGAGCGAGCACGTCAAGCTCCACCTGCTCGCCCATCTCCGTGAGCCGGTCGCGCAGCTCGTGTCCGGACAGCGCCTGGTTGGCGACGACCACGACATGGCGCTTGCCGGGCGCACCGCCGTGCGGATGAGGCTCGTTCTCGGCGTCCGCGAACGGGGTGCGATGCTCGGGGTTGGGCGCGCGTACGTACGCAATCACGCCGAGCACGACCATGACGACGAACAACGCGACACCGACCAGCGGCGTCGTCAACCACCCCAGCAGCACCGAAACCGCGACGACCGCGACGACCGCAAACACGAACCGCACCGCTTCAGTCTCTGATCTAATTGGTAGGCGCATAGTGGCCAGCACGCTACGCCGCGCGCGCTGCTGCGTCATGCGGGAAAACTGCGGCTCCGAGTACGGGCTTTGTGCAGAGTTGCGCAAGCCTCCACCTGAAGCGCACGTCACGTTCCGGGCTTGAGCCCGCTGCTGCGCTCGCGGACGAGGAGGGTTCCGTTCATGGTCAACGGCGCCTGGGGGCATGACAAAGGCTCGGGCACCCGTGCCGGCGGCGTAGTTGGCCGCAGGCGTCGTGCGCGCCGTCGACCAGCACAAGCGTCCTGTCCCGGTCGGAGTCAGCAGTTGTGCGGGGCGAGCACCGGATGCGAGCGGCAGTGGCCAGCCGGGTCGGATCGTGGCTCCGGCCTCCTGCAGCGGCGCGATGCGCTTCGCCCGTCTCGCCCTGGCGGTATCAGTCGACGCCACGACAAGCGCGCCAACGAGTGGGCGCGCCGGGGCGAACCGGACAGCAAAGCGACAGAGCCGCTGTTCGTTGCCCCGGCCTTGGCGATGACGATCAGGGGACGCAGCCCGACGCGCACGTCAACGTCGATCGCTGCTTCCAGCGCGTCCAGCCGGACTCGGGTGCAGCCGTCGGACGGGTTCGTCCGCACCCGGTCGGGTGCGAACACAAGCGTCCCCAACGCCCGCCAAGGGCCGTCGCGTTGGCTGCGGAGCCCCCGCTAACGAGGACGCCCTCCGCTCCATGCGGATAGCCGATCCATCACCGAAACCAATCGGGCGTGGCTACTTCAGGACGATTGAAAAGCGCCTGGTAACTGGCGGTTTTGGGTTTTGGCGCTGAGTGGCGGCTGCTGAGGTGTGAACAGCTCCAGAGCCGACCGTCCGCCATGAAGGGCGCGAGCACGACGTTGCTCCAGGTGAGCTTGGGGCTGCCAGCTACCTTGCGCGCCAGGTCACAGCTTACGTTGTGGCGTGTATCCAATAGGCGCTCGATCGTCGAGTGCGCTGGTAGCTTGCACTGGTGGAGACCCCTGCATGTACTCATCATAATCCACCTCGCGCGTAGTGAAACGATCCCAGAACGACCTCGACAGGCTTTCGGGGAGACTTGTTGTGCCACAAGTTAACGTACGCCCGCGTTGTCTTTGCAGGTGGTGCGGGTAGATCGGTTCCCACGAAAGTATGCACCGCGCCCGTCACATCGGTTACCACGAACGTGACCTGAGTAGGAGCCCACACGAATGTCACGGTGTAGGGCGGTGGGCCGAGGGGTGAAGTCTTTTCTCGACGCGTCAGATCGGACGTGGTGGGCTGGACTGAGAAGGTGAGCGGGTCCGGGCTCTGGAAATCGTTTACTCTACCCACCTCGACATCGATCTCGCTGTTCCCTGGATGGGTCTCAAGCTCGTCATAGGTGAACAGGCCCAGCACCACAGATGGGTCGAGGTGCCTCAGGTCACTGAGCACGCTGTAGCTGTACGTCCCATATCCCGTGTATTGCTCAGAGTGAATCTCAGCACAGTCTTGGGCAACCTTGAGGTGGAGGTGTCCATGGGAGTCCACCTCTACATTTTGGGGATTCCAGTGACGACATGATCCGGGGTTTCCTTTCCCGCTCCGCACAGCCCACGCGTAACCCGACCATGTCAGCTGCGAATTCACGGGTCGCGTAGTCTGCGCGGACCCGCACGCCAAGAGGGCCAGGCAGGCAATCACAAGTGGTATGAGCCGTTTCATTTTACTTCCGCACGACTGGTGCGCTGAACCCCGGGTTGGTCCAAGGATGGATCGATACGGTGTACTGCACCTCCTTGATGTACCCCAGTTGCTCAGGGTTGCCCCACGGCGCAGGCATGTTCCAGGCGCCGATACTAAGCCACTTATTGCCCGCGTGGTACGAGGGACCCAGCCACTTGGCAAGGCCATCGTAGTAGTAGCGGATCTCCGCGCCCATGTAGTCCAGGACAAACGCCGTCGACAGGTAACGCAGGTACCGCGCGCCCCAGTTCACGGTCTCGTTGGGAAGCCACTTGATCTGCGGGATGCCGATGGATTCATACACCAGATCTGGTCCCTGGCTTGACCGCAGGAATGGCGGATACAGGGCATACCACTTGGGTCCCACCTTGGCCAGGTCACCGCCGAGAGTCATCTCCTGCCATGACTCGTACGTTGTCTGCGCCCTGAGCCAGTCTGTGGGGATGCCCCACTTGTGAGCCGCCCACTGGATCAGGTCGTCGGTCGACGGGTGTTTCAAAAGATCGCGCCCATCGACGTACTTGTTCAAGGGGTTGAACTGAATCTCCGTCTGACCCTTTGCGCTCTTCACGGTACGGAAGTAGCGCAGGTCGGCATCGGTCGGTCGGTAGTTGTTGGCCCTCGCGTTCATCCACTTCTGTTCGGGCATATGAGTGACCCGAGCAGCGGCGACTTGATCCGAGAGCGGTGGGCGACCGACAGGAGCCCAGGTCGTCTGGGGGTGCCCGAAGGCACCCCCTGCGACGGTCAGCGCCCACAGGACGACCGTGACCCCGCTGATTAGGATCTTTGCAGGCACTGACATGACTGCTCCTTACCAGGCCACGACCTTGACGTTCATCGGCAGGCCGTTGACCGGATCATCGCCAAGGCTGGTTGTGGACGGGACGACCTTGCCTGAGGCATAGCCCTCGGCCTTCAAGCCCGCGATGATCCCCGGCACGGCAGCCAGCGTATTCGGATGGTCATCGTGCATCAGAACCACCGACTGATCCGTTGCGGGAGCCCAAACCGTCCCATTGCCGTCAGTGTAACCGTTGACGACATTGCTGACGAGCTGAGCCGAGGTGTACAGCGGCGTCACGCCGTCATTGTTCTCCGTGTCCGAATCACCGGAGTCGAGCGTCCACATCGTCGTCGTGTACCCGAGAGTCTGAACGTAGTCGAACGTATCCACGGGGAACCCGACCGAGTACGGTCCTGTCATATCCCCGTACGGGGGACGGAACAGGTCTTCGGTGTAACCCCCGGGCACCTGGCTGTTCACGATGGTCGACTGCTGCGTCAACTCCGACTGGATCTGAGTCTCGGTCAGCGGCACGTCCACGTTTGACCCTGCAGGGAAAACAGTGGACGTTGTATCTGCGACGATCGGGATGGTCGTCGCATCCGCTGATACCTGAGCGCTTGTGGTGAATTCCTGCTGCACCCCTGCGCTCACCACGACGATCGGCTGTCCTGCGGCAAGCGGAGTCGGATTGTCGCCTGCGATCTTCAAGCCAGCGTTCAACGTGATCGACGTAGACCCCAGCGTCACTGCGATCTTCACCGTACCGTCAGGCACGCTCTGACCTGTGAAGCTGGTGTGATCGTACGTGTGGTTACCGATCTGCTCGCCGTTAGCGACCTCCATCGCATTGCAGGTCGAGCAGACGTCGGTACCACTACCCGACATCTGATCGCCAATGTTGAAGAACGTGGCGTGCCATCCACCCGCGTTCAAGTCGGCCACGTACGATGCCGAGAGGCTCGACGGTCCATCATCGAACGTGAGCGCCACGTAGCCCTTGGGCTGCACGGTGTAGTTCACCGTCTGGGTCTCAGTCAGCCCGTAGGTGTCGGTGGCCGTCACCTTGAAGGTGAAGGTCCCCGGGCCCTCCGCGCCGGACGTTGGGACGTTCGCCCCATTCGCCACTGTGCCGACGCAGCTCGCGATCCCGACCGGGCTCGTGCACGTGAACGCCGCCTTCACCGACTGGTTCCAGGAGAAGCTGCTGGAGCCATCGGAAGCGGGCGAGGTGATCGTCACTGTCGGTAGCTGTGTATCCACGACCGTGTAGTTGACCGTCTGCACGGTTTCATTGCCAGCCGCGTCCTTGGCCGTCACGGTGAACGTGTGGCTACCGAGCGAGTTGGTGGCCAGCGCAGCGCCGTTGGCAACCGTGCCCACGCACGAGGCCAGATGGAGGTCGGTGCACGTGTAGGCCGCATAGACCGACGAGTTCACCTCAACGTTCTGGTTTGCGGTCGGCGTGGTGATCGAGACCACGGGAGCCGTAGCGTCCACCGTCCACGATGCGCTCGTGGAGGCAGATGCCCCCGCGGTGTCCACGGCCTCGACCGCAAACGTATGCGCACCGTCAGCGAGGAAGCTGTACGGTTTGGGCGATGTGCACGGAGTGTAGGCGCCCCCATCGGATGCGCACTGGAACGTCACGCCCGCCTGCGTATCGGAGAACGTGAACGTAGCAGAGCCGGCGTTCGTGATCGCAGGCGGTTGCCCGCTGAGCGATGGCGCTGGCGGTATACCCGGCGGTGGCGTAGAGGTGGTCGCCGTGTAGCTAACCGTCTTGGTTGCGGTCTTGCTCCTACGACCCACCGTGTCCTTCGCCGTCACCGTGAAGGTATGCGAGCCAGCGGTCGTGCTGATGTTCGCGCCGTTCTGGACCGTACCAGTGCACGTCACGGTCCCCCGTGAGGCTGTGCACTTGTAGTTGGCCTTGACGACCTGCCCCGTGGTGTACTGGGCGCTATTGGGCGGCGTGGTGATCGTGATCGTTGGTGTCACGGGCTGCGGATCCATCAGCGTGAAGCTGATGACTCCGAGCTTCTGTACACCCGGGTGATGCTTGCCGCGCAGCCAATCGGTCAGGCTACGCTTGGCCGCCGCGCACGTCAGCGTGGTGCGGATGTGCGAGGCTTGCCACTGACCGACCGTCACGTTGGGGCATGTCCGGGTTGCAGCGAGTGCTGAACCACTCGCGGACAGGCTCCAGATCAGGCTCAAGATCAGCAGCGGGGGAAGCAATATGCGAATCCTTCGCATGACCTTCTTGTCCCTTCTGTAGTTGGTTTGTGCCAAGGCGTGGGATCTTGTCCCACTTGGCTTGCCGGTGAAAGATGTAGTTGATACCCGATCGCACGGTGACGAAGTTCAGCAGGTGGATATAGAAGATGGTCTCGACGCCGGTCATGAACAGGAAGCGTTTGGTCTCCCGATCGATCGTCAGCATGTAGGTCAGCGTCACAAACTGGAGTAGGTACATCGCCCCCAGGAAGATGACTAGGCTGCTCACCTTGTGCTCGAAGATCGCTGCGACCACGCTGTTGAGGAGCAGCATCGACACGATGATGTTGATCCACGGGGAGATCATGTGCATCGGCATGCCGATCATGCCCATCGGGTTCCAGTGCAGGAACATCGAGCGCTTGTACTTGCCTAGGACTTGCATGCCGCCGTAGGTCCACCGGTAGCGCTGGTTGAGGAAGTCTTTCAGCGTGACCGGAGCCTCCGTGTACGCGAGGGCGTGCGGGTTGAAGATCACCCGGTAGCCATGCTGAGCGAAGGCAATAGTCAGGTCCATGTCTTCCACCAGCGTGTCGTGCGAGTGCCCGCCGACAGCGTAGTAGGCATCCTTGCGGAACGCTCCGATCGCGCCCGGGATCACCTGCATGCATCCGAGCTGTGAGTAGGCCCGACCGTTCGAGTTGAGGCCGATGATGTAATCGAGCGCCTGGCAGGCGGTCAGGACGCCACTGCGGTTGGCCACACGCACGTTACCACCCACAGCAGTAACGTTCGGATCCTCAAGCGAGCGCATCAGCTGCTCAACCGTGTCAGGCACGAAGATCGAATCGGCATCGATGCAGACGACGATCGAGCCTGTGCACCGATCGATGCCATACCGCAGTGCTGACGCTTTACCGCCATTCTCTTTGTGCAGGGTGATGAGGTCATACTCACCCGCAAGCTGTCGTGCAACATTCCACGTGTTGTCCTTACTGCCGTCGTCCACCAGGATGATCTCGGTGTGGTGATAGGTCTGGCTCATCAACCCGTGCACACAATTGGCCAGCGTCGGCCCCTCGTTGTAGCAGGGCACGATGATCGACACGAGCGGTTGCTCGCGCTCCCATAGACGCGGCTGCAGGAGGCGTTTGCTGGCGCGGTGATGCTTGGATGAGAACCAGAGGATGAAGACCACGCGCGTGGAGAGGCCGAAGATCATCACCCAACTCGCCCGGTTGATGATGAGCCAGACAGAGATCCCTCCCTGGCTGTGATTGGCGGACGCCTGGTCGTGTGCCAGCCCCCATTGCTTCCAGCACATGACGTGGGCCTGGAGCGGGTTCAACAATGGCGAGAGGTCGCCAAAGCAGACCTGCCCGTGGCCCCACGGCGACGGCGAACTTACAGCAGCCGTCGCTACGGCAGGCGTCAGCGAGAGCAGCATTATGAATGCGGCCATCATGGCCCGTTTGTGCATTCCCCTTGGCCCCCTTGGGTTCTCGGAATCCATCCTTGGGTCCCCTTGGCCCCCTAGCTCTATCTAGGTCACGGGAACCTCGAGCGGACGGATGCCTTGCTTGAGCAGCTTCGCCGTGATTTCCGTATCGAGGCCGAACCCGTTTTCACGTAGGTCAAGCTTGCGAAACAGGTCGACCGGTACGAGCTTCAGGCAAGTGTGCAAGTCGTTCAAGCAGGCATCAAAGAGAACGTTGGCGGCCAGCGTCAGCATCCGATTGCCCTGCGCGTGCCGGTAGGACTGATAGCGGGTGTTGGCGCCGAAGAGGCGCGTTCCGTAGACCACGTCACACCTACCCGCGACAATCGGTTTCACCATCGCGGCCAGATCGGCCGGGTCGTACTCGAGATTGGCGTCGAACGGGACCAAGTGGGTCCCGCTCGCGCACCGCGCCGCCGTCTGCAGCGCCGCGCCTTTGCCCAGGTTGCGCGGATGGGTGACAACGACCGCCTGCGGGTGACGTAGGGACCCGAGAATCGAGGGCGTCTCGTCGGAGCTGCCATCGTCTACGACGATCAACTCAAACGGACACCCGTAGTCGGTGCTCAGGACGGCGGCGATCGCGCCACCGATCGTGCGTTGCTCGTTGTATGCGGGCATTAGGATCGACAACTTGATCCTCTTCGCATCGAAAGCAAGCCCACGCGCCACGCCTCGCCCGGTCGCGCGGGGCGCCTCGGAAAAGGGATGGATTGTCTGACCGGCGCCTCCATCCGCGCATACTTCTAGCCTGCGATCCAATTGGATCACCCCCTGTCATTTTTTCTTGAGACTGTGCCGCCGGTTGGCAGGCCCCTACACACCCGAGCGGAAAGAGTCCGCAGCTCGGCGACGTCTCGTTACACAAACCCCAGAGAGGCGAGCCAAGCTGGACATCTGTCCGAGTTCTGCCGGATCGCCTCAAGAAGCCGGCGCTTTAATTCGATGAAAGCAGGCTAGCCTCGCCCGGCTGGGTTCGCACTGGGGGCCCCCCCTGGTCTTTTGGCCGCGGGCGCCAAATCCCCCGTCCACTGGGCGCCAATGGTGCTCAGAAGCTGTCCGCGCGTCAGGATTCTGCCAACGGATCGGTCACCACGTCCATATCCAGGACGGTGTCCGTCGTGAAGCTGAAGGCCGCGCCCGCTGCCAGACCCGGAGCGCTGACTACCTCCACCTGGACCGGGTCCGCGTCCCAGCCGCACACCCGGTAGAGCGCCTGAGTCCCGAGCCGGACCTGACGCCGAAGCTGCCCGACGGCGAACTCAGGTTCACGCCGCGGCCGCCTTCGCCGGGGCGAAGGCAAGAGTGTCGGGAACGCACCCGTTCATCGACCTAGAGGGTGACAAGCTGTAACAGCTCACCGCAACGCTACTCAGCCTCAGGGACGACTGCCCCGAACGGCCACCGCGATCGACACCGCCATACGTCGATGACCACGACCGCGAGCATCATCCCCAAGTAGCCCTTGTGCGCAAAGCTGAACGAGTGGCGTGAAATCGGCCACAGCAGTGACACTCCGCTCGCGGGTTCTGCGAGATCGCGCCAGAAGTGAATCCTGAGGCCGAGCGCGACCCCTAGCAATGTCGTCCGTCGCCGACGCCACGCGGCGGCGAGCAGCACGACCACGATCATCAGCAGCGAGTGCGTATAGGGACGCGGCGTACCGGCTGTGATCCAGCCGACGCCGAGATAGCCGGGGACGTGGTCGAGATCGATCGCCACCGAGGCGATCAGGGCCGGGACGATAAGGCGCTCCGAGGCCGTGCGGCCCAGAGCCCAGACGACGAGCAATGTTGTGAGCAGATGGGCCGATTCGTCAAGCGGCCCGCCCGGGAAGAAGGAGGAC
>Ga0187779_10002750_pt1 | contig 10732 bp, 6 predicted proteins | sample 1015_Q2_SP10_10__FD_132435 | JGI IMG/M metagenome (GOLD analysis project Ga0187779, IMG submission 132435) | Tropical peat soil microbial communities from peatlands in Department of Meta, Colombia - 1015_Q2_SP10_10_MG | ecosystem: Environmental > Terrestrial > Soil > Wetlands > Peat | place...
CATGCCGAACCGGAGGAGCGCCTCATCGATCTTCTCAATCGTCCCGCCCTGCTCGAGCATAGCAATCGCCTCACCGAGGTAGGGCATGAGGATGCGGTTCACGAGAAAGCCGGGTCCGTCGTTCACTACCACCGGAAGCTTGCCGAGAATACGTGAGAGCGATGCGATAGCCGAGACGACCTCTTCCGAGGTCTTCTTGCCTCGAACCACCTCGACGAGCAGCATTTTCCCGACGGGATTAAAAAAATGCATCCCGATAACGCGCTCGGGACGTCGCGAAGCTGCCGCCATCTCAGTGATCGAGAGAGATGATGTGTTCGAGGCGAAGATTGCGTTCTCCCGGGCCACAGCCTCAAAATCGCGGAGAACGGACTTTTTGATGCCCATGTCCTCGACCACAGCCTCGACGGCAAGGTCAGCGGCGGCGAAGCCCGAAAAATCCGTCGTGCCGGTGATGCGGTCGAAGCCGTCACGCGCCTGGATGGAGTTCAGGATGCCCTTTTTCTGCCGCTTGCTGAATACCATCCAGGCCTCTTTAAGTCCTGCGCCTACGGCCTTCGTATTGATATCCTTCATCCTGACGATGACGCCTTTTTCCGCAAAGAGCTGGGCAATACCTCCTCCCATGACGCCTGCGCCGAAGACCCCGGCACACGCTATTTTGCTCGAAGACGGGTGAGGGTCCCTCTTGAGCGCCTCTTTCAGGTAAAAGACGGAGATGAGGTTCTTCGATCCCTCGGTAGGAGCAAGCCGCGCAATGAGCTTCGCTTCATTGATATATCCGGCCTCTTTCCCGTGTGCCAGCCCATAACGTATCGATTCGAGTGCCGCGAGCGGAGCTGGGTAGTTGCCGCGCGTTTCTCTAATAAGATTCTTCTGCGCCATGCGGTAGATGAGGTGCCTGGTTACCGGATTGCCCTCGATCAGTTTGGTTAAGAATGGACGACGCACCCGGACTGCTGCGGGATACGGCATTCCGATTGCCCACTTCGCCTTCGCAACGGCGATGGTGAGCAGCGTTTCCTTGTACGTCACCTCATCGGCAAGCCCTATCCTTCTTGCTTCATTGGGAAAGATCGGTTTCCCGGTCAGGGCCATCTTGAGCGCATTCGTAATGCCAACAAGGCGTGGAAGCCTCTGGGTTCCGCCGAATCCGGGGATGATGCCAAGTCTGACTTCGGGTAGCGCGAGCGCGGTCCTCTGATCATTGCTGATGACCCGATAGGTACAGGCCAGAGCGAGTTCCAGACCTCCGCCCATGCAGGGTCCGTGGATGGCGGCCACCGTGGGGAAGGGAAGTGTCTCCAGCCTGCTGAAGACCGCCTGGCCCCTGCGAGCGAGCTGTTCGCCTGTCCAGGAGTCAACAATAGCTTTAATTTCGGCTATGTCGGCGCCGACAATGAAGCTCTCTCCTTTGCCGCTCCGGAACACGAGCGCCTTGATGTCCTTCTTCGATGCAAGCTCGCCGAGCAGCCGGTCGAGTTCCTCCATTACAGGTGTGGTGAGTTTGTTGATCCTTTCACCTGGAAGGTCAAACGTGAGGATCGCGATTCCATCGTTGTTTATCTCATAGCTGAAGGCTGACATGGGTTCTTTCCTCAAACGTGGGCTTCTAATCCCGCCTTACAATGTCGATATCGCGCTGCCACTTACCTTCTTTCAACTATCATCGCGCCGCCCTGACCGCCGCCAATACACAAGGTTGCAAGCCCCACGGACAGGCCCCGGCGCTCCATTTCCTTGAGGAGTGTAAGCACAATCCGGAGCCCCGATGATCCCACAGGATGGCCCAGGGCAATGGCGCCGCCGTTCACATTCATGATATCCCGCCTGAATTCGCCGATCGGCTCTTCGCCCGGCAAGTGTTCGGCAAAATAGCCTCTGGATACCGCAGCACGCTCGACGGCAATGATCTGAGCAGCGAAAGCCTCATTCAACTCAATGAGCTCGATGTCTTTCAGCTTCATACCCGTCATCTTCAGCACCTTGTGCGTGGCATAGAGCGGGCTGATGCCCATGCGGGAAGGGTCGAAGCCCACGAAAGTAACGGCCTTGATGTAACCGAGCACCTTGTATCCCAGCTCTTTGGCCTTGTCTTCGCTCATGATCAGGGCGGCAGCGGCTCCGTCCGTAATTGGCGACGAGTTTCCGGCTGTGACCGTTCCGTATTTTCTGTCAAAGTACGGTTTGATCTTCTCGAGCATCTCCATTGTTTCATCCCTTCGCGGCCCAATGTCTTCTTCCAAGGGCTCGAACTTGGGCGGAACATAGAAGGGGATTACCTCGTTCTTGAACTTTCCCCCATCGAACGCTCGCGTCCAGCGCCGATGGCTTTCGAGGGCAAGTTCGTCCTGCTCTCTGCGCGTAATGCCGAAATCACGAACGAGCACCTCTGCAGTGAGGCCCATGATAAGGCCAGAGATGGGGTCGGTGAGTCCCTCCACGAGACCGATGACCGGGACAAAGTCACGAGGCCTGAGAGCGAGAATAGCTTTGATTCTTGCCCTGAACGTCTTTGCTCGCTGGACCGAGGCAATTACGTTCTGAAGTTTTTTCGTCATGTAGAAGGAATAGTTCGACATGGACTCCACGCCGGCCACGAGCACGATCTCGCTCATGCCGGAGATTATCTGGGCGTAAGCGCTTGCTGCGGCCTGCATGCCTGAGGCGCAGTTCCTCTGTACGCTGTAGGCAGGAATGCGTTCGGGCAGGCCGGCGCGAAGTGCGATGACCCGCGCTATGTTTGCGGCCTCGGCAGGCATGCCTGCGTTGCCAATGATGACCTCGTCGATTGTCTGAGGATCGATACCGGTGCGTACAATCACTTCTTTCACAACTGCCGCACCGAGATCCACGGCCGGAACGTCCTTAAGCGCTGTTCCTGCCTTGGCGTAGGGAGTGCGGAATCCCTCTATGATGACGATGTCCTTCATTAATATCTTGACCTCGATGCGTCTATAAACTGCGGAAACGGCTACCGTTCTGTCTGCGTTTTCTTCAGTTCTTCATCCCTGAGGATGCGTCTCATTACCTTGCCAACGAGCGTTTTCGGGAGTTGGTCACGGAACTCGACCGCTTTCGGGACCTTGAACTTCGACAGCTGCTCCCTGCAGAACTGGATGATCTCCTCGGCCGTCGCGGTCTCACCTTCCTTGAGCACGACATATGCCTTGATCTCTTCACCCAGGAACTCCTGCGGGATCCCGACAACAACGGCTTCCTTCACTTTAGGATGCGCGAAAAGGACCTCCTCGACTTCCCTCGGGTACACGTTCTCTCCTGCGGTCTTTATCATATCTTTGATGCGGTCTACGATTGTGAAGTAGCCGTCTTCATCCATCATGGCAATATCGCCTGTATAGAGCCATCCGCTGCGTAACGCATATGCCGTCTCTTCAGGCTTGTTCCAATAACCCTTCATGACCTGAGGTCCTCTTATCACGAGTTCGCCGATTTCGCCCACCGGGAGTGTCCTCTCGCCGCTCTCGATGTCCACGATCCGAGCCTCGGTATCCGGCCAGGGCAAACCGATGCTGCTGATCTTCCGCTTTCCGAAGATAGGGTTAGCATGGGTCACGGGCGACGCTTCGGACAGTCCATAGCCCTCCACGATCCTGGCTTGGGTCAGGCGCTCGAACTGCTCCTGCACTTCGTGCATGAGCGGGCCTGCGCCGCTGATGGCGACCTTCAAGGAAGAAAGATCATATTTGCGGATCTTGGGGTAGCTGCTGATCGCAAGGTACATGGCCTGAATTCCAGGGAATATCTCCGCGCGATACTTGTCGATGAAGTGGAGCACCTCCTTGGTGTGGAATTTCGGGAGAAGGATCAGCTCTGCCCCGATAAGAATGCCAAGGTTCATGGCGGTGGTCATGCCGTAGACATGGAAGAAGGGAATAACGCCGAGGATGACTGCTTCTCCTTCATTGTGTAACGTGAGCCACGCTTTGCTCTGAACGGCGTTCACAACCAGGTTCCGGTGGGTCAGAATGGCGCCCTTGGGTATCCCCGTAGTCCCGCCGGTATATTGCAGGAGGGCGGTATCCCCCGGCGACACGATCGCGCTAATTGAGATTGCCGGTTTATCCCTGATGAGATCCATGAAATCATATATCGGGTGTACCCTCTTTACGCTGACCCATAGCTTGTCGAATCTCGCCTTTATAGGGTACAACGCTTTCAGCGGGAATGGCAGAAAATCCTTGATGCCGCAGAGTACCAGGGTCCTGACGTTCGTCCTTGGCAGAACATGGGCAATGACGGGATAGAACATATCGACAGCCACGAGAGTCTCAGCACCGCTGTCCTTAAGCTGAATCTCAAGTTCGTGTTCGTGATAAAGGGGATTTGTAGGAACAGCAACTGCACCGAGGCGGAGCGTTCCGTAGTAAGCAATTACCATCTGCGGTATGTTCGGCAGCATGAGCGCCACCCGGTCGCCCTTTCTGACCCCGAGGCTGGAGAGGGCATGAGAGAACCGGTTTGCAAGGGCATTGAGCTCAGCGTACGTCGTCTTCTTCCCGTAGAACAGGAGAGCGGTATGGTCGGGAAATTTGAGTGCAGTCTGGTTAAGGACCGCTCCGAGCGTGATATCGGGATACATGATGGTCGGCGGTACGCCAGCCTCGTAGAATCTGAGCCAGGGATGCTCGGTATAGGTCATAACGGGAGCCATCATCAACTCCGGCGCGGTTTTTCTCGTTGCGCTGCGGCAGTTTGCGGACTATTTCAGACATATATTGTCCCATATAGTCCCTATCTTAATTATAGCATGATGTGAGTCAGAAGGTCTTCTACCGTCTTGTTGCTGATCTTGGACGGCGGTTGCTTGACATGCGGCGGGTATGATATTCGCTGTTCTTTTTTTGTTTCTCTTCGACAGTTCTCCGTATCTCCCGGACATACATCCCCTCATCGGCCCATTCGACGGGGATCTTCTGGCCGATATATTTTTCGATATCTTCGAGGGAATAGACATACTCCTCATCGGCGAGGCTTATTGCTTTTCCGGTTGCGCCGGCGCGACCCGTGCGGCCGATGCGGTGCACGTAATCCTCTACGTCCTGAGGGAGGTCGTAATTGATCACATGGGTCACCCCTTCAACGTGGATGCCGCGGCTCGCGACATCAGTTGCTACGAGGATCGGGAGTTTGCCTTCCTTGAAGTCCGCAAGTATCCGGAGCCGCTTCTTTTGGACGATATCGCCGGTTATGGCCTCAACTTTCCATCCGTTTCGGTTCAAGCGTTCAACGACCATGTCGGCAGCGCGGCGTGTATTCACGAATATGAGAGCCCGATCCGGGGCCTCGCGTCTGAGGATGCCGAGCAGGAGGGAGACCTTTTCATGCTTTCCCACATGGTAGAGGACCTGTTCCACCTGCTCCACAGTGACCTTCTCGGGAGTGATCGAGATTTTTTCTGGCAGATTCATATGCTCGTAGGCGAGTTCCATTACCCGGTACGAGAGCGTGGCGGAGAAGAGCATGGACTGACGCTTGGTGTAGGGTGGCATCTTCTTGATGAGGTACCTCAGGTCGTCTATGAATCCCATGTCGAACATGCGGTCGGCCTCATCGATGATCAGATAGCGGGTTTTCTTGAGGCTGTAGATCTGCTGATTGTAGTAGTCGATCAGCCTGCCCGGCGTTCCGATCAGAACGTCGACTCCCTTTTGGAGGGCGTCCATTTGCTTCTGATAATCGATACCGCCGTAAACGGCGAGGAACCGAAAGCCCGTGAATTTGCCGATTCGTTCTGTCTCATGATAGATCTGGTCCGCAAGCTCGCGGGTCGGGGCGATGATGAGGGTCTGCGGTGAGTTCCCGCAGTCTTGAGCCGGATTTCTGATCATCTTCGCGAAGAGTGAGATGAGAAAGGCCGCGGTCTTCCCCGTGCCGGTCTGCGCCTGCGCGGCAATATCCTCACCACGCATGGCGCGCGGGATCACCGCTTCCTGGACAGGCGTGCACACGGTGAATCCCGCGTGCTCGATGCCCAGTCGCACTTCGTAGGGAAGATCCAATTCACTGAAATTCATACATCTCCGATCGTTGCTGAAGACATTATGTCAACGAGCTGTTTTGCGTAGTATACCATAAGCGGTGCGATGAGACAAAGAGAAATTACGCGCCTCCGTGAGGTTATTGCCGTGCAGCCGTTTGAGGGTTGACTTTTTGGATGCGTGCGTGCGCAGAAAATCATGGAGCGTCGAGAGGGCAGCGCGCTGTTCCAATGGTCATGCCCGTAAACCGGACAAGAGAACATGAGAAGTGAAAAGAAAATATGCCGTCTGTTTGCAGGGGAATTCTTCTGAACAATTTATTTGGATGATCGCAAAAAAAATTGAGCGTTTTTCCGTGTGGCTCTTTTGTCTCCGTTCGATCCAGGATCGTTAACCAATAAAAATAGTAATAATGACCATTTTACAATTAATTTTTGTGCCAATTTTATTTGTTTTTATTTTGCTGTTGATAAATTATCTAACATACGGAAAAGTAATTTTTTAATTTTTCTTGTTGACAAAACATACACTCTTGTTGTATATTTGTCTACGAGGTGAACAAAACGTGCTAACAAAACTCTTCTCTTCCACGAGAGCGGAGCTTTTGGGCCTGTTCTTTAACAATCCGGATGACAAGTTCTATCTCAGAGAAATAGCGCGCCACATCGGTAAGGATGCGGCAGGCATCAAGCGGGAACTGGACAATCTGGTCAAGATAGGGCTACTGGCAAAAGAGAAGCGGGGTGTGCAAAAATACTACTTCGCGAACAAAAGCTCTCCAATCTTCTCTGAAATGAAAGGGCTCATCTTCAAGACCACAGGGATACAGGGCGCAATGAAGGCGTCGTTATCCCGGCTGAAAGGGGTCAAGACGGCATTCATATACGGCTCATATGCGAAAGGGTCTGAAAAAGAGGACAGCAACATCAACCTCATGGTGATCGGTCAGGCGAATATCACGGAACTGAATGACATGGTGATGGGCCTGGAAGAAAAACTGAAGAGAGAGATTGATTATCTGGTATTTGACGAGCAGGAGTACCGCAAACGCAAGGACTCAAAAGACCCGTTCATCCGGGAATTACTGAAAGGCAAAAAGATTTTCCTGGTAGGCAAGGAAGATGAATTATAACTCGCTTAAAGAAATGGGAATCGTTGAGGAACGGACAGCCGAGATCGCAGAGATCGTCGAGCTGGTAAGCCGGGCGGAACGGGACCTCGCAACGAGCAAACTTCTCCAGGATAAAGACGATGAATGGGCGTTTGCGGCGGCCTATCAGGCCATGGCCCGCATTGCGAGGGCGCTTATCCTGTCTGAAGGGTTGAGACCTAAGGGTGTCAGGAGCAGGGATACGCACAAGACCGTCGTGACAGCGTCGGGTGTCATCCTGGGACAACAGTACAAGAGCATGATCAACAAATTCGATCGAATGCGCAGAAAATACCAGAGCTTCATGGAGGAGGCAGGCCGCATCATATCAAAATACGAGGCGGGGCAGGCGATAAAAGACGCCGAAGAGTTTCTTGCCCTTGTGATTGGCAGGATCAAGGAAAAATATTCGCAGATGTCATTGCTGAATGATGTACCGCAGCTTGTTTCAAGATAAGGCCGCTTAAGTAATCATCGCGGTATGCCGAAAGGGGGTGGACAAATAATGGCAGCCAAGAAGAAGGCCAAGAAGAAGGCCACCAAGAAGAAAGCCACGAAAAAGAAGTAGCTTTTATGTGATGTCCCTGATGTGGGACCGCCGGGGGCGTGAAAGCCCCCGGCGTATTTAAACGATAATTTTCCCTTTTTACGGCTTCATAAATATCTCTTACAACATCTTAATCCATGATGAAAGGGGGTGAAGAATAGATGGCGACGAAGAAGGCCCCGGCAAAAAAGGCGAAAAAGACGACCAAAAAGAAATAATCATGTGATATTATGAAGATAAATCCATACACTTAGGGATTGAATCTCTACCACGAAGAAGGTTTTCGTGGTTTTATTTTTCAAGTAATAAGAATTATTCGAGACCTCACGAATTTCCCCTTTCAGGAGGGGCGGCGCGGCGGGAGAGATAGCACCATGCGTAAAAGGAACTATATGAAGGCTGACCGCAGCTCCTGGAAGGTGCCCAAGAAGAAGGTGCTCATTGCCGCGAGTATCCTTTTGGTCTTCTATCTTCTTACGTCGTTCATCATGGGTGAGATGGGATTGGTGAAGTATTACCGGATGAAGGCGCAGTATAATACCCTTACCGAAGAGATTTCAGCACTCAAGCAGGATAACGCCAGACTGGTGCGCGATGTCCGCGCCCTCAGGAGTGACCCGGCCTGTATCGAGAGGATCGCGCGGGATAAACTCGGGCTTGCGCGGCAAGGGGAGATAGTGTACTATTATGGAGAACCCTGAGGGGCGAGATCTGAATTTCGAAATCCTGTATACTATACAAAACCAGCGGAATCAAATCGAAAACATCGAATAGGGATCGTACGCGTGACTGCCTCGTGCCACTGAGTTCTGCGTAATTTCGATGGAAGCATTTCTGATCTCAAAATTTCCTTATCCCCATGTCCGACCATCCCCTCTTCATAGCATTTGTCTGGCATATGCATCAGCCGTACTATAAGGACGATGTCACCGGCTCCTACATCCTTCCCTGGGTGCGCATGCACGGGATCAAGGACTACTATGATATGCCCGCGCTCCTTACCGATTTTCCCGACATCCATCAGACCTTCAATCTAGTGCCGTCCCTACTGAAGCAGATACAGGACTACGTAGAGAACAACGCCTCGGACAAGTTCTTAGATCTCACACTCAAACGTGCCGCCGATCTCACGTATGACGATAAGATGTTCTTGCTTCGAAATTCCTTCTTGGCCAACTGGGACACCATGATCAAGCCGTACCCCGGATACTGGAGGTTGCTCGACCGGCGAGGCACCAGCGTCTCACCTGCGGATCTTAAGAACGCTACGAGATATTTCACGACGCAAGACTATCTCGATCTCCAAGTCTGGTTCAACCTCACCTGGTTTGACCCTCTCTTCAAACAGACCGACCCATTCCTCAAGGGGCTCATTCAGAAGGGTTCTGGATTCACTGAGAACGAGAAGCTTACTTTGATCCAGAAGCAGCGCGATGTCATGGCCCTCATTATCCCAGAATACCGGCAGCTCTCGGAAATGGGCCGAATAGAGCTTACGACTACACCGTTCTATCATCCCATCCTCCCGCTCCTATACGATACCGATCTCGCCAAGGAGGCCACACCGGACATCCACCTCCCCAGCAGCCGCTTTGCTCATCCCGATGATGCGAGGGCCCAGATTGGCCGGGCGCTTCAGTATCACGAGAAGCTTTTCGGTTCCCGACCGGGAGGCATGTGGCCAGCGGAAGGGTCGGTGGCCGAAGATATCCTTCCTCTCCTGGCTGATGCAGGCATTAAATGGATCGGTACTGACGAGGGAGTGCTCGCCCGCTCGCTCGGCATTCACATCGAACGGGACTTCGCAGGTGTCATGAAAAACCCCGCGGTCCTGTACAAGCCCTACTTGGCCGGTAAAGGAGATAAGCGTGTGTCTGTCGTGTTTCGCGACCACACGCTGTCGGACCTCGTCGGCTTCGTCTACTCCAAGTGGGATTATAAAAACGCAGTTCACGACCTCATTGACCGTCTCAACCGCGTGCGAAAGAGCGTCACCGACGGACCCCACCTGGTCTCCATCATCCTCGACGGGGAGAACGCCTGGGAGTACTACCAGAATGACGGCAGGGATTTTTTCATGTATCTTTACGAAAGGCTCAGCGGAGAGCCGGGACTCAGAAGCGTGACCGTCGGAGAGTATCTCAAGGAGCATCCGGCGCAGGCGAAGATCGAACGGCTCCACGCGGGCTCATGGATAAATGCGAATTTCCGTATCTGGATTGGCCACGAGGAGGACGACAGGGCATGGGATCTGCTCTCGCAGACGCGCGACGCACTCACTGACTATGCGTCGCGGAACAACGATCCGGAAAAGATCGACAAGGCATGGGAGGAGATCTATATCGCCGAAGGGAGTGACTGGTGCTGGTGGTACGGGGACGACCATTTTTCTGAAAACGACAAGGAGTTCGACCTTCTGTTCAGGACGCACTTGATTAACGTCTACCATATCATCGGCCAGGACGTGCCCGATGAACTCCAGATCCCCATCCTGCGCGAGGACCGGCAAGCGCTGCCCACGGTGGAGCTGACCGCTTTGATCACTCCTACGATAGACGGACAGGTAACGAACTATTTTGAATGGCTGCCCGCAGGTTACTACGATGTGAGTCAGGGGGGAGGTGCCATGCACCGGGGCGCCTCGATCGTCTCACATATCTATTACGGCTTCGACCTCAAGAACATGTTCGTGAGGCTCGACCCGAGCCAGAGCCTCAAGGACGAAAAAGTGTCAGATCTCGCTTTCTTCATCAATTTCTTGAACCCCCGAAGCATGGACGTGGAGATACGGCTCGTGCCGCAGGAACGGCGCGTGAGTGCGGTGCTTTTCCGCGGAGAGGGCAGCTCGAGAAAGCAAGCCGCCATGATTAACACCGTGGCCGCGAACGAGATCATTGAACTAGCCGTTCCCTTTGGTCTGCTCGGCGTGAAGCCGAACGACGACATACAGATGTTCGTGACCGTGGAGCGTTCGGGTTCCGAGGTGGAGAAGTGGCCGTTCCGCGGGTATATTCAGTTCAAAGTGCCGACCGA
>Ga0187779_10002751_pt1 | contig 10731 bp, 11 predicted proteins | sample 1015_Q2_SP10_10__FD_132435 | JGI IMG/M metagenome (GOLD analysis project Ga0187779, IMG submission 132435) | Tropical peat soil microbial communities from peatlands in Department of Meta, Colombia - 1015_Q2_SP10_10_MG | ecosystem: Environmental > Terrestrial > Soil > Wetlands > Peat | place...
GAAATGTCGAGGTGAAACGCATGAGCGAACGTTCCTTCCATAAGCCAGTCGAAGAAGGGAAGGAGTACGAAGTTGAGATCAAAGAGACTAGCCGCCGCGGTGACGGAGTCGCAAGGATCGAAGGCTTCGTAGTCTTTGTCCCCCAAACTAAGCCTGGTGACAAAGTGAAGGTAAAAATCAACACAGTAGGCCCCAGATTCGCGACCGGCGAAGTAGTCCAGTAGCGGACTCACTGGCCTCGAACCTACTCACTTTCCTTATTTTCTTCTCTTAGGACTGTGATCATTCGGTTTTCGTTATATCGGGATTCTACCTGACGGGCCTATAATGTGCGACTGACTATAGGAAAGCAGGTGATAGGCATTGACTTACGATTACGAGGGCTTAGAGGAACTGCTTCATCGCGGTGCCTACCACAAGACGCGCCCGTTTCATTTGAGACGGCTGCTCACTGCTCTGCTCCTTTAACGGTAAAAACAGAAGCAATGCCCATTAACTTCTACACGAAGCGTTGATTCGTTAGGCAAGAGACCACCGCCGAGACGGTCGACAACTATTAGGTAGATTTGGTCATCCTGGAACGTTCATTGCTAACGTGAAGAAGAGAATTCTTAACTCGGTCCTTCACCTACAACCCCACTGGGTGAAGTAGCTTGGGAATGGACGTCTTGCTTTCTAACAATCGAAGTATTCTCCTTGCATTCGACCAAGGACTTGAACATGGACCAACTGATCTGAACGAACACAACTATGATCCAGCTTTCATTATGAAGCTGGCGGAAGACGGAGGCTTTAACGGCATTATTTTCCAAAAAGGACTTGCTGAGAAATACTACAATGGAAAGGTCCCGTTAATTCTGAAAGTTAACGGCAAGACGAATCTTCCAAAGGGCGAACCGATCGCGCGACAGATCTGCAGCGTCAAGCGGGCCGCAGAGATAGGTGCGAAAGCAGTAGGGTATACCATCTACTTAGGAAGCGCACACGAGCATCTTATGCTAGAGGAGTTCGGCAGAATCCAAGAAGAAGCCCACGCTCACGATATGGCTGCTATAGCTTGGATATACCCACGAGGGCAGGTCATACAGAACGACATTGCCCCAGAAATCGTAGCCTATGCAGCTAGAGCGGGTCTTGAAGTTGGAGCCGATGCTGTGAAGATCAAGTACACTGGGGATGTAGAAACGTTCAAGTGGGCTGTGAAATGTGCTGGGAAAACAAAGGTCTTCATGTCAGGAGGCCCGAAGGCTCGCTCAGACGTTGAGTTCCTAAAACAGGTTAGGGGAGTTCTGGATGCAGGCGCCGTGGGTCTTGCTGTAGGTCGTAACGTCTGGCAGAGTTCAGATCCATTAAAGATGGCGCGTTATCTCCGGAGATTAGTCCTCGAAAATCGATCCGTTGAGGACGCAATGAAAGATTGAAGATTGGCATTCTGAATGGCGGTGGAGACTGCGCCGGACTAAACGCAGTCACAAGAGCAGTAGTCAGAAAGAGCGACGAATACGGGTATGAGGTTGTCGGCATTAGACATGGCTGGGCTGGGCTGACCGACCTAGATACTGTTTCATTGAATTGGAATATTGTCTCGAAAATAATCAACCAAGGTGGCACAATCCTACACACAACCAGAACCAACCCATTCAGGACGAAAGAAGGCCCCGAACAGGTTCTCAGAAACATCGAGCGGCTGGCGCTCGATGCGCTCGTTGCAGTCGGCGGAGAAGACACGCTCAGCGTCGCAGCAAAATTCTCGCAACTAGGACTGAAAGTAGTAGGCGTCCCGAAAACGATCGACAACGATATTGTAATCGCGGATATGACATTCGGATTTGATACAGCAGTAAATGTAACTGTCGAAGCGATCGACAGAATTCAAACAACCGCGGAATCCCACGAAAGAATAATGGTCGTCGAAGTAATGGGCAGACATGCAGGATGGATCGCTGCTTACGCGGGGATTGCAAGCGGCGCTAATCTGACACTTGTCCCTGAGATACCCCTTGACCTTGAGGAGATCTGCAATTTCCTGAAGAAAAGACATGATGCGAAGAGAATGACTTCCATAGTTGTCGTTGGCGAAGGATGTAGCCTGAAGAATTATCCTACATCAGATCAGAATAAGGTGGACGAGTTTGGTCACGTTCGTCTCGGAGGGATAGGCGAGATCCTGGCGCGTGAGATAGAGAAGAGGGTTGGTATTGAAACACGTGCGGTCGTGCTTGGACATGTGATTAGGGGAGGCTCACCTAGTGCATATGATCGAATCCTTGCCACACGTCTAGGTGTCGCCGCAGTTGAAGCGATTAAGAACCAGACTTATGGCATAATGGTATGTTTGCGAGGAAACGTCATGTCTAGAGTTCCGCTAACTGACATTCTCGGCAAGATGAAGAACCTAGATGCAGAAACACTGGCTCTTCTTAACGATTTTCGAGAATAGACACGACGAAGAGGGGCTAACTTCCTGGCGGCTCCTCAGTGAGCTCAACAAGGATTACTTTGTAGGACACAAAGATTTCTAACGCCAGAAACGCAATGCCGACGAGAACAAGAAGCATTCCTAAGGTGAAGGTAGTGCTGATGGCAGTTTGGCTTAGACCTGCGGGGGTCGGAAGCCGTTCCAGTCCGATCGAGAAGGATGTCAAAACGAACAGCATTACTGCAAGCAGATGGCAAAGCATTCCGTTCCTTACATAGGCAAGCCGTGGAAGCAGCAAATTCAATTGATTCTTGATGCTGTTCAGACGGACGTTTTTGCTCTTGTCAAGTCTCTTGGAAGCTGATGTCTTACTGAGTTGTCTTTTTTCATCATCTAAGAGTCGGATCCTGTTCACTAGCGCGCTATGTCTTGCGTTGAATGTCAATAACAACAAAGCAACTCCAGTGATCATTACGGCTGGTGCTAGAATATCCTGAATTGTCCCAATGGCATTCGCAACTTCACTCATTTTTGTTCATCTTAACAACAAATCACAATTCTAATATTAAGAGTCGGTTGACCAGTCACGTGACTTTTGATTATTTGTTTGCTATACTCTGATGTTGAAGTCTTCTTTCACCGTTCTAAACACGATCATTGTCTCGGTGCCAGCGACCCCATCTACGGCGCCGATTTCATCAATAATTTTGCTTAACTCATCTGTCCCCTCCGTCCTTACTTTGAGGATTGAATAGTATTGACCCGTGATGTCATAAATTTCGTAAACGTCGTCCAATTTCTTGAGCGCGGTTAGCATTGCTGGATACGCTTTAGGTTGTGCACGCACGAGGATGAACGCCGTCAAAGTTTTTCCAACAGCCTTAGGCTCAACGATCGCCTTGAATCCTTTCAGAACTCCCTTCTCGGTAAGCTTCTTGACTCGAACGAACACTGTTGCTTCGCTCACACCAATCTCCTCCGCTACCGTCTTGAAGGATACACGTCCGTTGCGCTGGAGTTCCCGCAGAACTTTCTTGTCGACATCATCAAGTTCGACTATTGGTAGTACCATGTGCAACGACCTTCCTGAATTCGCTAATAGCCTCTGGGATAAATGGTTCCATGTGTGTAAAGTAATTCTTATTAAGGAATACACATGTTTTAGGCGAAATTCATGATGTTTCCATAAGAAATCGGTGAATTTATTGAGCGACAAATTAGTCCTAGCATATTCCGGCGGCCTCGATACCTCGGTTATGATCCATTGGCTGAAAGAAAAGTACGGGTACGACGTAGTCACATTGACGGTTGACGTGGGCCAAGCAGATGATATGGCTGAGGTTGAAAGCAAATCGAAACTCGTTGGTGCAGTGAAACATTACACGCTCGATGCGAAACGTGAATTTGTTGAGGACTACGTTTACCCGGCCATTAGAGCGAACGCTCTCTACGAATCGAAATACCCCATAAGTACAGCTCTCGCCAGGCCGCTGATCGCAAAGAAGCTCGTGGAAATCGCTCACAAGGAGAAAGCAACAGCAGTTGCTCATGGTTGCACCGGAAAAGGAAACGACCAAGTCCGTTTTGAAGTTACAATCAAATCCCTCGATCCTTCTCTGAAGATTGTTGCTCCGGTTCGCGAATGGAAACTTTCAAGAGAAGAAGAAATACGCTACGCAGAGAAGAACGGCATCCCGATTCCAGTTGATCTGGAAAATCCGTACAGCGTAGACCAAAACATATGGGGACGATCCGTTGAATGCGGTATACTCGAAGGACCGAACAATGAGCCGCCTTCTGAGGCTTACGAATGGACGAACGCTCCACAGAAGGCTCCTGATAACCCAGAATATGTGACCATAGAATTTGACAAAGGCGTGCCAGTAAGTGTAAATGGCAAACAGTTGGGACCGATTAACATCATTGAGAAACTGAACTACATCGCAGGCCACCATGGCGTTGGCAGAATTGACCACATTGAAGACAGACTTGTTGGTATAAAGTCACGTGAAGTGTATGAATGTCCGGCTGCTACTCTGCTGATTGAAGCGCATAGAGAATTGGAGAAACTCGTAATGACACGACACGAAGTTTGGTTCAAGCAACTTGTCGACTCCGAATGGACAAAGCTGGTCTACACGGGACTTTGGGACGACCCGTTAAGGGAGGATTTAGATGGATTTATCGAAAGATCACAAGAAAAAGTTACTGGCACTGTGCGGTTGAAGATATACAAAGGCTCCGCTCAAGTGGTCGGCCGAACATCACCCCTGTCGTTGTATGACACAGCGCTAGCAACATACAATGCCTCATCCACCTTTGACCAAACTTGGTCAAACGGCTTCATTGAGATCTGGGCAATGCCGACAGTAGTGGCCAACGCAAGAAAACGGCAGCAACAATCCAAGATACTCCACAACGGCGTCGCGCAGAAGGTCGCTCGCGTCCAACGCAAAACCAAGTAGGAAACTGCTGAGCTGAATTGCGGTGACTGCATTCTCTAGACCATTCGTTATAGAGGAGGTGAGCTGATGTCAGTTGAAAAATGTCTGGACTGTGAAGCAGAGATTCAGGTTCCCGACAATGCTGTTGATGGAGAAATCGTCACTTGCTCCGATTGCGGGCTAGACTTGGAAGTAAAGCTCACTCCTCAAGGGCACTCGATCAAACCGCTTACTGTAGAAAAGGAAGACTGGGGTGAATAGGGAAACGCCCACAGTCGGGCTGGTCTATGATCAACTCAGACCAGATGAACGCATGATCATTGATGCAGCTAAGAGGAACGGAATAACCCTCGAGCTGTACGATACAAATCAGCTTGCTTTCGAGGTCACCGATGAGAATGATGGCGCACTACTAGCAGACGCTTTTCTACAAAGATGTATGTCGTACTTCAGGAGCATCCATGTGACTGCAGTATTGGAATCGCGAGGCAAAGCGGTCGTTAATTCATATAAAGTAGCGTCAGTGTGCGGAAACAAGCTACTTACATCAATCATTCTTAGCCGATCCAAAATACCAACTCCACGAACATTCCTAACCTTCAGCGAAGATGCATCGCTGAAAGCGCTGGAACAATTAGGCTATCCTGCTGTGCTGAAACCCATAGTGGGAAGTTGGGGACGACTCGTCGCGCTTGTCAAGGACAGTGATTCCGCCAAGGCTCTGATCGAATCGCGAGAATACATGCACCCCATCCAACAGGTATACTACTTCCAAGAGAAAATCAATCGACCAGAACGAGATATTCGATGCTACGTAATCGGCGACGAAGTCGTTGGAGCAATGTACCGCCACGCACCAACCGATGAATGGCGAACTAACACATCGCGCGGTGGCATGGCCGAAAAACTCCCAATCACACCTGAACTTGAGGAAATTAGCCTGAAAGCTGCACAGGCCGTTGGCGGCGGAGCATTCGGTGTTGACCTCATGGAAACTGATTCAGGTCTAGTCGTTCACGAAGTTAACCACACAACTGAATTCAAGAACATGGTACGAGTGACCGGAGTAGACGTACCACGACTACTCCTAGAATATACAATCAAGCAGGTGAAGCAATGACTCGCATCTCTGTTCTAGGAGGGTCCGGCTACGTAGGAGGCGAACTCCTCCGTCTAATACTCACACACCCTGCCTGTGAACTACAACTCGTAACCTCAAGACAATATGCAGGTCAACCAATCCATCGTGCTCATCCCAACCTAAGAGGCATGGGAACGCATCGCTTTGAGGAATTCAACCTCGAAGCTGTAGCCGCAAAAAGTCAAATCGTCTTCACAGCATTACCGCACGGAAAGTCGCTTGAAGTTGTCCCCGAGCTAATGGAACGCGGGATGCGCGTCATAGACCTGACTGCAGATTTCCGCTTGAAGGACCTTGCTGCATACAAGGATTACTACGGTTTTGAGCACAAGCGACCCGACTTACTGCAAGAGGCAGTCTACGGGCTTCCTGAACTTCACAGATCTGCGATTAAGGAAGCGAATCTCGTCGCGGTCCCAGGCTGCATGGCTGCGTCAGCGATACTAGGCATAGCACCTATAGTCGCTGGGGGTTTGATTGACACAACCAAGATTGTGATTGATGCCAAAATTGGTTCCTCAGGTGCTGGAATCAGCCCCACAATCGCTACTCACCATTCCGAACGATCAGGCGGAGTTCGCCCCTACAAGGTCACTGGACATCGCCACATAGCCGAAATCGAACAAGAACTATCCGCAGTGTGCAAAGACCATGTCAAAGTGGCATTCACGCCTCATGCAGTGAACATGGTCAGAGGAATACTGACAACAATACATGCTTTCACGCTGCAAGATCTCACAGACCGAGACATATGGAAAGCCTATCGTTCATACTACCACGAAGAACCATTCGTCAGGATGGTCTCAGATAGGAAGACCTTGTATGGGTTGCCCAACCCAAAAGTCACCGTTGGAACAAACTTCTGCGACGTTGGATTCGAACTTGACCCCCACGTACAACGGATTGCAATCTTTTCTGCGCTTGATAACCTAATGAAAGGCGCCGCAGGGCAGGCGGTGCAATGCTTCAACATCATAACCTCGATGGATGAACGCACTGGACTCAACAACCTCGCACTGCACCCGTTGTGATCTGATTGACAGTCGTAGTCAAGATAGGTGACAAAGCAATGGGACGCGCCTTCTCCGCAGCAGGCTTGAACGATCTCGAAAATGTTTCAAGACAAAACTCGAGCGTGCTGGTGCACGGCGGCGGCAACACAGTCACAGGAATAGCGGAAAAACTTGGCGTCCACCAGAGATTTGTCATCTCGCCCGAGGGATTCAAAAGCAGATACACTGACTTGGAAACGATCAAGATCTTCACAATGGTCATGGCAGGCAAGATAAACAAGGAAATAGTTCTGCACTTGCAAAGCCGAAAGATACCTGCAATCGGACTCTCTGGTTTAGATGGTGGACTGATCAGAGCTGAACGCAAAAAGAAACTCATCGTCAAAAACGACGAGGGCAGACGAAGAGTAATCGAAGGTGGATATACCGGGAGAGTCACCAATGTCGACGGAACTCTCCTCCAAACTCTTCTCAACGCCCATTACGTTCCAGTTATCGCTCCAATCGCCCTAGGCTCAGAAAATGAGCCGCTGAACCTAGATGGAGATCGGACGGCGGCCCATATTGCGGGCGCGGTCAAAGCAGATTTGTTATTGTTGATGACCGACGTCGAAGGCGTTTCAGTGAACGGAAAAGAAATATCGCGCTTCGACGCCGCAGAGGCTAAACGCTCTCTACAAATTCTCGGACCTGGAATGATAACGAAAGTCTACGCAGCACTCGAAGCACTTTCAATGGGTGTAGGTAAAGTTGTCATCGCGCGGGGAACACCCAACGCTCCATTCACTTCGGCCATCCAAGAACAAACTGGAACTGTGATCACTCCATGAATTCGAGAGAGATCATGAGCATAGAAGACGCGCACAATGCCAAATTCTACGCTAGAAAACCAATCACCCTCCTCCGAGGGTCAGGAACATTAGTGTACGACGCGGACGGAAAGGAATATGTCGATTGCACTGGCGGTTACGGAACATGCATCGTTGGGCACGCACACCCAAAAGTCGTGGAAGCAATCACAACTCAAGCGCATAAGCTGATCTCATGTCACTCCTCAACTTACAATGACGCAAGAGCTGATTTTCTCTCAAAGTTACTCGAAATAACTCCACCCGAACTGAGCCGTTTCTTCCTCAGCAATAGCGGAGCAGAGGCGGTTGAGTGCGCAATAAAACTCGCCAGAAAAGCAATCGGCAAACGAAAAATCGTAGCCATCAAGGGAGGCTACCATGGGAAAACACACGGCGCGCTCTCTGCAACTTGGGACAGTAAATATCGCAGAAGCTTCGAACCTCTCGTGTCCGATTTCGTACATATCCCTTTCGGGAACATTGAGGCAGCTAAACAGACAATCACAACAGATACCGCCGCTGTACTCTTTGAACCAATCCAAGGAGAAGGGGGCATCCGCGTTTCACCAGTAGAGTGGTTACGGCTGATGAGGGACCTAGCTACGGATGTGGGAGCGTCGCTGATTGCTGATGAGATTCAATCTGGTTCTGGCAGGACGGGTAAGATGTTTGCGTGCGAACACTACGATGTTACCCCTGACATACTCTGCATTGGAAAGGGAATAGCGAGTGGTCTGCCAATCGGAATAACCGCAGCATCAGATCAGTTGATGGGAACATTAACCGTTGGCGAACACACTGGCACTTTTGGAGGTAACCCTGTAGTGTGCGCTGCAGGAGCGGCCACGATTGACGTGCTTCTTGAAGAGCACTTGGTCGAGAACGCGATAGAAGTGGGCAATTACCTGAGGGAGCAACTCTCAGGTCTTCAAGGAGAATTCAGCATAATTCGCGAAATCCGAGGATTAGGACTCATGCTGGCTGCGGAGATGAGATTTGACGTCCATCAAGTCATTTTGGACGCCCTGGAGGGAGGTGTACTAATGATAGACGCAGGGAGAAACGTCCTCCGATTTCTCCCACCAATTTGCATTCGAAAAATCGAGGTTGACAAAGTCATACGAACTTTGCAATCAATAATAGGAAAGGAACAGCTTGCAAGATTACCCAGTTAAACTACTGCAGGCAATGCTTGAGGCCTATAGCCCAAGCGGCTCCGAAGAGAAACTCGCGAAATTGCTTGCTGAGCATATGACGAAGCTAGGCTTCAATGTGCGGAGAGACCAAGTTGGAAACGTTATCGGCGAATCCGGAGACGAATCACCTCGAATTCTACTCTGCGGCCACATGGACACTGTCCCGGGCGAACTCCCAGTGCGCCGCGACGAAACATTTCTCTACGGCAGAGGCGCCGTAGACGCAAAGTCAGCTTTGGCAGCGATGTTAGTCGGTAGCCATCTGGCAACACAACGCTCCAAGTCACCAATTGGAATTACCGTAGTGGGCGTCGTTGAAGAAGAAACAACCAGTGCGGGAGTAAAATCACTCATTGATGAGGGCACTTCATACGATTTGGCCGTGTTCGGTGAACCGAGCGGCGCAAACGCGATAACAATAGGATACAAAGGATTATCGAGGCTCCAAGTCTCATGCCAAACAGGCGGAGGGCACTCAGCAGCTCCCTGGCTCGCGAAGAACAGCATCGAAGAAGCCTTCGAGTTTTGGAAACTACTCAAAACATCCATGCTAAGAAACGACTCAGCCGAGAAATTCCCATTTCTCACAGGTTGCATCACGGGAATCCGCTCCGGTGAAGCAGAAAACAGCATCCCTTCCAGCGCCGTGCTAAACATAGATATCAGAATCGCACCCAAAATCAGACCGGACGAAGTCTCAGGTCAAATAGAGGAGCTTGCGAAACGATACGAAAGTAGTCATGCTGGTACTCGTATCCTTGTGGAAACCCGAGATCAGTGTCCGGGGTTCGTCGGTAATTCAAACTCCTTAGCGGTGCAGGTGTTCCGTTGGGCGATTAAGCGGACCCTGCGAGGTCAAGTAGATTTATTGAAGAAGACTGGGACCAGCGACATGAACGTCTTCTCTCAAACACACAATATTCCGATGATCTCTTATGGGCCAGGCGATTCCACCCTTGACCACACAAAATATGAGAGAATCAGCATACGCGAATACTTGGATAGCATAGAAGTGTATGCAAAGGCGATTGAGAGATTCGCCGATCTTTATCGAGATCGTCGACTCCAACCGGTTCCAATGTCACAGTGAGGGTTACTGTTGTCTACAGTTCTCAAAGGTGGAAGGTTGACAGCCACTGACAAGGAAGTTGTAGAATTCATATCCTCAACCGAAGCCGACCGCAGAATCGCCCAATCATCAATACTGGTCAACGAAGCCCACGTAATCGCTCTTGCTAAAGCGAAGGCGATCAAACAGAAAGACTCCAAGAGACTCCTTAGAGCTCTCCGAAAACTGGAAAGAAGAATGATTTTTCGACAAGGATTGGAGGATGTCCACGTCCTAATCGAAGAATATGTAACCCGCGAATGCGGTCGTGAGACTGGCGGCCTGTTGCATATAGGGAAGAGTAGAAATGATCAAGTTTCGACAGCAATTCGACTGAGTCTCAGACAAGAAATGCTTGATCTCTCAAATCAACTTCTCGCGTTCGAACGTTCGATCCTCCAACTAGCGAAAAGGCATACAAAGTCGATTTTCCCAGGCTACACCCACCTTCAACCGGCGCAACCAATCACCTTCGCGCACTACCTGATCGCTTTTGGCGACTCAATCCTGAGAGATGAACAACGAGTGCATGAAGCATTCAACAGGATCAACAATTCAC
>Ga0187779_10002752_pt1 | contig 10726 bp, 11 predicted proteins | sample 1015_Q2_SP10_10__FD_132435 | JGI IMG/M metagenome (GOLD analysis project Ga0187779, IMG submission 132435) | Tropical peat soil microbial communities from peatlands in Department of Meta, Colombia - 1015_Q2_SP10_10_MG | ecosystem: Environmental > Terrestrial > Soil > Wetlands > Peat | place...
GCCGTCGCCCGGCAGGCCGGCGAGCCGGAACGCCTGGTCGGGGTTGCCGACGTTGAGCATGACCGCGGTGCGCGGCCGGGGAAGCGCGTCGAGATCGACGCGGCGACGGTCGAAGGCCAGCGCGCCTCGGTACACGGCGCCCGTCTCGCCCTCCGCGCACGAGACCGTCACCGTGTCGCCCTCGGCGAGGCGCGTGGTGGCGTGCTCGGTGCCGACCACGCAGGGCACGCCCAGCTCGCGGCTGACGATCGCCGCGTGGCAGGTGCGGCCGCCGCGATCGGTCACGATCGCGGCGGCCCGCTTCATCACCGGCTCCCAGTCGGGATCGGTCATGTCGGTTACCAGCACGTCGCCCTCCTGCACCCTATCCATCTGCGCCGCAGAAGGGATGATGCGCACCTTGCCCTGCCCTATCTTCTGTCCGATCGCCCGACCGCTGGCGAGGACCGCTGAGCGCTTCGCCAGCCGGTAGCGGCGCAGTTGCTCGGTGCCCTGCTGGGATTTCACCGTTTCCGGCCGCGCCTGAAGAATGTAGAGCTTGCCGTCGCTGCCGTCGCGGCCCCACTCGATGTCCATCGGGCGCCCGTAGTGCTTCTCGATCACCACAGCATACCGCGCGAGCTCCTCGGCCTCTGCGTCGCTGATCGAGAATCGACGCCGGTCTGCGGCCGGGACTTCAACGCTCTTCACCGAGTGGCCCGCGCGCGCGTCAGCAGTATGGATCATCTTCGTGGCCTTGCTGCCGAGCGTCTTCGAAAGGATCGCCGGCCGTCCGGCTTCGAGATTCGGTTTGTAGACATAGAACTCGTCGGGGTTCACCGCGCCCTGCACCACCGTCTCGCCGAGTCCGTACGAGGCGGTGATGAACACCACGCGATCGAAGCCTGATTCCGTGTCGAGCGTGAACATCACGCCCGATGCGCCGCTGTCGCTGCGGACCATGCGCTGGATTCCCGCCGAGAGCGCGACGCTCGCGTGGTCGAACCCCTGGTGTACGCGGTAGGCGATCGCCCGGTCATTGTAAAGGGATGCAAAAACCTCCCTTACCGCATGAAGAACATTGTCTATGCCATTGATATTAAGGAATGTTTCTTGCTGGCCAGCGAACGACGCACCAGGCAGATCTTCGGCGGTGGCCGACGATCTCACCGCGACGGTACAGGCGCCGTTGGAAGAGAGCCCCGCGTAAGCTGCCCGCAGCTCGCGCTCGAGCGCAGGGGGCAGCGACACTTCGCCGAACCAGCCGCGGATCTGGGCGCCGATCCGCGCGAGTGCGTTCACATCGTCGACGTTCAGATGCGCGAGCGCCTCGTCGATCCGCTTCTTGAGGCCCCCTGCTTCTAGGAATTCGCGAAAGGCGAGCGCGGTGGTGGCGAAGCCGCCGGGAACGCGCACGCCGGAGGCTTGAAGCTGGCTGATCATCTCGCCGAGCGACGCGTTCTTGCCGCCGACGCGATCGACATCCGACATGCGCAGGCGATCGAAGCCGATCACCCGTTGCTGCTCGCTCATCCGCCCCTCTGCCTGTTGTGCGCAGGCGGCGACCATCGCGCGCCATGATGCGCGCGCGAATTCTAACCGGAGGCCGCGGAAGTCAGGAAATCAGTCGCCGTCGTCGACGGTTTCGGGCTGCCGCATTCCTTCGCTCTCAGTCACGGGCGCGGTCGGATCGCCGTCGGCGCGGCGGTGCTTGCTGCGTGCGGCCCGGCGCAAATTGCGATAGAGCTCGGGATGCGCTTCCTTCAGATAGCTGATGATCTCGAAGTCGACGCGCTTGACCTGCGAGAGATCGACCTGCTCGACGTGCACGAGGCGCAGGAGCTCGCGCACCGGCTTCGGCATCTCGCGTCCGCTCTCATAACGGGAGCCCCCGCTCTGCGTGACCCCGATCTGAGTCCAGAACTGCTCCTGATTCAGGCCAAGACGGCGCCGAATCTCACGCGGATTGAGAACCCGATCAAAGAGTTTCACGGCATTCTTCTCGGTTTGTTCGCCGACGTTCCCGACTGCGGCCGCCCCCTGAAGATTTTACAAACCACAACCAAGGCCGCGCCGGGGCCAATACCATTGGCATAATTGTTGACCAAAGCTGTCCGGAGCGCAACCCCGCGAAGGGCGGCCGTCTGACCGGCGGCAGGCCGCGGCGGACCCGCGGAATGTCGAAAAACCCGCCCCGTTCGGGCCGCGGCGCCGATTTTGCTAGAATCGGCCGGTCGCCTGGCTTGGCGCCGCCGCCTCGGGACGACCCAGCGGTCCAGCCTCTCCCACCGCCCGATGCCCCACTACGATCTCCACAGTCACTCGACCTGCTCCGACGGCCTGCTGAGCCCTGCTGACCTGGTGCGGCGGGCAGCCGAGCGGGGCGTCGACGTGCTCGCGCTCACCGACCACGACGAGCTCGCAGGCTTCGAGGAAGCGAATGAGACCGCCCGTGGGACAGGACTTCGGCTCATCGGGGGCTCCGAGCTCTCGGTGAGCTGGCGCGATATCACCCTGCACGTCCTCGGGTTGCGGATCGATCCGGGCTGTCCGGCGCTGCGCGACGGCCTCGCCGCCATCAGGAGTGGGCGGACCGACCGCGCACGCCGCATCGCCGACGGGCTCGCCGCGGCCGGGATTGCCGACGCTTACGACGGCGCAATGAGTTTCGTCACCAGCGCGAGTCTGATCGGCCGGACGCATTTCGCGCGCTTCCTGGTCGACACCGGCCACGTTCGCGACATGAAGGACGTGTTCCGGCACTACCTGGTCAAAGGCAAGCCCGGCTACGTCGATCATGAGTGGACGCCGATGACGCAGGCGATCAGCTGGATTCACGCCGCCGGAGGTTTCGCCGTCCTCGCCCATCCCGGCCGTTACAAGGTCGGCCCGGCGGCGATGCGCGAGCTACTGGCGGAATTCAGGGACTCGCGCGGGGACGGCATCGAAGTGCTTTCCCCGAGCCACACCGGCGCACAGGTGGACGAGTTTGCGCGGCACGCGCGTACCTTCGGCTTCCTCGCCTCGTCGGGCTCCGACTATCACGGGCCGGGCGAGAGCTGGGCCGACCTCGGCGACATGCCGCCGCTGCCGGCGGGCGTGGAACCGGTCTGGAAGGACTGGTGAGTTCCGAAGCTTCAGCCGCCCGGCGCACCGTTTTCTTCGTTTCGGACCGCACCGGCATCACGGCGGAGGTGTTGGGCAACAGCCTCCTGTCACAGTTCGAGCAGATCGACTTCCAGCGACGCACGCTGCCGTTCGTGGACACGCCCGAGCGGATCGCCGAAGCGGTGACGGTGATCAATCAGACGGCTGCCGCCGAAAATCGGCGCCCGCTGGTCTTCAGCTCCATCGTCGACGAGTCGATGAGCGCACAGCTCGGCAGCGCGAACGCGCTGTTCCTCGACCTCTTCCAGGTGTTCATCGCGCCGCTCGAGGCCGAGCTCAGCGCGAAGTCGTCGCACGCCGCAGGGCGCTCGCACGGCATCGCCAATTCGATGGAGTACTTTGCGCGCATGGAGGCGATTAACTTCGCCCAGGCGCACGACGACGGTGCGGCGACGCGCGATCTCGGCAAGGCACAGGTGATTCTCGTCGGGGTCTCGCGTTGTGGAAAAACTCCCACGACGCTCTATCTGGCGCTGCAGTTCGGCATTCTCGCGGGAAACTTTCCGCTCACGCCCGATGACTTCGCGGACGGGAAGCTTCCCGCATCGCTCAAACCCCATCAGAACAAGCTCTTCGGTCTGACAATCGATCCCGAACGCCTGCGACAGATTCGCGAGACGCGCCGGCCGGGGAGCAAGTACGCCGCGCTCGAGAGCTGTCGCACCGAAGTGCGCGAAGCGCTTCAGCTCATGCAGCGCGAGGGCATCCCGGCGATCGACACGACGAATCGGTCGATCGAGGAGATCGCGACGACCATCCTTCATCGAGCGGGCCTGCAGCGCCACATCTTCTAGGCCAGCCCGTAGAAGCGCCGTGCGTTGTCGCCGCGGACAGCCGCGACATCATGCGCCGAAAGTCCGGCGAGCAGCGCGTCCGTTGCGGCAACCCATTCGGCGTAGCTGGCGGCAAGCGTGAGAACCGGCCAGTCGCTGCCCCAGAGCACCCGCTCTGCTCCGAAGCACCCCAGCACGTGCTCGACGTAGCGGCGCAGGCCATCGACCGACCAGCCTCGGCTCGCTTCCGTCACGAGGCCGGAAAGCTTGCAGCAGGCTCGCGTGTGGCGCGCGATCGCGGCGAGATCGTTCGCCCACGGCTGCCAGCCGCCGCGCGCGATATCCGGCTTGGCGCAGTGATCGATGACGACCCCCAGATCGGCGTGCTGCTCCAGGGTCCGCAGCAGCGGCTTGAGCTCGCGCGGCTTGACCAGCGCGTCGAAGCGCAGTCCGAGCTGCGGCAACGCGGCGAGTGCGCTTCGCACCCCGGGCCGGCAGATCCACTCGCTGTCCGGCAGATCCTGCAGCATCGGCCGGACGCTCTTCAGCAACGCGTCTTGGGCGAGCTGCGACAGGATGTCCGGCGCGTTCGGCGCCTCGAGATCGGCCCAGCCGACCACACCGCGCACGAGCCCGTCGCTCTGGCGCGCGACCTGCAGCAAAAAGCGGGTCTCCGCGACTGTCGGCGCCGCCTGCACGAGCACGGTCGCATCGATGCCGGCGGCCGCCAGGTGCCGGCGCAGCTCTGCCAGCTCAAAGTCGCGAAAGATCGGCCTCAGCGCAGGCACCGGCTGCAGCCAGCCGTAGTCGCCGCGGGACAGGCGCCAGACGTGATGGTGCGCGTCGACGCGCGTGCTCATGTATCTCGCTCGCCGGGCAGCGGAGCGCGCCGATCGATCAAACCCCGTTCGCGCAACGCGCTCCAGAATGCGGGCGGAATCGGCGCTGCGGCGAGGCGCCGGTTCTCATCGAACTCCGTGGCCGAGCGCGCGCCGGCCAGCACCGAAGCGACCGCGCGATGGCCGAGCGGGAACTGCAGCGCCGCGGCGGGCAGCGGGACGGCGAATTCCATGCATGCCCGCTCGATCGCGGCAACGCGCGCGATGACCTCGGGCGGCGCGGCTGCGTAGTTGAAGTACGGCGGGCCGCCATCGGGGGGATTCGTCCCGGTCGCGAGAATGCCCGAGTTGAACGGCCCGCCGAGCACGATCGCCACGCTTCGGCGCTCGCACTCGGGCAGCAGTTCCGGCAGCGCGCTCTGATCGGCGAGCGTATAGCGGCCGGCGAGAAGGATCAGGTCGAGATCCGCGTGGCGAAGGACCTCGCGGCATATGGCGACATCGTTCACTCCCAGACCGTAGGCGCCGATGACGCCGTCGCCCTTCAGCGCCGCGAGCGCCGGCAGGGCTCCATCGAGCGCATCGGCCAGATGCCGTGCGTGCGCATCGCCGTGCGTCTCGCGGTCGATGTCGTGCACGTACACGATGTCCACCCGCGCCAGGCCGAGGCGCTGCAAGCTGTCCTCGAGGGAGCGCCGGACCCCCGCCGCCGTATAGTCGTAACGCTGCACGAACGGCAGTGTGTCGGCGTAGCCGTGCTGGTCGCGGGCAGCGTCAGCGCAAGGCTCGAGCAGCCTCCCGACCTTGGTCGACAGGAGGAATTCCGCGCGCGGCACGTCGCGCAGCGCATCGCCCATGCGCCGCTCCGAGCGGCCGTGTCCGTAGTGCGGGGCCGTATCGAAATATCGTGCGCCGGCGGCGTAGGCGTGGCGCACGAGCGAGACGGCATCGTCGTCGGAGATGGCACGAAAGAGATTGCCGAGGGGCGCTCCGCCGAGTGCAGGCGCTGCTCGGAGCCTCGCGGCCAGATCGCCACTCAACGCCATGGCACGATGGCGAGCGAGCGGCGCTCGAAGGAAGTCTTTGCGATGTTCGACACCACGTAAAGCGCGACGTCGACCGACGGTGTAACTGTACCGATCACTTCGCGCATGTGGACAACCTTCATGGTATCAAGACCCGCACCGACGGTGATCGGGTATTATCTGACGCGACGGGCACAACGCCGCAGGCCAGGGACGGTTAGCAGCGGACCCGTCTCCCGCCGCAGAGGAGGAACGCCATGAACGATGATAGGCAGCAACACACCAGGATCTCGCGCCGGCGCTTGCTGCAGGCTGGCGCGGGCGCCGTCGCGCTCAACGCGCTCCCAGGTGGCGGCATCATTGCCGCACGCGCGCAGGGTGCGTTCGACTGGAAGCGCTTCAACGGCGAGAAGCTCGAGGTGCTGTTGGTCAAGAGCCCCCGCGGTGATCTGCTGACCAAGTACCACAGGGAATTCGAGGAACTTACGGGCATCGCCGTGGGCTCGGAGATGATTCCCGAGCAGCAGCAGCGCCAGAAGGCGGTAATCGAGTTCAACTCGGGCAACCCGAGCTTTGACGTGATCGCCCTCTCGTATCACGTCCAGAAGGCGCAGTTCGCCAAGAACAAATGGCTCACCGATCTGCGTCCGTACATCAACGACAAGGCGATGGCCGCGCCGGATCTCGATTTCGCCGACTTCGCCAAGGGCGGGCTGCAGTATGCGGTCGAGCCGGACGGACGCGTGATGAGTCTGCCGTTCAACCTCGATCCCTGGGTGGTCTACTGGAACAAGGAGCTCTTCGCTGGAAAAAATGTCACATATCCCAGGACCTTCGTCGAGATGATCGACGCCGCGGCGAAGCTCAACGATCCCGGCAAAGGCGTGTGCGGCTTCGTCGGCCGCGGCTTGAAGAACGCTAACGTGCCTGTGTGGACGAGCTTCCTCCTCGGCTACGGGGGGACGTTCATGGATGCGAAGGGCAAGCTCATGACCGACTCGCCCGAAGCGATCGAAGCCGCGAAGATGTACCAGACGCTGCTCGCGAAGTACGGGCCGCAGGGCGTGGCGGGATTCAACTGGAACGAGGCGCAGAGCCTGTTTTTGCAGGGCAAGGCGGCGATGTGGCTCGACGGCATCGGCTTCGCGCAGCCGCTGGAAGATCCGACCAAGTCGCGCATCGTAGGCAAGGTCGGTTACGGCGTCGTGCCGGCCGGACCGAAGGCGCAAGTCTCGGCGCTCTTCGCCGACGGCGAAGGCATTTCCACCTACAGCAAGAAGAAAGGGCCGGCCTGGTACTACATCCAGTGGGCCTCGAACAAGACCAATCAGACGCGCATGCTGCAGGCGGCCGCCGGCGCGCCCGTGCGGAACTCCGCCTACGCGGCCGCGCAACAGTCGAGCGATTTCAAGGCGCCCAAGGAATGGGTTGAGTGCATGCTGAAGTCGGCGGCGATCGCGCAGCCCGGGCTACCCATCATCTCTCCAGTGACCGAGTTCCGCGATGTCTACGGCGTGGCGCTCACCAACATGATCAACGGCGCGGACCCCGCAGCGGAACTGAAGAAGGCCACCGCCGAGTTCCAGCCCGTGCTCGACAAGAGCGAGAAGTCGTAACCCATCGCAGGTGCAGGCCGTGGCCGGGAACGCGCGCCCACGGGGCTTCGCCCGCAGGCGTCGCACCTACTACTACTTCGCCCTGCCGGCGCTCGCAGTCGTGGGCGCCGTCATCATCTTCCCGTGGCTGTTCACGGTATGGATGAGCGCTTTCGACTGGAAGATCGGCTCGGTGGCGCATTACGTCGGGCTCGCCAACTACGCCGGGTTGGTTGCGAACCAGCGGTTCATCGAGGCGATCGTACACACGTTCTACTTTACTGCGCTTGCGGTTGTCGTCCCGCTTGTGCTCGGTCTGATCGCAGCGCTGGTGTTCCACCGCCAGTTCCCGCTCCGGGGTGTTCTGCGCGCGGTCTTCACCATGCCGATGATGGCCACCCCCGTGGCGGTCGCGCTGGTGTGGACCATGATGTTCCATCCACAGCAGGGCGTGCTGAACTACCTGCTGTCGCTCGTCGGTCTGCCGCCATCGCTCTGGGTCTACTCCCCGACGTGGGTGATCCCGAGCCTGGTGCTGGTCGAGATCTGGCACTGGACGCCGCTGGTGATGCTGATCGTGCTGGGCGGGCTCGCGGCATTGCCGACCGAGCCGTACGAATCGGCGCGCCTCGACGGTGCTTCGGAGTGGCAGCTCTTCCGCTACATCACCCTGCCGCTGATAGCGCCGTTCCTCGTCGTGGCCGCCGTGATCCGGACGATCGACTCCCTCAAGGCCTTCGACACCATCTACGTCATCAGCCAGGGCGGCCCCGGGACCGCATCGGAGACGATCAACCTCTATCTGTACCTCCAGGCCTTCGCCTTCTACAACGTGGGCAACGCCTCCGCCGTGGTCGTCGTCTTCTTCGCCCTCATCCTTGCGCTGGCGCTCTTGCTGCTCTACGTGCGGGAGCGCGCCAAGTGGACCTGACCGCTGCAGCATCGCTCAAGTCGGCGCCCGCCGCGGCCTTGCGCTGGCGGCGGAGGCTGCGCTCGCTCGGCTTCGCGTTCTCGGTCGCGGTTGTCGTGTCGCCTGCGATACTCGTGTTCCTGTGGATGCTATCGCTGTCGCTCAAAAACGAGATCGACAACCTAGCCTATCCGCCGGTGTTCATCCCGGCACCGCCCACGCTCAGCAACTTCGTGCGGGTGTTCGCCGAGAACTCCATGGGGCTGTACTTCTGGAACAGCGTGGTCGTATCCGGAGGCGCAACGCTGATCGCCCTCGCGGTCGGGATTCCCGCCGGCTACGGCATCGCACGAGCCCAGGCACACAGGCTCACGGTGTTGATCCTGATCGCGCGCATGACACCAGCGCTGTCCTATCTGATCCCGTTGTTCACCGTGTTCCAGTTTCTCGGACTGAACAACACCCTTACCGCGCTCGTCATCACCCACCTGGTGATCACGGTGCCGATCGTCGTCTATATCATGGCCGGGCACTTCGAAACGCTTCCCAAGGAACTCGAGGAGGCCGCGCTGATCGACGGCGGGAACGCGTGGACGAGCTTCCGCTATGTCGCCCTGCCGCTCGCCCGGCCAGGCATCGTCGTCGGCACCATCCTCGCGTTCATCTTCTCGTGGAATAATTTCGTCTTTGGCGCCGTGCTCGCCGGACGCGCCACGCGCACGCTGCCCGCGGCGGTGTACAACGTGCTGACCTTCGAGCAGCTCGCATGGGGTCCTCTGGCTGCCGCGGCCATTGTCGTCACGGTGCCCGTGCTGCTGCTGACGATCGCGATTCAGAAAGAGATCGTCGCCGGCTTGACGCACGGCGGCGTAAAAGGAGGATGAATGCTGACCGGTATCCACCCCCTGCTGCACGCGGACCTGCTCCACGCGCTGGCATCGATGGGGCATGGCGACGAGCTGGTCATTGCAGACGCCAACTTTCCGGCAGCCGGCCTCGCCCGACGTCTGATTCCGCTCGCGGGCGTTTCCGCGCCCGACGCGCTCGACGCCATCCTCACCGTCTTTCCCCTCGACGACTTCGTTGCTCAGCCCGCGTTCACGATGGAGGTGGTGGGCGATCCGGAGGCGCTTCCCGAGCCGGTGCATGAATTCGCCGCCGTGTTCACGCGCCATCAGCTCGGCGACACGGACATCGGCCATCTGGATCGCGGCTCCTTCTACGAAAGGGCGCGAAATGCTTTCGCTATCGTGCGCACCGGCGAGCTGCGGCCTTACGGGAACATCCTGCTGGTCAAGGGCGTGGTAGCCGGGTAGGCAACCGGCTCGGCTACGGCCGCGAAGATGATCATCGTCTTCGGCTCGATCAATCTCGACCTCGTCACGCGCGTGGATCGCTTTCCCGGCGCAGGCGAAACGGTCGCCGCCACGTCGTTCGCAACGTACCCCGGAGGGAAGGGGGCGAACCAGGCGCTCGCCGCCGCGCGCGCCGGTGCCAAGGTACTGCTTCACGGCGCCATCGGGCGTGATGATTTCGGCAAGCAAGCGCTCGTTCTGCTGGCGCGCGACGGCGTCGACCTCTCCGGCGTGCGCCGTGTCGACGGCACGACCGGCTGTGCGGCGATCTTCGTGGACGGCAAAGGAGAAAACTGCATCGCGGTTCATCCGGGCGCAAACGCGCACGCCGATCCGTCCTCGATCGCGGACGCCGTCCTGCGGTCGGGAACGTGGGTACTGCTGCAACAGGAGCTTCCTGCCGTGGCTAACCACTCGCTTCTGGAGCGGGCACGGCGTCTCGGAGCGCGCAGCATGCTCAACGCCGCTCCGGCTCGCGCGGTGCCGCGCGAGCTCCTGCTCCTCATTGACATCCTCATGCTTAACGAGGGGGAAGCCTCTGCGCTGGCGCTCGATCTGGGCTTGCCGGCGGGAGCGGAGGCGTTCTCGCGCGCGGTTGTCGCCGTACAGCCGAACCTGACCGTCGTCATCACGCTCGGCGCGCAAGGCGCACTGCTTGCTGGGCGCCACATCCATTTGCACGCCGCTGCCCCGCACGTCCAAGTTGTCGATACGACGGGCGCCGGCGATTCGCTTGTCGGCGCCTTCGCCGCGGCGCTCGATCGCGGCGAGGCTGCGCCCGAGGCGCTGCGCTTCGCGGTCGCCGCGGGGTCGCTCGCCTGCACTGCCGCGGGCGCGCAGCCAGCGCTGCCGGACCGCCTCGCGATCGAAGCCTTGTTACGATCAGTTACCTTGCGCGAAGAATCCCGCTGCTAGAATCGCGCGTCGAACCTCGAAGGTCAACGGTCATGCCGACCCGATTTGCCCCAGTGCTCGTGCTCTCGCTGCTGCTCGCGCCGCTCAGCGCCGCTGCAACCGATTACAGCGATATCTGGTGGAATCCGTCCGAGAACGGATGGGGCGTGAACATTGCGCAGAGCGAC
>Ga0187779_10002753_pt1 | contig 10725 bp, 7 predicted proteins | sample 1015_Q2_SP10_10__FD_132435 | JGI IMG/M metagenome (GOLD analysis project Ga0187779, IMG submission 132435) | Tropical peat soil microbial communities from peatlands in Department of Meta, Colombia - 1015_Q2_SP10_10_MG | ecosystem: Environmental > Terrestrial > Soil > Wetlands > Peat | place...
CACCTGGAGATCCCCGGTCATCTGATTGAAGGATTGGACAAGCGTGCCGATTTCATCGGCTGCCTTCATCTGAATTCGGAAATTGAGATCTCCTGAAGCGATCCGGGTGGTAGCCTCTGCCAGATCCTTGATCGGAACCGTGATATCCTTCGCCAAATGGAAACCAAACCAGGTGGCCGAGAAGACGATGAGAAGGGTCACCATGAGCAGAGCCATCATGTAACTAAATTTGATCGGCTTCTTCAGAATTTTCAATTGCTTATATTCCACAAAGGCTTGCGAGATCTCTCGCATCTTAACCGTCAGACTCTTGGGGATAAAATGCGACGCCACGATGATGCCCACGACTTCCCCTTCCTCCGATGAGTTGAAAATAGGGGCGATGCCAGTAATCATCTCCCCTTCTCCCACGGAGATGATTCTAGAAACCTCTTTCCCCGAAAACCCTGCCGCTAACAAATCCTTCGGGAGTCGGAGAGAAACAGATTTGAGGGTGGGATCCTCCACGCCAATCATATTCCCCTCGTCCTCCAAAAGTATCCCAAGGGTGCTGAGATAGTGTTCTTTTCGTTTGGCTTCGAGCTGCTCCCTCAAGAATGCTCTTTCCCTCGATCCCTTGGGAACACCCCGTTCGGAGAGGGACCTGCCGACTTGCTGAGCGGCGGAGACCACGTCATTAGCGAAATCTCGATAATAGGTCTGAGCCACTTCCAAGGAACCTTGCAGGGATTGTTCTACCTGGGCGCTGAACCAATGTTCGACGCTATTGGTGATGAAGCCCACAGCTACCAGAAAAAGAAGGATGGTTGGAACGAGGGAAAGGCTGACAAAGGCCGCCACCAATTTGGTCCTCAGTCTGGCTCCCAGAACTTTTCGTTTCCTTTCAAAAATCAGTTTTACGAGATTCCGGATCACCAGAAAGATCAGCAGAAGGATCAGGATGATATTAATATTGATCAGGCTGAAGATGATGATATTGTTAGCGATAGGAATTTTGCCCCCGATCTGGGGGAATTTCATCTCGATCGTGGTAAAGACGAGAATGAGGATAGAGATGATTCCGATAATGATCAGCTCATTGCGTCGTCTTCTTTGCTCAGCGGAAAGCGGTTTTTTCATCGATTATAATGGGTCCCAAAATTGAATTGAGATCGTGATTAGAAAATCTCCCCCTGCCTTCGCCGAAGCGGCTTCGCGCAGGCAGGCGCCCCTCTTGCTAAAGAGGAGTAGTTATGTCAATGAGAAGACATGCAATAGAAAAGGAAGAAGGCGGTCGAAGGAAACCATAAGCCGAGTTCTGTCGTCCCGTCCCTGCTTTTCAGCACGAATCAGGAGGATGGCCATTTATCTGGGACCCTGGTTGCCCAAGGCCTCAAGCGACCTAACCCGCTCCGCCTTTGCTCCGGGGGAATGCCCCCGATACAAACTTGAATGGGCTTTTCTCACTCCGCCTGCGGCGGAGGGCGGAACCTATTTGGTCTTGCTCCGGGTGGGGTTTACCGAGCTACCCTGATCGCTCGGGGTACTGGTGAGCTCTTACCTCGCCCTTTCACCCTTATCCCGGCTTTCGCCGGGACGGTATTTTTTCTGTGGCACTTTCCTTATCCTCGAACTCTGCCTTGCAGAATTCAAGGACAGTCCGTGTTACGGACCACCCTGCCCTGCGGAGCTCGGACTTTCCTCCCCTCCTGATCTCCTGCGGTGCAAGCTCTCAGGAGGAGCGACCATCTGTTTCCCTTCGACCCCCTCCTTTCTTGAGATTTCCAAAAGACATAAAGCCTGTCAGTCCGTCATGCCGGACTTGATCCGGCATCCAGTCCTGCTTTCGGCGGGATTTAAAAGACTGGATGTGCTCGCTCGCATCGGCTCACTCCGCCTCCCTTCGGTCGCCCGGCTGGAGTTTACCCCGTACCTGATACGGGGCCGGAATGACCGCCTTTTTGCAGGTGCGTGGTTCGGACAGATACAGCCTAAAAAATCTGTGTAATCTTTCCTTTTAATCTGCCCAATCAAGAGCGCTTATTTTAGCGCTCTCTCCCTCGCCATCCTCCTCTCGATGGCCTGATTTGCCAAACGGTCCGCCTCTTTATTCTCCTCTCTAGGGATGGACCGGATCTCAAAGGACGAGAACCTCCCTGAATTCTGGAGCGCCCTTTTGTGGAGGGCTCTCAAATTTAAATCTTTCACGCGATAGAGGCCATTCATTTGTCTTTCCACCAATTCTGAGTCCGTGAAGACTCGAATGCTTTGGCCCTCCAGTCGTTCTGCCTCCCTCAGCGCTAACAAAAGAGCCCAATACTCCGCTTCGTTGTTGGTCTTGTGACCGAGATAGCGGCTTACCTCAGAGATCCTCCTCCCCTCCTCATTTGCGACGAGAATCCCTGCCCCTGCCCTTCCAGGGTTTCCTCTGGAGGCCCCGTCAATATAAATGAGCAACCGACCTTCAGGCCCCGAGGGTTTCATTTTTTATCTCGATCTCCATCCCAATAGAGGATCCGGTTGCAGTGAGGGCACCGAATGAGGGCATTGTTTTTTTGAACTTCGATGAACATTTGAGGGGGGACATGTACAAAACAGCCCTGGCAAGTCTCATTCTTCACGCTGACCACACCCATCCCCTGTCTCTTCTCCTTCAAGGTAGTATATAGCTTAACCAGTTTGGATTCGATCTGTTTAGAAAGGATCTCCCTCCGTTCCATCCCCTCGTTCCAGGCCTTCTCCCCGAGGGCTATCTTTTCCTGAAGCTTTTTCCGCTCCCCTTCAATCTTTTCCAGTGTGCCACCCATTTCCTTTTCCCTTTTAGAGAGGTCCTTCTTGAGTTCGTCGATTTCGTCCATCGCCTGGAGGATCTCTTCTTCGATCCGGCTGTTCGCTTCCTTGAGGGTATCGATTTCACTGAGCAAGGCCTGATATTCTTTGTTGGTCTTTACCTCGGACATCCTTCCTTCTGCCCGCTTGATCTTTTCCTGCTCCGTGTTGAGATGCCCCTCTTTCTGCCTCCGCGTCTTCTCTAACGATTCAACCTTTTCCCTCTCCTTCTGAATCCTCTCCTTCTCGATCTTCTGCCTTTCATCCAATTTTTTGATCTCCTTGGGATTCCGGTCCTTTTCCTCTTTGATGGCCTTCAGTTCGAGATCAATTTTCTGAAGCTCCCAAAGCAGTTTCAATTGGTCCTTCAACCGCTGCCTCCTATCCTTCACATTTTCTGAAATCAAGGGTAGGGAACGATTCGAAACCGTTACATACCCGTTCGTCCCAAACAAAAAGAGTGCACCCTCTTCGTGCACTCTTCCTGTCCCGTCCAGGCTCGCGGAGCGCCCTTTCTTTTGTCCCCAAAGAGTGCATAAGAGATTCGCTCTTTCCTGGTGGGCCCACCTGGGTTCGAACCAGGGACCTACCGGTTATGAGCCGGTGGCTCTTCCAGCTGAGCTATGGGCCCATCTTTATTATATGCCATCCCTCAAGCGTGTCAACCCTACATTGAGTTCAGAGTTATGAGTTCGGAGTTCAGAGTGCAGAAATTAAATACTCCGAACTAAATTCCTCCGGACTTACTAAGTCTCAAGGAAGCTTTTCAATCTTCTCGCCCGGCTGGGATGTCGTAATTTTCTCAATGCCTTTGCTTCGATCTGCCGGATTCTTTCCCGTGTGACGTCAAAATCTTGTCCCACCTCTTCGAGCGTATGGTCATACTTTTCTCCGATCCCAAACCGCATTCTCAAGACCTTCTCCTCCCTTGGGGTGAGGCTCGCCAGGACCTTTCGGGTCTGTTCTGACAAATTGGCGCTGATCACGGCTTCCTGGGGAGAGATGACAGCTTTGTCTTCGATAAAATCCCCCAAGTGGCTATCTTCTTCCTCACCGATGGGGGTTTCCAAGGAGATAGGTTCTTTGGCAATCTTCAGCACCTTCCTCACCTTATCCAAAGCCATATCCATCTTTTCCGCAATTTCTTCCGGATTCGGCTCTCTCCCCATCTCCTGGACGAGGAATCTTGTGGTCCGAATCAATTTATTGATCGTCTCGATCATGTGGACGGGGATCCGGATCGTCCGCGCCTGATCAGCAATAGCTCGTGTGATGGCCTGCCGGATCCACCAGGTCGCATAGGTGCTGAATTTATAACCGCGTTGGTATTCAAATTTATCCACCGCCTTCATCAACCCGATATTCCCCTCCTGGATGAGGTCTAAGAATTGAAGTCCCCGATTGATATATTTTTTCGCGATGGAGACGACGAGCCTCAGATTCGCTTTTACCAGTTCACTCTTGGCCTCCTTAGCCTTGGTCTCCCCTTCCACGATGGCCTTCACCGCAGCGGCTAACTTGCCGGACGTCAATCCGCACTCTGTTTCCATCTTATGGATCTTCCTTTGGGCGATCATGGCCGATCGGGAAATCTCCCGGAGATCTGCTTTGCTCAATCCTCGGGTCTTGAGAAGTGTCTTCTCGCTCAGGCTCCTTGCTTTCAACTTTTTCAGATAGGTCCGCGCCTCCTCGACTGAAATTCCCCGCTTCTCTTCGATCCTCCTGATTTCAGCCTCCCCTTTTTCCACCCGGTTCAGCATCTGTTTCATCTTTTGAATGACCCAGTTGATTTGAGTGTCTCTAAGATTCATCTGGTTGAAAAATTCCAGGATTTCTTCTTGTTTCTTTCTGATCTCTGTTTGTCTTTTCTTCGTTCCCTTCCCTTTTGGCTTCATCCCCTTTTGTTTCTTCTTCGTCTTTTTCTGAACCTTCCTGTTCAGCATGGACCTGCTCTTCAGGAGCCTCCGGATCTCTTCGCTTTTTCGTGTGATCTTTTCGATGAGCTCCAGAATCTTCTTCTTCTGGACCTGCTCTTCCTCAAAGCTGGCCTCCTCTTCATCGATCTCGTTGGTCACTTCTCGGATCTCCACCTTGCCAGCCTTGATCAGGGTGCCCAGATTGATGACCTCTTTGACTGCCATGGGGCAGTTCAAGACGACGCTCAGCACTTCTCTTTTACCGCTCTCAATCCTCTTGGCAATCTCCACTTCACCTTCTCGGGTGAGAAGAGAAACCGATCCCATCTCACGAAGATACATCCGAACGGGGTCCGTGGCCTTGCCGAGGGTCTCGATTTCCAATTCATCGCCTTCCTCTTCTTCCTTCTCTACGGCCTTTTCCTCCTCCACTTTCAAGCCCTGAAGATCCTCCACCACGTCGATATCCATTTCATCGAACATCATGAGGACATCATCGATTTGATCCGAGGAGACGATATCGTTCGGAGGGAGGCCACCCGCCTCATCCGGAAAGTTCAGAAACCCCTTCTCTCCCTCCAGCTCGATCAGTTGCTCAACTTCTTTGATTTTTCCTCCCTTGGCCATGGACTTCTCTCCTACCCCTTCCGAAAACCATCTTTATGAAGGTCCTTCTCCCTCTTCGCCAGCTCCTGGTGTTCCTTCAAAAGAGGGACAAGCCTTCTCCCCTCTCGTTCTTTCTCCGCCTCTTTAATCCGCCTGAGCAATGCGGCTTTTTCCTTCTTCAATCTCCTTTCTCGAATCTTTTGGATACAGTCCTGCAGGATCTTTCCTCGATCTCCGCCCTCCAGTCCACTTTCTTGAAAGGCAAATTCACACAACCTCCCTTTGAGCGTCTCCTCGAAACTCACTAAGACTTCGGGTAGATCAAGCCTTCCTTTTCTCTGATAAAGCTTTTCCAGACCCTCGGCGATTTTTTGCAGACTCGGACTCTCAAAGTCCTTCAGGATGCCCTGCTTTGAAATGGCGGGGATGACTTCAGGATGGTGAACCATGAGGCGGATGACCATTTCTTCCGACTTTGGAAAAGTCGTCTCCGCGGATGATTTTGCTAAGCTCTCTGCTTCCTTGGTTGGTTCCTTGGCCGAGGGCTCGCCTCGGGGCGAAGCCACGGGCCGGAGCATTTCATGCAGAAAGGATTCTTTGACATCCAGCCTCTCGGCTAAAGCCTTTGTATAGAAATCTCTTCGAATCCTGTCCGGGATTTTACTGAGGAGCGCCACTCCCTCTTTGGCTATCTTCACTTTCCCGTCGACGGATCTCACATCATACGTCTTCGTCAGCCGTTCAAAAAAGAAATCGATAAGCGGGACAGCCTCCTCCACTCTTTTCGCGAAGTCTTCCGAATTTCCTTTTCTGAGGAACCCATCGGGGTCTTCTCCCTTCGGGAGGAGAACCGTCTTTGCCGCCACCTCCTCTTCTAAGAAAAGGGGAAGAGAGCGAAGGGCTGCCTGCACGCCTGCCTGATCCGCATCGAAGAGGGTGATCAAGTTTCTGGTATATCGCTTCAGGGTTCGAATGTGTTGCGGGGTCAGTGCCGTGCCTAACGTGGCCACGCTGTGCCTCCATCCATATTGGTGGAGGGTCAACAGATCAAAATAGCCTTCGACCACGATCGCACAATCCTTCTCCGTCGCATAACGCTTGGCCACCTGGAGCCCGTAGAGAACCTCCCCCTTATGATAAATGCTCGATTCCGGGGAATTGAGATATTTGGGTTCTCCCTCTTTGATCATCCTTCCCCCGAATCCGACAATCCGCTGATGAACGTCGAAGATGGGAAAGAGGATCCGGCTTCGAAAGGCATCGTACCAGCCCTCTCTCTTCTTTGGAGAGATCAGGCCCAGTTCGCGGGCGAGGTCGAGAGAAGCCTTTTTCTCGCGCAGATACTCAACCAAGCCGTCCCAACGGTCGGAAGAATACCCCAACCCATGTTCTGCAGCGACCTCCTGGCTGATCCTCCTTTGAGATAAGTATTTTCTGCCTTCTTCTCCTTCCCGCCGCCTGGTCAGGAGATCGCGGAAATATTCCGAAGCGATCCGGTTGATCTCAAAGAGGCTCTCCCTTTTGTCCATTTCCCTCTTCTGGGATGCGGAAAGTTCGCGGGTGGGGAGGCTCACCCCGTAGCGTTTTGCCAGTTCCTCCACTGCCTGGGGGAAAGAAAAATGGCCCGCCTTCATCAAAAACGTGAAGACATCCCCTCCTTCCCCGCAGCCAAAGCAGTGAAAAATCTGTTTCTCCTCATTGACCATGAAGGAGGGTGTTTTTTCCGAATGGAACGGGCAGAGCCCTTTATGGTTCCTTCCGGTCTTCTTAAGACTCACATAATCCGAGACGACTTCCAGGATGCTGGAGCGATCCCGAATTTCTGAAACCTTTCCGTCGGATAGATACCCGGTAGCCAACTGGTCTACCCCGCGTTTTCTGAATATCGAAAAAAGGCTATCAGCATATCAGGGTATCAGGAAGTGGTTATCAGCACACCAGGATATCAGGCTTAAAGATTTCTTGCCTCCTGATATTCCGGTATTCTGATATCCTGCATCCTGGTTTCCTGATGGCCTGATACCCTCATCTTCTAACTCGTTTACCTCAATTCAACGATCGTGATCCCACGACCTCCCTTGAGTGCCTCCCCGGAGGAAAAACTCTTAACCGCCCCGTGTCCGTCCAGGTATTGGCCGATGGCATTTCGTAACCTCCCGGAACCCACCCCGTGGATGATTCGGACTTTCTCCAATCCATGGAGAAGGGCTTGATCGATAAATTTGTCAACCTTGGAAAGGGCATCCTCCACAGTCAGGCCGATGACGTTCAACTCAGAAGAGGGTTCACCAGTTGGGCCTTTTAAAAAGGGCCGGTCTTCCTCAATTTTTGCCTCTTCCTTCTCTTCGCCATCCTCCGCCTGAACGATCTCGGACAAAGGAGCTCTCACCCTGGCTTTAGCCGTCAGCACCTCGGCTCGGTTGAGCGGTTTGACAAGGCTCATCAAGATCCCGTCGCTCCGGAGGCTTTCAATTCTAACACGTTCTCCAACCTTCAAGCCACCTGGAGCCACGGAACCTCCTTTTCTCTTAACGGATGGAAAGGATTTTTCCCTGATCTCCTGGAGCTCTCTGCTGGGAGGGCGGAGATGGGATTTCCCCTCTTTCTTACTGCGCACCCATTCCTTCAGCTCCTCTTCAACCTTCTGAACCGCCCTCCGTGCCTTCTCTTCAGCCCTAGCATAAATCTCCAGTCTCTTCTCCTTGATTGTCCCGAGTATCTTTTTGAGTCTCTGACCTTCAAGCTCGGCTTCCCCCTTTATCTTAGAAGCCTGCAGTTTTTCTCTTTCTGCCTCCCTCCTCATTCTCTCCAGAGTCTCTAAAGCGCGAACGATCTCCTCGCCGCTTCCATCCTGGTGGACACGGGCTGCTTCGAGGACCTTTTCAGAAATGCCCAGCTTCTCTGCGATCAGGAAGGCATTGCTCAACCCTGAGGATCCATAGACGAGTGTGTACTTGGGCTCCAGGGTCTCCTCATCGAACTCCACCGCTACGTTCTCTACATCCGGGTAGAGGTATCCGTAAGCCTTGAGCCGATCAAAGTGCGTGGTGACCACGACCGAGGCACCCCTCTCGCGGAATCGATCCAGAAAACCCATGGCCAAGGCGCACCCCTCCTGGGCATGGGTTCCCACTCCTAGCTCGTCCAGAAGCACAAGGGAATGGGGTCCCGCTTTTTCCAGGATTTGGTTCACCCGGAGGAGATGGCTGGAGAAGGTGCTCAGATTCTCCTCTATATTCTGCTCGTCGCCGATGACCGCAAAGACGTCTTGAAAGATCGCCACCTGACTTCCTTCCGCGACAGGGATGGGCAGGCCGGATTGGATCATCAAGGTGAGAAGGCCTAATGTCTTCAAGGCCACGGTCTTGCCGCCTGCGTTCGCCCCGCTCACAATGAGGACTTTCTTCCCGTCTCCCATTCGGAGGTGGATGGGAACCACTCGATCTTCGCGTTGAAGCAAGAGGAGAGGATTTCGAGCGCCTCTCATCTCAACCCTGCCCACCTCATTCAAAGGAGGGGAAACCGACTTTAAGCGCGAGGACAGCTTTGCCATCGCATAGACGAGGTCCAGTTCTCCTAATATCTGAAAGTCGTCCCGCAGGTTTTGCCTTTCCTCTCGGACCTTGTCCGAAAGACCTGCCAGAATTCGATATTCCTCATCCTTCTCCTCTCCCATTAGGATATTGATCTCGTTGTTCAAAGCAACGGCTTGAAGGGGTTCAAAGAAAAGGGTCATCCTGCTTTGGGAGTGATCGTGGATGATTCCGTCCAGCGGATTTTCAGAATCGGATTTAATGAGGAGAACATAGCGACCGTTTCTCAGAGTAATGAACTGTTCCTGGAAGATGGGCTGAAGCGTTTCTCGATGGAGGAGGGATTCGAGCACTCCCTTCGCTTTTTCTCTGGCCTCGCCCAACCGGTGGCGGAGATCGAGAAGGGAAGGGCTGGCTCGGTCGAGAATTTCTCCCTTCGTGTTGATCGCCTGTAGGATCTCTTTCTCCAGCGCCTTTTGGTAGGAAAGTTCGGCGATTTTCTCCTGAAGATGAGGGGCCTTGACAGACTCCAGCTTTTGGAAAAAGCGCCGGAGCCCCTTGCAGAGTACGATTTGATGATAAAGATCCAATAATTCCCGCACGTCAAGGACGGATCCGTCGATTTCCAACTTATCTAAAATTCCCTCAATGTCTTTCACCCCTGCGAGAGGAATGTCGCCCTCTGTTTCCGAGATGCCCTTGAGTTCCATCACGTCTGTCAATCTGGACTGGATCAAAGGAAGGTTTTTGGATGGCCTCAGGGCTTCGCATCGCTTTCGACCCAGAGGGGAAATGGTATACTCTTTCAGGATATCCAATAAATGGTAGAATTCTAAGAACTTGAGGGAACGATCATCCATAAGGCGTGAAAAAAGGAATTAGGTTCCGTATCAAAAAGAGGAATTCATGGGGAAAGCCTTTCTTTCACCAATTGATTGATCAGTCTTCCGTCCGCTTTCCCTCCAATTTTCGGCATGACGGCTTTCATCACTTTTCCGATGTCCTTCGGGGATGAAGCTTGAGTCTCTTGGATACTTTGATCGATGATCTTCACAATTTCTTCCTGGCTGAGGGGTTGGGGTAGAAAGGATTTTAGTATTTCCATCTCTTTCTTCTCCTTTTCCACCAGGTCCGCACGGCCGCCCGCTTGAAATTGTTCAACAGCCTCCTCACCCTTTCGCACCATGACTTGGATCACCTTGACGACGTCTTCGTCCTCCAGTTTCTTTCTCAGTTCAATCTCCTTATTTTTCAGGGTTGAACGAATCATCCGGATGGTGGAAAGTCGCAACTTGTCGTTGGACTTCATCGCTTGTTTCATTTCCTCGATCAGTCTCTCTTCCAAGCTCATCCTTTAACCCCTCTCGATGATTTTTCTCATTCTTTTCATTGCCCTTTTCTTGGCAGCCAGCGCTTTCTTCTTTCGTTTGATGCTTGGCTTTTCGTAGTGCTCCCTTTTCCGAATCTCTGACAAAATGCCCGTTTTCTCTACCTGTTTCTTAAAACGCCTGAGGGCATTTTCAAAAGATTCGTTTTCCTTTATTCGAATCTCTGGCATCCATCTTTCCCCTCCTTCCGTGAATTATTTTAAGCTAATAATTATATTATTTCACGTAATAAAGTCAAATAATTTGAGGCTTTTCTTTCAGCAGCTTAGGGGCGCCCGATCATGATTGGGATGGACTCCGCCCCCAATAAATGAGGGCGCTACAGTGAGCATAAACGTTCCCCCCCCCGAGCTCTGGCATTACTTTTTTCCCCTTGACAAAAGACTCCTCGTCCATTAATGTTGCAATTTATATAATATTTTCTCCATTTCTTCCACTGTGCAAATAGAAAATGAAAGATATTGAAAAAGAAAG
>Ga0187779_10002754_pt1 | contig 10724 bp, 8 predicted proteins | sample 1015_Q2_SP10_10__FD_132435 | JGI IMG/M metagenome (GOLD analysis project Ga0187779, IMG submission 132435) | Tropical peat soil microbial communities from peatlands in Department of Meta, Colombia - 1015_Q2_SP10_10_MG | ecosystem: Environmental > Terrestrial > Soil > Wetlands > Peat | place...
CCTCGAAGCGCGCGCGGATGCCGTGCGCGCGGTAGAGCGCGAGCATCGCCGGCAGCGCGCGCGCGTCCTGCTGCTCGAGCCCGACCACGCGGTTGTACCACTCCACCAGTGGCGCTTTGCGCGCGATGGTCGCGCACGCCTTGCCGAAGCGGCGCAACTCGATCTCGTACGGATTTCCGGGCAGCTCCGCAGCCGCGCGCATGCCCTCGACGTGCAGCCGCTCGTGCGCAGCCGCGAGGTGCCGGGCCCGCTCGATCGTCATGGGAGGTGCGGCGGCGCTCATCGACAGCTTCCCATCATCCCCGACCCGCGACACCGCACTGTGTCAAGAGCTCGGTCGCGTAGCTGCCGGGCGGCAGCGCGAACGACAGCCAGGCGACGTCGCCGGCGAGCTCGAGCGCGGGCGGCTCGAGGAACGGCACGACCAGTTCGCGGCGCGCGCCCGGGCTCGCGAGCGGCGACTTGGGCTCGAACCACGCCCACTCCACTGCGGCTGGCTCGCTCCAGCGCTGCTCCTCGGCCAGGACCTCGGTCGACGGCGCGAAGGCGTCCTCCCCCGGCAGCGGCCCGGTCGCGAACACCTCGAGCCGGCCCGGCGCCGCGCGCGCGCTCGCCTCGGCAGCGTCGTCGGCGCCGGCGCGGAACAGGCCGCCCCCCGAGCGCCGCAGCACGTCGCCCGGGCGCGCGCGGTGGAGCAGGCCGGCGCCGCGGCGGGCGTCGAGCACCGCGTTGAACACCGCGCTCTGCGCGGCGGAGGCGAGCAGCTTCGCGAGCGTCGGGCCGGCCGCGCGCAGCGCGCGCTCGGGCTCGGCCGGCGCGCGGCGCAGCGCGCCGACCACGCGGCCGAACAGCCCGGGCCGGTACTCGTCGGGAAGCGGATCGCCGGGCCGCCAGGCACCGGCGGGATCGACGCAGAGCGCCGCTGCGCGCGCCGCGTCGCCCGACGCCCAGGCGCGCGCGACCGCCAGGTTCGTCCGCGCTTCGCCGAAGCGTTGCGCTCCGAAGCGGTTCTCGACACCGCAGCGTGTCAGGCGGTCGAGCTCGGCGCGCAGCGCATCCAGCGCCGCGGCATCGGCTGCTCCGGCCAGCGCCAGGCGGAAGCGGTTCCCGGCCAGATGGCCCAGCCGGAGCTTGTTGCGGTGGCGCCCGACCTCGAGCACGGCCAGCCGCGCGCCGGGTGGCGCGGCCAGCTTCGCGAGGTCCGCCTCGGCGCCGAGCCGGACGCTGAACCACTGCCGCGCGATCGCGGCGCGGTCCTTGCGCCCTGCGTAGCCGACGTCGCGCGCGGGCCGGCCGGTCGCCCGCGCCAGGGCGAAGGCCACGTCGTCGGTGTTCGCGTTCTCCTTCTCGACCAGCGCGTACAGGTGCTCGCCCGCCCCGCCGGGCAGATAGGCGGGGAGCTCGCTGACCTGGAAGTGCGCGGCGCCCGGCAACAAGCGCATCGCGCGGACGGTAGCGCCCCTGAACGGCGGCCCCAAAAGGTTGGGGCCTGGATTCATCGGGGGGAATCCAGGCCCCGGGGAGCTCTCGCCGCATCGGGGGTTACGAGGGTTGAGGCGGCGGAGCCAAGAACGCGGAAGCCAGAAGAGAAGTCCGTGTCTGCGCCGGGAGTCTACCGGGCCGAGTCACGGCCGGAAGTGGGTTGCGCGATTCTTCGCGCAAAGGGCACAGCCGCTCACGAGCGCGGTTTCTCGGCGATTTTGACGTTCTGAAGGCGCATCAGTGTGCTGATCAGGTCCTGCTGCGCCGGGCTGTAGGAGGGGTCGAGCTGGCTCGCCCGGTGGAAGCGCGGCACCGCCCCCTGGAGCTCGCCGGCCATCACCTGCTCCTCGCCGCGGCGCACGAGCACGCGCGCGAGGGCCTTCTTCGCGGTGGCGTTCTCCGGATCGAGCGCGAGCGCATGCTCGAGCTCGGCCTCGGCCTCGCTCCAGCGACTCATGCGCGCGAGTGCGAGCCCCAGGTCCGAATGGATCGCGGCGTCGTCGGGGGCCAGCTCCGCCGCCCTGCCCAGCGAGACCAGCGCGGCCGCGTTCGCTCCCTGGCGGAGCTGCGCCCGTCCGAGGTTCGCCAGGTGCTCGGCGGTGGGCGCGAGCTCGGCCGCGCGCTGGAAGTGAGGCAGCGCTTCGGCCAGGTTGCCCTCGCGTGCGAGCTCCTGGCCGATCTCGCCCTCGATCTGGTCGCGCAGCCGGTGCTCGGGGTAGACCGCGAGCACCTGGGACCAGAGCGCGGCAGGCGTGCGATAGAGCTCGAGGCGCTCCGCGCTCGTCGCCGCAAGCGCGAGCGCGGCACACCCGGCGAGCGCCACGCCGGCGGCCCGCGGCACGCGCTCGCGCAGGAGCGCGAACGCGCCGAGCACGACCGCTGCCAGCACCGCCGCGAGCGGCAGGTACATGCGCCGCTCGGCGGCGAGCTCCGACACGATCGGGACGACGCTCGAGGTCGGCGCGAGGATCGCGAAGAACCAGGCGCCCAAGAAGCCCGGCTGCGGGCGCTCGATGGCGGCCCAGAGCGCGAGGGCGAAGAGCGGCAGCACGATCAAGGCGCCCAGCCGGACGTCGCCCGGGCCCTGCGCGACCGGCCAGTCGTGCGCGATCAGCAGCGGCGCGGGCCAGAACGCCAGCCGCAGGTACCAGGCGATGACACCGAGCTGTGTCAGCGCGTAGCTCCAGGGCGAGATCGGCAGTGCGAAGCCGACGGTGGCGTCGCGCGGCCCGCTCGCGATCAGCGCGGCGAGCCCGAGCCAGCTGGCGAACGCCGCCGCGTGGAGGGCTCGGTGCCGGCGCCAGGACTCTCTGAAGCTCCCCGAGGCGAACGCGCGGTCGTAGAGCAAGAGCAGCGGCGGCGCGGCGGCGATGACCTCCTTTGCGCCGACGCCGAGCCAGATCGCGGCGACCGCGAGCGCGAACCAGGCACCGCCCGACGCGCCTGCGCGCTCGCGCTCGAAGCCCCGCTCGGCCGCGTACAGGCTCGTCAGGAACGCGAGCGACCAGAGCAGCTCGGTGCGCTGGGTCACATAGGCCACCGCGTCGGTGGCGAGCGGGTGCACGAGCCAGAGCCCCGCGATCGCGAACGCGAGCTCGCGCGCGTGGGCCGCAACCGGCGCGGAGCCGACGCGCGCGAGCGCGCGCCGGCCGAGGCCCAACAGGAGCAGCGCACAGGCCGCGTGCAGCGCCACGTTGGTGGCGCGCCAGCCCGGTGGATCGAGCCCGAACGCGGCGTAGGACAGCGCAAAGGACAGGCTCGCGAGCGGCCTTCCCGACACGGGGGTCTGCGGCGGCGCGCCCAGCACCGCTGCGAGCGGCCAGAGCGAATGGACGTGCTCGTTGCGGACGATCGAGATCGAGTCGTCGAACAGGAACGGCCCCGGCAGGCTGCGCGCGTAGAGCGCTGCCGCGGCGGCCAGCAGAAGCAGCGCCGGCAGGAGCTCGCGCGCGAGCCGCCGCACTTCGCTCACTTCGCCGCCACCGGTGCCGCGCCCTCCTCGGCCGCGTGGTCCAGCACCTCGGCCAGCCGCTGCAGTGCGCCGACGAGCGCCTCGCGCTGCGGCGGGGTCGGCGCGAGCGCGTCCGACAGCGCGTGCACCGCCGGCTCGGCGGGCAGCTGCATCGCGACGTCGTCGGCGAAGCCGCGCAGCGACGCGAGCCGGCGCGCCTCGGCCCAGGCGGGATCCTGCGGCTGCAGGGCCTTGGCGAGCGCCTTGGCCTGGTCGCGCAACACCCCCAGGCGCTTGCGGCGCTCGGCCACCTTCTTCTCGAGTGCATCGGTCTGCGCCGCCGCCGCGGCCAGCGGCGCGGTCTTTCCGTCGATCTCTGCGCGCAGGTCGCCGTTGCGGTCCGCCTCGTGCTGCAGCGCCGCGCGCAGGCGGTCGGCCTCGGCGTGCGCCGCGGCGAGATCCGCCTCGTCGCGGTCCGCCTTCGCGACGGCCGCGTCGCGCGCGCTCTCGGAGTCGGCCGCGTCGCGCGTCGCCGTCTCGAGCTGCTCCGCCGGCACGCGCACCTTCTTCAGCTTCGCGATCTCCTCGCGCACGGGCGTGGCGCGGTCCTCGCCGCAGCCGAGGAGGAGCGCGAGCGCGGCCAGAGTGACTGCGCGGTGCGCGCCGTTCACGGCCCCTGCGCGCCCACGTCGGGCGGCCCGGTGCGCGCGAGATAAGCCTGGAGCTCGCGCCCCCGCGCGCGCAGCTTCTCCTGCTGCTGGTCGAGCGCGGCGATCTGGTCCACGATCGCACCGTTCACACGCTGCGCGTCGGCCACCGCCGCGCGCAGCTGTTCGATCGCCGTCGCCACTTGCGCGTGCTCGGCGGCCGCGCGCCCGCTGCGCTGCTCGGCTGCGTGCTGCGCCTTCAGCGCCGTGCCTTTTCGCTCGACCTGCTTCCAGTAGTCGTCGCGCGGCACCGTGCTGGCGAGAAGCTTCGCGCGCTCGGCCTCGAGCGGAGCGGGATCCTCGCGCGCGCAGCCGCCGAGCGCCGCGCACAGTGCGAGCGCGAGCCAGGGGACTCGCGACATCAGAACTTCACCATGAGGTCGACCAGGAAGCGCTCGCGGTCGAGCACCTGGCGCCGGTAGAGCGCGAGGAACTGGTTGTCCCAGACCGTCAGGTCACAGTTGAACCTGTCCGGCGTAGTGAGGCTCGTGAGTCCGCAGGCGATGTTGCGCTGCTCGGACTGGTAGAAGCTCACTCGAATCGAGGTCCAGCGGTTGAAGTTCTGCACGCCGGTTATGCCCCAGCCGCGCGCGTTCACGAAGCCGTCGAAGAAGTCGGAATCCGTGAAGATCGAGATCGTTCCGTTGCGGGGCATCGATGCGAACATGAAGGTGATCTGGGTGTGCGTCGGCATCAGGAAGTCGAAGCCGGTGACGTAGCCGTAGTTCTCGCTCGATGCGTCGAGCATGTGCGTGAGCTGGAACCACGGAACGAAGGTCCAGCCCTCGAACGGCGTGATTCTGGTGAACACGTCGTAGACCAGCTCGCGCGCGTGCCCCATGGACGCGCCGTCGCTCGCGAACGGGAAGCCGGGCGCGAACGCCGGCGCGAACAGCGGGTTGTGGTTGATCGCGTCGCCGCCGTTGCCGAAGTCCTCCATCGCGGCCGCCGTGCGCGCATTGATGTCGCGCAGGTCGTAGAACGACACGCGGCCGCCCACCCGCAGGAACGGGGTGATGTCGGCGCCTCCATCGATCTGCCAGGCGTACATGAACGGATCGCGCTCGTCGATGTCCGGGAAGTTCGTGGGCGCGGGCACCCCGATGTTGCCGTTGACGGGCACCGTCGCCTGCGGGATCTCATCGATCATGTAGTAGCCGGCGTTGAACTTCACCCAGGCGCGCTCGTCGAGGAACCGGTAGTCGTAGCCGAGCTGCACGCCTTCCGGGCTCAGGTCGTGGTCGAAGACCATGATGTCGCCAGAGAACTCGTTGGACACGAACGGGTTCTGCATGATGCCCGCGCTGGCAGTCAGCCCCGGGAGCTGATGCGGGGCGTAGGTGATGTAGACCCGATCGACCGCGACACCTTTGGGCGCCCAGTAATCGCCCAGGGTGACGAAGGCCGAGCGCGGATCCGTGGCGTAGTGGCGCGACAGGTCGATGTTGTTCGAGAACGGGTCGGTGGCGTAGGCAGAGGCCTGCGCGGTCGCGAGGCGGAAGCCGACCAGGAAGTCCTCGCCGATGGTGTGCTCGGCGCCGAGCCTGAGCCGCACCCGAAAGCGGTCGCGCTTCGCGCTCGCGGTGCCGTTCACCAGATCGACCGGGTCGTTCTGCGCGTTCAGGATCTTCCCGATCTTCAGCTGGCCGCCGCGGTCGATCTCGTCCCAGCGCACCGTGGCGTCGCCGCCGATGGTCCAGCCCGTGATCCAGGCGGGCAGCGCGTTCTTCTGCTGCTGCTCGATCTCGTACATCGCCTGGCGCTTGTAGAGATCCTCGTATTCCTGCTCGCTGATGATGCCCTTCTCGCGCATCGCCTCGAGCATGGCCGCCGTCGTGTCGTTGGGCTTGGGGGGCTGCTGCGCATCGTCCGCGCGCGCGCTCGCGCCGACCGAGAGTGAGATCGCGCAGACCAGAGGCAGGACGGCGCGAGCAGGCGAGTGACTCATGAACCCCTCCAAGACAGTCAGAATCCGCCCGTCACGCGGAAGTTGAACCGCGGGTCGCCGCGGGTCGTGTTGGTGGTCGTCTGCAGCGGGTCGGTGAGGTAGAGCGTGGCGGAGAACCAGCGCGCGAAGTCGAGCTGCAGGCCCATGCCGATGGAGAACAGACAGCTCCTGGGCGCCTCCCCCTCGCCGGGCGCCAGGTTGTACATGCAGGCGTAGTCCCAGAAGCCCATCGGCCGCAGGCCGAGCGACACGCTCGGAGCGATGTCGAGGCCGAAGCGGCGCGCCCAGAGCTCGATGCTGTAGTCCCAGGCGTTGTCGCCGAAGATCTCGCTCTGCAGGTAGCCGCGCACGTTGTTCATGCCGCCCGCGGCGTACTCCTCGGTGGGGATCAGCGGCTGCGTCGCGCGCTGGCCGTTGCTGCGGAAATCGATGCCCCAGTCGTCGAAGAGCCCGATCTGCTCGCGCGTGCGGCCGCTGTGCGGCCACGCCGGCCCGAGTAGCGACTGACCGAGGTTCGCGAGGAAGCTGGCGCCGTCGGCCATCGACAGCCGGTGCCGGTACTCGAAGCTCCACACGAAGATGTGGTAGTTGCCGTTCACGCCGGGAGCGGAGCGATTGGCGTGGAAGTCCTCCTTGCTGCCGCCGTCGACGAGACCCGACATGTTGAAGTGGTCACCGACGGAGAAGGACAGCGAGTCGTCGATGTCGTTGTAGTTCGACCAATACGTGAGCTGGAACGGCAGATAACGGATCGGGGTCTTGACCTCGGCCGCGGGGGCATTCGGCTCGGTGACCTGGAGCGTGCTCTTGATGTCCTTGTAGTCGATGCCCGCGGTGAAGCCCTCGTGGATGGGCTTCTCGACCCAGTGGAAGTCGGGAAGCGTGGCGTTGTAGCGGAAGCCGAAGCTCTGGCCGTTGCCGAGGCTGCCGAGTCCGGCCACCAGCGGCACCGTGCTGAAGGTGTTCGAGTAGGCCCAGTAGCCCATCAGGTGGTCCGAGGGCTTGAACGGCATGGGCGCCGAGTAGGTCGCCGAGCCGATCAGCACGTCTTCCGACTGCGTGGGCGCGGTGATGTAGGTGAGCGAGGCGACGTGCTCGAGGTCCCAGAGGTTCCCGTAGCTGAGGTCCGTCTCCAGCCGCGAGTGCGGCGAGCCCGGGGTGCGGTCGTTGGTGAGGGAGGTCGAGCCGTGCAGCGGAATGGTGTCGTCGACGACCAGGTTCACGTCGACGAGACCGGGCTGCTGGCCGGCCGAGAGCACCGGCCGCACGATCCGGTCCGGGTTGTTGTTGGCGTTGGCGATGTCCTGGCGCAGGTCCGACTCGCGCACGATCGCGCCGGGCTGGATGTTCGGGGTGAGCGCGCGCACGCTGTCGTCCGAGAACCACTTCACGCCGTCGTTCTGCACCGTCACGTTGCCGATGCGCGCCTCGGTGACGTCGAGCCGCACGCTGCCGCCCTCGACGGTCTGCTGCGGCACGCCGACCGCGACTGCGATGAAACCGTCCTGGGCGTAGCGCTGCTGCAGCGCGTCGCGCGCCTTCTCGATGGTGTCGAAGCTCGCCTTGGGCAGGACATAGGGCGCGAGCGTGCGCTCGACCTCGTCGCCTGGGAGCAGCGTGTTCCCGACCACATCGAAGCGGCGGATCGCAAAGGTCGGCCCGCTCGGCGCTGCTGCCCCCGCGGGGGCCGGCGGCGGACGCGGCAGCGGCGGGACGGGGATGTCGTCCGGCGACCATTGGCGCGGCTGGTACAGGCGGGCAGCGCCGCCGAACGTCGACCCGCCGGCGTCGTCGTACGCGCGCGCCGGCAACGCGGCCGTCAGCAGGGCGAGGCTACACAGAATTGTGGCGACATCCCTACCCTGCATCGCGCCGCACGGTACCACCGCCCGTGTAGCGGCCTCGTGAAGGCCGGCGGTTGGTTCCGTGAAGGTTCCGTGTGACTCGCGAGGAGACCGCGGCGTTCTCGTGAGCAAAAAAAAGGGGCCTGGCTCCGCGAGCGGAACCAGGCCCCCGGACTCGTGGTCGCTCAGATCCTTACGGCACGCCCGGGATCCGCTCCGGCGGGTTGATCGTGCCGGGGCACGACTGACCCGGGAAATTCGGGTCCGTCGGCGTCGGGGAGACGAACTGCGTGAAGGTCGCGCCGTCGGTGGCGCTCTTCGCGTAGTTCAGACCGTTGAATGGCAGGTACGCGTTATTGGCGAAGAAGATCTGCGGGGTCTTCATCGCGACCCGGTGCTGCGTCCTTTGCGGGGTGGATGCTCCGCCGAGACGGCCACCGGTGCCGCCCGCAAGCGGACCCCAGTACCGGTACAGGCCGCAGCGCACCATGGTCTTCAGGTCGTTGGTCTGCGGGTCGACGCCTTCCACCGGAACGTCGTAGAACTCGGTCGCGTCCGGCTCGATGAACTCGTCGGCGTAGCCGATCGCGCCCTTGTGCTGCTGTGCGCAGACCTTGACGTCGTTCGTACCGCCGCCCTGGATCAGCTGCTTGTGGAAGACCTGCAATTCCTTGCTGGTAGTCGAGCCGATGCGCTGGCCGCAAGCGCCGATCGTGCCCGCCGCGCTGCCAAGGCCCTGCGTAGCGGAGCCTTCGGTATTGGCCATGAAGGTGTTCCGGAACACCTCCTTGGTACCCGAGCCGATCGCGCGATAGCAGACGTTGACGTCGACCGGGCCGCCACTGCCCAGCCCGGACTGACCACCCACTTGCTGCCAGCTGCAGGTCTCCAGGTTGCTGGAGGGGCCGAAGAGGCCTTCGATCTGCGGCTTGGCCAGCTGGATCTTCGTATGCAAGGGGCTGTTGGGGTCGTTGGGGTTGTCGCCGACGTTGGAGTGCACGTCCTGGCTGGCGATGAACTTGAAGATCTCCGCGCCGAAGGTGTCCTGATTCGCGAACACAGCCGTGTTGAGGCCGCTCTCGACCGAGAAGTCCGCCGGCGGGAGGTCCGCGAAGCCGAGATCGCACGAGAGCTGCAGGTTCGTGGTCTCGTTGGTCACGAGGAGCTGGCCCAACTTCGTGATCGCGCCCGGCGGGGCCGCTCCGGCTCGGTCGTTCGTGATCTGGGCGTCTCCGTTCTGGTCGACGTTGACGATGCAGAGCTCCTGCGTGCCCTTGGCCGGGTAGGCAGTGGCCGGCTCGCCCGGAGTGCTGAACTGGTAGCCGGTGTTCGGATCATCGAGCTTGGTGTCACAGGCCACCAGCTTGGGCGAGGTATCGTTGGGGTCGCCCTTGGCCGCTCCGCCCAGCGCGTTCGTGCCGTTGCCAGTCGCTCCGAAGACGCCGGTGCCGCCTGCGTCGTCGGCGGTGTTCGGCACGCCGTCGAACCCTTCGGGAGCGATGAAGCCGATCGCGATCGGTCCCGAAGCAGACGCGCAGCTGATGCCGTTCCCCGAGCCGTTGCCCGAGATGCGGATCGTCGCATTGGGCTCGCCGCCTGGAACGCCCAGACCCAGTGCGTCGGTGTTCGAGTCGCGCAGGTCGCCCTGCATCTCGACGAACTGCTCGAGCACGCCGTGCCCGGTCCCGTCGCAGGCCTGGCTCGTAGTGAACGCGGGGCCGGTCTCGCAGACGCGGAAGACGCGCTTGATGGTGGCGAACGTCGAGATCGCCGCCTGCATCTGGGTGTCGAAGCAGCCGGTGCAGCCGCCCGAGCGCAACGCGTCGCGGGTGGCGGGGTTGCTGTCATCGGTGGTCGAGGCAGGAGGAGCCTGAGCGAAGACGGGCGCGGCCATTGCGAGGACCAGCCCCGCGGCAAACGCCCAGCTCATCGATTTGCGGACGAGGTTCATCTGTACGTACTCCACGTTGGGGTTTCGTGATTGCGTTAGGAGCGCGAGAGAGGTCTCAGGCGCGGCGGCGCAGAGTCGCCATGCCCGCGAGCGCCAGGCCGATCGCCAGGATGCTCGCCGGCTCTGGTACCACGCTGATGCCGGTCGAGGTCACGTGCAGGTTCGCGAGCAGGTTGACCTGCTGTGGCGCACTGGTGAACGGGTCGCTCTGGATCGCCGAATAGAGCGAGATCGAGAGGTTCCCATTGGCGTCGATGGTGCCCACGGTGCTGAAGGCGAACGCTCCGAAGAAGTTGTTCCCCGTGCCCACGGCGTTCAGCGCGTACCCGGTCGGCGCGCTGGCCGACTGCGTCAGGTTGGCACCCAGCGGACCGCTGGCGATGGCCGGGATGGAGTCGAACCACGAGTCTGAGCCACCCTGGGCAGCGATCAGATTCTGGGCCTGGCCGATCGCGGTGTCGCTGACGACCGGGAACGTACCGGTCTTGGTGAAGATGATGTTCGACAGCGGAACTCCGAAGGAGTCCTGCATGTTGCGGTCGACCACGCCGACGATCGAGAACAGCGCGCCGGCAGTCGAGCCGCCGAACGAAGCGATGTTGGCGTTGACCGGGATCGTGGTGCCGGGAGTGAGTGAGCTCGGGCTTCCGATGTTGACGAGATACTCGAAGCCGCTCTTCTGGTAGACGCCCACGAGCGACAGAGCCTGCGCGCTAAGAGAAGCCCCGAACACCAGCGCAAAGCCTGCCACGGCCAATGCGCAAGTCCGAAGCCAAGACGTCGGTTTGCGGATCATTTCATCCCTCCAAGGAAGTTTGGAACAAGAGGCGAAAGCTGACTC
>Ga0187779_10002755_pt1 | contig 10722 bp, 8 predicted proteins | sample 1015_Q2_SP10_10__FD_132435 | JGI IMG/M metagenome (GOLD analysis project Ga0187779, IMG submission 132435) | Tropical peat soil microbial communities from peatlands in Department of Meta, Colombia - 1015_Q2_SP10_10_MG | ecosystem: Environmental > Terrestrial > Soil > Wetlands > Peat | place...
TCACTGGCCAGCTGCTGCTGCCCGGCTTCGTTGATGCGCACGTCCACATGCTCGAAGGCGGTGCCACGCTCGACGCGTGCAATCTCTCCGGCATCCGCGATGGGGCGGGCATGTTCGAAGCGATCACACACTATGCGGCGTCGCATCCGGATGTTCCGTGGATCGCGGGGAGCGGCTGGGCGCTCTCGGCGTTCCCGGATGCCAACCCGCGCAAGGAGTTGCTCGACCGCATCGTCCCAGATCGGCCAGTCTTCTTGATCGCGGAGGACGGTCATTCGGCATGGGCGAACTCGCGCGCCCTTGCCGCAGCGAAGATCGATCGCACGACTCCCGATCCGCCGCGCGGACGCATCGAACGCACCGCGAGCCGGCCGCAGTCCGACGCGAGCGATGCGCAGCGAGCGGAAGGCGGGCATGGCTCGCCGGACTTCGGCGAACCGTCGGGGACGCTGCGCGAAACCGCGATGCTGCCCGTGCAGGCACTCGCGTTCCATACCGGTCCGCTCGATGCGCTGCGCGGGTTGCGCCGCGCAGTCGCGCAGGCGAATCAGGTCGGCATCACGAGCTTCATCGAGGCGCGCGCCACGGTTCCAGCCTACGATTGGGTGTATCGCCTGCTCGACGCGGCCGGCCTGCTGCATGCGCACGTGCTGCTCTCGCTGTGGCTTGATCCGGAGCGTGGCGACGACGAGCAGCTCGCTGAGTTCGCCGTTCGCCGGAACCACGACTTTACGCGGAACGTAAGGTCGGGCGCCGTGAAGCTTTTCGTCGACGGCGTCGCGGAATCGCGTACCGCGTACTTGCTCGAACCCTACGAGGGCAGCAGCGATCGTGGCAGCCCGAACTTCGCGCCGGATCGACTCGCCAACCTCGTGACGCGCCTCGACCGTGACGGTTTTCAGCTGCACTTCCACGCGATCGGTGACGCGGCGGTGCGCGAAGCCCTCGATGCCATTGCGGCGGCGCGGGAGCGCAATGGTCCACACGATGGGCGCCACCAGATCGCGCATCTCCAGCTTGTCAATCCGGCCGATCTCCCGCGTTTTGCGGCGCTCGGCGTGTTCGCCGACGTGCAAGCGCTTTGGGCTTTTCCCGATGACGACGTGTTGCAACTGGATGTGCCCGCCCTCGGCGCTGCGCGTACGGGACGCATGTATCCGATCGGTAGTCTCTCGGGCGCCCATGCGCCGCTGGCGGCGGGGAGCGATTGGCCCGTCTCCTCGATGAACCCGCTCGACGCGATCCAGGTCGCGCTGACGCGCAGTGATCCCAGCCGGCCCGGCGGCGCAGTGCTGGGTGCGGACCAACGCGTTGACCTCTCGACGATGCTCGCGGCCTACACGATCGCCGGCGCGCGCCTGATGAAGCTGGACGGTGAGACGGGATCGATCGAAGTGGGAAAGTCAGCGGACCTGGTGGTGATTGATCGGGATCTGTTCGCGATCGCGCCGGAGGAGGTAGCGAAGGCGAAGGTGGTGCTGACGCTCTTTGAAGGAGAGTTGGTGTTCGAGCTCAACCAAGAGGATCGATGAAGGCGAAGATGCGGAAGCCGCCTGCCAGTGGATGACCTAAGCGCAGGCCAATCACCTGGGACACCGCGCAGGCATGAGAAGGTAGTGACAGGCGACGGGCTCGACCGCACTGACTAAACGCTGGGCGCTGCGTTGGGACAACGAACCACGGTCGTTAATCGGCACAGACCCGAGGGGAAACAGACCTTTCCCGAGCCCGGCTGTATTGCTCGTTGTGACGAGCATGCTGGGCCTCGCGATGCCTCCGAAGAGAAGTATGTGTCGCGCGTGTTCCACAGTGTGAAAGGGTCTCTGCGGGATCGATGAGGACGCACCGGCTGCCGCGACTTCGTGGTAGGGTGTTCTCCTCGCCCGAAAAGGAGAATCCCATGAGGAAAACTCCCTTGTTCATCGTGATGGCGGCACTGGCGCTCTTCTCGCTTTCCGGATGCGGCAGCAATCAGGAGTCTGCTTCGACGCCGATCTCCACTAAGGAGCTCGACATGACCGGAAAGCAGCGGCAGGAGCAGAACGCGCAGCAGTATCAGCAGAAATCCGATCAGGAGTTCGATGCGGCGCAGGCACAGGCCGAGAAGGCCGCGGAAGAAGCCAAGAAGACGCCTCCAGCGAACGCACAATAGCGAGAGCAACCTTGCTCTTGGTTCAGCAATTTGTTGTGCGGGGACGGTAGGGCCCTGCACTTTGTCGACGGGCTCACCGGCGTGGGGATCGCCCCATCGGGTTGGGGAGAGGAGCAGATCGCCGTGAAGCGAAGGAAGCGATGTCTTCTGGGAAAACCCTCGAAGGGTCCGGGCTGAGCGCGAAACTCAGGCGAGACCCCCAACACGAGGCCCCGGGAGCCCCATCCCGAGCCAGGCATGCTCGGCAAACCCCCTTCAAAGATGAGGTCGATGCCGTGAAGCCCCCACGACCCTCGAGCCGCCACGTAGGCGATCTCCGATTCGTCATGCGCACTCTCGGAGAGCGGATACCGCTTCAGCCAGGCGTGCGCTCGAAGGAGGGGATGCCCGTCGGAACGTGATGGAAGCTCTGTTTGTCCTTGGTAAAGATCGCCATCTGGGGCCCGACGAACGTGCTTGGATTGTCAAGCGTACCCACCTTGAGAAGCACCGCGCCGGGTACGGCCGGTGTCTTCGCCATGAGGTGCGTGCCGCACACCGGGCAGAACTCACGCGTTACCGGATTCGGGAGGTCTTTGCGCCGGTACGGCTTGGCTTGGCCCTTCGTGTAGGAAAAGCCGGACTCAGGCATGGCCAGAACGACGTTGGGATGCCCACCCGAGATGTACTGGCATTCTCGACAATGGCACTGACCCTTGAACATCGGTTCACCCTTGGCCCGGTAGCGGACCCCGCCGCAATAGCATCCGCCTTCGATCTCCACGAGTCTTCTCCTCTTGTGCTCTGGAAGGGCAGGCCGGACATGGTCTCGCGGACGCCGCGGAACGTCCGGCCCGACCGAAGCTGGAGCTCATGACCGGACCGTACCTCACCACGAAGCCACGCTCCGGGGGCGTCACCGATGATGAAGACGGACGGACGTGAATGCCGGAGGGAGTCTTGCAGCTTCTGCGGAGCAGAACGGGCGCGACGATCTCCTGTCTATGTGTATTGTCTAGTTGCACAAGACAATCCTTCGGAAGTACCATTTTCGCCGGATGAAGCGCCGAGTGCGAGGTCAAGGGGTTGCGAAAGGGCGGCCTTTGCCGACCGTTTTGGGCGAGGGCGGCTCGCTCCGCATGCGCGATCTGATCCGGGAGAGCGGGCTTCCGCGCGAGACCATTCATTTCTACCTCGCTCAGGGGCTCCTCCCGCCGCCGCACAAGACCGGTCGAAATACCGCGCTTTATGGCCAGGAACATTTGGAGCGACTTCGCAGGATCCGAGAACTTCGCGAAGGACAGTTTCTTCCCCTTCGAGCCATCAAGGCGCTTCTCGAAGGCAACCCCCGTTCCGGCTTTACGCGGGAGCAGCAGGAGGTGTTGCGCAGCGTCCGACTCGCGCTTGGAGGCTGGGCGCGCCCCGACGCCGCAAGGCGCGTCCCGCTTGAGGAAGCAGCGGGACGTCGGGTCTCTCGTCCCGAAGTGGAAGCGCTGCGCTCGGCAGGATTGATCGACATTCACGGTTCCGGACGCGCAGCCACCGTGTCCGAAGAGGACGCGGTCGTGATCGACACCTGGGCGCGATTGCGCGATATCGGCTTCGGGCCGGAGCGCGGATTCACACCCTCGGACCTCGCGCCCTACAGCCGCGCGATTGAGGCCGCAGTGCGAGAGGTGGTCCCGCGGGTGGCCGCGGGCTTTTCCGGTACCTCAGCGCTCGAGGCAAGCCAAGCCGTGGAGCGCGCTCTTCCGATCACGAGCACACTCCTCGCGGCGCTGCTGCGCAAACACACGCGGGAAGTCTTGGCGGAGCTCTGACCGATCCCGGCCTTCCCGAGGTTCCGCGATTGCCTTCCTTTCAGAGCCCGACTCCGGGCAGGCACCGGGGCGCCCGAAGCAGCGCGGCTTCAGGTCCCCCGCGCTTTCCGGAAGACCGATCGCTCGGGCCGCACACCTCTTTTCAATGGGCTTCTTCCAACAGGTCCTCCGCGGTGAGCTCGGCCGCATTTCGGCCCCCCGCGAACTCGACGAGACCCGCCTGCGCGTAGTGTCTTTGGATGCGGGGGGAGAAGAGTCCGATGTATTCGAGGTTTGGGATCAGCCGGCGGAACATCAGGTTTCGGAAGCGCTGCATATAGGGCATTTCGAGCATTACCTGGTCCCACTGCTTGCGACGAAGGATCCCCTCGAACCATTCCTGATATAGCTCGTGGGCGAGAAACCGGTTGCGCATCAAGATCGCCACGTCAAAGGCCCAGTCCTCCCGCTCGCGGAGCTCCTTCTCGTCCAGTTCGGCGAAGTGCCGCTTCAACGCGAGGACGCCGTAGTGCACGTGGCGTGCCTCGTCCTGAATCACGTAGCGGAGCAGCTCCTTCAGCAAAGGTTCAGAAGTCGAGTGATAAAGCGTATTGAAGGAGCCGAGCGCCAAGCCCTCGATCATGATCTGCATGCCCAGGAATTTCATGTCCCAGCGCGAATCCGTCATCAGGCTGTCCATGATCGTGAAGAGGTTGTCGTTCACCTGGTAGAGCTTGTTGAGCTTGGTTTCGAGATACCGGAGGAACACCTCCAGGTGGCGGGCCTCATCCATGACCTGCGTCGCTCCATAGAACTTTCCGTCGGTCCACCGCACGCTTTCCGTGACCTGCGCTGAGGCATAGAGGGCTCCTTGCTCCCCGTGCATGAACTGGCTCAGCATCCATGAGGTCATGTCGTGCACGAAGCGTCGCTTTTCGTGTTGGTCGAGGTGGATCCCGCACGCTTCGAGCCCTGGAATCGGGATGATCCCGTCTGGCAGGAGCGGCACCTCGGGATTCAAGGGGTCGACGTCGGTCGCCCAATCCAGCTGAGTGTCGCCGTCCCACTGGTTCTTGATGGCCCGCCGGTACAGCTCGTACATCTCCGGGTAGTCGCCCTGGTAGCGGAAATCGAAGTAGGCGTCGTGGCTCGCCCGCATCCGCACCGGGTCGCCCTGCTTGCCTTTCTGGAGCAGGATGCCGCGCCCGACGGACGGCAGCATGCCGAACATCACCTTCTTGTTGTGGGAGTGCCAGGCCATCGCGATCGCATCGAAGACGTCTTCGATGCGGCTTCGCGCCTGCCGAGGCATCGTCGTAAGCGCTCGTTCTGAAAGCATGGATGATCTCCTTGTTGGACGTTGTGGTTTTTGCGGCGACGGAGCGGTGTCCGCGCCCTCAGTACCCTTCGATGACCACGTCTTTCGCCGCGTAGGCGCAGCAGGTGAGCACGAATCCCTGATCGCGTTCTTGCTCCGTCAGGCAGTTGGGCTCGCTCATGACCACGCTTCCGCTCTTCAACCGCACCTTGCAGGCGCCGCAGCCGCCCATGGTGCAGCTAAAGGGCAGGGCAACCCCCGCATCATTCGCCGCCTGAAGCAGCGTCTGGCCGGGCTGCGCCGTCGCGACCTTTCCGCTGGCCGCGAAGCGGACCCCCCGCGCCTGTGTCGGAAGGCCGCCCCCTTGGACCGCGGCGTAGGCGAAGCGCTCGGTGCGGATTCGGTCCGCGTCGACCCCAGCTCCGCGGAGGGCGGCGCTCACGCTCTCCATCATGGGCGGCGGCCCGCAGAGCAAGTAGAGATCGGCATCGGGTGCGCCGAGCAGGCTCAGGACCCGCGCACCGTCGAGCCGCCCATTGGCCTCCCTCCAGCCGGAGGGAGGCTCTTCGAGCACGTGGCACACGCGGAGTCTCTCCCCAAACCTGTCTGCAAGGTTCGCGAGGCGGCTCCGAAAGCAGATCTCCTCCTCGTTGCGATTTCCGAAGAGGAGCGTGACCCGGCTTAGGGGTTCGGCGAGGAGGATCGTCTCCGCCAGGCTTGCAAGGGGGGTGATCCCGACGCCCCCCGCGACGAGCACGTACCGGCGCCGCGCCTCCCCTGAAACGTCGAGCGTGAAGCTTCCCGCGGGCGGGGTGACGCGGAGCCGGTCGCCCACGTGGATTTCTTCATGAAGAAGCTTCGAGACCCGACCGTCCGTAACGCGCTTCACCGTGATCGCCGGCCGTTCGCCCGAGAGGGGACTACTCGAGAACGAGTAGCAGCGGCGCTGCGAGACGCCGTCCACATCCACCACGACAACGAGGTGCTGGCCCGCGCGGTACGCGAGCGGGCCCTGAGCGGGATCCCCGGGCTCGAGCACAAAGGTCTTGACGCTCGGCGTCTCCTGAATCACCTCGGCCACCCGAAGCCAGAGCGGGCGCGGGCGATGGGCGGGTTTGCCCCAGCGGCGTGCCTCGGTACGGAGTTCGAAGCTCTGCCGGCGCGGACCGAGGAAGCTCCGGGTGAGGGCACGAACGGTGGACGCCATCGCGGTCTCCTTTCGTATATTATATAGTGAATAGTATCACTACATACAATGAAGTAAACCCCTCCCGCGTCGACGAGAAAGAGGGCAGGAGTTCCCTCCCGCGCGGGGGGACCCTGGCCGGAGCGATCCCTCCGCCGAATCAGGCGAAATTCCAAAGGCCCCGGGGAGTTCGTGCGCCCCGGGGCGCCCGCGCTGCGCGCCCCCTCCGGGACTCCGGCAGACGGGGGTGTCCGGCGTGCCCGCAGGCTCCCTTGGGGTCGGCTGCCAGGCGGAGCGGGGCGTCGCTCGCGACCAAACAGGGCAGGTCCTGGGGCCTCGTCGATCAAGACGATGCACGGATCGTCCGCTCTAGGATGGGTGGGTCCCGGCGTGCCGGGCGGCGCTCTTGCGCCGGAAAGCGCTCAGGGCAGTTGTGGTTTCTTCGACACCGATACTGACGGCGACACCGGAAAGAGGCGAACGCTCGCCTCTTCCCGGCTATGGGACAGAGCTCGCCGGGCGCTACCACTATCGGCTCATCAAACGCATCTCGAAGGGTGGCTTTGGAGCGGTCTACTTTGCGCGCTGCCTCGATGCGACCCACGAGACGAACGAAGCTCCGCCCGAAGCCGTGGCCATCAAGATTCTGAGCGCGAACCGCGCTCCGGATCATCTAGACCTTCTAAAGCGCGAGCTCTCTTCTCTTCTCGCCTTGCAACACGATCGAATCCCGCGTGTCTATGACTGGAGCCTCGAAGGCGAGATCCCGTTCGTCGCGATGGAGCACTTCCGCGCAGGCGATCTGCGCGATGTGCTGGGACGTGGGGGAGCGCTGGCGGAGCCTGAAGTCTGGCGCCTTCTCCACGACCTGCTCTCCGCGCTCGTCGCGGCCCATCGCGCATCGATTCTCCATCTGGACGTAAAGCCCGCGAACGTGCTGAGAGACAGTGGGGAAGGCTATGTCCTGACGGACTTTGGCGTGTCGCAGGCGACCCGGATCCGACGCGGGACGTTGCGCTCTGCGCTTGGCACCCCGGGCTACCAAGCACCCGAGCAGCGCGAGGAGAAGTTCGAGCTCTACGACGTGCGCACGGATCTCTATGCGGTGGGCGCGACGGCCTGGTCCATGCTGACCGGCATCCCTCTTGCCGAACGGCCCCGCCTCGTTCGCGATGCCCAAAGCGGTGCGACCTACGGTCTTCCCCCCGTGTCCCAGTTCCGCATCTATTGCTCGCCTGCCCTGGAGGACCTGATCATGAGCCTGCTCGTGATCGACCGCGCGGGTCGGCCGGGAAGCGCAGCCGAGGTGCTGGTGCGTGTGCGCGCCGTCCTTGCCGATCCGAACGCCGGCACCACCTTGGCCGCCCGCCGCCGCAGCCTCGGCCCAGCGGACACCAGCGCTTTGATCGACTCCCTGGTCGATCCCTTGCTCTCCTCGATCTGCCGCGGACGCGGTTTTGACGGCTACTTCGTGGCGTTCGAGGACGGCGAGCAAATCTGTCGCCAGGGCGAGCAGTCCTACCACGCCTTTCTTCTCTTGCGCGGACGCGTGCGGGTCGAGCGGGAGGGGCGGGTGGTGGCCAGGATCGAGCGCGAGGGGGCGTTCCTCGGCGAGGTGGCGACCCTGACCGGGTTGGCCCGCACGGCATCGCTCTTTGCCGAGGGCCCGGTGCACGCGTGCATGTTCAACCAAGCCGAGCTCGAAGAGTTCGTGACCGGTCACCCGGCCATTGGAATCCGCCTGCTGCGCTCCATGGCGGAATGTCTCGCGCGGGGAGATGGCGGCCTCGGTCAGTAGCGCGCTGCGGACCCGGCTCGAATGCGCTCATTCCCCGCGGGGCCCAAGTCGCGGATACGGAGAAACTCCCTGGGACATCGCCGGAAAACGCCGATAAGGGAGCGGGCGAGGGGGGGCGGTCCGGCGGACAAGCGGGACCTCCTTCGCATCGGGGATCGCACGAAATGGCCACCATTCTCGTGATCGAAGACTCGGATGTGCAGCGGGCCGAGATCCGTCGCGCCCTCGAACCGGCCGGTCTCTTCGATCGGATCCTCGAGGCGGCGGACGGGCTTGCCGGTCTGCGGCTTCTGCTCGCCGAGACCGTCGACGTCGTGCTGTGCGATCTCGAAATGCCGGGCCTCGACGGTGAGAAGCTTCTGCGCGTGCGCGACGCGCGCTCCAACGGGGCAGAGATCCCATTTCTCTTCCTCACCGCGTCGGCGGACACCGAGCGCAAGGTGCGGCTCCTCGAGGACGGCGCCTGCGATACCGTGACCAAGCCCTGCCACCCCGCGGAACTCGTCGCGCGCCTGCGACTTCATCTCAAGATCAAGCGCCTCGAAAATGAGCTCCGCGAAAAGAATCAAATGCTCGCCAAGGAGTCCATGACGGACGCGGTCACCGGGTTGCGCTCACGGCGCTATGTGACCGAGGTCCTCGCGATCGAAGTGCTGCGGGCACGCCGCTACCGGCTGCCGCTCACCGTCTTGATGGCCGACCTCGATCACTTCAAGAGCGTGAACGATCGCTTCGGCCATCCCGTAGGCGACAGCGTGCTGCGTCGTGTCTCCGATCTCCTGCGAAGCCTGCTGCGCGCTACGGACGTCGCGGGTCGTTTTGGGGGCGAAGAATTTCTGGTCGTTCTGCCCCAAACCGATCGCTCGGGTGCCCTCAGCCTGGCCGAGCGCTGGCGTCAATCCCTCGAGCTCACGGCGCTGGAGGCACCGGACGGCAAACGCATACGAACCACGGTGAGTATCGGTGTGGCGGAGTTCATGGCACACATGGCGCGTCCGGACGAGCTGGTGCGCGCCGCGGACGACGCGCTCTACACCGCAAAATCGAACGGCAGAAACCGCATCGAGATCGCTTCGGGCAGCTAGGCGGAATCCCGTGGCTTGGGGGGCTTCGGCGCGGCCTCGCGCTTTTTTCTCCAGCCCTGGAGCCGCTCGGCGAGCACGCCTTCCGCGCCTTCGGTGGTGGGCTCGTAGAAGCGCGCGCCTGCCAGCGCCTCCGGCAGGTTCGGGTCCGCCACAAAGCGCCCCTCGACGTCGTGCGGATAGCGATAGTCGCGCCCATAGCCCAAGCCCCTCATGAGCGGGGTCGGTGCATTGCGCAGGTGGAGCGGAACGGGGAGCGAGCCGTGGGAGAGCGCGGCCTCCGCTGCACGCTCTCCTGCCAGGTAGGCGGCGTTGCTCTTGGCTGCGCACGCCAGATAGGTCACCGCTTGGGCCAGCGGGATCCGGCCCTCCGGCAGTCCGATGCGCTCGACCGCCTGGAACGCTGCGAGCGCAACACCGAGGGCCAGCGGATCCGCGTTGCCGACATCCTCCGATGCGAAAATCACCAGACGTCGTGCAACGAAGAGCGGATCCTCTCCCGCGCCGAGCATGCGTGCCATGTAGTAGAGCGCCGCATCCGGATCACTCGCACGCAGGCATTTGATCAGTGCCGACACCACATTGTAGTGATCCTCGCGGTCACGATCGTGGGCGAGGACCCGGGCACCCGCGGCCTGCGCCACCGTCTCGACGGAGAGCACCGACCCTTCCGGGGTGCTTCGCTTGTGGAGCGCAGAAGCCGCTTCGAGCAGGTTGAGCGCGCGCCTCGCGTCGCCGTCTGCAGCTTCGGCGATTGCGGCGACCGCGTCCTCGGAGAGCGGGATCGCCTCTGCGCCGAGGCCCCGATCGCGGTCGGAAGCGGCGCGTCGCACCAAGCTGGCGAGCGTGCCAGGGTCGAGCCTGCGCAGCGTGAAGACGCGACAGCGGGAAAGCAGCGCCGCATTGACTTCGAACGAAGGGTTCTCTGTGGTGGCACCGATCAGCGTGATCGTTCCCTGTTCCACATGCGGAAGCAGGACGTCCTGTTGCGCGCGGTTAAAGCGGTGGATCTCGTCGAGAAAGAGGACCGTGCGGCGCCCGCTCCGGCGCTCCCGGGCGGCGACGTCCACAAGCTCGCGGATTTCCTTGACGCCGATCGTGACCGCGGAGTGCGGAACGAACCGGGTGTTCGGTGCCTCGGCCAGAAGCCGCGCGAGCGTTGTCTTCCCGGTGCCGGGGGGTCCCCAGAGGACCAGAGAAGGAAGGGCGCCGCCCGCCGCCAATGCGCGCAGTTCGTCGACCTTGGAGTCGAGTTCGGCAACGGGCTTTTCGAAATCGAGATAGCTGCGCATCTGGTCCGACATCACGGCAATATAGGAAGGAACCTGCTTCGAGGCGAAAGACTTTCCATCTCGCTGCAGAACATATGCATGTTCAATGATTTAACGCGCATTTCGAGGTGAGGGCA
>Ga0187779_10002756_pt1 | contig 10719 bp, 7 predicted proteins | sample 1015_Q2_SP10_10__FD_132435 | JGI IMG/M metagenome (GOLD analysis project Ga0187779, IMG submission 132435) | Tropical peat soil microbial communities from peatlands in Department of Meta, Colombia - 1015_Q2_SP10_10_MG | ecosystem: Environmental > Terrestrial > Soil > Wetlands > Peat | place...
CTTGAGCCGGTAACCGACGCCGGTCTCGGTGACGAGATAGCGAGGTCGCGCCGGATCGTCCTCGAGCTTGTGGCGGAGCTGCGCCATGTAGACGCGGAGGTAATGGTTGTCCTCCATCGAGCTGAGGCCCCACACCTCCCGCAGCAGCTGGCGATGCGTCACCACCTTCCCTGAGTGGCGGGCGAGCACGGAGATGACACGAAACTGCGTGCGGGTGAGGCGGACCTCCTCGCCGCGTCGGTAGACGAGACGGGCCTCCAGGTCGATGCGCAGGTCTCCCGTTTCCACCACCACCTCACCCGGGCCACCAGGGGCCGTGTGCCGCAGCGCCACCCGCATCCGGGCCAGCAGCTCGCCGGTACCGAACGGCTTCGTCAGGTAGTCGTCAGCGCCGGCGTCGAGGGCCTCCACCTTGTCCCGTTCCTGTCCTCGCGCCGAGATGACGATGATCGGCAGGCCACTCCACTCCCGGATGCGGCGGGTGACCTCCCTGCCGTCCATGTCCGGGAGGCCGAGGTCGAGGAGGACTAGCTCGGGGGCTCGTGTCTGCGCGCTCACCAGGGCATCGTTGCCGGTCGACGCCTCGGCTACCCGGTAGCCATGCGTGGGCAGGGTGACGCGGAGCAGCCGCATCAGTTGTGGTTCGTCTTCGACCACGAGTACCAGGGGTGCGGCAGCGGAATGGTCGGTAAAGAGCTGCACGTCTACCTCACGGGCTCTCGTCGGCGAAACGGCGGTTCCGAGTCCCTCATGTTTGTGGAACCTCTACGAACGAGAGTAGGCGGGTGCTCGTCAAGATGGCGGAAACAAACGCGTCTTGCCCGTCAAGATCGGGTCAGGACTCGCTCGTGACCAGTGCCCGGCCACCTCCCGAATCGTCCGTTGCGAACAACGGTCACGAACTCCCAACCGGCGAGGCGTCCGGCTCTGCCCTCGGCAGGACGTCTCCCTGGCGTGCGACCCAGACGTAGAGCGTCGGCAGGATGAAGATGCTGAGAGCCAGGCAGGCCATCAAGCCGCCGACGATGACGATGGCGAACGGCCGCTGCGAGTCGGAGCCGATGGCGTGCGACAGGGCCGCCGGCAGCAGACCCAGCGTGGCCACCAGCATCGTCATCATGATCGGCCGCAGCCTCAGCACCGCCCCTTCCACGGCGGCGTCTGCCACGGTCCGGCCGCGCGCGCGAAGCTGGTTGATGTACTCGAGCATGATCACGCCGGTCTGGACGGCCACGCCGAAGAGGGCGAGGAAGCCGACGCCCGAGGCCACGCTGAAGTAGGTGCCGGTCACCAGCAGCGCCAGCACCCCGCCGACAGGCGCCATGGCGACGGTCGCCAGCACCACCAGCGCCCACTTCACCGAGTGGAACATGCCGTACAGGATCACGAAGATGGCACCGATGGTGAGCGGCACCACCACCAGCAGCCGTGCGTCGGAGCGCTGCTTGCTCTCGTACTCGCCCGCCCAGCGGAGCCGGTAGCCGGGCGGCAGCTTCACTCTCTGCTGAATCGCCGCGATCGCGTCTTCGACGGTCGTCCCCAGGTCCCGCCCCCGGACATTGAACCGCACGGCCACGTAGCGCGACCCGCCCTCGCGGTAGATGTCGTAGGCGCCGTCGCGCACGTCCACCCTGGTGAGCTGGCCCAGCGACACGCGCTCCCCGGACGGAGAGAGCAGGCGGATGCTGGCGATCGCCTCCCTGGTGTTGCGGAACAGCTCCTGGTAGCGGACGACGAGGTCGTAGCGCTCCTCTCCCTGCAGCACCTGGCTGACGGCCTTGCCGCCCACCGCCGTCTCGATGGCGTCCTGGATGTCGGTGACGTTGATCTGGAACCGCCCGGCCTGCTGCCGGTCGATGGTGAAGTTCAGGTTCGGCTGGCCGATGAGGCGGTAGACACCGAGGTCGGTGATGCCCGGAACGCCAGACATGACAGACTGGATCTCCAGGCCCTTCTCGTCGAGGGTCTTCAGGTCGGTCCCCAGGATCTTGACCGCCAGCTCGCCCTTGGTGCCGCTCACCGTCTCGCCGACGTTGTCCTCGATCGGCTGGGAGAAGTTCCAGACGGCGCCACGCAGCTGCGACACCTCGCGGCTCATCGCCGCGATCAGCGCCTCCTTCTGCTCGTGGAACACGGGCCTCCATTCCTCCTTCGGCTTGAGGTTGATGAAGTACTCCGTGTTGCCAAAACCGCCGGTGTCGGTGCCGTCGTCGGGTCGCCCCGCCTGTGACACGACTTCTGTGACCTCGGGGAAGGACGCGAAGATCAGCCGCGCCTTGCCGGCGAAGCGCTCGCCCTCGCTGAGGCTGGTGCTCGCGGCCAGGCTGCCGCGAGCCTGGATGGAGCCCTCCTCCAGGTGCGGCAGGAACTCCGAGCCGATGGCTCCGCTGAACGTCAGGAAGAGGGTGATCAGGACAGCGAGGCCGCCTGCGCCGAGGGTGACCGCGCGGTGCTCGATCGCCCAGCGCACCGCGTGCCGGTACTTCTCCGTGGGCAGGTCCGTCAGCGGATTGCGGACCTCGCGGATGCCCTTCCTGAAGAAGAGGCTGCCGAGGACAGGCGCGATCAGGATCGAGAAGGTCATGGCGCCGAGCAGGGCAAAGGCCACGGTCCAGGCCATCGGCCGGAACAGACGCCCCTCGATCCGCTGCAGGGTGAAGATCGGCAGGTAGGCCGTGACGATGATGGCGATCGCGTAGAAGACCGGCCGCTGCACCTCGTGGGCGGCTTCGCGGATGGTGTCCGCCACGGATCGGGAGGCGTCGCGGTGGGTCATGTGACGGACGATGTTCTCGACCATCACCACAGCCCCGTCGACCACCATCCCGAAGTCGAGCGCACCCAGGGACAGGAGGTTGGCCGGGATCCTGGCGAGGTCGAGCCAGATCGAGGCGAAGAGCAGCGAGAAGGGGATGGTGAGCGCGACGATCAGGGCGGCGCGGGCGTTCAGGATGGAGATGACCAGGATGGAGGTGACGAGGATCATGCCCGCGGCCAGGTTGTGCAGGACCGTGTGCAGCGTGTAGCGCAGCAGCACCGCCCGGTCGATCATGGGCAGGACCTTCACCCCGGGGGGCAACAGCCCAGCATTCAGCTCCTCGACCTTCGCGTGGATCGCTTCCAGCGTCGGCCCCGCGTCGGCCCCCTTGCGCAGCAGCACCTGGGCGTAGATCGAGTCCTCGTCGTCGACGATGACTCCGTCTTCGCGGTGGATCGCCTTGCCGATGTGCCCCAGGCGCACCCTCGGTCCCTGCCCCACCTCGGCCAGGTCCTTGACCCTCACCGGCGTGCCGGCCTTGGTCTGCAGGACCGTGTTCTCGATGTCCGCCACCTCCGTGAACAGGCCGATGGTGCGGACGTTCATCTGCTGCGCGCCCAGCTCGACGAAGCCTCCGCCGGCGTTGACGTTGTTGTTGGCGAGCTGCTGCTCCACCTGGCCGATGCTCAGGCCGTAGGAGACGAGCTTGTTCGGGTCGACTCGCACCTGGTACTCGCGAGTGGTGCCGCCGAAGGTGGAGACGTCCACCACGTTGGGGACCGACTTGAACGCCTTGGAGATGACCCAGTCCTGCAGCGACTTCAGCTCCATCACGTCGTAGCGCGGGTTCGTGCTCTTGAGCGTGTACCAGTAGATCTGGCCGACCGTGCTCCAGTCGGTGCCCATCGAGGGCGAAAGGCCCTCGGGCAGGCTGACGCCCGCCAGCCTCTCCAGGACCTTCTGGCGGTTCCAGTCGTTGTCGGAGCCGTCCTCGAAGATCATGATCACGAAGGACAGGCCGAAGATGGATTCGGAGCGCAGGTGGGAGAGCCGCGGGATCCCGCTCATCGCGATCTCCACCGGGATGGTCACCTGCTGCTCGACCTCCTCGGCGGCGCGGCCCGGCCACTGCGTGATGACGGTGACGTAGTTGTCGGCGATGTCCGGGTAGGCTTCCACCGGCAGCGCGTGGAAGGAGATCGCACCCCAGACCAGCAGCGTCGCCGCCAGCGCCAGCACCAGCCAGCGCTCCCGGAGCGCGAAGTCTACGGCCCGCCGGATCATCCCTGCTTGTCTCCTACTGATCGACCGTGTTCTGAAGCGCCAGCGCGTTGGCCACGATCCGCCGACCAGGTTCGAGGCCCGACAGCACCTCCTGGCGTCCATCGGCCAGCTGTTCGCCGCTCTTCACCTCGACGCGCCGGAAGGTGTCCAGTCCGTCGGGCGCATACACCCAGTCTCGGTCGTGCAGATGCAGGACGGCCGCGGAGGGCACGACGGCCCGGACCTGGGTGGTCCGGCTGCGGAACACCGCCGAGGCGAACATGCCGATGCTCAGGTATCCCGGGTTCGTCACCTCGACGCGGACCTTCGCTGTCCGGATGGTCGGGTCGAGGACCGGGAGGATGTTGTCGACGCGGCCCGTCAGGACCTGGTCGGGGTATGCGTTGAGGTGCACCTGGGCGCTGTCGCCGACGTGGACACGGGGCAGGTCGTTCTCGAACACGTCGCAGACGATCCAGACCACGGAGGTGTCGGAGATGGTGAAGAGGTTCGGCGAGTTGTCGGGCGTCTTCACCCCGCCCGCCGGGGTCACGTTCTGCTCGGTGATCACGCCCGAGACGGGGGCCCTGACCTCCACAATGCTGGTGAGGGCATGAGAGGGATCTCCTCCGACCAGGCGCAGGTGCTCTCGCGACGTCTGCACGTCGACGACAGCTTTCTCTTCGGCGTCCTGGACGACCTCGACGTCCTTCTGCGCCACGGCGCCCTTCTCGAAGAGCACCCTCGCCCGTTCCAGCTGGGCTCGCGCCAGTGTCTCGTCGGCCACGGCGTGGCGGTAGTCGGCGTAGGCGCCCGCCAGATCGCTGCTGCGGATCTGCAGCAGCAGCTGTCCGGCCGACACCCGGTCACCGAGCCTGACCCGCAGGCTCACGATCCTCCCCGAGGCCATGGACACCACAGGGACGGCCCGGGCGACGTCCGAGCTGACGACACCGGTCGCCGAGACCGTGGTCGGCGCCTCGTGACGCCCCGCTGAGACCAGCGGGAAGGCTTCGGGGTGTTCCGGCTTGACGAGGTTTCCGGCGATCTCGGGAGCGACGACGACGGCTGGTGGGGGCGCACCGGTGTCTGCGCGGGCGCTGTGGCACCCGCTGCCCGAGACCAGGTGGCCGGCTCCGGCGACCAGGACGCCGAGCTTCGTCGACCATGCGAATCGAGACAGCTTCATGACACCACCTCCGACCCCATTGCGAAATTGAGCTGGGCGACCGCGGTGAGATAGGCCGCTATCAGGTTCACGTAGGTGATACGCACCGTGCGGTAGTCCTGCTGGGCCTGCAGGAAGTCGACCAGTGCCGCTCCGCCCCTCTCGTACGAGAACCGCAGCGTGTCCCGGACCCGCGTCGCGCTCTCCAGGTACCGCTCCCGGTACGGCTGCAACAAGGCGACCGCGCTCTGCACCGTCGCGTACGCCGTCGCCACGTCGCTCGTCACCTGCACGCGTACGGCCTCCGCGAGTCGTTCGCTCCTCTCGATGTCGAGCCTGGTGCGGAGCTTCTCGCCCTGGTTGCGGTCGAACACGCGCAGGGGAATGCTGACGCTCACTCCCAGGTAGGTCGGGTTCCCGGGGCTCCGGGTCCGACCGACGTCCAACCCGAGAACTGGATCGGTCGAGGCGTTGGCCACCGCCAGCTTGTAGTCGGTCTGTGCCTTCTCGAGCGCCCGCATTGCCGCCTTGAGGTCCGGGCGGGTGTCGAGCGCTGTGGCGCGAAGCTCCTCGAGCGGCCGGCCGAGCGGTGCGAAGTCGTACCGCCCCGTGATGTCCAGTCCATCGACCGGGGTCTTGTCGTTCATCAGCTGCAGCAGCTGGATCTTGGCGGTACGCACGTTGACGCTCGCGGTCTGCACGTCCGACTCGTACTGGACGCGCTGCAGCTCCAGCCGATCCAGGTCGATGCGGGCGATGTCACCGGTCTCCAGCCGCTCGCGGCCAACCGCGATCACCTGGTCGTAGTCCGACAGCTCGCTGCGCGCCAGCTCCAGGAACGCCTTGGCCTGGAGCAGCTGCACGAACGCGGTGCGGAGCAGCAGCCTCTGGTTCCGCTCGAGGTCGGCCTGCGTCGAGACGGCAATCGCCGTCGCTCCCTGGGCGCTGGCGAGCCGCAGCTGCCGTTTGTGACGCAGCTCGATCAGGTAGTCGACCGAGGCGACCGTCGTGACGCTGTCGAAGTGCCCGGTACCTGCGGGCGTATCGAGCCCGACCCCGTCGACGCTCAGCGACAGGTCGGGATTCGGGCGGAGCTTCGCGGTCGTCTCGCTGGCTCGCGACTCCTCCACCCCGATCTCGCCTGCTCGCAGCGTCGGGTTGTTGGCCTTGTAGCGCACAAGAACGTCTGTCCAGGTCAGCGCTGTCTGGGCTGTCGCGCTGGATGCCAGGGACGCCGACAGCAGCCCTCCGATGCACGTCGAGTGCAGGCGCATGTCACCCTGCGCGCTGACCCGCTAGAACTTCACCATCAGCGCGAAGTTCACTCGCGATTCGCTCTTCACCAAGTCCGGCGACCATCCCGGAACCGGCACCCCCGGTGTCCCGGTGTTCCCGCCGGGGGGCGTGAGGCCACCAGGACCGGCGAAGTAGCCGGTGTTGGCGTGCCGATAACCCCACTCGGCGAGGAAGCTGATCTCGTCGACCGGCATGTACATGAAGGTGCTGCTCACGTCCCAGGCCTTCAGCTGGTCGCCCGGGTTCTCGGTGAAGTACGGCGTCCCCGTCGCTGCGGTGGCGCCGTTGACAGGCGGCAGGATCGCCAGGTAGCGCCCCGGGTTCGTCATCTGGCCTCCGCCAACCGTCAGGGCGTACCTGTCCTTGCCGAACCACAGCCGGTTGTAGAGCATCCACCCCGCGAAGTACTGCGACGGCGCGGCCGCGTTCCCGCCGGTGCAGCTGACGCCTCCGCCCCACTCGCAGCCGAAGTCGGCCGTGAACGAGAAGGCCGCCTTGCTGAGCGGCCTGTCCGGGTGGTCGTAGTACTTGACCGTGGCGCTGTCGTCCGTATGGAAGCGCTTGCGGTCGGGATTGCCGAGGACGTCCTTGCCCGTGTAGTTGTTGAAGACGAACGACAGCGACCCGGTCGGCCGCCACAGGATCTGGCCGCCCAGCCCCGGCCGCGAGTTGAACATCCCGTACGACTGCCAGCCGTTGATGATCCAGGGCTCGATCTTCAGCTTGTCCGAGGGGAAGAACTGCAGCCGGATGCCCTGGAAGAACCACGGCGTGTTGGCGGAGACGTAGGACGGCTGGTAGGTCCAGTTGTCGTAGTTGTAGTAGCTGAACAGCCCGATGTACGACATGAAGATGCCGGCGTCGATGTTGATGCCGTGCATCTTGTCGATGTGGTAGCCGCCGTAGGCCTCAGACAGATAGCGGAACATGTCGCTCAGGTTGAACTGGCCCCGGGCCGGGCTGGGGTCGTTCCGCGGCGTGAGCTGCGAGTACACGCCGAACTGCGTCATCAGCCGCGCACGTGCCCCGTGGTAGTGGAAGTCGCCACCGACGCCGAGCTGCTGGAGCTGCACCTCGTCCGAGCGCGCCAGCTCCGCCGATCCTGAGAGGGTGTGATCTTCGGGACTGTTCGACGTGTGCACGTAGTTGATGTCCGCTCGAACCTCCAGCGTGAAGACGTCCGAGTCGAAGGCGGGCTTCTTCTGGCGCGGACTGCCGTTCAACCACGTGAAGTCGGCGAACGCGAACGGCTCCGAAGCCTTGGCGGGAGGTGCGCTGCCGGAAGGAACGGCAGCCTGCGACTGGCCTGCCTGTTCCCCAGTAGAGGTCTTGTCCCCTCCCGCCCCGTCAGGCCGAACTGGAACAGCTGCGCGTTCTTCCGTGGCCGTGCACGAGGTCGTTGCAGGATCCGTCGCGTCCGCTGCGGACTCCGCCTGCGACGGTGCCGCCTGCCCGAACACCATCGCCACCGCAGCAGCGCCAACCACGAGTCCGAGGCTCCTGAACGCTTTCGCCGAGCGCATCAAGTTCGCACCTTTCTCAGAATTGGGATCGCTACCTTGCGTCGCGGCACGGATCGAAGATCGAACCGCTCTCGTCCGTGCTGATGTGTACGACCTTCGCCGCGGCACCGCCACGCGCGAGGTCAACCGAGATGCAGCGCCCGGCCTCGAGGAGTCCTCGGTCGACGCCGGTGTCCTGTTGCCAGGGCCGGTGGGTGATCCACCGGAGGTACCTCGTCTCGTTCGTCAGCTTGACGACCCGCGACGAGCCGCGCGTCTCCTTCACCTCGATCGACTCCGCCGAGACGCCAGAGACGGTACCCACGACGCTCTCGGCCGCATCTGTCACGGCGGACGGGAGCAGCAGCACGGCAATCCCCAGCACCCGACAGCCCGCCTTCAGTGCCATCACAGTGGAGAACCTCCGATTGGGAATGTAGGTGGGCTCCCGTCACAATGGCGACAATAAAGCCGGTCGCTCCGTCAATTTGCCGTCTACGACGCCGTGTTTGTCGCGCTGTGGCGCGCCGCGGGCCGTCTCCCGGCGAAAACGAGAGACGGCAGCGATCGCTCCGCGGCGGGATCAGGTCAGAACGTCACCGCCAGCGAGGTGACGAGGACGGTGTCGTGGTCCGTCAGGAGTCCTCGCGTGTTCGTCGGCCACACCCGTGCCGGAGAGTGGAAGCCCCGCAGCTCGGTGCGCCACAGGATGCGGTGCGCCAGCGTGACGTCCGTCCCGATCGAGCCGCCGGTGGCCTTGAAGCTGTCGGGGTACCCCGTCACCACGATCACCTGGTGGGGGTCGGTGTAGTACTCGACGCGTCCCACCACGGCGAAGCGAGCCGTGGTCCGTAGCTTGGCCTGTGCCGTACCGCCCCACCAGGTCGCTGTGCCGCCATCGGCGGTGCTGTCCGTCTGGAATCCGTGGGAGAGAACGAGCGCGAGCTGCCACCGCGAGTCCGGCTTGTACTGGCCGATGAGGTCGTGGTAGACGCGCATCCTCACGGGCGTCTTGTCCGCCGCGGCGTTGCCGACGAAGTTGTCGAGGCTGAGCGTCCACCTCGAGTTCGGCGACCAGTCGAGCCGGATGCCCCCCGCCGGCGGCGTGTTGTAGTTCGAGATGTCCTGCCAGCCGTTGACCAGGGCGAGGGCGCCCGTCAGCTTCGGCGACATCGTCCAGGTGGCCTTGACGCCGGCCTCGTAGTACGGCGAGAACTCGGCGACCAGCGACCGCGTGTAGGTGAGGTTGTCCCGCGAGATCCACCCCTCGTAGCCCAGGTGCGCCGGGAAGATGCCGGCGTCGAGCCAGACCGAGTGCGAGACCTGGTACCCGATGGTCGCTTCCTGGATGTACTGGCTGACTCCCGGCCCGGAAGTGCTCCCGATCTTGGGCTCGCCGGCATAGTTGGCCTGCACCGAGGTGCCCCACTGCAGCGCCAGCCGTCCGCGCAGGCGCGGGCCGCTCAGCTTTGCCTCGACGTAGGCCAGGTTGATGTTGAACTCGGCGTGGCGGGCCGGCTGCGTCGTGTAGGCCCGGTCGAAGTTGTAGGGCCGCTCCGAATCCCATGCATAGTACGTGTCCACGAATGCCCCCCACTGCACGGACGTCCCGGCATCCGGCGGGTCCGGGTGAGCGACGGATGCGACTGCGAGCATAGACAGGCTGAGAACCGCCGGGTATTTCGACACGCGTCGTTCCTCTTCGGGGGGCTTCCTGACGCTCGCAAGAAACGGGTTCGAGGCGCCGGGTCGCTGGAGCCTCGCATGGTCTCCGCCAGAAAGAGAGTACGGCCTTGTGTGTCAATGCCGCGGCAAGAATGGCCCTTCGCTCGTCAGGACGCCGTAAAGCAACGCGGCTATGAGCGGTCAAGCCGGACGCAGCACGGCCGGCGAGCTACCAGGAGCCACCAGACCTCGCCGTCTGGTTTCACCAGGAAGCGGTCCGCGCGGCTGACGATCGCGAATCCTGCAATCTCGAGCTCATGTGCGGCCTCGTCCGCAACGAGGTGCCGCTCTCCGTGCTCGCTCGCCGCCGTCCTGCCGGGGTCGATGACGACGAGGCGGCCGCCCGGGCGCAACGCGCGCCGCAGGTGTGCCAGCAGCGGTCCCGGTCTGCGCAGTTCGTGGAAGGTGTTGGCGATCAAGGCTCCGTCGACGTCGGACGGAAGGTGCGCGTCAGTCGCATCTCCATGGATCAACTCGAGGTTGTGTCGGCCGGCCAGCAGCGCACGGAGTCGAAGGAAGACGAGCGGCAGCTGGCGAGCATCCACCGCAACGACCCGGCCTTCCTCTCCGACCAGTGGTGAGAGCTTCAGCGCGAAGTACCCCGCGCCGCATCCGACGTCGACCGCCGTCTGTCCGGGCCGCAGGTCCAGGGAGCGCAGGACGGCTTGCGGCCTCTGCCAGGGATCCCGCTCCGCCTCCACCACTTCCAGCCGACGCAGGGTGTTGACGACGCGCAGCACCGTGCCCAGGGCCAAGACGACGGCCACCACCGACACCAGGAACAGGCCGATCCGCAGGCGATACCGGCGCGTGGTGGGGTCAGCCTGCGCGATGGTCGTCCTCCTGCCTCGCCCGGCGCCAGCGCCGCACGGCGACGATCGCCCACACCGCCTCGACCACGCCGAACGGCCAGGCGCCCTGCAGGAAGCCGTAGAGCGAGCCGAGGGCGCAGGCGAAGGCGAAGGCGAGGATGAAGTGCCGGCTGCGCTCCTCGAGCGCGTAGCACA
>Ga0187779_10002758_pt1 | contig 10718 bp, 10 predicted proteins | sample 1015_Q2_SP10_10__FD_132435 | JGI IMG/M metagenome (GOLD analysis project Ga0187779, IMG submission 132435) | Tropical peat soil microbial communities from peatlands in Department of Meta, Colombia - 1015_Q2_SP10_10_MG | ecosystem: Environmental > Terrestrial > Soil > Wetlands > Peat | place...
CGCCAGCTCTCGGCGAAGCGCCGCCTGGCAGCGGCGGAGCTCGCGCACCGCGTGACGGCGTCCATGGAGGGCCTCGCCATGACCGGCGGGCGCTTCGATGTCGCGCTCTCGCCCGAGCCGACGCCGAAGAGTCACGGCCTCGAGTCAGTGGAGTTCGCAGTCGCCACGCATCCCAAGCAGGAGCCTGGCCCCATGTCACGAGTCGCGTCCGGCGGCGAGCTGTCCCGCCTCGCGCTTGCGCTGCAGGTAGTGCTCGCGGATGTCGGTCGTGTGCCGACTCTGATCTTCGACGAAGTCGACGTCGGCATCGGCGGCGCAGTGGCGGCCAGCGTGGGTCGCTCGCTGCGCGAGCTCGGTGGGCGACGCCAGGTCCTGTGCGTGACGCATTTGCCCCAGGTCGCGGCTTGCGCCGATCGCCACTACCGCGTTACCAAGCGCGGCAATCGGGAGCGTGTGGCGACCGAGCTCGCTCTGCTCGATGGCAGCGCGCGGGTCGAAGAGCTGGCGCGCATGCTCGGCGGGCGCGAGATTACGGCCAAGACACGCGCGCACGCGAAGGAACTGCTGGCGCAGAACAAGCCGCGCTGACGCCTCGCGCGGGTAAGAAGCCTGCAGGTTCGCTCGGCCACCGCGCCCGACCTGGCGGGCGCACCGGACCTTATCGTACCGGCGCCAGACTGGCGCTCACGCGCTTCGTTCCCGCCGTGCGCCGCTGCGGTTTCGCCGAGGGAAGAGTCTCGCCGGTCTCGAGCCAATGCTTGACGCGATTGGCGTCGCCGATGCGCGTCAGACGCCCGTAGGAATCCAGGAGCACGATCACGATCGGCCGGCTGGCGATGTTGGCGAGCATGACGAGGCACTTGCCGGCCTCGCGGATGAAGCCGGTCTTGCTGACCGTGATGTCCCACTGGCCGGCGCGGACCAGCGAGTTCGTATTGTTGAAACCGAGCAGCCGGCCCGACGGCTGCACCTCGACGTAATGGCTCGCCGTCGTCGTGTACGCGCGGATCTCCTCGTACTCGGCGGCGGCCTTCACCATCTTCGACAGATCGCTCGCCGTCGAGACGTTGCTGCTCGACAGCCCGGTCGGATCATCGAAGTGGGTGTTCGTCATGCCCAGGCTCACCGCCTTGCGGTTCATCGCCTCGATGCAAGCGCCGAGGCCGCCAGGGTAGTGCCTCGCCAGGCTCGACGCGGCACGATTCTCGGAAGCCATCAGCGCGAGGCGCAGCATCTCGCCGCGCGGCAGCGCGCTGCCCAGACCCAGCCGGGAGTGGCTGCCCTTGATGAGGTCGATGTCGGCGATGTCCACGTCGATCGGCTCGTCGAGCGACTGGTTCGCATCGAGCACGACCATCGCCGTCATCAGCTTCGTCACCGACGCGATCGGCGTGACGTTGTCCACGCCCTTGGCGTAGAGCAGGCGATTCGCTTCCGCGTCGAGCACCAAGGCGTTGGTCGACGCGAGCTTGAGCTTGCTGACGTCGCGCGGCAGCGCCGGCGCAGCCGCGGCAGGCACTCCTGCCGAGGCCGCCCCTACAGCGACCTGGAACGCCAGGATTAGGCCAAGAAAAACAACAACTAGGCGAAGCTTCATTAACCGCCTTCGAGAAATTCAGCCGGCTTTATACCACAGGAGCAAGGGGCATGCCAAACTTTCCGCTTAAACAACGGGTTAGTCCCGGACTCGGATGCGGGCGCCGCGCGGCTAGTCGTCCGCTGTCACCGCGGCTTCGCCCGCCTCCTGTGCCTGCTCTTGCTGTTGCAGGGCCCACATCCGCGCATACGCGCCGTTACGCGCCAGCAACTCGGCGTGCGTTCCGCGCTCGACGATCCTGCCGTGCTCGAGCACGAGAATCTGGTCCGCGCCGATAATCGTGGACAACCGGTGCGCAATCGTGAGCGTCGTCCGGTCCGCGGAAATCTGCTCCAACTCAGCCTGGATCAGCTTCTCCGCCCGAGAATCCAGCGCCGACGTCGCTTCGTCGAATATCAGGATGCGCGGATTCTTCAGAATCGCGCGCGCGATCGCGACGCGCTGCTTCTCGCCGCCGGAGAGCTTGAGCCCGCGTTCGCCCACGGTCGTGCCGTAGCCGTCGGGCAAGCTCGTCACGAAGTCGTGGATCTGCGCGAGTCGCGCGGCGGCCACGATCTCCTCGTGCGTCGCGCCCGGACGACCGTATCCGATGTTGTATTCGATCGAGTCGTTGAACAGCACGGTGTCCTGCGGCACGATGCCGATCACCGCGCGCAGAGTCGTCTGCTGCACGCCGCGCAGGTCCTGGCCATCCACCGTGATTCGGCCGCCGCTCACGTCGTAGAAGCGATACAGCAGCCGCGCCAGAGTCGACTTGCCCGATCCGCTCGGGCCTACGACGGCCACGGTGCGCCCGGCGGGAATCCGGAACGACACGCCGAACAGGATCTGCCGCTTCGCCTCGTAGGAGAAGTCGACCTGCTCGAAGCGCACGTCCCCCGTCGCGACGGCCAAGGCGGGAGCTCCCGGCGCATCCCTGATCTCCGTGTGCTCCTCGATCAGGTGGAACATCCGCTCCATGTCGGCGAGCGCCTGCTTCATCTCGCGGTAGATCACGCCGAGGAAGTTGAGCGGGATGTAGAGCTGGATCATGAACGCGTTGACGAGGACGAGATCGCCGATCGTCATCGTGTGATTGACCACGCCGAGAGTGGCACGCCAGATGATGAGGGTCACCGCGACGGCGATGATCGCACTCTGTCCGATGTTCAGCAGCGACAGCGAGGTCTGGCTCTTGACGGCCGCGGTTTCCCAGCGCTGGAGGCTTTCGTCGTAGCGGTTCGCCTCGAACTCCTCGTTGTTGAAGTACTTGACCGTCTCGTAGTTGAGCAGGCTGTCGATCGCCCGCGTGTTGGCGCGCGAGTCGAGCTCGTTCATCGTCCGGCGGAAGCTCGTCCGCCACTCGGTGATCGTGATCGTGTAGATGATGTAGAGCGCCAGCGCGCAGAGCGTGATGCCGATGAACCAGATGTCGTACCGCGCGATAAGGATCGCCGACACGAGCCCGATCTCGACCAGCGTGGGCAGGATGGAGAACAGCGTGAAGCTGATCAGCGTCGAGATGCCGCGTGTGCCGCGCTCAACATCGCGGGTGAGCCCGCCAGTCTGCCGACTCAGATGAAACCTCAGCGAGAGTGCGTGCAGATGACGAAAAACCTTTAGCGCAATCGTGCGCACCGCGCGCTGCGTCACCTTGGCGAACAGGTACTCCCGCAGCTCGGTGAAGACTGTCGTCGACAGGCGCGCCGCGCCGTAGGCCGCGAGCAGGGCCAGCGGCAGCACCAGGATCTGCGGCCCCGTGAGCTCGTCGACGATGCGCTTGAGCACGAGCGGCACGGTCACGTTGGCCACCTTGGCACCGATGAGGCACGCAAGCGCGATGAGCACGCGGCCCCTGTACGCGAGAAGGTAGGGCAGGAGCGTGCGCACGGTCTTCCAATCGCCGCGCAGGGCGGGATCGGGAGGGGGATGCGTTCTTGCGCGAAAGCGTTGCATCGACCAGCGGCTCCGGCCTTTCGAATAGCGAACGGTTTAGTTTAGCAAACGGGGCGATGCCGACCCGGGAGTCAGCGGCGCCGCGGAAACCATTCCTCGCCGCCATAGCCAACGAAGCCCATCGCCAGCCGCACGATGCCGTAAGCGATCCAGATCGCCGCCTTGTACAACCTCGGGCGGCCCTTCCAGTCCTCCGCAGCCACCGGCCGCGCGCCGTGCTCAATCATCTCGGTGAGCGCCACCTTCAGCTCGGCGGTGAAGCCGCGATCGCGCACGATGATGTTCGCCTCGCGCGCCATCAGGAGGCTGTAGGGATCGATGTTCGACGAGCCCACGGTGGCCCAGCGATCGTCCATCACCGCGACCTTGGCGTGCAGCATGCTGCGGTGGTACTCCTGGATGACGACGCCGGCTTGCAGCAGCTGCCCGTAGAGAGCGCGGCTCGCGAAGTGCAGCAGCACATATTCGACTTTCGCCTGCAGCAGGAGGGTGACCGAGACGCCACGCTGCACGGCCTCCATCAGCTCGCGCCGGAAGCGGATGCCCGGGAAAAAGTAGGAGCTGGCGATGATGATCTCGCGCCTTGCGGTCCTGATCGCCGCGAGGTAAGCGTGCTCGATGTCGCGGCGATGGCGCAGATTGTCGCGGATCACGAATCTGGCGGTCTGCTGCCCGACTCGCACGCCGCGCGCCGCGTCGGGGAAGAGCTCCAGGTCGCTGCTTCCGAACTGCACGAGCTCGACCAGCGCCCGGACCCGCTGCATCGTCTGTGCGATTGCCGGTAGCAGCGGCCCCTCGATGCTGACCGCGAAGTCGGCGCGCGGCGGTTTGGATCCGGGGGTGTTCATATCGTCGATGATGTTGATCCCGCCGACGAACGCAAGCCGGCCATCGACGTGGCAGAGCTTGCGGTGCAGGCGCCGCAGGCGATGGGATCGAAACTGCCAGGCGGCCACTTCAGGGCGATACTTGAGCAGCTCGACGCCGGAGTCGCGCAGGAGGCGCTCCAGAGATTCGGTCAGGTAGTACTTGGCGCCCCAGCCGTCGACGAGGAGCCGGACTTTCACGCCCCGTTCTGCAGCGCGCACCAGCGCCTGGGCGATGCGCCGGCCGGACGGGTCGTCCGCGAACAAATACGCCTCGAGCCACACCTCGCGAGCAGCGCCGTCGATGGCGCGCTCGAGCGCAGGAAAGTATTCCGCCCCGCTTCGCAGCAGGGTGATGCGGTTGCCCGCACTGAAGCGGGTCGATGGCTCAATGCCCAGCGCCACGAGGGCTTCGCTCCAGCTCGAGGGTCGCTCCGAGCGCGGCGTGATCCGACAGACGCGCGAGGGGATAGGCGTAATGCACACCGGTGCCCACGACGCGCAGCCCGCGCGCGTAGATGCGATCCAAACGGAAGACGGGAAGCACCGCTGGGAAGGTGCGGGCAGGGCGGCCGCGCGCGGTCTCGAACACCTCGAACACGCCGAGCTCCTTCTGCAGCGTGCGCCCGGCCTTGCGCCGCCAGTCGTTGAAATCGCCGGCGAGGATCAGCGGCGCATCCATTGGCACGGCCTCGCGGATTCGCTCGCACAACGCATGCACCTGCCACCGACGGCCGCGCTCGAACAGGCCGAGGTGCACGTTCACGCAATGCAGCGCAGGCATACCTCGCTTCGGCTGCAGGATGCAGTGGAGCATGCCGCGGCGCTCGAAGGCGTGGGCCGATATGTCGAGATTTGCCTGGGTCACGATCGGGAAACGGGAAAGCACCGCGTTGCCATGGTGGCCCTGGCGATAGACCGCGTTGCGCCCGTAGGCGACCTCATGCCACACGGTGTCGGCGATGAACTCATGCTGCGGTTTGCCCGGCCAGTTGCGGTAACGCCGGGCATGTCGGCCGTGCGCGCCCTGGACCTCCTGCAGGAACAGTATGTCGGCGGCGAGACCGTGCAGCCTCTCCCTCAGCTCGTGGATGACGACGCGGCGGGTGAGATGCGAGAAACCCTTGTGGATGTTGTAGGTGGCGACCGAGAAGCGCATGGATGGATGTGGGTGGAATTTGCAGGGCTCGGCAGCAATGTTAGCGGCAATTGCCTGGCGGGCGCCTGCCCGGCGCTAGATCTGTCGCCTGCACAGCGTCCCTTCTTGCGGATGCCGGCGTGGAGCCTGTAAGGTGGCAGGGCCCGGCACGACCAAGGGGCCAGATGGGCGTTCTGCCCGTCGTCGACAAGGCTGTTCCGAATCAGCAAAGGAGACATCATGAAGAGTTCCACCGCCCTGCAAGCCGCGATCACCGGCGTTCTCGCTCTCGGACTAACTGCCGGGTTGTCGGCGCAGCCGGTCAAGCCCGACGCCAGCAAGGACAAGTGTTACGGCATCTCGAAGGCCGGTCAGGCTGACTGCGCCACGGCCAAGCACGCCTGCGCCGGGCAGAGCAAGGTCGACAACGATCCGCTGGACTGGAAATACGTCACGAAGGGCTCGTGCGAGAAGATGGGCGGGAAGCTGGCCCCCCCGAAAGCGTAAACGGTTGCCGGCGGCACGTCGCCGGCTCCCGAACATTGCCAGATGTCGATGCCCGCTGCGAGCGCACTCGGCGCGACTGCGGGCATCGGTCTGCGCGCACCGCACGTCGCGCTGGTCCGCCGCGACCGCCCTGCGGTGGGCTGGCTCGAAGTCCACAGCGAGAACTATTTCGTCGACGGCGGGCCGGCGCTCGCCGCGCTCGAGGCGATTCGCGCCGATTATCCGGTGTCGCTGCACGGCGTGGGCCTGTCCCTCGGCTCTGCCGATGCGCTCGACGCCGAACACCTCGCCAAGTTGAAGCGGCTGGCCGCCAGAGTCGAGCCCGCGCTGATTTCCGAGCACCTCTGCTGGGGTCGTATCGACGGCAGGCACATGAACGACCTGCTGCCGCTGCCCTTTACAGGCGACGCGCTCAGGCTGTGCTGCGATCGCATCGATGCGGCGCAGGCCGTGCTGGGGCGAGCGCTGCTCATCGAGAACATATCGGCGTACATGCGCTTCGATTCCGACGCCATGCCCGAGTGGGAATTCCTCTCCTCCGTGGCCGAGCGCACGAGTTGCCTGCTGCTGGTCGACGTCAACAACATCTACGTCAATGCAGTCAACCATGGATTCGATCCTCATGACTACCTGGCCGCGATCCCGAGCGAGGCGGTGGCCGAGATCCATCTCGCGGGTTTCGAGGACAACGGCGCATGCCTGATTGATACCCACGGCGCGCGTGTCGCTCCCGAGGTATGGAGCCTCTATCGGGCTGCGATCGCGCGCTTCGGGCCGAAGCCGACGCTCATCGAGTGGGATACCGACCTGCCAGCGCTGGAAGTGCTGCTCGACGAGGCAGCCACGGCGCAAGCCATCCTGGAGCGATCCGATGCGCTCGTTGCCTGAGCTGCAGCGTGATTTCGTGGCAGCGGCGCTTTTCGGCGACCGGGCGGCGCTGCACGCGCTGGGCGTCGTCTCAGGGCGGCTCGACGCGGCCGCGAGAATCGCGATCTACCGCAACAACGTGCTCGGCAACTATCGCAAGGCGCTCGGCGCGACCTACCCGGTCGTGCGCCGTCTGGTAGGGACGCCGTCCTTCAACACTCTCGTCGATGCGTTCGTTCGCGCTTACCCGTCGCGCCACGGCGACGTGAACCGCTACGGCGGCGAATTGTCTCGTTTCCTGGCCGCCTACGCGCCGGCACGCGAGCTCGCTTATCTGCCCGACGTTGCGCGCCTCGAGTGGGCGATCGATCAGGCCAACATCGCCGCCGATGCGGCACCTCTCGACCTGGAGGCACTGGCGCGCGTCCCCGACGAGGCGCGCGGGGAGCTGCGCTTCGGGCTGCATCCATCGGCCGCCTTGGTTGCCTCGCGCCATCCTATCTTCCGCATCTGGCAGGTGAACCAACCGGAGCCCCACGGTGACGAGGCGGTCGATCTCACCGCCGACGGCGATCGGCTGCTGGTGTTGCGAAGCACGCAAGGAACCACGATCGAGCGCCTTGGGAGGGGCGAACATGCGCTGCTCGCAGCGCTCGGGTGCGGCGCCAATCTGAGCGACGCTGCAGACATCGCCGCGGCGGCCGAGCCCGCGTTCGACCTCGCCCACCATCTGAAGCACCACGTCGCCGCGCAAACCATCGTCTCTTTTCGGGTGCGCGCACCCGCGAACAGGGGAATTTGAAGATGAACACCGCTCGGCCGCCCTCGCTTATGAGCCACTTCGTCGGGCTTTACTGTGCCGCGAGCAGGCTCCTCGCCCGGGTGCAGCCTCTGCTGCTCCTGGGCTTCCGCCTCTATGTCACACAGGTCTTCTTCATGTCCGGATTGACCAAGACGCGCGACTGGAGCAGCACGGTGGCGCTCTTCACCGACGAATATCACGTCCCGCTGCTATCGCCGCCGCTCGCCGCGGCGCTGGGCGCGGCCACGGAGCTATCGATGCCAATCTTCCTCGCGCTGGGCCTCGGGTCGCGGCTCGCCGCCGGCGTGCTGTTCGCGTTCAACATCATCGCCGTGCTCTCGTACTACGAGACGCTGACGCAAACCGGTGGCGTGAAGGACCACGTTCTCTGGGGCACGATGCTGCTCGTGCTCACGGTCTTTGGTCCGGGCAAGATCGCCCTCGACACGCTGCTCGAAAGGCGATTCGGACGCTAGCTTGCGATGCTGAAGAGTCGGATAGCGGCACGGCCCCGTACGGAGCTCAAGGACCGTCCCATGCCCCGATTGTCGAGAAGCGCCCCCACCAAGCTTGCCCGGGGAGCGCGCAGGAAAGGTCCGTCGTTGCCGGGGCAGATCGTGCTGGTGCTGCAGGGAGGCGGCGCGCTCGGCGCCTACCAGATCGGCGTCTACGAGGCCCTGCATGAGGCTGGCATCGAGCCCGACTGGGTAATCGGCACGTCGATCGGCGCCATCAACGGCGCGATCATCGCCGGCAACGCGCCACGGCACCGCGCCGAGCGCCTGCGCGCCTTCTGGGCAAGCGTCGAGCAGCGCGCCGGCGACGGGTGGCCCGATCTCGTTCCGGGACTGGGGAACGTCTTCGCCAATCTCGTGACCATGGCGCACGGGGTGCCGACGTTCTTCACGCCGAATCCTGCGGCGTGGTTCGGGCAGCACACGCCCCTGGGCATCGAAGGCGCGGCCTACTACACGACCGAGCCGTTGCGAGAAACGCTCGCCCAGCTTGTCGACTTCGGTTACATCAACGGCAAGCATGTGCGGCTGACGGTGGGTGCGGTCAACGTCAACAACGGCGAGATGCGCTACTTCGACAGCCGTGACGAGGACATCTGTCTCGAGCACGTCATGGCATCGGGCGCGCTGCCGCCAGCTTTTCCTGCGGTTCGCGTCGACGGCGCGCCCTACTGGGACGGCGGCATCTACTCGAACACGCCGATCGAGGCGGTGCTCGATGACAAGCCGCGCAAGGATTCGGTGATATTCGCGGTGCAGATGTGGAATCCCGAGGGCACGGAGCCCGCGACGCTATGGGAGGTCGCAGGCCGCAGAAGGACATCCAGTACTCGAGTCGCGCGAAGAGCCATATCGCGCGGCAGAAGCAGATCCACCACCTTCGCCACATCATCCGCGAGCTCGCAAAGCATGTCCCCCAAGCGATGCGCGATTCGGCAGAGGTCAAAGAGCTCGCCTCGTGGGGCTGCGGCACGACGATGCATGTTGCTCGGCTCAACGCCCCGCGACTCGACGGCGAGGATCAGCTGAAGGACATCGATTTCACGCCCGCCGGAATCCGCGCCCGCTGGCAGGCGGGCTACAGCGAGACGCGCCGCATGGTGGCGCTGGCGCCGTGGCGTCGGCCCGTCGATCCGATCGAAGGCGTCATCATTCACGAGCTCGCCGCGGCGCCCGGCCACGAGCTGGCTGCCGGCATCGACGGCTTCCGCGGCAAGACCAAGTAGCATAAGCGCTGGGCCGCGGTCGTCCGGTCGGCCCGCCACGTCGGCCTGGAGGAGGACCGCATGAGCGAGAAGTACGACGCCATCGTCATCGGCACCGGGCAGGCGGGGCCGCCGCTTGCCGTGCGCCTTGGCAAGGCAGGTCGCAGGACGGCGGTCATCGAGCGCAAGCTCGTTGGCGGAACCTGCGTCAACAACGGTTGCATCCCGACCAAGACGCTGATCGCGAGCGCGCGTGCGGCGCACGTCGCTCGCCGTGGCGCGGACTTCGGAGTGGTCATCGATGCCCCGATTCGGGTCGACATGGCGCGCGTGAAGACGCGCAAGGACGCGATCGTCGCGCAGTCCAATGCCGGTGTGACCAACTGGCTCAAGGGCACGCCGAATGTGACCTTGATCGAAGGGCATGCGCGCTTCGAGGGTACGAACAGCGTACGCGTCAGCGACACGGTCCTGGAAGCACCCGAAATATTCATCAACGTCGGCGGGCGCGCGAACGTTCCGGACATGCCGGGCATTGACGACGTCCCCTACCTCACCAACAGCAGCATGATGGGCGTCGACTTCCTGCCCGAGCATTTGATCGTGATCGGCGGCAGCTATATCGGGCTCGAGTTCGCGCAGATGTACCGCCGCTTCGGGAGCCACGTGACGGTCGTCGAAATGGCGCCGCGGCTCATCGCGCGCGAGGACGAGGAGGTCTCATCGGCGATCCAGGCGATCCTCGAAGCCGAGGGCATCGCGATCCGGCTCAACGCCGAATGCCTGACTGCCGCGCGGCGCGGCAACGGGGTGGCCGTCACACTTTCCTGCGCGGAGGAACCGCGCGAGATCGTCGGCTCGCACTTGCTGCTCGCGATCGGCCGCGTGCCCAACACCCACGACCTCGGGCTCGACAAAGCCGGCATCAGGACCGACGCGCGCGGCTTCATCGAGGTCGACGAGCAGCTTCGCACGAATGTGCGCGGCGTCTGGGCCCTGGGCGATGTCAACGGGCGCGGAGCCTTCACGCACACCTCCTACAACGATTACGAGATCGTCGCCGCGAATCTTCTCGACGGCGATCCGCGCCGCGTCACCGACCGCATCACGACGTATGCGCTGTTCGTCGATCCGCCTCTGGGCCGCGTAGGCATGACGGAGCGCGAAGTCAGAGCCTCGGGAAGGAAGGCGCTGGTGGGCAAGCTGATGATGGCGCGTGTCGGTCGCGCCCGCGAGCGCAGCGAGACGCAGGGCTTCATGCAGGTGCTCGTCGACGCCGAGAGCAA
>Ga0187779_10002759_pt1 | contig 10717 bp, 9 predicted proteins | sample 1015_Q2_SP10_10__FD_132435 | JGI IMG/M metagenome (GOLD analysis project Ga0187779, IMG submission 132435) | Tropical peat soil microbial communities from peatlands in Department of Meta, Colombia - 1015_Q2_SP10_10_MG | ecosystem: Environmental > Terrestrial > Soil > Wetlands > Peat | place...
GCGACGTGATCAGCCTCCCCGGTGTTTCGATCGTCATCTGGCTCGAGGGCATCAACGACTTCGCCGCCGGCGGCGCCTCCGCGCAGGCGGTGTCGGAAGGCACGCGCGAAGGGGTGCAACGGCTGCGCGCAAAGATCCCCGGAGTGCGCATCTACATGGTGACGGTGATGAGCTCATTCAACAGCAATGTCTCGCCGTACGGGACTCCCGAAGTCGATGCGAAGCGCAAGGAGTTCAATAGCTTCATCCGTACAGCCGGCATCTTCGACGGCGTAATCGATCTCGACGCCGTCACGCTCGATCCGCGGACCGGCGAGCTGCGCGCCGAGTACCAGCCGAATTCGACGATCGGCGGCCCCGGCGAAAAGATTCACCCCAACCGGGCTGGCTATGCCGCTATGGGCACCGCGATCGACCTCGAGATGATCGTCGGCAAACCGTGAAATAGCGATCTCCGCTATTGGAAGTGCATCCTGCATATTTTTTGGGCGGGAGGTTTCGCGCTCACAGTGCAGCTGTTGAGATTCCGTTCAGCGCAAGTGCGCTTTGGCACGGTATAGCCCGCTGGGTGATCTCGCTTGCCGGCTAGGTGCCCGACTTCGTCGCCGGTGGAGTTGGCAGGGGAGAGACATGCACCGTAGCGTAATCGGCAATTGAGATGCAGTCGGGAAGATCGGCTTTGACCGTTGAGCGACCGTCGCTAACCGACCCAAAGCGACATGGCGCGGCTTCACTCCGTCAGCGTTCTGACAGGCTACTAGCGTAGTTTTCGCACAACCCAATCCCGCGACCGGCAGCGATTTTCCAGGAGAGAGGAATGAGAACAATTGCAATGGCAGCAGGTGTGATCCTCGCACTCGCGAGTACCGGCACCGTCGCGCAATCGACCGTCAAGGAGGTCCTCGACGCCGGCGGCAAGGCACTCACCAAGGCTGAGCTGATGGCGCTGCTTCCGGGAGCCAGCTTCAGCGGCCCCACCTCCGTCGGCACGCAACTGCAACGCAACATGAAGGCCGATGGAACGTATAGCGGCAACGTTGGGACCACGTACGGGAAAAACGCGCCGCAAATGGGAGAATGGAAGGTCGAGGACGACGGTCAGCTATGCATCACCGGAACCACGCAGTTTCGCGAAAGCAGCAGATCAGACAAGAGCTGCGGACTCGTCTACAAGCTGGGCGACAAGTATTTCGTCGCGGGCCAGGATAACGGGCCGGGCGCGCGGGTGCTCGAACGATCCATCACGAAATAGACTGTCGCGGCGCGACGGTCAGCCGCCCGCACGTTCGCCATGGCTGGCCCGTCTGCCTCGGGGACGCGTGGCCGCGAAGCCCACCAAGCGGAGGCCGAGGCGTTCTTCCAGTCGGTTAAGAAACCACCTTGAGAACAACACGTACTGCGTGATGTTCGGCTCTGGCGGCTGGACGTGCACGATCGCGCGATGGAAGGGCAAACTGTCCACCTTTTCTTCACTCCAGGAATCGGACAAGACCAGATTGGAGATCGTACACCGCGCCGACCAGCTTCATTTCACCGAGCGCGAGACGGGCCTTTGCTTCCGGCGTTTCGAGGAGTTCCCGGACTGTATGTCGCACATTGGCCTCCACTGCCGAGCGGAGCAATGCCTCGGGTGACTGAGTTCCGTCGAGATGGTCCAGGGCCGGCAGGATACTTTGGAGGAGCACCTCGATTCGGCTCCTCTGTGCGACACCTTGGAACTTCCACGCGATTGCGGCTTCCACTGCCCCGCATCCCTCGTGGCCCATGACGACGAAAAGCGGCGTTCGAAGATGCGTGCCTGCGTACTGCAGCGTGCCCAGGATCGAGGGCCCGAGCACGTTACCCGCGACTCGCACAACGAACAGCTCGCCGAACCCCGCGTCGAAGACGAGTTCTGGCGGCACGCGGCTATCGCTGCAGCCCAGAATCGTGGCGTAGGGTTGCTGGCCTTTGGCGAGCTCGGCGAGGACCTCCTTCTGCACAGTCGGAAACCGTGCGCGCCCGCTGATAAAACGCGCATTGCCGTCTCGAAGGCGGCTGAGTGCCTCCTCCGCGGTATAAGCGGGTTGGTGGTTCGCTGCCACGATTCACCTCGCCGAAAGATTTCGATCGCGTTGGGAATCATAGCCGGTAATGCTGCACGTGCCGCAGGCGGCTTGTATTCGGACCTCGAATGTTGATCCGTTACGACTGCTTCTGGGCCGAAAGCGGGCATCGCTAAGTAAGTTTGATCCCCGCGCACATCGTGCGCGGGGCGGACGGCGAGGCGCAGCGAGGCTCCGAGAGCGAGTGGAGGCGACCCGAGCCGGACGCACTGGGCCGACGGCTCAGCCGTGAAACCTCTCGCGACGCCCACGGAGGCCCCTCGCCGCGGGCTCGCGCGGCTAAGCCTTCTTCGACAGACAGGTCTTCATGAACGCCTTGCGCTCGGCGCCTTTCTTGCCGGTCGCCTGCTTCGCGCAGAGCCGCATCTTGTCCTGCTGCGAGGTCTTCACCGGCGCCGCGGCGGCTGCCGCCGTCTTGCTCGCCCTCGCGGGCGCCGCGGCCTCGTCCGCATAGGCGACAGGCGCAGCGAGTCCGATCAAGCTTGCGAGAGCCAGTGCATAGAGTGTCCTCATTGCGATCTCCTGGGTTGGGTTGAGAATTGCGGCCGGTCGACGCTCGACCTTCGCCACACCCGGATTAACGCTTGGGAGCATCTTGGCAGGTTCAGACCAACGGACGATGCAAGCGGAAGTGCGTCACGGATCGTGCTCGTATGCATCGATGCAGACTCGCTCGCGATCGAGCCAGCGCGAAATTTCGAGGTACGATCAAATGTGGTATACGACGTAGGAGCTGCGGGTGTCTGCTGCCGGACACTTCGCCTTCAGCGCTATGAGTGACTCACTGGGTCTCCACCATGTCTTCGGCATCCAGCGACCGGCTGCTTGACGATGCCCGGCGCTGTCTGGCGCAAGGCGATCTCAGACGCGTTCTCGCGCTGTGCCGTCCGGTCTTGAGCCGCATCCCCACCGAGCCGGACGTGGCCTGGCTGGTGGGTGCCGCGCTGCTCGGCCGTGGCCGGGCATTTCAGGCGCTCTCCGCAATCGCGCCGGCGCTCGAATCCAATCCAGCAAGGGCTGACTTGCAGTCACTGCGGATATCGTGCCTTCTCGAAGGAGGGAGGTTTCATCTCGCGCGTCGCACCGCCGAAGAAGCGCTGCGCGCAGCCCCCGGGAACGAGAACCTCGTCGCGATCATAAGGGAAGCCGATGCGCGCATCGCCGGACTAGGCAACCTGATCGACTCCGCCCCGCGGTCGTTGCTGGCCGAGCGTGAGGCCTTGCAACGGGATTTTCCTTCGAGCTACCGCTCGGTTCCGATCATCATCAACAGCCGCGATCGGCTTTCCTGCCTAGAAAAGCTGCTTGCTTGGCTCCGGATCGCTGGATACACGAATCTCGCGATTCTCGACAATCATTCGACATACCCGCCTCTGCTCGAATACCTGGGTCAGCTTGGAGACGAGATTGTCGTCTTCCGTTCATCGCGAAACCTGGGGCCGCGGGCGCTCTGGTCAAGCGGCTTGATCAGCTTGTTTTCCGAAGTCCCATTCGTGTACACGGATCCAGATGTCGTTCCCGCCGAAGATTGCCCTCACGACGCGGTTGCGGTGCTGTCGGGCCTGCTCGACACGCATGGACCTGCGACCAAGGCTGGGCTCGGCATCAGAATCGACGACATTCCGGATACCTACGAACAAAAACTAGCTGTCCAATCCTGGGAGTCGCAATTTTGGCAGCGACCGCTGCCTGGAAACTGCTATGACGCGCCCATCGACACAACGTTTGCGCTCTACCGACCGGGGTCGTGGCATCAGCTTGAGGCAGTTCGCGCCGGCCCTCCTTACCTGGCCAGGCATCTTCCCTGGTATGCCGACAGCTCACGGCCTACCGCCGAGGACCGATACTACGCAGAACACGCTATTTCTGACATGAGCTCCTGGAGTGGGAGAGCGATATCGGATGTATACGGCATTGACCCGCACTCGTGATCGAATCCGACGGATGCAATGGCTAGGTCATGGTAAGGCCGGCAAGAACCTTGGACTTGGTCTCCAGGAAATGGCGAACATTCGACGCGCTCACGCGCGCCGCCCAGGGTGGGTCTGAACCGACAATCGGAATGTCGAAGGTCGCGTCTGAATCGGGCTTGGCCAGGGAATCCAGGATGGCCTGTTCGACCTTGCTGTACGTGGAATAACGCTGCTCATCCGTCAACCAATGACCAGCGGTTTCGAAGTAGCGATGCTTGATCTGGCGATAGTAGAAGTTGATCGCCATGCTAAGTTCAATCTCATATTCATAGTACCTGCTGCGCTCCTCATTGCTGTGTCGAATCGTTTCAACCATGGTCTCAGGTCCGACTACTTCCCGCAGTCCGCTTCGGTCTAGCCGATCGACGAGTTCACGGTCTTCCACCCCCCAACCGTGGAAGGCGTCGTCGTAGCCACCGATCTCCCAGAAAAGCTTGGCCTCACAAGCCAAGGGGACGCCCTGCCTCCGGGGACCCCATTGCGTGGGGTGCAACGTTCGCAGATAAGTCCCCGGGCCGACCATCGCAAGGACCCGCGAGGAAAACGATGGCGCCAAGAGTTGATCCGAATCGCAGAACACAAGCCATGGCGCACAACCATGTCGAGCGCCGATATTGCGAGCCCGACTCAGATTGAAGTAGGGCTCATCGGTGACGGCAACAAGGCGTGCTTCCGGGAAATGTGTCGCCACCCATTCTTTGGTATTGTCTGGGCAGTCGTAGTCGACGACGACTACCTCGGACTCCTTCTGAGCAATGAGCGTGGGCAACGAGCGCTTCAGATATTGAAGACGCCCTTTGCAGCAGGTAATAAGGCTCAGTCTCGGTTCGGACATTTTTCGAGCCGTGCGTGCGTCTGACGCGTCGACCATTATCCTATTGAAAGCATTCGACTCGCCGACTTCGCTACCGGATCATGGCTGGCGCCAAAGGCATCGAATCGAGAGGCGCGAACAGTCGAGCAGCCGCGCCGGGTCTGCGGTCAGGGATCGCCGCACGACGAGAGTCGGGATTCGGCGTTCAGCAGAGGAGCGCCAGCAGCTCGTCGTCGCGTTCGCGCGAGATGATGTCGAGCACGCGCCGTGACGGGTCGACGATCTCCTGCTGCAGCTCCTTCGTGCGGCGGGCCGCGTCGTCGGGAGCGAGGTGCGAAAGCTCGCGTGCGATGACGCCGCGGCCGCCTCGGGTGGGGCGCGAGCCTGCGCCGTGGTGATAGACAACGCCGTCGTAGATCGCGAACAAAAGCGGGTGCAGGTTCACGCGGTTGGAGCGCAGCATCTTGCCCCAGGCGAGGCCGTTCTGCGTCAAGGACCGAAGCAGGTTGGCCCCGACATCGGTGACGGTCTCCCCGAACGAGTTCTTCCACGTGGGGCCCGCACGCCAGTCGCCGTTGACACGGCGCCACAGCCCCGCGGTGGTGATGGCAAAGCACGGGTGCGGCTGCATATCCCCCGCATTCTCGAGGCGCTGCACGGCAATGAGCGGCCATCGGTGGAGCCCTTTCCGGATATAGTCCGTCATTTCCCGGACGGGGAAGGCGTCGCTGTCGCAGAACACGAGTACGTCGCCATCGGGTGCCGACTCGCACACGAGCTGCGCCAGCGCGTTGAGCTTGGTCGCGTGGTCGAGCACCCCCTTCTGGGGCGCGCAGTAGTCGAACTTGGCGGAATGGTCGCGCCGGGTTCCGTCGCAGAACGCGTAGGTCCGGAACGGCTCCCGGATGTATTTGCGCAGTCGCGAGAGCTGGGCGTCGACCCAGAAATCGATCCTCCAATGCACGGTCATGACGTGGATCATCGAGGCGCGACTGTTCGCGACACGCCGGCTTGCGTGCGTTCCGGCGTCGCGTCCGTCGTGTCAAAAGACAAGGCGGCAACCGGTTGACTCCGGCGCCGCCTCTCAGTGCGGCCGGGTGGACAGGAGGTCACCCAGCCGTGTTTGGCCAACTCGTGCTGTAGATCAGCTCGCTTTCATGCACTCGCTGCGTGCTTTGTCGGCGTCGGCCTTGCTCATGCCTTTGGTCTTGGCGTTGCATTCGGCCATCTTGCTCTTGGAGTCGGTGGTTTTCGCGGGCTTGGCCTTCAGGCAGTTGTTGACATAATCCTGACGCGCCTGGCCCTCGAGCTTCTTCTCACCCGCCTGAGCCTGGCATGTCTTCATCTTGTTTTGCTGGGAATTCGTTGTCTTCGCGTCGTCCGCTGCATACGCGCTGGCGCAGGTGAACACCGTCAGCAGCGCCAGTCCAAGTAGTTTTTTCATCAATATCTCCTGAGCGTAGATAGCCGCCGGGCGGCTTCCAAACGAGTCTAAGGCATGCGTCGCGAGCGGGGCAATGATTTCGGGCAAAGGCCTTGATTGGCTGTGGTAAAAATCCATCGTGCACTGCAACATGGTAGCCTCCGGGGGCTGGCCACGCGCCGGCTTTCATCGGTAAAATGATGTTTTTCCATCGGAAAAGCCGACCCCGCCGGAGACGGAGCCACTCGTGAACGCGCCTGCCGCCAATCGCCACAAACCCCCTGCCGGAGCCCAGGCCCCGAGCAAGCTGCCGATCGACGATACGCGGATCCGCGACATCATGGAGCTCGCGCCGCCCGCGCACCTCCTGCGCGAGTTTCCCGCATCGGATGTCGCCACTAGAACGACCTACGAAGCACGCCAGGCGATCCATCGGGTCCTGCACGGGGCGGACGACCGGTTGCTCGTCGTCGTCGGGCCCTGCTCGATTCACGACTACGATGCGGCGATCGACTACGCGACCCGTCTCTCCGCCGCGCGACGCGATCTGGCCGACGAACTGATCATCGTCATGCGCGTGTACTTCGAGAAGCCGCGGACCACCGTAGGCTGGAAAGGGCTCATCAACGATCCGCGCCTCGACGACAGCTTCCGCATCAACGAGGGCTTGCGGCTCGCGCGCCGCATCCTGCTCGAGATCAACGAGCTCGAATTGGCGGCCGGGACGGAATACCTCGACATGATCACGCCGCAGTACATCGCGGACCTGATCGCCTGGGGCGCGATCGGCGCGCGCACCACCGAGAGTCAGGTGCATCGCCAGCTCGCCTCCGGGCTCTCGTGCCCGGTCGGATTCAAGAACGGGACCGACGGCGGAGTCAGGGTTGCGGTCGACGCTGTGCGCGCCGCATCCGCTCCTCACCATTTTCTGTCGGTGACGAAAGGCGGGCACTCCGCCATCGTCAGCACCGCCGGCAACGAGGACTGTCACATCATCCTGCGCGGAGGAAGCACGCCGAATTACGACGCTGCGAGCGTACACCGGGTCTGCGGCGAGCTGGGACGCGCCGGACTCGCGGCACGATTGATGATTGACTTCTCGCACGCCAACAGCCAGAAGCAGCACGAGCGGCAGCTCGATGTAGGGCGCGACGTGGCCGCGCAGATCGCGCGCGGCGACGACCGGATCATCGGGGCCATGATCGAAAGTCACATCAATCCGGGTCGCCAGGATCTGCTGCCCGGTCAGTCGCTCGCTTACGGCGTGAGCATCACCGACGCCTGCATTGGCTGGGACGCGACCGTCGGCCTGTTGCGTGATCTCGCCGAGGCGGTGCGACGTCGGCGCGTGCTCCTGACCGACGCAGCGTAACGAAACCGCCCGCCGGCACGCGGCGGGCGCGCGAGTGGCACGGTGGCCGAAGAGATCGAACTCAAGCTCACGACTTCGCCGGACGTTCTGGCCGCCGTTCGCGCTCATCCTGCGGTAGCCGCCGCAAAACGTGGGCCGATGCGCACGACGCGTGTGGAAAGTACCTACTACGACACGCCCGCACGGGCGCTGGAGGCCGCTGGCGTGGCACTGCGCGTTCGCCGCGCGGGTCGGCGCTGGCTGCAGACGGTGAAGGGCGATGGAGGCGCCGCAGGGGGCCTGCACCGCCGCGCCGAGTTCGAATGGCCGCTGACAGAGGCGCGTGTGGACGCGGCCAAGCTCGCGCGCACGCCCTGGCGCAAGCTCTTCGCGCAGCACGCCCGGAGCTGGCGTCCGCTTTTTGCCACGACGTTCCAGCGCAGCGCTCAGCCCCTCGCTTTCTCGGATGGCACGCGCGCAACGCTGTGTCTCGACGTGGGCGAAGTCCGCGCCGGTCGGCGGCACGTACCGGTGACGGAAATCGAGCTGGAGCTCGCGCACGGCGACCCGGCGCGGCTCTTCGAACTCGCCGCCGCGCTGGTCTCCGACCTGCCCGCGCGCGTGGCGGTATCGAGCAAGGCCCAGCGCGGCTACGCGCTGGCGAACCGCACGTCGGCTGCGCCGCGGCGCGCGAAGGATCTGCCGCTCGATCCGGACGTGACCGCCGGCAAAGCTGTGGCGGTCGCCGGCGGCGACTGCCTGGCCCAGATCGAGGTCAATGCAGAGGGCATGCTCGCCAGCGATGACCCCGAGTTTTTGCATCAGCTGCGCGTCGGGTGGCGCCGGCTTCGCTCGCTGCTCAAGCTCTCCGCGCTCCTCGTACCTCCGGAGAGGATCGCAGCCCTCGAGCAGGAGCTCGACTGGGTCGGCACCGTGTTGGGTCCGGCGCGCGACTGGGACGTCTTTGCGATCGAGACTCTGCCCAGGATCGCCGCGCAATTCCGCGGCTCGCGCGAGCTCGTCAGGCTGCGCGCGCGGGTCGCACGCCGCCGCCGGCGCCTGCGTGCAGCCGCGCGCGAGCTCCTGGCCACCGCGCGCTTCCAGCGTCTGCTGCTCGCGCTGGGCGCTTTCTTCGTCGAGCTGGAGAAACTCCCCGTCGCGGGAGGAAGCGCCGCGCATGCCCGGGAGTGGATCCGCCCGCTGCTGCAGGCGCGCGACCGCAAGCTGCGCAAGCGAGTGCGCGGGGCCGAGCGCCTCGACAGCGGCGAGCGGCATCGCGCCCGCGTCGCTGCGAAGAAGGTTCGCTACGCGGCGGAGTTCTTCCGGTCGCTGTTCCCCGGTAAACGCAGCGATGCGTATATCGCAGCGCTCGCCCGTCTCCAGGGCGTGCTCGGCAGACTCAACGATCTGCTCGTCGCCGGCCGGCTGCTCGACGAGTTGCTCCCCACGCTCCCCGATCCCGGGCTCGCGCATGCCGCGGGAGTCGTACGCGGCTGGCTTGCGGCGAGCACTGCACCCGAGCTCGAGCGGCTGCGCCAGCTGCGCAAACGCTTCGCGGCCTGTGCCGCGTTCTGGGACTAGGCGCGGGAACGCTCAAATGCTCGAATCGGCCGAGCTCGGGCATCGCATTTCGAAGAAGACCTACGCGCGTGCGGAGCCGAAGCTGCGCGATGCGCTGCTCAACGCGCAATACGATCTGTCGCAGGCGAAGCGCGGACCCGTGCTGCTTCTCATCTCCGGTGTCGAGGCCGGCGGCCGAGGCGAAACGGCGAACAAGCTCACCGAGTGGATGGACCCTCGTCATATCCACGTGGTCGCCTTCGGCCCGCGAACGCAGGAGGAGGCCGCGCGTCCGGCGGCCTGGCGCTATTGGCGCGTGCTGCCGCCCAAGGGCAGGCTCGGCATCTTCATGAACGCGTGGTACAACGAGATAACTCTCGAGCACCTAAGCGAGGGCGACGAGGGCACCTTGCATGCGCGCCTGGAGTCGATCCGCCAGCATGAGCAGATGCTCACCGACGAGGGCGTCGTGCTGCTCAAGTTCTGGGTGCACCTGTCGCGCACGGATCAGAAGAAGCGGCTGAAGGCCCTCGATCACGATCCACGCACGAGCTGGCGAGTCACCCGCGGCGACTGGCAAGCCTACCGCCTCTACAGCCACTCGCACGACCTTTGGGAACACCTGTTGCGGGAGACATCCACGGGGTACGCGCCGTGGTATGTCGTCGAGGGCGCCGACGAGCATTACCGCTATCTCACGGTGGGGAAGATCCTGCTGGAGGCGATGCGCGGCGAGTTGTCGCGAAAAGCGGCGGTCCTGAAGCACTCCGTGACGCCGACGGCGCCGTCGGTGATCGACAACGTCAAACTCATACGCGATCTCGATCTGTCGCAGAAGCTGCGCCGCGAGGATTACGGCCCGGCCCTCGAGAAGGCGCAGGGGAGGCTCGCCAAGCTCACCCGACACAAGCGCTTCGCGAAGCACTCGCTCGTCCTCGTTTTCGAGGGCGTCGATGCCGCCGGCAAGGGCGGCGCGATCCGCCGCGTTACGGGAGCGCTCGACGCGCGGCAGTACGACACGGTGCCGATCGCCGCACCCACCGACGAAGAGCGTGCCCAGCCGTACCTCTGGCGCTTCTGGAAGCACGTGCCGCCCCGCGGCGGGATAGCCATCTTCGACCGCTCCTGGTACGGCCGCGTGCTCGTCGAGCGCGTCGAGGAGCTCTGCACCGTGAGCGACTGGATGCGCGCTTACAGCGAGATCAACCAGTTCGAGGGGGATCTCGCCGACGGTGGAGCCATCGTCGTAAAGTTCTGGCTGCAGATCAGCAGAGCCGAGCAGCTGAAGAGGTTCCGGGCGCGCGAGCGCACGTCGTTCAAGCGCTTCAAGATCACGCCCGACGATTGGCGTAACCGCGGGAAGTGGGCAAAGTACGAGCGCGCGGTCTGCGATATGGTCGATCGCACGAGCACCGAGATCGCACCGTGGACGCTGGTCGAAGCCGAGGACAAGTACTTCGCCCGCATCAAGGTGTTAAACACGATCGTCGA
>Ga0187779_10002761_pt1 | contig 10713 bp, 8 predicted proteins | sample 1015_Q2_SP10_10__FD_132435 | JGI IMG/M metagenome (GOLD analysis project Ga0187779, IMG submission 132435) | Tropical peat soil microbial communities from peatlands in Department of Meta, Colombia - 1015_Q2_SP10_10_MG | ecosystem: Environmental > Terrestrial > Soil > Wetlands > Peat | place...
GCCGCCAGCAGGGATCCCAGTCGCGCCGTCAGGTCGGTGCCATCTCGAGACCACGCGCGTAGCTCTCCCGTGGGGCCGACGTCGATGAGGAGTCGAAAACCATCCTTATCTGCCCACTGAGTGTGTCCATGAGCGCGCCTGTCCGGCCGAGTCCCTGGATCGGCAGGTCCGTTGTCCCGAATCGCACGATGGACTCGGAGATCCGCACTCAGCACCGGGACGACCTTGAAGGCCGCCGGAAGCCCACAAGACGAGCGCGCTCTCAACGCGCTCGATGATGCCGGTCGACTCACTCAGGCGGTCAGCCCTCGTCTTCAATCGGGACCAGCGGCCTGTCGTGACTGAAGCTAGCTTGCATTCCAAGAACCGCGCGGCGCCGCGGGTCGACATCGCATCCGTTTCGCTTCTGGCGATGAGCAGGGGAGCGCCACCCTCGAGTCGAGACCCGCATTCGTGTTTTCTCCGACATGGACAAGCCGTTCAAATCGTGACGGGTTTGTCCAAGCCGGAGACGATCCACTGATGGCTGCTCACGCCTTCTGTACTCGCGTTTCGGTCCGCAGCCGGCGAGCGACGTAATGCTTGTAGCTGGAGTGCCTTGGCGCTGCCGACCGTCTCGCGGAGTCCCGCGGCCGTGCGTGCGACAGGGCAACGTCGCCGGCGTGGCCGGCGGCTTCACCGTGTTAGCGTCGGCGTAGCGGGGTGGGACTCAGCGCAAGCGGGAGCGGCGGCGCAGCTGTGTTTGCGTCGAGCACGAGCCGCGCTGCCTGGATACCTGACTCCATGACGACGAACATGCCGTATCCGGGCTGGGTCCAGTGACCGGCCAGTAGCAGCCCCTCGATCGGCGTTACCGGCGCGAGTCGTCGGGGTCCGGTGTTAGCCGGGGAGGTTGACCAGCCGTAGCAGGGCCCGAGCCGATGCACGCGCGGGTATGTGAACGTGGTGTCGCTGGAACCCGCTTCGACGCAGGTCAGGTGCTGACGCAGTCCCGGCAAGACGTCCTCACCGAAACCCAACAGAGCGTCGGCGACAGATCCCTGGTCGCTCGAGGTCTCTCCGGATTCGCGTGGGGCGGTCGCCTGGATCATCACGACGTGCTCGCCCTCCGGCGCCAGTGACGGATCGGTCAACGACGGGATGACGACGAACGCGCCGGTGAGGCGTCCGCCCAAGCCGTCGGCGCGAATCCGTTCGATGTCCCAGGTCCTGGCGAGGACGGTCTCGTGATGGGCGTCGAGCGCGTGGGCGTCAAGATCCGTTCCGATGTGGATCGAGACTGTCGACGGCGAGATCTCCCGCCGGCACAACCGTCGTAGCAGCCGCCGCGGCACGTCGGCAGCACTCAGCAGCTGTTCGAATGTGGTGCGCGCGTCGATCGCGGAGACGATCTTTGCTGCCGTGACGCGCTGACCGCTGGCCAGCTCGATGCCGGTCACGCGACGATTGGCTGTCAGGATCCGAACGACGCTCACACCGGTGAGCAGTTCGCCGCCCGCTCGCTCGAGCCCAGCCACAAGCGCATCGGCCAGCCGCTGGAAGCCTCCCCGGCAGTAATAGGCGCCGTCATCGATGTAGGTGCCCATCATCGCCGCCCAGTTCAAGAACGACACTCGCGACGGCGGGCCGCCGCCCCAAGTCCACAGCGTCGCGTACACAGACTTCAGACGGGGATCGGTCAGCTCGCGATCAAGCACCTGCTGCAGCGTCGCGTTGGCGTAGCGAAGCGTCGTGCGTGACCGGATGGGCATCAGCGCCAGATCCGAGATCCGCGGGCGCATCGGGAAGTTCACGAATTCGCGATAGATCTCTGAGCTGAGCTCGGTAAGTCGGCGAAGCCCCCGCGCTTCGGTTGGAAAGTGCCGCAGATGCGCGTCGAGGAACGCGTCCCGCCCACCCGGAACAGCCAACTCGAAGTCCGGATAACGCGTCACGTAGAACGGATCATCGACCCGCACGAACTCACACCGATCCCGAACCCCAAGCTCTCGCAGGACCGCGTCGACGACGCCCTGCCCGAACGGGCCATCGGACGCGCAACTGGTAAGCAGGTGATCAGCACGGTCGAACGTGTAACCATCGCGCTCAAAGCACCGCGCATATCCCCCCGGCCGCTCATAGGCCTCGACCACCAGAACGCTCTTGCCCGCGTGAGCGAGCAGCGCGCCGGCCGTTAACCCGGCCAGCCCGCCTCCGATCACCACGACGTCATAAGCGTCATGCTGAGCCGCCGTCCCCGCCGGCCGCTCCTGAACCGCATCAACAGAAACCATCGTTGCCCTCCTTCCAGCGAACGCCGGCATAGACGCACGTCGCCAAGGATCACGCTACGAGCACAGGGCACCGGAAACATCCGCCCCTATTACGCGGGGTTATCCGTAGATCAGCACCGTGCGTCGCGGGGCCACCGCGACCGCATGCAACTGCTCATCAGCGGAGGGGTTGGCTGACGGCTTGGCATCTCCACTCCACGAGACTCGCGGAATCGCCCACAAGGCGTCAGCCGCGCTAATGGTCGTCCGTCAAAGATAAGCAGCAGCAGCGACAGCGTGACCGCCCGACGCGTGATCGAGCCACGGTCGAGCCGGCGCTCGACGGGCGGCGAACACCCGCCTTCAGTGTCAGACAGGCATCTCGCCAGCGACGCATGCCGTCGTGCAACGCGCGGAAACGAGGCGAGCCGCCCAATGGCGTCTGACCGCGCCAGCCCGTGCGGAGCGCTGCCCTCTAGATTACCTTCGGCCTTGGGTTTGCCGGCGGTGGGCATCCAGGGACACGATTGCTCCGTTCGCCGTGAGTTGATCATTCAGCTTGCGCCGTTCCGCGTCGAGCAGCGCGATTTGGTTGGCGAGCCCGTGGCTGCGGCGACGTTCCTGTTCAAGTTCGTCGCGGTAGCCGGCTGCGCGGCGTTCCGCGGCCGCGAGCTTTGCCTCGAGGCGCTCGACGCGCGCTGCCAGGCCGCCGCCGACCGGGCGCGACGTGTCTTGGGCGTCTTGGAGGCGACGCTCGAACTCGCGGATGAGCTCTGGTTCGGCGCGGTAGAGCGTCGATCGCGGTACGGCGGCTTCGACGGCGAGGTTCTTGACGGTCAGGCGGCCGTCGGTGTGGACGGCCTGTCCGGCGAACAGGCGCTCCATCGCGGCCCGGACGGCTTCTTCATGCTGGCCCATCGGCGGTTCCCTTGACTGAGTCGATGACGGTCTGGTACTCGTGCCGGATCTGCTGAAGGCGTGCACGCTCGTTCTTGGGGATCTTGCGGTCTTCAAGGAGGTCGTCGATCTGGAGCACCGGGGCCTGCCATTGCGGTTTGTGCTCGCGGGCCACGATGGCGTTGGCGCACTTGGAGGGCTGGCAGGCGGCGATGATGGGGCCGTCCGCGTTCTCGATTCCCCGGCGGGCGAGGCAGCGGGCCTGGCGGGGATCGGTGAAATGACAGTCGTTGACAGGACCGATGTGCAGCAAGCCCGCGCGTTTGCGGATGAGCTGCCTGGTCCGGCGGTCGGTGAGATCGACGACGCCGTTGAAGGAGGCGGCGAGCGCCTCGAACTCGCGTGTCATCCCGAGGGCGCCTGCGCCGCCGAGCGGCTCGCCGGCTTGCCAGGCACGGAAGCGCCGCTCGTAGTTCTCGAGGCGGGCATCTTGCATCTCGCGCTCGACGTCTTCGAGGAACGCTGAGGCGGACTCGCCGGGGGCGCCGAAGTAGCCCTCTGTCACGGTGGCGCGGATGTGCTTGAGATGGATCTTGCCGGCGATCGTGCCGTGCGGCTGGTAGGCGAGTTGGCGCGCGAGGGTACGGCGGAACTGCCGCACACTGACCCGTCGCCCGTCCGGCTCGGGCACGGCGGGCAGTCCGAGCTCGCGGCCCGTGGTGTTCTGCCAGTCGATGAACGTTCTGACCAGACGGTTCAGATTGCTGTGGGAGGTCGGTACTGCGTTTGGCATGACGGACGCGAACAGCCGATCCGCGCCGGCGGTGACCAGCCGTGCCTGGATCCTCACGGCGTGTGCGACCTCTTCGACGACCGTCCAGCTTTCGGGCTCGCCGCCGTGGGGGCGATGCTTGATGACCCTGCCGCGAAGGCGCCATCTGACCTGGCCGTCACCGAGGTCGATGCGCTGGACGCAGCCGACTCCGAGCTCGTGCAGCTCGGACTCGCGCAATCCCGAGAGTCCGGCGATGACCGTGGCGGACGCTCCGGCGATGACCGTCAGGAGGGGTCGGTGGTTGCGACCATCAAAGAGATCGGTCCACATCCGCGGCCCGGCCGGCGTGTCGACGATCGACGGCGTGGTCAGCAGCCCGCCTTCTGCGATGCCGACACTGTTCACCGCCTCCAGTAGCGCGTTGCGCGTCTCGGGTTTGACCGCGTCGAGCGACACCGGCTTGACGCCGGCGCGGCGCGCCAGCAGGCCGAGGTTGATCTGGCTGAGCGGGTCCTCATCCAGCGCGTATGGGGAGCGCGGCAGCGGGACGCCCCGCGCGACGTGGTCTCGAGCGAGCTTGGCCGCGCCCTTGTTGAACCGCTCCACGGAGAACGGGGCGCTCTTCGACCGCGGCAACGCCCGGGCCTCCGCAGTGGCGGCGATCACATCCTCGGCCGGGGAACCGATGAGGAACAGCGCCCCCGTGAGCATGGCGTGCAGTGCCTGATCGGGAATCGGCGGCGTCTTGTTCGCGCCCGTCGTGAAGCCGGCGACCTCGGAGTTGCTGCGCCGGCCCCACGGCATGAATCCGTCGCGGAAGGCCTGTGAGAGGACCAGCGCGTAGTAGCGTAGCCAGCGCACCGCGATCACGCGGTTCATCCGGTAGCCCGGTGACTTGTGCTCAAACTGCGACAGGTAGCCGTCGCAGCTTTGCTGGGTCACCGCGTCGAGATTGCCGATGCCCTCGGCGTCCAGCCACTCCAGCCAGTGGCTCACCTGCGACACGGTCATGCGCAGACTGATGAACGGCAGCGGCCGCCGCCGACGGTGAGGCAGCGCGACGACGGCGGGATGGAGCGGGCACAGCATCGCGGCCAGTAGTTCCTTGACCAGGAGTCGCCAGCGCGAGTCCACCCGATTCCAGTCGATGACCAGGTAGGCGCGTGCCAAACCCTTCGGAAGGTCCGGCACCGAGGTGAAGTCCCACACCGTCGCCGCGAACCGGACCGTCGGAAACTCGCCGGCGTAGCTCAGTCGGTAGCCCGACATGACGTCGAAGTCCTCGTCGAACACGGATTGCCGCCGAGCAGGAACCTTGACCGGGACGACGCTCATGCGAGCTCCGGTAGCGTTGGCGGCAGCCGCGCCTCATCGATCCGGGCGCGCGCTGCCTCAATCACGTCGTCGCTGAACTGCGGCAGGATGCGCTCGGCGATCACTGCCCGTGCCGCGGCGTAGCGGCCCCTCCACTGCTCGACCGTCAAGGCACGAGCCTGGCCGTCGATGTGGTCGAGCAGCTTGAGCAGATTCGGCAGCTTCGTCGGGGTCACGACGCATTGCCGGCAGAACAGGCACTCCCACACCGCCGACGGGCATGGCTGGCCCGGCTTGGCGTGCGGCGAGTCGTAGAAGTTCTTGCACTTGGCGATGAACACGTCCTGCCCGCCGCTGGTCAGCAGACTCGCCGCCCGGCCTGGCGTGACGTCGAGGACCGCCGCCGCGCGGGCTGGATCGGCGGCCAGCTCACGGGTGCGATGTTCATCCAGGACGGTGATCTGCGATCGACGCGCCGCTTCGAGGATCGACCGCTGCGTGCGCTCGATGAGCCGGCTGTGCAGTTCGGTCTCCTCGTTCGGCGTCAGGTAATGGTCCGCCGCCACCTGCACGTTGTGGTTGATGCCGGCGGTCAGCGCAACGGCGCCGTGGGTGCGGCGCTCGAGCCGGCGCAGGTAGGTCTTGCGCAGCCGTCGCAAGTCGAGTCCGAGTCGATCGCCGTTGTCGTCGACCAGACCGCAGCGGTCGATGAGCAGCCGAACTGCTGGGCGCCAGTGCGCGGGTGCGTCGGCTGGCTGGCCGGCGGTGACGGCGCGTAGGAAGACCATGTCGGCGGCGTCGGGCGCCGCGTCTCTTCTGCTGCGGCCGGTCAGGTCAATCACGCGGGCGACGATCGCGCCGGGCGACCAGCGGCCCTGGCTGCTGAACACGTCGTTCTCACGGCCAACCGAACGATGCTTCGTCCACGTCAGCCGAACCCGATCAGCGCCGATCCGCTCGACTCCCGAAACGCGCAGCCAGCGGCCAGCCTCCGGCGACAATCCCGTGCCGAGCAGAAACAGGATGAAGAACGGCGCGAGGTCGGCTACCTCGGGGTAAAGCTCGCGCCGAAGCTGCTCGCGGCTGTAGGCAACGTTGTCCACCGGCGGCGGCCAGCCGCAGATCTCGTGAAGCGCCACCGTCGGGCGAGGCCCGTGGCGATCAAGCGCGCCGGCGTAGGCGGCACGCTCCTTCCAGTGCGGCAACTCGCCCGCGCCGAGCCCCACGACCAGAGCCGCCGTGCCTCGTGCGCGGAGCTCATAGTCATCGGCCATCTGCTTGCACGCCGCGATCACACGGCGCGTCTCCCCCTCGGAGAGCGCGGTCACCGTGCCCTCGCGCCGGCGATGCCGCGTCACTGCGGGCGCTGCCGTGAGATCAAGCACCGGCGCGGGCACCGCTCCTGGCTCGAGCTGGTCGATGCGCCGCACCAGCGTCCGCAGGACGTACTCGTCGGCGCGGCGGTAGCCGGGACTCTGCAGAAACTCGACGACCAGGTCGACCGACAGCGCGGACGCGGGGTCCGAGCAGCCGCGGTCGCTCAAGAACGCCAACAATCGCCGAACGGACCGCGCGTATGCCATAGACGTGCCCACCGTCTTAATCCCACCCCCGGGACCGGTCAGCGACGCGTGCGCCCGCGCGAGCTGACGCGCGAACGGGGTAGGAGACTCGTAGACGTGAATGACTTCGCGGGGGCGGCCGGCCGCGTCGGGCAGCATCACCTCGACCCCGAGCGGGACCTCGGTGACACGGCCTGTCATGCGACGAGTTCCTCCTCCCGCGCTTCGCGTTGCTCCGCTTCGGTGAGCGCGTCGTCGAGGCCGTCGGCGACGAAGCGAGTTGGGTCGGCAAGCTTGAGATAAATCTGCGTAGTGGTCACGCTGGCGTGACCGAGCAGGTCCCGCAGGGTGAGCAGCGGGTCGTGCAGACGCCAGTAGCCGGCGATCTCCTCGCGACCCGCCCACATCTCGATCCGCTCGATGCGCCGCGCCGCCTGATCGATCAAGAACCGCAGCGTGGCCATCGCGAAGCTGTGGCGGTTACGTGGAATTCCACGTAATCGCCATTACGTGGACGGCCGGGTTATGTGGCCGGCTGGCGTTTTTCCTTGCTGGGCTTGGCGCGGGCTCCGATTCCGGCCACATAACCCGGGTGTCATTCGCAGAGGTGGTCGAGCCATTCGAGGAGGTCTTGGTCGGCCGTCCAGTTGGGCAGGGGCTCCGGGGTGAGCGACTGGTAGGCGCTCTCGATCGCTTTGCGTTTGGCGTCCGCGTCCGCGCGGGCGTAGATCTCGGTGGTGGAGATGTCGGCGTGGCCGAGCAGGTCGCGGATGTAGATCAGGTTGACGTTGGCTTGGAGCAGGTGCATCGCCCGGGTTCGTCTGATCACGTGCGGGGTGACGTTCAGGCCGGGCGCGTAGCCGGGGTCGCGGCGGCGTAGTGATTGGACGTGTCTGGAGAGGATCTTGGTGACGCCCCAGCGGGTCAGTCGGGTGTGTTCGGGCCCGTGGAACAGCGGGTCGGCGTCGGTGCCGACGCCGCGGTGGGGAGCGCGCCGGTCGAGGTAGTCCTCGAGTAGTCGGGCTGTCGGGTCCATCAGCGGGACGCGCCTGGTCTTCGAGCCTTTCCCGTGCAGCGTGACCAACACCGGGCGGGCCGCGCGGACGTCTGCGGTGTTCAGGTCGCAGATCTCTTGGACGCGGGCGGCTGTGTCGTAGAGCGTGGACAGCAGGACGGTGTCGCGCAGCCCGCGCCGCGTGGCCGGGTCGGGTTCGGCCAGGAGGGCTTTGACCTCGTCGCCGGTGAGGTAGCCCATGTCGGTGGCCGCGGTCTTCTTCTGCTTGATCGCGATGATCTGGGTGGCCTGGCCGAGGAACTCCGGCCGCTCGATCGCGGTGTACCGGGCGAACGACTTGATCACGGCGAGACGCTGGTTGCGGGTCGCCGCCGAGTTGCCGCGCTCGGCTTGCAGCCAGTCCAGGAACGCGAGCACCCGAGCGCGGTCGAGGTCTGAGAGGCGAAGCTTCTCGGGTGGGGTTGCCTGCACGTCGCGGAACCAGGTGAGCAGCAGTTTGATCGCGTCTCGGTAGGACGCGATCGTCTGAGGGGACAGGTCCCGCTCGCCGGCGAGGTGATCGGTGAGGAACTTCGACAGCCACCTGCCGGCCAGATCCCCGCCGGCTGGGGTGACGCGGCTCACTGCTCGGCTCCTGCCGCCGCGGGCGGGTCCGGGATGACGTAGCCGAACCTGGCCTGGGCCATCGCGGCGACCTCGGGGTAGGCGTCCGCGGTCAACTGGAGGTAGTACTGCGTTCCCCGAAGGTCGGCGTGGCCCATATACGCCGACAGGTAGGGCAGCATCACCATCAGGTCCGTGCCGCTCCTCGCCCAGCGCCGCAGGTTCTGAACGGCGAACCCATGACGCAGCGAATGGATGTGCGGGCCGCCCGGGAAATGGGGGATGTCCGCATCGGCGAGGTACCGGCGCAACCGGTTGTAGATCGTGGACTGATCGGCCGGTCTTGCCGGATCGCCGGTGTGGAACAGGCTGTCATCGGAGTCTGGGTCGGGGTGCGCGGCCGCGATGTAGTCCTGCAGCGTGCTGGCGAGGCGCGTGGTGACGGGCACGACACGGGACTCGCGGTTCTTGCCGTCGCGCACCTCGATCGTGCCGCGGGCCGGATCGACGTCGCGCAGTTGCAAGTGGAGAGCTTCTGAGATGCGCATCCCGGTGGCGTAGAGCACGCGGAACAGCACCGGGTCGACCAGCGCCCGGTTCGACCCCTCCGACAGCGGCTGGGTATCGATCGCGTGAAACAGCCGACGGATCTCCTCGTCGCTGAACACGTAGGGCGGCGGCCGGTGACGGGCCTTGAGGCGTGTCAGCGTCGGCGGCGCCCATGCCGGCCAGCCGAACTGGCGGGCGTGCTCGGCCAGGTCGCGCAGGATGATCTCCTCGCGGCGGATCGTGGACGCCTTGAGGTGACGGCCGTAGAGGAACCCCTCGACGGCTTCCTGGATGATCGACCCGTCCGCATACCCCTCCCGGTCGCAATGCTCGGCGAACTGGCGCAACACCCGTTCCTGGCGGTCGTACCGGAACCCGCCGGCGCGGCGAACCGCGACGAGCGTGTCGATCAGATCGCTCAGCGTCCGCGCGCTCACGACCGCGCCCCCGCGTCGAGGACGTCTTCGACATCAAGCGCGCAGCGGCGCAGGTGCTCGGTGTCGAGCCTGAGATAGTGCGCGGCGGTCGTGGTGGCGACCGCGTGACCCAGAACCGCCGTCACCACCGGCGGTGGCGTGTCGTCCTGGAGCATCGCGACCGCCAGCGCACCGCGCAGCGAATGCAGGCCGTGCGACCGCCCGGCCGCGAACACGATCCCGGCACGCCGCGCGTAATAGCTCAGCCGGCACCCCGCCGAAGCGGACGAACCGAAAGCTGTGAACGGGTAGCGGTGTCTGACGAACACCTGCCGGCAGGCCGCATCAGGCCGGCCGTGGCGGACGTAGTCGATCACCGCCCATCCGACATCACCCGGCAGCGGCAGCGTCAACGGCAGCCCGGTCTTCTGCTGCGTGAACGCCAGCGTCTTCGCCCGCCAGTCGAACCACCCAAGCTCCAAACGGCGCAGATCCCCGACCCTCACACCGAGCCTGACGGTCAGCAGGACCATCGCGTAGTCGCGTTTCCCGATCGCGGACTGCCGATCGATCTGCTCCAACACCCGGCCGACCTCCCCGGCCGTCCACGGGTGCGGGGCCGACTGGCCGCGCCGGGGATAGCGCTGCGGCGGGAGCCGCCCCGCCAGGTCTTCGCGGATCTGCCCACCCTCGTGCAGATGGCACAGAAAGTCAGCCAACGACGAGCGCAGCAACCCGGTCGTCTTCGGGGCGTAGCGCTGGCGCTGACGCCGAGCCCAGAACCCGGCCAAGTCCCGGGCCTGCACCTCTCCGAGAGTCTCCCGACCGACCTCGTCGAGATAAGCGAGGAACTGCTCCGCAGCACGCTGCTTGGTCACGACAGTCGCTTCGGCGTTACCACGCCGCCGGCACGCCTCCAAGTACTCGTCCCGGGCCGCGCGGAAACGCGCGGGACAGCGATCAACGGGCGGCGTTGTCGCCTGCCCCACCTCCGGGACGCCCCCAGCCAGGGCTTGCATCAACAGGATCAACGGCCGCCGCGCGAGCTGAGCCCGCCGACAACTGGTCGGCTCCGGCAGACCCGCGAGCCTGCACCCGGACCGCTCAGCGATGAAATCGAGGCAGTCCGCCTCGGTCGGGAGCGACCGACCGCGAGCTTCGAGGAACCCGGCGAACGCGCCCAACTCGACCTCGTGACGCTTGATCGTCGCGCTCGACCGACCCGCCGTCATCAACGCGACGAGCACCCGCCCAGACGCGTCGCGGATCTCTGTTGCCTGCATGAGAGATGGCCTCCCGATCGTGATGAACAGAGAGGCGATTCTTCGCC
>Ga0187779_10002762_pt1 | contig 10707 bp, 12 predicted proteins | sample 1015_Q2_SP10_10__FD_132435 | JGI IMG/M metagenome (GOLD analysis project Ga0187779, IMG submission 132435) | Tropical peat soil microbial communities from peatlands in Department of Meta, Colombia - 1015_Q2_SP10_10_MG | ecosystem: Environmental > Terrestrial > Soil > Wetlands > Peat | place...
CGCCGAGGCCGTTCAGGGCCCGTTCGCGCCGCTCCCTGCGCTCCTCGCGTTTTTCCCGCTTCTCGACCCGCAACGCCGTGGCGCGTGCGCGCAGATATTTTCGCGTGGCGAGCGACCGATCGTCGCCGGATTGCGCCACCGCGTGCTTCCATAGCGGCTGATCGACGATGCCCGCCTCGAATTCCTTCGTGGCTGCATTGAGAAACTTGTCGAGCGCGTGAACGCCCGGTTGTTCTTCGATTCCGGCGCTCGCGGACTCCGGCTCGCTCTCAGCCGGCGCGGCGGGTTTGTACGGTGCAATTGCCGGAGTCGTCTCCGCACTGCCGTTGCGCGGCTCGAGCGTGACGCTGCTCGCGACCTCGAGCGAAGACGGCGGCTCGCCCGGCGCGCCGGCGTCGTCGGATTTCGCCGGCGCCTCGTCGACGAGACGCAGTTGGGAGGATTGGATGCCTGCGGCGTATTCTTTCATGACAAAAGCGCGTTGCAAGCTTCATGCCGAGCCTCGCGCGTCACCGACAGCGCGTGGTGTACAGCGACGCGAGGGTCTAAGGCGCGAGGGCTTGCTCGAGCTTGCGGCAGCGCTGGAGAAGGCCGGGGGCGCGCATGCGCTCGGTCCATGCCGCAAAACCGGGGGTGGTGCCGCGCCAGCGAAGCTCGTCGACATCGCGGTACAGCGGCGCGTCGTCTTTGAGCGTCGCGAGGGTCTTGAACAGCGCAGCGAGCTTCCGGTTCTCGCCGAGAACCTGGGCCGGGAATCGCTCGATCGCGCCGTACTGCGTGAGATACCGCAGCGCCGTGACGCGGCCGATGCGCGCCACGCCCGGATAGCCGTCCGCCGCGTCGCCGACCAGCGCAAGATAATCGGGAATCAAGGCCGGTCCGACGCCGTATTTGGCCCGCACCGCCGGCTCGTCGAGGATCTTCCCGGCCCGGCGATCCATCTGCACGACGCGCGCCCCCCGAACGCACTGCGCGAGATCCTTGTCGACCGTCCAGATGCACACTTTTTCGACCCTCCTGTCGCGGGCGGCGATGCGCGCGGCCGAAGCGAGCGCGTCGTCGGCCTCGAGCTCGATCATCGGCCACACGACGATCCCCATCGCGGCGAGCGCGTCTTCGAGCGGATGAAACTGCGCCACAAGCGCCGGCTCGATGCCCTCCCCCGTCTTGTAGCCGGGCCAGAGCGCGTTGCGGAACGACTCGATCACGTGATCGGTCGCGACCCCGACGTGCGTCGCGTCCTTCTCGAGCATCTGGACGACGGTCTGCAGCACGCCGACGACGCCTCCGAACGGACGATCCTCGCCCTTGGTGAAGCGGCGCAAGCCGTAGAAATGCCGGAACAGCTCGTAGGTTCCGTCGACGAGATGCACGACCATGGCTCGCATTATGCCGTGGCCCGATCGTCTGGCGCGTGGAGCTTGCCGACGCGGCCAAGTTTCCCTGAAGGCCCAGAACGCGGCGCGCGGCGGGCCGGCGAAGCGCCTTTCAGACCTCGATCGTCAGCAGAGCGTACGAGAGCGACTTGCCATGCGCGTCGAGCGCGAGCGAGGTCGTCACGCCCCCCGCGAGCGCATTCGAGCAGACGAATTGCAGCGCGTGTATGTGCTCCAGCTCGTAGCGCTCGATCTCGCCCTGGACGATGCCCTTCAAATGCGCCCGCACGGCGTCCGCCGTGAGGCGCTCGACCAGGCGCGGATAGTCCGCGGGATCGTAGGTGATCACCGAGAGGATGGATGTGTTGCCTTTGTCGCCGGCGCGGCAGTGCGCGAGATCATACAGTCGCGGCATGCGGGCTCCATTCGCGGACCGTGACCTGCGTTCGCACGCGCTCGCGGTCGATGAGGGTCGAGACGATGCCGATCTGCTCGTGCACGTATTTGCGCGTGCCGCCGCCTCCCGCAGGCCCGTTGGTGTACAGCGCCTCGACTTCCTCGCCCACGACGGCCGCGGCTTCCGCCGTCGCGGCACGCGCGGCGATTCGCAACCGCACCTCGTAGGGATTCTCGCTCGCGTCGAAAGCGCGGCCGTGCAACGCCGTGCTGCCGATCAGATCGACGCGCATCTCGCCGAGCTGCCCCTCGAGCCGCTCGCGCACGATCGCGCCGGCGAGCCGGGCGCGGGCGAGCGCATTCGGGCCCGCGTAGGCGATCTCGCCTTCGCCCACGAAGCCGGCGTGATAGCCGACGCTGACCTTGAGCTGCACGGGCCGGGCTTTGCCTTTCGCGCCGGACACGGCGACGCGGTCGCGGCCCGCCTCGGCGAGGGTCACGCGCGAGAAATCGGCGATCACGTCCGGAGTCACGTAGCCGAACGGGTCGGTCACTTCGTAGAGCAGCTGCTCCTTGGTGTTGGCGAGCGTGATGGCGCCGCCCGTGCCTTCCACCTTGCCGAGAATCGCGTTGCCCTCGCCGTCCACGTCCGCGAACGGGAATCCGAGCCACGCCATGTTGGCGACTTCTTTCCGACCCGGATCGGCGAAGTAACCGCCGGTGAGCTGGCCCGCGCACTCGAGCAGGTGCCCGACGCACGTGCCGCGCGCGAGTCGATCGAAGTCGTCGAGCGACCAGCCATAGCGGAACGCGACCGGGGCGAGGAAGAGCGAAGGATCGGCCACGCGACCGGTGATGACGACGTCGGCTCCGCTTTCGAGGGCGGGCAGCAGCGCGGCGGTGCCGAGATACGCGTTGGCGGAGATCGGCTCGCCGTAGTCGGCGAGCGTGCCGCGCGCTTCGATGATCGGCGCGTCCGAGCGGATCTCGCCGAGCACGTCGTCGCCGGTGACGACCGCGATCTTGATCGCGAGCCGCTCTTCGCGCGCGATGCCGAGGATCGCATCCGCGGCGGCGAGCGGATTCGCCGCGCCCATATTGGTGATCACGGCGAAGCCGTGCTTCTTCGCCAGAGGAAGCAGTCGGCTCATCCGCCGCTCGAGCAGCGGATCGTAGCCCGCGGACGGGTCTTTGCGCCGGCGCAGCTGCGCCAGCGCGACGGTGCGCTCGCCCAGGCACTCGAGACCGAGATAGTCGAGCTCGCCGCGCTCGGCCAGCACCAGCGCCGGATCGAGCCGATCACCCTGGAAGCCGGCTCCGCTGCCGATGCGAACCGTGCGCTTCACGCCGCTCTTTCTAGTCGCCCTGCAGACCCTGCACCTCGGGGAAGAAAAGCTCGGTCCACTGGGCCGGCTTGTTCTTCACCGTACCGATCCGGTTCATGAACTGCGCCGTCTTGAACACTTTCTGCGGCGTCAGCGTGTACGCATAGTCCTTCGCCGAAATCATGCCGTAGATGTCCTCGACCGTGTCCTTGGTGTCCCTGGCTTGCTCGAGGTAGACCTTCGCCGCGGCGCGCTTGTCCTTGTTGATCGTGTCGATGGCCTCCTTGAGCGCGTCGAAGAACGCCTTGTACGACTTCGGATTGGCGTCGCGATACTTCGCCGACGCGGCGATGACCACCGCGGTCGCCGGGCCGCCCAGGATCTCGTAGTTCGTGGTGAGAAGATGCACGCTGGGAAGCTTCGCCTCCTGCTCGTAGAACGGCGACGACGTGAAGTGTCCGTTCACGCCCGCGGTGTTGTTGGTGAGCGCGAGCAACGCGTCGGGATGCGACAGCGCGACGGTGTACGGATCGAACCGCGCCCAGCTCGCGTCGCCGTATTCCTTCGCGGCGAGCATCTGCAGCATGATGGCCTGGGTCGAGACCTTGATCGACGGCACCGCGATCTTGTCTTGGTCGGAGAGGTCGCGCACCGATTTCACGCTCGGGTTGCGGGTGATGAGATAGAGCGGATAGGTCGTCATCGCGGAGACGCCCTTGACCTGCCCTCCCGTCTTGTCCCACAGCGTGATCATCGACGGCGCGCCCACAGCGATGAACTGCAGCGCGCCGCTGATCACGCCGTCGTTCATCACGCTCGGCCCCGCCACCTTGACCCAGTTCACCTTCACCTCGGCGAGGCCCGCGGCCTTGGCGTGCTTCTCCACCAGCTTCTCGCGCTCCATCACCATCAGCGGCAGAAAGCTCACGCCGTACTGCTGGGCGACGTTGATCTCGCTCGATTCGGCCGAGGCAGGCAATGCGAGCGCCGCGAGCACGGTCGCGACGACGATCCGGGTGAAGCACGACATGACGCCCTCCAGGGGATGATGGCCCGCAAGCAGTCGTGAGTCCGACGATACGCCCGACACTGGTTCCGCGGCAACGAGCAACGGGCGCCGGTCCTCGGGTCGTCCGAGCGCGCGTCAGCCGAGTCCCAGGAATCGGCGCATGCGCTCGAGCTCCGCCTCGAGCTCGCGCTTGAACGCGCGATCGCGGGGCGGCGCGCCGGTGTAGCCCAGCTCCGCGGCGAGCCGTCCGTCGGCCACCGAGAGATTGCCCCAGCCGATCACGCGATCGCGCCACAGGAGAGGCAGCGCATAGTAGCCGAGCTTGCGCTTGGCCGCCGGGGTGTACGCCTCGAAGCGGTAGGCCCAGCTCCACAGCAGCTCGAAGCGGTCGCGATCCCACACAATCGGATCGAACGGCGTAAGGAGCCGCACCTCGGCCGTCGCCTCGAAGCGACCGGCGTCCTCGCCGGGCGGCCAGTACCAGTCGACGCCGTCGACGCGCTCGCGCGCGAGCCGCTGTCGCGCGCGCTGCAGTGCGCCGCCGAGATCGCCGTGCCACTGGGGCGCCGCGAAGCGAAGCCGGCGCACGAGGCGGCTCAGGACGCTGGCGGTCAGCGGCGCATACAAACGAACGATCACGTCGACCAGCGCGTCGATTCGCGCTCCGCGCTCCGCTTCGTCGCCGGGCTCGGGCCCGTGCTCGCGCACGGCATAGATGCGAATCCCCTGCTCGCGGCGAATCACGCGCAGCATCCCGCGGTAGTGCATCGCATCGAGCAGATGCGTCGTCGCGTTGGACGAGCCGCCCCAGTAGTTCACGACCTTGCCGTGCGAAAAATGGGCGTCGACCTCGCGCGGATGCGCCGCGCCGCGCTCGCGCACGAATTCGAGCAGGGCGCTCGCGCGCTTCCTGCGCGCCGCCGACCACGGCCGGCGATAGACCGCGGGCACGCCCTGCCGCGAGCGCGGATGCATCAGCGCCTGGACCGTCCTCGGCACGAAGCCGTAAACCACGAAATAGTCCTCTTCGATGTCGAGCTTCTCGTACCGGCGCTCGAGATCGCCGGCGCGATAGCCTTCGACGCGGTGGCGCAGCGTCAGATCCTGGGCCCGCGCCGGAGCGCGGATGGGATCGGCCTGCACGAATCCGAAGCGCTCGATCGCGGCTTCGAGCGTCGTGGGCGCGAAGAGGCTGCGCGCGACGGCGTAGCTTCGAAGCTGGTCTACTGTGACGGGCATGAATCGGCGCGGCGAGCGGGCGCGCGACCCGGGATGACGACGCGCAAGCATAGGCTTCCCGCCGGAGATTCGGCTAGAGTCGGCCGAGGCGAGGCGATTGCACGCTGGGCAGCCCGCGTCGGTGGCAAACTGGCGCCTGGAGACATCGCGATGCCGCGTCTCGTGCAACTCGTCCTTCTGCTGAGCGGTGCGCTCGCCTTGGCCGCACACGGCGCCGAGCGCGTGGGCGATGGCCTGACCTGGTACGCGCTTCAGGACCGTACGCACGCCGCCGATGCGATCCAGGCCGAGCTTCTCGCGTTGATCGAGAACAGTCCCGAGCAGGATCGCTTCGACCTTTACCGGACCTACCATCAGTTGACGGGCGCGTGGATCCAGATTCGCCTGTCGCAAACGCTCATCGAGCAGGCGATGGCAGCCACGTCACGGTCGGAGGAGGAGAAGATCAGAGCGACGCTGCGGGACCAGGGCCAATTCGCGCTGTGGGAGCTCGATGAAGCCATCGCCTATCTCGATCGCAACGCCCTGACCTCGAATCGGCGGGAATCCCTGCGAGTCAACGCGGCGATCCGCTCGCTGCTCTACGAGACCGCGCCTATCGTCGGCCGTTTGCTGGCCGAGCAATGCAGCTACGTGCCGTGCTGAGGACCCGGTCGCAACAAAGGCCGGCGCGGACCTGGCCTCGGCTTGTCGCCCGAGCGTGGCGCGCGCCTGATCGCGACGCCTGTCGCGTTAACTCTTCCGTGTCCGCACGGGACGCAGCAATTTCCTGACCTTCTTGTCACCCCGGGCAGTGACTATTGCGGCATCGCCGACGCTCAACTCGCGGTCGATCATCTGCCTCGTACAGGGCCGACACGAGCTCGTCCGGAGTCCTGGCCGCGGCAATGCGCGCCTCGATATGCCTCGCTTTAGCCGACTTGCCTTGTCCCATAGTCTACCGGGCGGCTCGCAACCTAGGCCGCAGACCAACAGGGCGGGCGCAGCTCGAACGGAATCGGGCATTGCTCCAGGTTCCCAGCGCAGCGCAAACTTTGTGAATCGCCCGGAAGCGCCGTGGCGGCTCGCACCGACACAGGTGAGCGAGGGTGAGAGCACCAGGGCGCCGCAACCAGCGGACTATCGGGCTTGCCGGCCACACGCCGATAGAGATGAAGGCGATAAAACGCGCAATTGGCCATGGCCCCCCTCCGGCTTGGGCGCGCTGTATCGGAGCGCGCCGCGTTGTTGTTGGCGATGTCCTCGCGGTACGGCATCGCCTCGATTCGCATCGCGATGCTATAGGTTTTCGCAGCATAAAGATGTCGGCCCGCGTCCTACGTTTGTAACGCCTAAGGTTCAGGACTCGATAGGCTGGAAAATGATGTGATAGCCGAACGCTCGAGGCGTTGCAGACCGTCGATGCGAGCTGACCGAACCGAAGATCTCGGAATACGATGGCCGCATCGGACCGTAATTGCGGAGAGCTGAGACTCGCCCTATAGTCATCGAAGACCCAGCCTCGAGCTGCGGGGAGGCAGATGGCACGGGACCAGGGAGCCTGTTCGGCGCGGCGGAGCTTCTGCTGGACGTTGGCAGGCGTTCTCGTCGCGCCAGGCATCCCAATGGGGCAAGCCCCGAAGGTGGTTCGTCGCATCGGCGTCCTGGATCCCAGTTGGCCGGATCCTCCCGAATGGCTCCAGAGGGAAGCCGAACCCTTGCGAGAGCTCGGATGGGTCGAGGGCCAGAACCTAGAGGTTGAGCGTCTCTACGCCAACGGGCGATTCGAAGCACTCCAACCCCTTGCCGAAGAGTTGGTTCGCGCGAAGGCCGAGATCATCGTGACCGGCGGCACGGCCGCAACGCTGGCCGCGAAGCGTGCAACGACGACCATTCCAATTGTTTTTTCCACCGGCGATCCGGTCCTTCTGGGTCTGGTGGCGAGCCTCGCACGACCCGGAGGCAACCTCACCGGGCTTTCTCAGGCCGGTCCGGAGGTAACGAGCAAATATTTGTCGCTGCTAAAAGAACTGTTGCCCGGACTGCAGCGCATCGGCGTGCTATGGGACATGGGGAATCCATACGCTCGCGCCATCCGTGCGCAGTTCGAGCACGTCTGCCAGTCGCTTCACCTCGTGCCGCGCAACGTCGAGATCGACGCAGCGGGCGAGCTCAGTGATGTCATCCGACAACTCGTGCAGCGGCGTGCCCAGGCGTTGCTGTTGCCGGAAGGAGACATCGTCTGGCAACGCCGATTCGAGATCGTCGATGCGGCGACTAAGCATGGTTTGCCAACCATGGCCGACGATCCAGCAATCGTACGAGAGGCCAGCGCCCCGATCGCCTACAACTCGACATGGGTAGAACGATTCCATCTGCGCGCCGAATACATCGACCGGATCCTTCGCGGCGCAAAACCTGCCGATCTTCCTGTCCATCAGCCCACGAAGTTCGAGCTGGTGATCAACCTCAAGACTGCCAAGGCTCTCGGCCTTACCATTCCGAAGGAACTGCTGCTGCGTGCGGACGAGGTCATTCAGTGATGATGAATCGTCGACGCTTCATGCGCGCGGCAGCCGGCGGGCTCCTGGCGGCGCCACTCGCGACTCTCGCGCAACAGCCGTCCGGCGTGCCCCGAATCGGCTTCCTGGCGTCCGAATCCGCTTCCAATCAGGCGCAGCGGCTGGAGGCTCTTCGCGCGCGGCTCCGCGAGCTTGGCTACATCGAGGGGAAGACCCTCGTGATCGAGGCGCGATGGGCCGAGGGCAAGTACGACAGACTGGCGGCGCTGGCGGCGGAGCTCGTCAATCTCGACGTGGCCGCCATCGTCGCTTCGGGCGCAAAAGCGACAGACGCCGCCAAGAAGGCAACGAGCGCGATTCCCATCGTGATGGAAACTGGCGACGCACAGGGCATCGTCGTCGATCTCGCGCGGCCCGAAGGGAACATCACCGGTTGGACCTTCTTTTCGGCGGAGTTCGCGGCGAAGCGACTCGAGCTGCTCAAAGAGTGCATGCCGCTGATCAGGCAAGTGGCCTATCTCGTCAATCCCGCGGATCCGTCGTCCGGCCCTCGCCGGGCGGCACAAGCCGCGGCCGATGCTTTGAAGTTGACACTGCGAGCATTCGAGGTTTCCGGACCCAAAGAATTCGGCAGCACGTTCGCCGCGCTGAAACAAAGTAATTGTGACGCGGTCTTGATTCAGGGCGATACAATGTTCGCGGTGAATGGAAAAGCGATTGCCGATCTCGCGATCGAATATCGGCTTCCGTCGGCCGGCCTCATCGAGTTCGCCGACGCCGGCGGCCTCATCGGCAACGGTGTCGATCTCATCGAAGGGCATCGTCGCCTCGCGGTCTATGTCGACAAGATACTCAGAGGCGCGAAACCCGGCGACCTGCCCGTAGAGCGGGCAACGAAATTCGAGTTGGTGATCAACGCCAGGACCGCCAAAGCGATAGGGACTACGGTGCCGCAGTCGCTCCTGCTGCGCGCGAACAGAGTCATCGAGTGACTGTCACGATCCCATCATGCCCAACTGGCTCCGCATGCTTCTCGCCATCGTCGCCGGCTTCGTCGTCTGGTTCGCGGGGGCGACCGTCGGCAATCTCGGCATTCGCTGGCTTCTTCCGGGCTACAGCGAGGTCGAAAAGGCGATGGAATTTTCCACCGCCATGCTCGTGGCGCGCCTTGTCGTCGGCGCCGTAGCCTCGGTCGCGGCCGGAGCCGCGTGCATCGCCATCGCGAAGAGCGCACGAGCGGCCGTCTACGTGTTGGCGCTGCTCCTTGTCGCTCTGTTCGTGCCTGTCCACGTCGGGCTGTGGGCGAAATTTCCGGCGTGGTATCACATCGTGTTCCTGGGTTCTCTGTTTCCCTTGGTCGTGTTGGGCGCCCGGTTGCTTCGCGCGCGCGGCGCAAGCGCGGCCTGATCTTCGCAACCACGGCATTCGCATTCGACAAGGACATCGCCATGCGTACGGTACCCATCGGGGCCCAGGGTTCCTTCGCCATCGTCGTCTCGCCCGAGCACCTGGCGAACCGGTTCAAGGACGCGACGCTTCCTCCCGTGCTCGCGACTCCCGTCATGATCATGGCCATGGAGAACGCGGCGCTGAACGCGATCAAGCCCTACTTCGAAGCGGGCGAGAGCGCGGTCGGCGCACGCGTCGACGTCAGCCATCTTGCGGCGACTCCCGTGGGCCGGCGCGTGGTCGCCTTCGCCGAAGTGACCAAAGTCGCCGGCCGCCACATCGATTTCCGCGTGCGCGCAGTCGATGGGACCGAGGAGATCGGGCGCGGCACGCACGGGCGCGTCGTCATCGATCTGACCCGGTTCTCCCAGCACCTGGCCTCCAAGTTCGCAAGCCGAGCGGACTGAGCGCCTATCCGCGTGGTCACCTTACGTTGCACGCGAAGGTTGCTGCGCCGGCTGCGCGCGGATCCAGCGCCGTCGCGTGCACCGCCTACGACTCTCCTGGGCGACTGGCATGTCAATCCGCTGCCGTGGCGGCCGGAATTGATCCACTGCATGAACGACCGTTCCCTGCTCTCGGTCCTGCTCTTCGCCAGGGATTCGGTCGCGTTTCCCTTGCGCCTTTCGGCTACGCTGCGCAGCCTGTTGCTGCGACTCGACGTGCCCGGCGACATCGTCGCGTTCGAAACGCAGGCGATGAGCGAGTCCGTCATCGCGCCGACCAACAACCGCAGCGTTCTCGGCTGCATGCGCGACGCCGAATTGGCTCTTGACTTTGCCCTCGAGTCGGGTCGCTTCGCCTCGCTCGAAGAGTTGCAGTGGGAGCTGACGGAGCACATCCATCGCCCTACCGACTATCGGTATCCGCGCGAGCTGGCCGTGGAGCTTCTCGCGGCGGCGCATGCTTGAGCCGGCATCGCGTCGCCGGGAGGGACCTTCCGCTGCGGCTGGCCGCCGTGCGGCCTGTCGGCCGGGACCGAAGCCGCGGCGGGATCGGCTCGAGCGTATAGAATAGCGTTCGCATACGTGAGCACGACAGCCTTGGAGATTCGCCTCGACGATCTCGCCGGCAGCGAGATTCGCGCGCTGCTGGCGGAGCATCTGGAAAGCATGCATCGGCTCTCTCCGCCCGAGAGCGTGCATGCGCTCGACGTCGATGCCCTTCTCAAGCCGGAGGTCACCTTCTGGACCGCCTGGTCCAGCGGGAAGCTTCTCGGCTGCGGCGCATTGAAGGAGCTCACTCCGGCGCACGGCGAGGTCAAGTCGATGCGCACCGCCTCCGCGCATCGACGCCGCGGCGTCGCGCGCACGGTGCTGGAGCACATCATCGCGGAGGCGCGGCGGCGCGATTATGCGCGCCTGAGTCTCGAGACGGGCTCGATGCCGGCTTTCGAGCCGGCGCGCCGCCTC
>Ga0187779_10002764_pt1 | contig 10697 bp, 8 predicted proteins | sample 1015_Q2_SP10_10__FD_132435 | JGI IMG/M metagenome (GOLD analysis project Ga0187779, IMG submission 132435) | Tropical peat soil microbial communities from peatlands in Department of Meta, Colombia - 1015_Q2_SP10_10_MG | ecosystem: Environmental > Terrestrial > Soil > Wetlands > Peat | place...
ACATAACCGCTCGCTCCAACCTTGGTGGTCGTCTGCGTAGTCGGGTACTGGTATGCTGGAAGACCAGTCGCCCTTGCCATCGACTCTGCAACCGAGTCGGCCAGCGGCAGTTCTTCATCGTAAGTCCGACTGAGAAGCCGCCGAATCATTTCGAAGCGCTCATCGTCAAGTTCGAGTTCGTCTTTCAAATACGAACCGTTCACCAGCAGATGAAGATGATTATTATCGATCAGGTCCGGATGATTCGGATCCCCCCAACCTTCGGCATTGAAGTGCAAACAGAGGGTGAGATCGGGATGCAGCTTCGTGTTGACCAGAAGTGCGCGGTGCCGAATTTCGCTGTAGCGATAGAACAACATCTCGCTTTGCCAGCGAATCGTTCGTTCCTTTTGCGGATCCTCGGGATTAAGCACTTCATCACGGGGTCGCGGAACTCCATTCTGGATTAATATTTTGCGAGCAAGGCTGACGAAGTCGTCGGGGCGCTTCACGGTGACCGGTTCGGCGCGGTTGCGAACCAGGAAGACCTTCGCGCCTAACGATCTTAATCTCAGGGCCAGCAACCGTGCCACGCGCAGCGCCAGATCGCCTTCCGTTACCGGTTTGGAGTCTTCCACCTGAAACCAGCGCTCTTCCATCTTCGCCCATTCGCCACCCAGATGGCCGGGATCGAGCGCAACCCGTAAATTCGAAAGCGGCTTGCCTCGTTTCTCCGGCGGCAGCGATTTTGCCGGCCGCCAAAGTCGCGGGATGGGTTCGCGCGCTTCTCTGTTTGGCGCGAATCGCAGGGTAAAGAAAGTTTGCGCTTCGCGATTTCTCAAGATCTGCGCTGAGTCGTTGTCGATCTTGATCAAATCATCGGCCAGGCCATGGGTGCAATAAACGTCATTGATCAGATGCGCGAAGTCGTCGTGCGTAATCGTTCGCTGATAATTTTCGAGGACACTCCATTTCGGTTTGCTCCCGAGAATGCCGAGATGGTCGCCCGCGATCGAAGCTTGAATGATCGACCAGGACACCACGAAAGCGGCAACGAACTTTCTCACGACGACCAATGAAGCATCGATAACTGGATTTTGCCGCCATTAATACGAAGATCGCAGAATGTTAAGAGTGCTGTTTCTCGGCGATATCGTTGGCGAACCCGGACGGCGGGCAGTGATCGCGCGGTTGCCGGAATTGAAACAGCAGCATGGCGTAGACTTCATTGTAGTGAACGGCGAGAACGCGGCGGGCGGACGCGGAATCACTTCAAAAATCACAATCGATTTGCTGCGGGCGGGCGTTTCGGTCATCACAACTGGCGATCATATTTGGGACCAGAAGGAGATTCTCGCATTCATTAATACCGAGCCGCGGCTGTTGCGGCCGATAAATTATCCGGATGGCGCGCCGGGAAGCGGATCAATTGTATTGGAGACGGCGAAAGGCAAAATCGGCGTGATCAATGTCCAATGCCGAACGTTCATGCAACCGATCCTGGAAAATCCTTTTCGCGCGATCGATTCTGCCATCGCGGAGATGCGCCGGGATACGACAAGCATCCTGGTCGACGTTCACGGCGAGACCACGAGCGAAAAAATCGCAATGGGCCGCTTTTTAGATGGGAAGGTCTCTGCCGTAATCGGCACCCACACGCATGTGCAGACCGCGGACGAACAAATTTTCCCGGGCGGCACGGCATTTCTTTGCGACGCCGGAATGTGCGGGCCGATTAACTCGATTCTCGGACGGGCGATCGAGCCAATCATGAATCGCTTTCTTTCAAATCTGCCGTCGGCGTTTCCAGTGGCAGCGGGCGAAGTACGATTGCGCGGTGCAATGATTGACATCAACGAAAAAACGGGACGAGCCGAGCGGATCAGCCGGGTAGACGAAGCTGGACCGGCCCAACCGGAGACCGAGCCGGAACAAAAGATCGACATTGACCAGCCATCTTCGGTAGAGGAAACATAACAAACGCGACGTTTTGGCGACCGGCTTCGCCCTGACGGCGCGAATTAATTACTGCAGCCTTCGTCAAATTACTTACCATGAAAAAGATCTGTCTATTGTGTACGCTGGGAGTGCTACTCGCAGCGATCCCAAATTTCGTTGACGCTCAAGGAAACAAGGAGTCGGCCAAGCTCACGAAAGAGGGCGCGGAGGCGCTGAAAAATAAGGATTACGACAAAGCGGTCGATTTATTTCGAAAAGCGTCAGAGTTGGATCGTCGGAACGTCAAGAGTCTTTCGGCAGCGTTACAACAGCGAGCATATGCCCTGACCCAACAGCAACAGTACCAGAAAGCGATTGCTGATTACAATGCGGCCCTCGACGTTACGCCGGACGATCAGGGTATTTTCGAGCGACGCGGCTACGCGGAAATGATGCTGGGCGATTACGACCACGCGCTGGCCGATTATAATGAGTTAATCAAACGCAAGCCGAATGAGGCGCATTACCTGTTGTATCGGAGTTACATCTACGAAGTGAAGGGAGACATCGCGAATGGAATTGCTGACTGCGACAAGGTGTTGCAAATCCAACACGACAACCAGGAAGCAACGGCACGCAAGCAACGCTTACTCCAGGTACAGCAAGCCCAACCGCAACCAACTTCGCCGGGCGGGATTCCGAATCCGCAGTCGTCAGCGCAACCGCCAAAGAAGCCCTAAGCCGATTAACGCGAAAGCGGCGATTGCTACGAATCGCTTCCGTTCGAACCGATTGGTTCCTTGGACTGCGGTGCAAAACGCCGTTTGCGTTTGTTCGCCGGCAGCGGCGTCAATGTCATGGTGACGTTTCGCCCGGTGATCTTCGGCTCCATCTCGACTTGCGACATGCCGGATAAATCGTCGCGCACTTTCTCCATCAAGTGCATCCCGAATTCCTGGTGCGCCATTTCACGTCCGCGAAATTGTAATTGCACCCGGACTTTGTTGCCCCGATCGAGAAATTCTTCGCCATGGCGAATCTTGGTCAGGTAATCGTGCTCGTCGATGTTGACCCGGAATTTGATTTCCTTCAATTTTGAGCCGGTCGGTTTCTTGTCCTTGTCATGCTTGGACAGATCGTAGCGAAATTTTCCAAGCGAGACGATTTTGCAAACCGGCGGATTGGCGGTCGGCGCGACCTCCACCAGGTCGAGCCCGCGAGTTTGCGCCTCCCGCAACGCATCGGACAATTTCATCACGCCCAGCTGCTGGCCGGATGCCCCCAAAATAACCCGGACTTCGCGCGCGCGAATCCGGCCGTTTACACGAAATTGTGGTTGCAGATTAAGTCAATCTCCTGGCCGACGACACGAGAGTGCATCGTATCGCCGTTTTTCTCTTCATCGCAATCGCCCGCGCTCCTTCTCGAAGTCGCTGACGCACTCGGCCTCGCCGTGGATGCGATAACCGCGGCGACGTGCTCGTATAAATAATCGCGAGCCGGAGGGAAGTTGTAGGCAACATTTCTGCGCTGGCAAGATGAATCTGATTCGAGTTGATTGAATTAGCAAATGGTACGCCGAAGTTTAGCTGCCGTGCCGAATTTCTCAATCGGAATCAGCTTCGGGGTGGATCGCCAAAGTGCGCTTGGTGTGCGGCGTAAGCTGACGCATCATCGAGCATACTGTCGAGCGTGGCCGCGATCGGTTCCAGTTTTACTACTCCGGAAAAGACGGCCCGATCCCCAATTTCGGTGTCGATTAAAAAAGTTGGTCGCTGCGTCACCTGAAGCGTCCGGAAGTCTGCGGTCGACGCGCGGACCCGCGATTCCACTTCCGGGGACCTGGCCCGATCCAGAAGTTTCTTTTTTTCCATCCTCCCGGCCTTCGCGCCAACTTCTGCCGCAACGTCCCAATCGCTGACTTGTTTCCCTTCGCGCAGAGCGGCCTGAGCAATCGCCAAGCGAATCTCGTCGCCTTTGATTTCAAAATCTTTGCCCGCTTCGGCAACGCAGTTCGGCGCGAGCCATTCGGATAACTTTGGATCGTACCAATCCGTGTTGAGCATGAACGGAGATCGCATCATCATCCCGCTTCGGCGATAAAACCATTGTTCCTGTTCGCGCGAGACCGGCAATCCAGTTGGATCCATCAGCGCGATTTTCCACTGAAACTCAACGCGGCCTTGGTACCGTTTTTTTAATTCGGCCCAGGTCGGTTCGGACCAAAAGCACCACGAAGAAACAACGTCGAGATAATCGGTCACCGTGATTCGCATAAGTTGAAATCCAGCTTCGGTGTTTGACATCAAACATCAAACGTTAAACGTCAACCCTTCTCATCCGTGGAGCTCAATCACATTTTCCTGTTTGTCGCAGTTGTCTCACCCGTCCTGGTCCTAGCCCGGGCGTGGCGGCCCGGCGGCACTCATCGCGGTTGGCGGGTCGCCGCGATCGTTGTTCTCGCGATCACTGCCGCTTCGTGGTTCTTGGTTCGCGATGTGGCCGGCTACATTGGTGGCGCAGCCTGGGCGGCGCTGCTGTTTATTCCGGCGATTGGTTTACGAAAAGTAACAGAGCTATTTGAGGAACGTCGTTACAAAGCCGCCCGACGGCTGGCGTTTACCCTGCAGCTTTTTCATCCGACTGCCGAACTGCGGCAGCAAATCAAGATGTTGCGCCTGCTCGAATTGCAGCAGAACGCAACCAGCGAATCTCGATCCCCGTCTTCAGCGGCGGCCTCCCGAAACTGGTATCGACCGTTGAAAGCGGCGCCGGTGGTCTCGCTTCTTATTGCAACGAACATTTTCGCATTTGCGATCGAGATTGCCCGACGAAGCTTGAGTGATCCGAACGGCCTGCATCGCCTCGGAGCGCTCGATCCTTACTCGGTCGTAATCGATCATCAATATTGGCGGCTGCTGACCGCCCTCTTTCTGCACTACGGCATTGTCCATCTCCTCTTTAATCTTTTCGCGCTTTATGTTCTCGGTCCGGCGCTGGAGCGGACGATCGGCGGCGTGCGATTCGCGTTGTGCTATTTCATTTCCGGGCTGGGCTCAACCAGCGGAGTAATTCTGCTAACCTTGATTCATCTGGTTCGGCCAGGCGAGGTGGTTGGCGCGTCCGGCTGCATCATGGGGGTGGTTGGCGCGTGGGCCGGTTTTTTAATTCGCCATCGCGAAGCTCCGCAAGCGCGGCAGCGTCTGATGAACATTTTGCTGATCGTCGTGGTCCAAACGGCCTTCGATCTGGCCACTCCCCAAGTGAGCCTCGCAGCTCATGTTTGCGGATTGATCACCGGGCTGGTCGTTGGAATTCTGACGGCGCCGAAGTGGTAATTGACCGTGGCAGACTTGCTGCTTTGAATTTTGCTGACAGAATCCAGATCGCGATTCGTTGATGCCGACATTTCAAATTTATAATGTCATCCCGACCCTGCCGCCGGTGCTCGAACCGCTGCGGGAGATGACCTTCAACCTGTGGTGGACGTGGGAACCTTCCGCCCGCCGTCTTTTTCGACATCTCGATCCCGATTTGTGGAACCGGACGAATCACAACCCGGTGCGAATGCTACAGCTCTCGAGGCAGGCCCGGCTGGAGGAGGTTTCTCAGGACAAACCGTTCCTGCGCGAGCTGAAGGAGGTGCATGACAGCTTCACGAAATATCTCGCGCGGAAAGACACCTACGGAAAAACCGGCGCCGGCGCAGCCATCAAAAAGCCGATCGCTTATTTTTCTGCCGAATTTGGCTTTCACGAATCGATTCCAAATTATTCCGGAGGTCTCGGCATTCTGGCAGGAGATCATTGCAAGTCGGCCAGCGATCTCGATCTTAACTTTGTCGCGATCGGCCTGCTTTATCGACACGGTTATTTCAAGCAGGAAATCGACAAAGACGGCGCACAACAGGCGATCAGCCTCAATCAAAACTTCCATCATCTTCCAATTCGCGAAGTCCAGCGGGACGGCGGCAATCTGTTGATTTCCGTCCGTATTTTAGAGCGCGATGTTTTTGCGAAGGTCTGGCAACTGCAAGTTGGCCGGATCAGCCTGTATCTGCTCGATACCGATACGCCTGAAAACAGCGCGGAGGATCGATTGATCACTGCCGAGCTCTACGGCGGCGACCTGGAAATGCGGATGCATCAGGAGATCGTGTTGGGAATTGGCGGCGTCAAAGTCCTGAGCGCGCTCGGAATCGATGCGGAAGTGTTCCACATGAACGAAGGCCACTCGGCCTTTCTCGCGCTCGAACGAATTCGACTGGGCGTGGTCGAGAAAAAACTGGATTTTTATTCCGCGCTGCAGGTTGTCGCTGCCGCCAATATTTTCACGACACATACGCCGGTGCCGGCCGGCAACGATTCTTTCTCGCGCGAAATGATGCGCAAATATTTTGGTAATTTTTCCAAAGAGATCGGCATTCCGTTTGACGAACTTTTTTCGTTCGGGCAGACGCGAGTTGACCGAAACGATCCGTTTAGCATGACCATCCTGGCGTTGCGCATGAGTCGTCATGCCAATGGAGTCAGCAGGCTTCACGGGCAAGTGAGCCGGGTTCTGTGGAAAGACGTTTGGAGCGGTGTGCCGGAACATGAAGTGCCGATCACCAGCGTGACCAACGGCATCCATACAAAAACATGGATGGCTCCCGAATTCTCTGCGCTCTATCGAAAATATCTGGGCGACTGGGAAGAAAAACTGACCGAGCCCGATTTTTGGCGGCGAGTCATCGACATCCCTGACATTCAGCTTTGGGAGACGCACCAAAAACTGAAGTTGCGGTTGGTCGAGTTTGTCCGCGAACGGGTCCGCGCGCATCGCGAACGCATCGGAGAATCGCCGGAATCGATTCGCAGCGTTAACCGTATTCTTGATCCAGAAATTTTGACGATCGGTTTTGCGCGACGATTCGCCACCTACAAACGCGGTGCGCTTTTGTTCGCCGACAAAGAACGGCTCAAGAGGATGCTCAACGACACCACGCGACCGGTGCAATTTATTTTCGCCGGCAAAGCACACCCGCGGGACGAGGCCGGCAAAGCTCTAATTAAGGAAGTTTACCAGTTCAGCCGTGAAGCGGGATTTGAAAATCGGATCGTGTTTGTCGAAGACTACGATAGCTACATCGCGCGGCGACTGGTGCAGGGCGTGGATCTTTGGTTAAACAATCCCCTGCGGCCGCAGGAAGCAAGCGGCACCAGCGGGATGAAACTCACGCCGAACGGCGGGCTCAACCTCAGCGTGCTCGATGGCTGGTGGGCGGAGGGTTACAACGGAAACAACGGCTGGGCCATCGGTGCGGAAATTTCCGAGGGCACAGTGGAGTTTCAAAGTGAAGTGGACGCCAGCAGCCTTTATCAACTGCTCGAGAATCAAATCATCCCGCTTTATTACGCCAAGCCCGACGGCAAACTCCCCCTGGCCTGGTTGCAGTTAATGCGCGAATCGATCCGCAGTGTCACGCCCGTCTTCAACACTCATCGGATGGTGAAGGAATACACCGAGCGGCTTTACATTCCGGCAGCGGAATCGCATGAAGAATTCGCGCGCGACAATAACGCCGGTGCCACCCACTTGAGCCAGTGGAAGACGAAGATGCGGACTGATTGGCCGCAAGTCCGGATTTATGACGTGCAGGTTGCAAACAAAGACCGGCAAAACATTTTAGTCGGCGAATCGCTGCAAGTCAGCGCACGCGTGCAGCTCGGCGCGGTCGATCCCAAACATGTTCGGGTTGAAGCGTACCACGGCGAGGCAGACAACGGCGGCATCAAAAACCCCACCGTCACGATTTTGAATGCCAGCGGGCAGAATGGCGACGGCAGCTACGTCTATCAAGGGACAGTGCCGGCATCTGAAAGTGGCGCCTACGGTTTTAGCATTCGTGTTGTGCCAACTCATCCGCATTTGATGCAGGCGCATGAGCTGCGACTGATCACCTGGTCGTAGGCATCGGACCGTTTGCCGGGCGCGCTGAACCGCTGGAAGTTTAGTCACCCCAAAACGGCATTTTCTGGGGTGACTTGGTAAACGGAGAATCAGATCTACGCTAAGTTTGATGAAGATTTATCGCCCTGCAGTTCTTGCCTTTTTCGTTGCGTTTGGTTCCCCTTGCCAGATCAAAGCCGATTCGACGCCCGCAACCGGTATCGAGGGCGTGATTACCATCAGCCCGATCCAGGGCGGACCGACTCGACAGGGCGTGCCCGACTCAAAGCCGCTGCCCGCTACAGAGTTCGTAGTGCAAAACGAAAAAGGCCTGGTGACGACTTTCAAAACGGATGACCAGGGTACGTTTCGCGTTTCGTTACCTGCCGGGCATTACACTGTTTCGAGGAAAGGAGAGAAAACCAGAATTGGGAGGTACGGCCCGTTCGAAGTCGATGTCGCTGCTGGGAAAATGACAAGGGTTCGTTGGAATTGTGACACCGGAATTCGCTGATCAGGCGAGTTTTTGCACCGCGTTGATAAACTCGTTGAAGTCCTTCCCATTTCGGGCGGCTTGCTTAAGTGCTTCCAGACGAGCGCCGCCGATCGCTTCCGGCAACACGACGCGTCGCAGCTCCGAATTGTCGGCGAAGACAATTTCGTCCCATTGAATCGACGCGATTTCATCGTTAAAACGCGCCACCGAACGGCCCCGAAAAAATGCGCGCGTCGTCTCCGGCGGATTGAAGATCGCCAGCTTGATCTCCTCCTCGCCTACTACTTGGCGGATTGAGCCTTGCCTAACGAGTTCGTAGTACAACCCGCCATCGAGATCGACATTATGATATTCCAAATCGATCGATTGCAGCCAGGGATCGCTCGAGGAAAGTTTTTCTTCCTCTTGCATGGTATTTAGCAGAAATTTCTTCGCCGCCCAATCGACTCGATCGCGGGTCGTCATCACATCGCGCTCGAGATCGTTCAGGACATTTTCCCATTCTTGCAGAATCCACTGCCTGCTTTCGTCGGGATCGAGCCTGGCCGCCGCCCGCAGGTAGATTCGCTGCACATCAATCGCTGAGATTTTGCGCCCATCCTTCAACTCGATGATCCAATCGTAGGTCTGATCGCGGCTGATCGATTTGTTGGCATCAACTGGTTGCGCGATCTCGATTTGGGGCGCTTCATTCCGTTCGATCAGATCGAGAACCAGCGCCGTCGTTCCGATTTTCAGCGCGGTTGCCCATTCGCTCATGTTCGCGTCGCCCAGAATGACGTGAAAGCGGCGATAACGGCTCGGATCGACGTGTGGTTCGTCGCGCGTATTAATTAGCGGACGGCGGTTCATCGTGTCGATGCTGACGACGACGCTAAAAAAATCGGCGCGCTGCGAAATCTGATAAACGCCCGGTTGCGTCGGGGTGCTCTCGCCTTCAATCCCCATCTTGCCGGCGCCGGCAAAAATCTGCCGGGTAATCAAGAACGGCAAAATGCCGGACACAATCTTGTCCCAAGGCACATCGCGGCGCATGAGATAGTTATCGTGACAACCGTAGCTGTGTCCGACAAAGTCGGTGTTGTTTTTGTAAAGCTGCACCTTTTGTTCGCCTTCCAGCTTTTCATTTCTGCGCCGCGCGCATTCGGCCAGAATTCGCTCACCCGCCTTATCCTGAGCGACGATTTGGGAAAGCGTGGTGCATTCCGGCGTCGAGTATTCCGGATGTGCGTGATCGTTGTAGAAGCGCGCGCCATTTGAGAGAACGAGATCGCTCTTGATCTCCTCAAAACTGAGCGGCCGATTCTTGTCGATCTCGTAGTAGGCCGATTCGTCCGTGTCTTGCATGAGCGCCTTCGCACGGAATCCGCGCGCGTCGAGATGGGGATCTTCCAACTCGTAATCCCATTTCATGTGCGCGCCGTGATCGGTGTAGCGCCTGACGAGTTCGATTGACTCCGCCACCACATCGACCATCTCGGCCCCGCTGACGGTAATCCCGTACTCCGTCTCGAGCCCGAAGACGCGTTCCATTTGTGCGCGCGATTTAAATGATCCCCGAAATCGACGCCGGGCGCTCGGTGATCGGCTTGACCGGCGAAATTTTCACTACGTTTTCGGGATCGTAATCGATGAGTTTGAGCCAATCTTCTGTAATATCGGTCGTCGGGAAGATGTCGTTCTCGGTGTATTCGTCATCAAACGCCACCTGCAGATCCCGTTCCATGATGCCTTCCGGTTGACCGCAAGCGATCGAGCGTTTGATCGCCATCGCTTTGGCGCGTTCAACAATCGACGCAATCACCGCGCCGCTGATCAGGTCGCTGCGGTAAAGCATCTCTTTTCGGCCGCTCCGGAACGTGACTTCGAGAAATTTATTTTCTTCGCGTCGAGTGAACTGCCAGTCGACAAAACGCTCGATCAATTTTCCGACCGCCGCTCCGATTTGGTCGGACTCCTTCGCGAGCGCGCCGTCGTACGGAAGATCATTGGTCAGATAAATTCGGTAGATATCGCGCGCCCCATCGCGGTTTGGCCGATTCACTTTGATTTTCCGATCGATTCGTCCCGGCCGTAAAATTGCCGGATCGATCAAATCCGCGCGATTCGATGCCAGAATGATCACAACATCGTTGAGCGATTCGATTCCATCCATCTCCGAACAGAACATCGGCACCAGGGTGGACAAAATGTTCGAATAGCGGGAGGCGCGCCGCGTCCCGAGAATCGATTCGGCTTCATCGATAAATAGAAACGGCATGAAGCCTTCTCGCTTTTTCTCGCGCGCGGTAGCGAAAATTTCGCGCACCATCCGCTCCGACTCGCCGACCCACATGTTTAAAATTTCCGGTCC
>Ga0187779_10002766_pt1 | contig 10691 bp, 9 predicted proteins | sample 1015_Q2_SP10_10__FD_132435 | JGI IMG/M metagenome (GOLD analysis project Ga0187779, IMG submission 132435) | Tropical peat soil microbial communities from peatlands in Department of Meta, Colombia - 1015_Q2_SP10_10_MG | ecosystem: Environmental > Terrestrial > Soil > Wetlands > Peat | place...
AGTCTCTCTAACAGAGATGAAACCTCTCTGATTTATATGCCTGTTTATATGATCGCGTTTGCCGGCATATAATTTTTCTGGTCGAAACCGGGCAATATTATCGCGGTGATCGCCAAAAAACCGTAAAATCGAAGAGTCCCGGGTGCTTTGCAACCCGGCAGGAACTACACGGGCCGGGCTGCCCGGCCGGCCGGCAGGCCGGAGCCGGTCTTGTTCCGAGGAACAGATGGAATATACAACCTGCGGTAGGATGCGCTCTTCAGCGGTCCGGCCGGCTACGGGAAAGAAGCTGGCGACCGCTTGCGTCAGATCAGCAGGAACCGGAATGTCCGGCGCGGACCGGGTTGCCGGTCAAAAAAACAGGGGGAAGGAAATTCCCCGCCTTTGGAGGGTGGAGGCGACAGTGATTTCCACCGTCGTTTGACGCTTCTCGTTGCTCGAATCCATCTGGATGTTCATCGTTCGGCACACAAATACCGGAACCTGATGCCCGGTATTTGTATAGTATGTTTTACATTTTCAGATAAAACCCTTCGGATAGTGACAAAATCCCGGGACCCGGCACCCTCACTGACCGGAGACTCCGGGAATCAACGTCTGCGGGAACAGGGTCAGATAGGTCCTTTGGAAAACCGGGTCCCCGCGACCATTTCCATCCCGGCCGACAGCGGGTTATTGTCCAGCCGGGGGAAATAAAAAATGCTACGCCGGAGTCTTTTGATTTACGGACTCTTCCTTCTCCTCTTCGATCCAGATGAAGGAGAAGATATTGACGCATGCCGCCACCGATATGAGGAAGACGCTGACGACAACGAGTACACCCTGTACCAGCAGGAAGGCAGCCCAGAGGATAGCCGCGAAGGTGATGAGGTACAGGTAAATCCACGAGCGTGTCCGCTTGGAAAACGTGAACGAGAACGATGACATCAGCGTGGCGATGATGAACAGGGCGAGGCTCGTCTCGACCATTTCGCCACGGGTCAGGAGGAAGGTAGCCCAGAGAAGGGCGGTCAGAACAATGAGATAAAAGAATATCCAGGTCCGGAGCCGGGGATTTTCGACCGAAGTCTCCATTAAAAGATAGTTATCACTGCCCATATTAAAGGGTATACTACAGCCGGGCGGAGTACCGCCTTATTCCGGGCTCTCCTCCTCGACCCAGAGGAACGCGAAGATATTGATGCACCCCGCGATGGTGTACAGGAAGAGGCTTACGACGATCATGGCTCCCTGCATCAGGAGGAACGTCGCCCAGATGACTGCCGCGAAAATGATCAGGTTCAGATAGAAATACGGCCGCAGGTTCCGCGTGAACGTGAAGGCAAACGAGGACATGAGCGTCGCGATCACCGCGAGCGCGATGCTGACGTCCAGCATCTCGCCCCGGGTGAGAAGGAACGTTGCCCACAGGAGCGCTGTGAGGATGATGAGAAGGAAGAAGATCCACGGCCGGAGCATCTGGTCTTTTGGCGAACTCTCCATTGATAGGGATTGGATCATTCTAATATTAAAATTTATAGGTATTATTCTATTACCCGTAAACAGGTTTTTGATGGAATTTTCAGGTTTTGACAGGGTTAACCGGGCCGGCTCCGGGCGACGCGGGACTGTCCCCGGGAACCTGTTTTTGGAACGTCCCGGAATCGCTGACGGGCCGGGAGCGTAACCGTGACAGATACGGACTATCTGCCGGGGGGTCCCCGCATAAAGTAAAAAAATAAAACAGGATAACTTCGATTTTATTGGTACCGGATACAAAAAAATTATTTTGCTCCGGGCTTGGTCCCGGGCGCCGCAGCAATAATCCCCAGCGATTCCACGATCTCGGGGAGGAGTTCAGCAGGAATTCCCATGACGAGTTCGGCATCTTCGATCCCCGAATATCTCCGCGATCCGTCGCACCCGAGGGAGAAGTTCACCTTCCCGGTCAGGTACGTCTGGGCGCAGACATCGGAACAGACCGACTGGATACCGGAAAATTCCGCGGTAATCCTCCCGCCCATGCGGAAGAGTGTGCTCTGGGCAAGTTTGAGCATGCTCCACGGGTTTGCGACAAGGACGATCACCTGCGGGGTGAACGGCGCCTTCTCGAGCGGGGCGTACATCGTCGCATACGTCTCGCCCGGGTTGAGGTGGACCACGCGGTCGATGGTCCGCTTGCAGGCGGCCGAGCTCTCGAACTTGCCGAGCTTGTAGTAGAAATCTCCGGTCTTCAGGCTCTCGGTCAGCTCCCTGAGGCCGAGCGCCCACGCGCCCCCGTTGCATTCGTGCTTCGATGCGGTCGCGTAGAAGATCTTCCCCTCTTTCCGGGCAAGCCCGATCATCGCGCAGTGCCGTATCGTCTTCTCGATCTCGGGCATTCCCGCGGGGATATCCTCAATTTTTGTGGCAAAGCGCATCGCTACGGGCGACCCTTCCATTTTCAGGTATTTTTTCAGGGCCTCTGCTGCTTCCTGGTAGTGCAGGGGGATCTTGACGGGTTCCATACGTTCCTGCCGGACATGTCCCATGCCCGAAAACCTCCAGCTAATGATTGGGTGGCAACTATTTCAGGATTCGCCCGGCGATAGCGGTTAACAATTGTGTAGCCCCTGCGAGAGGTTTTACCCGGGATTTTTGTTCGGCCGGGATGGCCATACATTCTTTATACTAAAAGCGTCCCCGCTGGATCCGGTGCAGGCCATGGCACGGGATACCCAGTACAGCGCGGGCCATTTTCTCGGGACCGCGGGAGTGGACCAGAAAAAGTGGAGCAGGATCCCGCCTGCCCCCCTGCTGGAACAGACAGCGGAAGCGATAGGGCGACGGTCGATGAACGTGATCATCGCGGAGGATGGGAGCGATGCCCTCGCCCGGATCCGCACCATCATCCCGAAAGGTTCGACCGTTATGAGCGGGTCCTCGACCACGCTTATCGAGATAGGCTTCGAAGACCTCGTTGCGGAGGGAGAAGCCGGGTGGAGGAGCCTCAGGGAGCGGATCCTCGCGGAGGATGAGGACCGTACCCGGAACGAATTGAGACGCCACTCGATAACTGCGGATTATTTCCTCTCGTCGGCAAACGCTGTTGCCAGTACCGGCGAGATCGTTGCCTGCGACGCCAGCGGGAGCCGGGTCGGAGCGTGGCCGTACGGGGCCCGCCGGCTCATCATTGTCGCCGGTGTCAACAAGATCGTCCCTACGCTCCAGGACGCGTTCGACCGGATCCGCGAGTACGCCTTCCCGCTGGAAAATGCGCGGGCTCTCCGGGCGTACGGGACCCCGAGCATGATCGGGAAATACGTCATACTCGCCGGCGAACGGGACCCCGGGCGGACAACCGTGATCCTCGTCAAGGAAGTGCTCGGGTACTAGGACGCCGGGATATTCCGGGGTATTCCGGGCGGTAATGCGGCCACGGTAGTTCCGTGCCGGCCGGGCCGGTTCACATTCCGGCAGGACCGGCCTGTCAATCGCCGGATTTTCTGATTAAAAAAAATTCTTTTTTCCGGTCACCTTTGGGCAAAATCGGTGACCATGCGGCAGAGGCCCTGGAGGCAGTCGTCGTGGTAATCGAAGCTTACGAACACTTTTCCTTCCGAATCGACATGAACGGCATCGAGCAGGTTGGAGTCGTTCATCCGGTCGAACCGGGCGATATTGTTTGCCGAAAGCACGTTCCGGATCTTTTTTGCCTTCATCTGTTCGTAATTGCTCAGTTTTTTCGGGCGGCCCCTTGGCATTATTGAAAATTACCTGTAAAAATATATAAAAAATAGGGTCACGGGTGCAATAATAATTCCGGGAGGAGGAAAATCCTCTTGTGTTACCTGGTCGCGTGCGCCTGGCCGGCGTCCTTTTCAGGAGACCTTTACCGGTTCCCGGAAACTCCCGAGCGGCACCCGTATCTCGAACCGGGCACCCTTTCCCGGAATGCCGTTCTCGCTGATGGAGATGCCGGTTATCTCGAGGATCTCGCGGGTGAGAAAGAGGCCCATCCCGGTATTCCTGCCGATCCCCCGCTCGAAGATCCGCTCCTTCTGGTCGGCCGGGACCCCGGTACCGTTGTCCTCGCATACGAGGATAAGCATCCGGTCGGATTTCCGTGCCGAGAATTGTAAAGAGTTCGCGGTCTCGGCGTACCTGATAGCGTTATCGATGAGGTTGTAGATAACTTTCTCGAAGAGGGGGTCGGCATAGACTTCGATATCCCCGATCTGCGCGGAAATGACGAAGGGCGGTTTCTCGAAATTCGGGATCACTTTTTCGATCGTGGCCCGGACATTCTGCCACTGGGGCATGCGGATGCCCACTTCCTGGTACTGCTTGGTGAAGGCGATCTGCCACTGGATGACCTTCGCCTGCTCCCGGATCTCAGCGAGGAGCTGGTCGTCCTCTTCCATGCGGCCCCCTGCCCGGATCATGTCGATGAGCCCGAAGATTCCCGTCAGGGTGTTGAGGATGTCGTGCCGGGTGATGTTGTTCATGAGGTTGAGTTTCCGGTTCGCGAGTTCGATAGCCGCCTCCGCATTCTTCCGCTCCGTGATGTCATGGAGTATGCCAAAGATGGTGAGGGGCTGCCCAGCCTCGGAGCGGATGAGGCTGACTTTCTGCTCCACCCAGTGGACCCCCCCGTCGCGGTCCTCGGCGCGGTACACCGATGTCGAGCGGGACGAGGTCCTGAGGTCGTCGTAAAATTGTTTTTTCACCCTTTCCCGGTCTGCCGGGAAAACATACCGGAAGATCTCGTTCCCGACGACCTCTTCCGGGGAAAACCCGAGTTGCCGTACCTGGGGGGAGATATACGTGATCAGCCCCTCGGTACTTGCCGAGAAGATCAGGTCCGGGGTGTTCTCGGTGAGGGCCTCGAAGGTCTCCTTCCTCTGGCGCAGGTCGGCCTCGACCCGCTTGAGCTCGGTGACATCGATGACGCTCCCCCGGAATCCCAGAAGAACGCCGTCCCGCTTTATGGAGGCGACGTGGATGAGGGCGAGCATGTTGCTCCCGTCGCTTCTTTTGAGCGCGTAGATATCGCGGGTGTCCGTGTTGCCCGCAACGGTCTGCATGAGCCGGGCCCGGGCCCGTTCCCTATCGGCAGGAAGGAGCAGGGAAAACGCGTCGATCCCCTTCTCGAGCTTGTCTTCGGTGATGCCGAATACGTTCAGGCCGAACTGGTTGATGTACGTCAGGTCGCCGCGCTGATCGATCTCGAATATGACCAGGGGAAGGAGATTGGCCATCTCCCGGAACCGTATCTCGCTCTTGCGGAGCTCCTCCCTGATCGCCCGCGCATCGGTGATATCGCTGATCGCGCCCACCCACCCGGTCTGCCGGCCGTCGGGGTCGTTCACCGGCACGGCCTGGCCGTACACCCAGCGGATCGACCCGTCCGGCCTCACGATCCTGGCCTCGACCGCCATGGCTTCCTGCCGGTGTGCGCTGTCCCGCACGCTCGATACGACCCGGTCCATGTCTTCGGGATGGATGATGGATGCATAATATCTGCCCAGCACCGCAGACGGGGTATACCCGGTGATCGTGGTCCAGGTGTCGTTGATGTACAGGAGTTTTCCTTCGGAATCCGTCATGTGAAAGCCGACCGGCGATGCCTTGAGGATGCCGGAGAGGAAGTTCGAGGTCTCGACGAACTGCTGCTCCAGCCGGAGGCGCTCACTGATGTCGATAAAGGAGATGATCCGCTGGGTGCTCCCCGGGAACGACCCGATGCTGATGAGCACGTCGATCGTCCCCCCGGGAACGCAGAGCTGCCCGGTGGACGTGCGCGTCGGATCGCCGGGCTCCTCGTCCCCGGTGCCAATCGCTGCGGCCATGGGATCGCCGGTGTTGCTGCAGAGGTAATCGAAGATATTTCTCCGGTTCTCCACGTCGGCCGGCTCCTCTCCTATGATCCGGCAGAAGAGGGTGTTGGCAAGGAGGATTGTCCCGCTCTCATCTATGACGACCTTGGCATTGCCGGCGTGCTCGAAGATCGTCTGGTACCGCCGGAACAGGTCGTCCGACGTCTTTTTCATCAGCGAATGGACAGCCTGGCGGTCCTGGATCGCCCGCTCGAGCTTCTTCTCCTGCATCGCAGCGTTCTTCTCGAGCCGCCGGACAAGTTTTTCGATCTTGTCGGCTTCCGTCTTCCCGAGACGGGGGAGCACGGGTGCGATCAGGGTCCTGAGCTCGCTGAACGGGTCCATACCGGCCTCTTTCATCAGGTAAATTTCAGGAGGGCAAGGGAGAGGGTCTCGTTGAAGACATTGCATTCCCCGGTCCGCGTGTGGCCGATCTCGCCGTACGTGAAGAACCCGGTGAGGGGTGCTTTCCAGAGATCGGCGATCGCGCTTATCTCGTCCGCGATCCGGTTGCCCGCGGCCTGGTGCCGGGCGCAGCAGTCGAAGAGGACGATGAGATCGGCGCCGGGTGTTCCGGCATGATAGTCTTTCAGTTCCCGGATCGTCGCATCGATAGTCTCCGTACCGAATGAACTGGAGAACCGGATCTTCGACCCCTCGGGGACGCTTCCCGCATAGGTAAGGGCCCCTGAGTCAAAATCGGCGGAGAGGGCGGTCCTCAGCACCTCGCTCCCGTCCGGTCTCCGGACGAGCATCGGGAAACTGAGCGCGGTCGCCACGATATCCTCCTTCCGGATGTTAAGGTATTCCGAGACGAGGTCGACAGGTGTCCTGCCATCGATGGACCTGACGATATTTCCCTCGGATGACGTCACGGTCATCTCGACGCCTACGCCCACCCACCCGCTGGTCGTGAAACTGGAGAGGGAGATCCGGTCCCGGTCCATCACCATGACCACTATCCCGTCATCGGTCAGCCCGTTCTCTGAGAAGGTCGTGGTCTTCTCGAAATCGTTGTCGTCCGCCGCGATGCCCCCGATTATCGTTGTACCGCTCGGAACGTGCTGCTCGATTCCCCGGATAATCGCTTCGCTGTCGTTCGTCAGGCCGGAAACCACTACCAGGAACGCAGGCCGCTTAAAACAGCCGGCTCCCCAGGCGCCGGCCTGGTTTCCCAGCTCCCGGGACGAGAGGCCCTCCCGCGGGAAGACCCGTACCGAGAAGAGCGCGGGGTCCGGGTCAAGGAGCGTGCAGACCACGGACTGTTCAAAGACCGGCGAGGGGCCCTCCCCGGAAAGGATCTCCCCTGCGGTCGATGAGCCGAAGACCCGGCAGCCAAGCTCCCCGAGTGCCTGTGCGCACTCACCGATATCGAGCGCCGGGGATGCAAACGCTATGGCAAGGGTCGGGGAGAAATGCCGGCGCAGTTCGCGGATCTTCTCTTCAAGCTCTTCAACGGTATAAGCAACGAGCTTCTCGATCCGCATATATATTTTTGATTGATGATGATAGTTCATTAACCTGCTGAAAGACCTGCTGAAAGGAGACACGGCGGGTACGGGCATCGGAACAGATCTTCCGGTGAAAGCCGGCTTGTAAGGGCGCGAAAAAGAGCTGTCGCGGTAGAAAGAAGGAGATCCCGGCTGACAGCCCGGGTGCGCTCCTGGCCCCGGGCCCGTGCATCCTGCTCCCCCCAAAAGAGCAGGTCAGGCGGTCTGGATCTTCGATGCCTCTTCGAGGCCGAGGATCCTGATGGACTCGTCCCGCATCTTGAATTTCTGGATCTTTCCCGAGATCGTGATGGGGAAGTCATCCACGAACATGATGTACCGCGGGATCTTGTAGTGGGCGATCTTTCCCTTGCAGAACTCCTTCACTTCCTGCTCGGTCATAGCCTGGCCCGGTTTCAGCTTGACCCATGCACAGAGCTCCTCCCCGTACTTGATATCCGGGACGCCGACAACATAGACATCGAAGATCTTCTCGTGGTGGTGCAGGTACTCCTCGATCTCCCGCGGGTAGATGTTCTCGCCCCCCCGGATGACCATGTCCTTGAGCCGGCCCACGATCTTGAAGTAGCCTTCCTCGTCCATGGTCCCGAGGTCCCCGGTATGGTTCCAGTGGTCCTTGTCGAGCGTAGCGTGGGTTGCCGACGGGTTGTTGTAATAGCATTTCATGACGCAGTAGCCCCGCGCGCAGATCTCGCCGATCTCGCCGAACGGGACGATCTTGCCGCTTTTTGCGTCGACGATCTTCAGCTCGGTGTGCGGGAAAGCCCTGCCGACCGTGGTCACCCGGCGCTCGAGCGGGTCCAGTGTCGTGGTCATGGTGACACCGGGGGCCGTCTCGGTCTGGCCGTACACGATGACGATCTCGCTCATGTGCATCTGCGTATTGACCTGCCTCATCACGTCGATCGGGCAGGGGGAACCCGCCATGATGCCGGTCCGCAGGGACCGGAGGTCGTATTTCGGGAAATTGGGGTGGGTGAGCTCGGCGATGAACATGGTCGGGACGCCGTGGAGTGCCGTGCAGTGCTCTTTCTCGACCGTTTTTAATACCTCCTCGGCGTCGAAGGTGGGGGCGGGCAGCACCATCGCCGACCCGTGGGTCACGCAGGCAAGGTTGGAGAGGACCATGCCGAAGCAGTGGTAGAAGGGCACGGGGATGCAGAGACGGTCCTTTTCGGTAAATCCCATTCCCTCCCCGATGATGAACCCGTTGTTGAGGACCGAGTGGTGGGTCAGGACGACGCCTTTGGGGAACCCCGTGGTCCCGCTCGTGTACTGGATATTGATCGGGTCGTCGAACGAGAGGCCTTCGCCCCGCTCGATGAGCTCGTCCATGGTGATCTCGTCGGCCTTTTTGAGGAAATCATCCCAGGTGAACATACCGTTATACGGGATCGTCCCCATGAAGATTGCGTTTTTCAGGAACGGGAACTTCTCGGACCGGATCCTGCCGGGCTTCGACTCGTAGGCCTCCGGGCAGGCCTCGTAGAACATCCCCACGTAATCCGAGGTCTTGAACCGGCCCTGCACGAGCAGGGTGGAGATCTCGGCCTGCTTGAGCACGTACTCGAGCTCGTACGTGCGGTATGCCGGGTTGATGTTCACCATGATCGCCCCGATCTTCGAAGTCGCGAACTGGAAGATCACCCATTCGGCATGGTTCATGGCCCAGATGCCGACCCGGTCGCCTTTCTCGACGCCGAGGCCCATGAGGGCCCGTGCGACCCGGTTCGCCTCTTCAAGGAACTGCCGGTAGGTGAGCCGGATATTCTGGTGGACCGATACGATCGCCTCGCTCTCCGGGTATTTTGAGGCGACAGAGTCGACCATCTCCCCGATCGTCATTCCCAGGAGGGGGACTGCCGATGTTCCGCATGTATAGCTGCCCTCGACCATCGTGCTAAGATGTAGCACCCGGACAATATATTGGTGATGATTTTAGTACGCCTCCCTGAGAAAAACGAAGGCAGCCGTTTCGGTAGAGAACAGAAAACAGAAAAATCCGGCCTTTTGTCCCGGTACCGCCGGTCTTCCCCGGACCGCGGATGGCGGGACTGCCCGGGAGGCAGGCCGCAGGCGGAACAGCCGGCCCGGTGCACCGGCGGATATCAAAACTCTTAAGTTTGTACACTGCGAATTTAGTGGGTCGGCAAAGGAGATTTTTCCTTCGCAGGCAACGCGGGGTTGTGGCCTAGCCCGGTATGGCGACGGGCTCCAGCGGTCTTTGCGTTCCCGTGCTCTGCAGATGATGAACAATGGGTCTCCTGATCCAATAAGGAAATGATGACCCGTTGGAGCACTGATGCATGTCGGAGAGACCCGTCGATCGTGAGTTCAAATCTCACCAACCCCACATTTCTTTAGAACAACCATCGCCGGTTTCGTTCCTTACCGTAACGCGGTAACGGAGAGGAGCGAAAGGATATTTTCCGCCGGACGGCTGGATTTCATCCCATCCTTTAAGAGCGGCAACATGCAACTCCTCTTCCATGAGCGGGGAACTCCATCTCGTGGATGCGTTTACGGGTGCCCCTTTCCGCGGGAACACGGCAGCGGTCTGCATCACGGAGGGACCGGCCGATGCCGCCTGGATGCAGGAAGTGGCCGCCGAGATGAAGCACTCCGAGACAGCGTTCCTGCACCGCGGCACGGGATGCTGGGAGCTGCGGTGGTTCACGCCGGAGAAGGAGGTGGAGTTGTGCGGCCACGCCACGCTCGCCGCTGCCTTCGTCCTCTGGGCTACCGGCCGCGAGGAACCGGGATCGGCGATCACGTTCGGGACCAGGTCGGGCCAACTGACTGCCGGTAAAGACGGGGACTGGATCACCCTGAACTTCCCGGCCGAGCCGGTCACGTCCACCGCCTCCGTTCCCGGGCTCGCGGAGGCGCTGGGCGTCACTCCGCTCTTCGTCGGCCGGAACCGGTTCGATATTCTTGCCGAGCTCCCGTCCGCTGCGGACCTCTGCGCCCTCGAGCCCGATATGGCCGCGCTTGCTCGGATCCCGGCCCGCGGGATCATCATCACCGCTGCCTCCGACCTCCCGCATTTCGATTTCGTATCCCGGTTCTTCGCGCCCTCGGTCGGCGTCCCGGAGGACCCGGTCACCGGTTCGGCCCACTGCTGCCTCGGGCCGTACTGGGGGGAGAAACTCAGGAAGATCGAACTGAACGGGTTCCAGTGCTCGGCCCGGGGCGGGAGCGTGCGGGTCACCCTGCTCGGCGACCGGGTTCTTCTCGCTGGCCATGCGGTACACGTATCGTCGGGCCGGCTGCTCGTCTGATACGGGAAGAGGCCCCGTGCTGCAGGAGTACCCCGGATCCGGCCGAAGGGCTTTTGTATCCC
>Ga0187779_10002767_pt1 | contig 10690 bp, 10 predicted proteins | sample 1015_Q2_SP10_10__FD_132435 | JGI IMG/M metagenome (GOLD analysis project Ga0187779, IMG submission 132435) | Tropical peat soil microbial communities from peatlands in Department of Meta, Colombia - 1015_Q2_SP10_10_MG | ecosystem: Environmental > Terrestrial > Soil > Wetlands > Peat | place...
CAAGGCGCAGCGGCTGCGCCTGGGCGACCCATATCGCGAGGACGTGGACCTGGGGCCGATCGTCAACGAGAAGCAGCTCGCCCGGGTCGACGGCATCGTCCAGCGCTCGGTCGCGGGTGGCGCACGGCTCGTGGCCGGTGGCACCCACGAGGGCCTGTTCTACCGGCCGACCGTGCTGGCCGACGTCACCACCCGGCTGCCCGTGTGGACCGACGAGACGTTCGGCCCGGTCGCGCCGGTGGTCGGCTTCGACTCGGACGACGAGGCCGTCGCGCTGGCCAACGACAGTGAGTACGGGCTGGCCGCGGGCGTGTACTCGCGCTCGATCTCGCGCGGGCTGGCCATCGCCAACCGCATCAGGGCGGGCATGGTCCACGTCAACGACCAGACGATCAACGACGAGGCGATCATCCCCTTCGGCGGCATGGGCATCTCCGGCAACGGCGGCCGCTTCGGCGGCGAAGCCAGCCTGGAGGCGTTCACCGAGTGGCAGTGGCTGACCGTGCGCGACAAGCCGCGCTCGTTCGGCCCCACCTACTGAGCCCCACGAGGTGACCTCCATCACCGAGGTCGCCCGCCTCGCGGGCGTCTCCACGGCGACCGTCTCGCGAGTCGTCTCGGCGGCCGATTACGCGGTGCGCCCGGCGACCCGCGAGCGGGTGCTGGATGCCGCCCGGACTCTGGACTACGTGCCCAACGCCCTGGCCCGCGGCCTGCTCAAGAGCCACGTGCCGGTGGTCGGCGTCATCGTCCACGACATCACCGACCCCTACTTCGCGGAGGTGGTGCGCGGGGTGGAGGACGCCGCCGCACCGGGCGGCTACCTCGTCATCACCTGCAGTTCGGAACGCATCCCCGAGCGTGAGAACGCCTACGTCCGGCTGCTGCGTTCCATGCGCGCCGCGGCCGTGATCTTCGCCGGGAGCGGCCTGGACGACCCGACCCTCAACGAGGAGCTGCCCAAGCATGTCCGGGCGATGCGGGCCTACGGCGCCGGTGTGGTCCATCTGTCGCCCCATGCCCATGGCGGCCCGGAGGTCGGCGTGGACAACGCGGGCGGCGTCGCGGCGATGGTGGCGGCCCTCACTGCCATGGGCCACCGGCGCATCGCCTTCCTGGCCGGGCCGGCGTCCCTCTACGTCGCTCGCGTCCGGCTGGCGGGCTACCGGCGCGGCCTCGGCCAGGCCGGCGTGCCGTTCGACGCACGGCTCGTCGTGACGGCCTCCTTCGACCAGGCGGGCGGCGCGAAGGGCGTCGACCAGCTGCTGGCCGCCGGGACGTCCTTCACCGCGATCTGCTGTGCCAACGACCTGCTGGCCCTGGGTGCCATCCACCGCCTGGGCGAGCTCGGCATCGCCGTGCCGGACCAGGTGTCCGTGGCGGGCTTCGACGACATCGCCATGGCGGCCATGACGGTGCCCAGCCTGTCCACGGTGCGGCTGCCCCTGCGCGACATGGGTCGCCGCGGCTTCGAGTACGCCGCGGGCGTGCTGGCGGGACGGCGTCCCCGGCGAGACCTCATGCCCACCACGGTCGTGCTGCGCGGTTCGACCGCGCCGCCGCCGGTCATCACGGCCGATCCAACCCCGGCCATCACCGCAAGGGGAGCAGCAGCATGAGCCTGGACCTGCATGGCATCATCCCCGCCTGCGTCACCACGTTCGACGCCGACGGCCGCTTCGACGAGGCGGCCTACCGCCGCTACCTCCAGTGGCTCCTGCCGCAGGGACCCGTGGCGCTGGCCATCAACGCCGACACCGGCGAGGGGCCGCACCTGTGGCCCGACGAGCGCGAGCGGGTGCTGCGCGTCGCCGTGGCTGAGGCGGGGCCGATCCCCGTGATCGCCGGCCTGAGCGCCTCGTTCACCGCCCAGGCGGTCGAGGAGGCCAAGCGGGCCCAGGGCGCAGGCGCCGCCGGCCTGCTGGTCTTCCCCATCCCGGCCTACCAGGGCACGCCGCTGGACCCCGCCCTGCCCGTCGCCTATCACGAGGCCATCGCGTCGGGCTGCGGCCTGCCCATGGTCGCCTTCCAGCTCCAGCCGGCCCTTGGCGGGGTCATCTTCTCGGAGGAGATCCTGCGGCGGATCGCGGCCATCGACGACGTCGTGGCCCTCAAGGAGGCTTCGTTCGACGCGCGGCTGTACCTCGCGACGCGGCGCATGCTCGAGCGGCTCGAGCGGCCCATCGACCTGCTGACCGGCGACGACAACTTCGTGTACGAGTCGTTCGTCATGGGCGCCGAGGGCGCCCTCATCGGGTTCGGGACGCTGGCCACCGACCTCCAGGTGGCGATGTACCGGCTCACCCGGGAGGCTCGCTGGACGGAGGCCCGTGCCATCTGGGAGCGCATCCTGCCGCTCGAGGAGGCGGTCTACGCCCAGCCGGTGCGGGACTACCGGGCCCGGACCAAGATCGCCCTCCAGCAGCTCGGCGTCATCGACAGCACGGTCATGCGCCCACCCCTCCTGCCCGCCCCAGCCGACGCCTGGGCCGCCATCCACGCCGCGCTGGAGGCGGCGAACCTGCTCACCCCGGCCGGCGTCGCCTGATGGCCGACGCCCTGGCGGGCCGAGTCGTGCTCGTCACCGGCAGCAGCCGAGGCATCGGCGCGGAGGTGGCGGTCAAGGCGGCCGCGGCGGGGGCCGCGGTGGCCGTCCACTACCACCGTTCCGCCGACGGCGCGGCGCGGACCGCAGCGCGTGTCCGGGAGGCCGGTTCGGAGGCCGAGACCTTCGCCGCGGACGTCGCCGATGGGGCGCAGGCGGAGGAGCTGGTCGCTCGCGTGCTGGAGCGCTTCGGACGCCTCGACGGGCTGGTCAACAACGCCGGGCGCACGCAGGTGGGGCCCTTCCTGGAGATCGACCCGGCCGAGTGGGATGCGCTCATCCGCACCGACCTGACGGCCGCCTTCCGCACCTGCCGCGCCGCCCTGCCGGCCATGCTGGAGCGGGGCTCCGGGTCCATCGTGAACGTCGCCTCGCGGCTGGGCCAGATGGGCGTGGCCGAGACGGCCGCGTACAGCGCCGCCAAGGCGGGCCTGATCGGCCTGACCCGGGCGCTCGCACGGGAGTTCGGACCGCGCGGCATCCGCGTCAACGCCGTCGCTCCGGCGGTCGTGGAGACCGGCATGACCACCGAGCTGGTCGACAGCGAGGAGGGCCGCCGACGGTTACGCGACATGGCCCTGGGCCGCTTCGGACGCCCCGAGGAGGTGGCCGAGGCGGTCATCTTCCTGCTCTCGGACGCGTCGAGCCTGTTCCTGGGCCAGACGCTCAACCCCAACGCCGGGGGCTACATGCCGTGACGAAGGTGGTCCCGGTCCGCGAGGCGGTCGGCCTGGTCCGCGACGGCAGCACGCTGCTGATCGGCGGCTCCGGGGCGGGCCACGCCGTGCCGCAGCGCTTCATCGACGAGCTGGCCGCCGTCTTCGCCACGGACGGCCACCCGCGCGACCTGACGACCGTGCGCGTGGTGGGCATCGGCGACTTCGCCGACCGCGGCTTCTCCCAGCTGGCCCTGCCCGGCCTGATGCGGCGCACGATCGGCAGCAACATCGGCAACGAGCCGCGACTCGGCGCGCTGGTGGAGGCTGGTGAGGTCGAGGCCTACTCGTTCCCCCAGGGCGTGCTCTCCCAGCTGATGCGGGAGATCGCGGCCGGACGGCCCGGGCTGGTGACGCACGTCGGCCTGGGCACGTACGTGGACCCCCGCGAGACGGGCGGCAAGCAGAACGCGGCGACCACGGAGGACCTCGTCGAGCTGGTCACCCTGCGCGGCCGGGAGTGGCTGCTGTACCACGCCTTCCCCATCGATGTGGCTGTCATCCGCGGCACGACCGCCGACGAGGATGGCAACCTGACCATGGAGGGCGAGGCCATCCAGGGCGAGATGCTGGCCATGGCCATGGCCGCGCGCAACAGCGGCGGCCTCGTCATCGCCCAGGTCCGCCAGCTCGCCCGGCGTGGGAGCCTCCCGCTGCGCGACGTGAAGGTGCCGGCCGCGCTGATCGACTACGTGTACGTCGACCACGACCAGTGGCAGACCTACATCACCCAGGATTCGCCGTTCTACGCCGGCGCGCTGCGCCGGCCGGTCACGGCCGAGGCGCCGCTGCCGCTCGACGTGCGCAAGCTCATCGCACGACGGTCCCTGCTGGAGTTCCCGCGCGGCGCCATCTGCAACCTGGGCTTCGGCATCAGCCAGCTGATCGGGCGGGTGGCGTGGGAGGAGGGCATCACCGATCAGCTGGTGCTGACCGTGGAGCAGGGCATCTTCGGCGGCGTGCCGGTCGCCGGCAACGAGGGCGGCGCGGGGTTCAACTACCAGGCCATGATCGACCAGCCCTACATGTTCGACTTCTACGACGGCGGCGGGCTGGACGTGGCCAGCCTCTCGTTCGCCGAAGTGGACGCCGAGGGCAACGTCAACGTGCACGCCTTCGAAGGCCGCGTCCGTGGGCCCGGCGGGTTCCCCAACATCAGCGCCCGCACGCGCCGCATCAACTTCGTGGGCACGCTCACGGCGCAGGGCCTGCGCCTCGAGATCAAGGACGGCGTCCGCATCGTCCAGGAGGGCAGCCTCCACAAGTTCGTGCCCCACGTCCGGCAGGTCTCGTTCAATGGCCACCTTGCGCGGCAGCGCGGCCAGCAGGTCCGCTACATCACCGAGCGGGCGGTCTTCGCCCTGGCCGACGAGGGCCTCGTCCTGACGGAGGTCGCCCCGGGCGTCGACGTCGACCGCGACGTCTTGGGCCGGATGGGCTTCCGCCCGCGCGTCGCCGAGCCGGTGCGGACGATGGACCAGCGCCTGTACGCGCCCGGCCCGATGGGCCTGGCTGCCGATTTCGAGGCCTCCGCGTGAGCGGGCCCGTCGAGCTGGAGCTGGGGCGGGTCGCCCACCTGGAGCTGGTGAACCCGCCTCTCAACCTCGTCACGCGGGACCTGCTCGAGCAGCTCGAGGCGGCCCTCGCGACGCTTTCCGCAGCACCGGCCGGTGAGGTCCGAGCCGTGGTCGTGACCGGGCGCGGTGAGCGGGCCTTCTGCGCCGGCTCGCACGTCGGCGAGTTCGAGGCGCAGCGGGGCCCCGCCGGTCGCGCGCGTCGGGAGCTCGACGAGCGGGTCGCGACCCGGCTGGCCGGCCTGCCCATGCCGACCATCGCCGCCATCGAGGGCGACGCGCTGGGCGGCGGGCTGGAACTGGCCCTGTGCTGCGACCTGCGGATCGTGTCGGCCCGGGCGCGCCTGGGGCTGCCGGAGGTGCGCCTGGCGGTGACGCCCGGCAGCGGCGGCACGCAGCGGTTGCCGCGCGTGGTCGGACCGGCCCGCGCCAAGGAGCTGATCCTCGCGGGCCGCATCCTCGACGCCGAGGAGGCCCTGCGGATCGGCCTGGTCAGCCGGGTCGTGCCGGCGGGGGAGGCGCGGCGCGCCGCGGACGAGCTGGCGGCCGAGATCGCGGCCCGCGGGCCGCTCGCCGTCCGCGAGGCCAAGCGCCTGGTCGACCTGGCCCCCGACGTGGACCTGGAGGCGGGCCTGGCGGCTGAGCTGGACGCGTCCGACCGCATCTTCGCGACCGACGACATGCTCGAGGGGGCGCGCGCCTTCCTCGCCAAACGCGACCCCGTCTACCGGGGCCGGTGAGCGCATGAGGGATAGGCGCATGAGCGTTACGGCGCATGAGTGAGATCGGACGCTTCGGCGTCTTCCTGCCGTCCTACATCTGGGCCGGCGACGGCCCCGAGCGGGCGCGCGGCATCCGCACCTTCGCCCGGACGGTGGAGGACCTGGGCTTCGATTCCCTCTTCATCACCGACCACCTGCTGGCCGCCAAGCGTTTCTACTCGGTCTCGTTCCTCGAGCCGCTGGCCGCCCTGGCCGTGGCCGCCGGCGTGACCGAGCGCGTCCGCCTGGGCACCTCGATCCTCATCATGCCGCTGCGCAACCCGGTCCTTCTGGCCAAGGAGCTGGCCACGTTGCAGTTCCTCTCGGAGAACCGCGTGATCCTGGGGGCGGGCGTGGGCTGGAACGATGCCGAGTACGAGGCGGTGGGCGTCCACAAGTCGGAGCGCGGGCGCCGCACCGACGAGATGCTCGACATCATGGTGCCGCTCCTCGAGGGGCAGCGGGTCACGTACCACGGGCGTTACTACTCGGTCGACGACGTCTTCGTCGAGCCCACCGCCTCCCGGCGCCCGGAGATCTGGATCGGCGGCGGCTCTCAGCTGGCCGATCCCAAGTCGCCCGACCTGCCGCGCTTCGTCGAGTCGGTCAAGGCCCGCGTCCTGCGCACGGACGGCTGGATCCCCCGCCCGACCTGCCCGCCCGACGATATCGCGCGCGACTGGGTGGAGCTGCAGGCCTACTATCGTGAGCACGGCCGGGATCCCGCCGAGTGCGTCGTGGCCCACGAGAACTTCCTGCACCTGGTCCTCACGGATGATCCGGTCAGGGCGCGTGAGGAGCAGCACCGCGCCTTCCTCAAGGTCATGAGCAGCGAGCGCGGCCCGAGATATCTGGAGTCCGTCTACCTCTTCGGCACGCCCGAGGAGGTCGTCGCCTCCCTCCAGGCACGGGTCGACGCAGGGGTGGAGTACTTCGTCCTGCACACCATGACCCCGGACCCGGCGCAGCTGCGGGCGTGGGCAGACGAGATCATCCCCCACGTCAGGTTCCCCGCCACGGCCGGTCCGGTGCGGCGGATGGCGCCCGCCCTGCCGTGACCCAGCGGGTCGCGCTCCTGGGCAAGCCCCTGCGGCGGCGCCACTCGCAGGTCATGCACGACGCCGCCTTCGCGGCGGCCGGCCTCGACGCCCGCTACGAGCTGCTGGAGCTCGACCCCGACGCCGTGCCCGGGGCCGTCGCGGCGGCACGCGGCCCGGCCTGGCTCGGCCTCCAGGTCACCGCGCCATACAAGCGGCTGGTGGCCGGCCTGTGCGACCAGGTGGAGGTCGATGCCGCGGCCATCGGCGCGGTCAACAGCGTGTCCCGCACAGCAGCCGGTGAGCTGGTGGGCTTCAACACCGACGCGCCCGGCTTCCGGGCCGGCGTAGAAGCGGCCCTGGGCCGGCCCCTGACGGGCCTGCGGGTGGTCGTGGCGGGGGCGGGCGGTGCCGCCCATGCCGTCGTCTTCACCTGCCTCAGCGCGGGAGCGGAGCGCGTGACCATCGGCAACCGCACGCTCGCCTCGGGTGAGGCTCTGGCGCAGCGGTTCGCCGGGATCGGGAGCGGGGCCGTCGCCGCGGTCCTGCTGGGCGGCGCTGCCTTCACCGATGCGCTCGGCACGGCTGACCTGGCGGTCAACGCGACGACCGTCGGCATGGTGGAGCCGGGCATGACGATCCCCGTCGCAGCGCTGCCGGCCGGGGCGACGGTCTTCGACCTGGTCTACCTGCCGCCGGAGACGCCGCTCCTGCGGGCCGCACGGGGACGCGGCCTGCGCGCCGCGAACGGCTCGGAGATGCTCATCCAGCAGGCGGCCATCGCCTTCGAACGGTGGACCGGCGTGGGCGGCATGGCCGACGTCATGCGGGCGGCGGTGGCCCCGCTGCTGGCGGACGCCGCCGCGCCGGCCTGAGCGATGCGCCTGGCCACGATCGTGGACGAGGGGCGCGCGACGGCCGCCGTCGTGGAGGGGCGGCGCGTCCTGCCGCTGGCCATCCCCGGGGCGGAGCTCGACTCGATGCGGGCCATCGCGGCGGGTGGCGAGGCGGCCCTGCGGCGGGTCGGCGAGTGGGTCCGCGGCCAGCCCGCCGGCGCCTTCCGGGCCCTCGAGGACGTGGTCCTGGGCCCGGCCATCCCGGACCCGGGCGCGATCTACACCATCGGCCTCAACTACGCGGCTCCGGGTGAGGCGCTTGACGCGGGCGAGGCGCCCGACGCGGGCGAGGGGTCCGAGCGGCCGCTCGTGTACGGTAAGCTGCCGTCGTCGGTGACCGGCCACGGGGCGCTCGTGGCCTGGGACCGCTCGCTCACCGCGAACGTCGACGCGGAGGTCGAGCTCGGGGTCGTCATCGGCGCCAGCGGGCCGGGCCGGACGGCAGCCGGGCCGCTCGGGCAGGTCTTCGGCTACACGTGCGTCAACGACATCTCGTCGCGCGACCCGTGGCTGGATGGCGACCAGTGGCTGCTGGGCAAGTCGATGGCCGGGTTCTGCCCCGTCGGGCCCTGGGTCGTCACCGCGGACGAGCTCGATCCAGCCGACCTGCGCCTGGGCTGCACGGTCAACGGCGTGGCCCAGCAGGACGACCGCACCTCGCGGATGCGCCACTCGATCGGCGCCCTCATCGCCTACCTCGCCCGCCACGTCGAGCTGCGGCCCGGCGACCTCGTCGTGACCGGCACGCCGGCGCGACTGGCCGCCCCGCCCGGCCCCGACCGCCGTCTCCAGCCCGGTGACGTGGTCACCGTGTGGATCGAGGGCATCGGCGGATTGACCAATCCCATCGGCTGACGCGCGCACGCAAGCAGGAGGACCGCAGGATGAAGCCGCCGACCGTGTTCCTGGGGGAGATGACGACCCTCGAGGTCGAGGCCTTCCTGAAGGGCCACGACACCGTGATCGTGCCGGTCGGCTCGACCGAGCAGCACGGTCCGCACGGCCCACTCCTGACCGACGCGCTCGTGGCGACGGAGGTCGCGCGCCGTATCGCGCCGCGGATCGGGGCGGTCGTGGCGCCGACGGTCGGCTACGGGCTGTCGTATCCGCACGTCGGCTTCACCGGCCTCGTCCACATCCGCATCCCGACCTTCATGGCGCTCATCGAGGACCTCTGCGCCTCGCTCGCCACGGCCGGCTTCAGGCGCATCGCCTTCCTCAACGGCCACTACGACAACACGTACGCCATCGCCTACGCCTGTGCCAATGCCGCCGACCGGCTGCCGGCGGGCGTGCGCGCCTTCCCGGTCAACTACTGGGACGGCCTGGCGCCTGCCGAAGCGGCCGAGTTCTTCAGCCCCACGACCGGCCTCCACGCCAACCAGGCGGAGACATCGGCCATGCTGGCGATCGCGCCGGCCCTCGTGGACATGGACCGCGCGAACGACGAGATGCCGCCGTTCCCGCCGGTGACCAACCCGGGTGCCGTGCACACGGCGTTCTTCTTCTCCTCGCCCGGCTCGGTCCACCGGGCGACCCATTCGGGAACCTGGGGTGACGCGCGCGGCGCGACCGCCGAGTTCGGCGAGCGCTACCTCACGGCCGTGGCCGAGGCGACCGTCCGCCAGCTGGACGACATCGCGCGGACCTTCGCCGCGATGCCCGACCGGTGAAGCCATCGGCACCCATTCGGGTCTAGCATCACGGGGTGCGGCCGGCTTGCTCCGCCGCACGTGGCCACCGCTGGCACGAGAGGCGCACCGCCCATGACCACCGACGATAGCCACGACTTCAGCGGCCTGGGCGTCTTCCTGACCGGCGCGACATCGGGCATCGGTCACGAGGCCGCGTCGCGGTTCCTGGCCGCCGGGGCGACCGTGGCCTGTGTCGGGCGGCGGACGACGGAGCTGGCGCCGCTCGTGGGCGAATTCGGCCCACGCTGCGTGCCGCTGGTGGCCGACCTGGCCGACGCTGGCGCGGTCGGCGCGGTCGCCGCCGAGGCGGTGCAACACCTGGGCAGGGTCGACGTGCTGGTCAATGGCGCGGGTGTCGGCTTCCGCGCCGACGTGCTGGAGACGACCCTCGCCCAGTGGACCGAGACCTTCGCCGTCAACGTCACGGCCGCCTTCCTGCTCTGTCAGGCGTTCCTGCCCCACTTCCTGGCGAATGGCGGGGGGACGATCGTCAACGTCGCCTCCGTGGGTGGGCTCATCGGCATCCCCAACCGGGCCGCCTACTGTGCGTCCAAGGCGGCCCTCATCTCACTGACCCGCAGCCTGACCGTGGAGTTCGCGGAACGGGGCATCCGCGCCAACTGCGTCGCCCCGGGCACGACCGAGACGCCCTGGGTGGACCGCATCCTGGCCGGCGCCGACGACGTGGCGACCCTGCGCCGCCAGATGGAGGACCGCCAGGTCATCCGGCGCCTCGCCCGGCCGGAGGAGATCGCCGATGCGATCCTGTTCCTGGCCTCGCCGCGGGCCTCGTTCTTCCACGGCTCCACCGTCGTCGTCGACGGTGGCTACAGCGCCCGCTGAGGCCCGTCGCGGTGGACCTGGGGGCGACGCTGGCCCGGGCTGGTGTGCTGCCGGTCGTGACCGTGGCCAGCGCCGAGCAGGCCGTTCCAATGGCGCAGGCGCTGCTTGCCGGGGGCCTGGCCTGCATCGAGATCACCTTTCGCTCCGACGCCGCTGCCGACGCCATCCGGGCCATCCGGGCCGGCGTGCCGGAGATGCTGCTGGGAGCCGGGACGGTCCTCACCACGGACCAGGCCGACGCCGCGATCGACGCCGGCGCGTCATTCCTGGTGAGCCCCGGCTTCGGTCCCGACGTGGTCGATCACGCCCGGGCCCGTGGCGTGGCGATGCTCCCCGGCATCGCCACCCCGACGGAGCTCCAGGCGGCGTTGGCACGTGACCTGCGGATCGTCAAGGTCTTCCCCGCCGCCGTGCTCGGCGGGCCCGCGTTCCTGCAGGCGCTGCAGGCGCCGTACCCCATGATGCGGTTCGTGCCCACGGGTGGCGTCACCCCCGCCAGCCTGCCGGAGTACCTGGCTTTGGACTGCGTCGCCGCCGTCGGCGGGACCTGGCTGGCCAGGCCGG